>MDTD01155386.1_pt1 | contig 46433 bp, 41 predicted proteins | sample 811221 | NCBI WGS metagenome assembly MDTD01 (sample SAMN05326646, study PRJNA326480) | marine metagenome | isolation source: seawater | place: Pacific Ocean: South West | collected 2011 | reverse complement strand
CCTGAATCCGATTCAGACGGTGACGGTATTAGTGATGTGGATGAACTGCTTTGTGGTTCGGATGCGCTGGATGCCGAATCAGAAAGTCTCGATACCGATGGGGATGAGATTCCCGATTGCGAAGATGATGACATGGACGGTGATGGTCTGCCGAACGAAGATGAAGTGGAACTGGGTACGGATCCGCTGAATCCTGATACCGATGGCGATGGTGAAAACGATGCCGACGAAGTGGGTTTAGATTTAGAGGACCCACTGGATTTCGACAATGATGGTTGGAACGATGCCTTGGATTCGGAAACCCTCGATGAAGATTTCGATGGCGTGGTCAATGAGTTTGATGTGGACAACCGTGACCCCGGTTCCGACAGCGATGGCGATGCCCTCACCGATGCTCAGGAAAAAACAGATGAAACCGATCCTTTGGACGCTTGTGATCCTAACGTTGAATCGCCAAAGTGTGACCAAGACGATGATGGTTTGGTGAATGAAGATGAAGAGCGTTTGGGTACTGACCCCACCAATCCAGACACCGATGGCGATGGCGAAGACGATGGTGATGAAGTGGGGCCCGAAACCTATTTGCCTTACGATGTGGACGACGATGGCATTATCGATGCATTAGATTCTCAAATCCTCGATGATGATAACGATGGTGTGGTGAACGAATACGACGTGGATAATGGTGACCCGAACTCTGACAGTGATGATGATACGGATACGGATATCGATGAAACCGATGCGGGTACCAACCCGTTGGATGCCTGTTTGCCAGACGTTGATGCGGATGCTTGTGACCAAGACGATGATGGTTTGACCAATGCCGAAGAAGAAGCGGCAGGCACAGACCCGACCGACCCAGACACCGATGGTGATGGTGAACTCGATGGACCAGAAGTAGGTCCAAGACCTGAACGTCCTGAAGATTATGATTACGATGGCATCAATGACGCCTTAGACAGTCAAATTATCGATACCGATAACGATGGGGTGATGAATGAGTTCGATGTGGACAATGACGATCCCACCTCCGATAGTGATGGTGACGGGCTGATCGACGCTCAGGAAACAGCCATGGGCACCGATCCATTGAACCCAGACACCGATGGCGATGGCGAATCTGACGCCGATGAAGTGGGTCCGGATGTGAACAACCCCATTGATACGGATGGCGATGGTCTCAACGACGCCATTGATTCTGAAATACTCGATGAAGACAATGATGGGGTGGTCAATGAGTTCGATGTGGATAACACAAGCCCCATTTCGGACAGTGATGGCGATGAGTACATCGATGCACAAGAGAAACATTTGGGTTCCGATCCTCTGGATGCATGCGACCCCAACGCCGAAAGAGACGCTTGTGATCGTGATGGTGACGGATTGACCAATGCGGAGGAAGAAGCCGGCGGCTCTGACCCGGAAGATCCCTGTGACCCCATGTTGACCGCTGGCACTTGTGATCAGGATGATGACGGCCTTACCAATGATGAAGAAGAACTGGTTGGAACCAACCCGATTGACCCTGATACGGACACCGATGGCGAAAAAGATGGCGAAGAAATAGGTGATGACCCACTCAATCCATTGGATTTTGATGAAGACGGCATTAACGATGCGCTGGACTCTCAGATTCTTGATGATGATGAGGATGGCGTTGTTAACGAATACGACGTGGATAACGGTGATCCGGATTCCGACAGTGATGAGGATGAAGACACCGATATTGACGAAAGTGATGCTGGGAACGATCCGCTCAGCGCCTGCGAGCCTTCTACTGACGCTGACGCTTGCGATGAAGATGAAGATGGTCTCACACGCGCCGAGGAAGAAGCCTTGGGGACCGACCCGACCAACCCAGATTCGGACGAAGATGGGCAAACCGATGATGAAGAAGTTGGGCCAGACTTAGAGAACCCGATTGATACCGATGAAGATGGGATTCACGATGCGCTCGACTCTGAGGTGTTGGATGAAGACAACGATGGGGTGGTCAACGAGTTTGATGTGGATAACGAGGACCCAGCCTCCGATAGTGATGGTGATGGATTTACGGACTCTCAAGAGAAATTAGACGAGACAGACCCATTAAATGCTTGTGACCCGGTCCGCACCGCACCTACATGTGATGATGATGAAGACGGACTGACCAATGAGCAAGAAATCGCACTGGGCACCGACCCCACAGATCCTGATACGGATTTTGACGGAGAGAATGATGGTGACGAAGTGGGCCCGGATGTGAACAACCCATTGAACTTCGATGGTGACGAACTTATCGACGCATTGGATTCGCAACTTCAGGATTCGGACCATGACGGGGTGGCCAACGAGTACGATCAAGATAACGTGGACCCCTATTCCGACAGCGATGAAGATGGGTTGATCGATTTGCAAGAGAAAGTGGACGGTTCCGATCCATTGGACCCATGTGACCCATACGATGATGCGCCGGTTTGTGATGATGATGGTGACGGGCTGCCCAATGGCATTGAACGTGAGTTGGGAACGAACCCGAGAAATCCCGATACCGATCGTGATGGTGAAAGGGACGGCGAAGAGATTGGTGACGATCTCGATGCACCTTTAGATACAGATGATGATGGTATCAACGATGCCCTTGACTCTGAGATCCTCGATGACGATGAAGACGGCGTGGTCAATGAATGGGATGTGGATAATGACGATCCAGAATCTGACAGCGATGAAGATACGATTTCAGATCAAGATGAAACCGATAATGGCACTGATCCTCTGAATTATTGTGAGCCCATTAACACCACCGGTCCTTGTGATGCCGATGGGGATGAACTCACCAATGATGAAGAAGCGTTACTGGGAACTGATCCAAACGAAGCAGACACGGATGGGGACGGCCTGGACGATGGAACAGAGCATACCAATGGGACCGACCCACTCGATGGATGCGATCCAGACCCAACCTCCGACGGCTGTGACCAGGACGAGGATGGTCTGAGCAAAACCGAAGAGGAAGCCTTGGGAACGAACCCCTACGATGCCGACAGTGATGATGATGGGTTTGATGACGGGGCAGAGGTCGATGCAGGTTCAGATCCGTTGGATCCTTGCGATCCGGACGACGACAATGAAGCCTGCGAAGCGCTGGAGGCAGACACCGATGGTGATACCTTTACCAATGAAGAAGAAGTTGAGCTGGGCTCTGATCCATTGGACCCCTGCGACCCGTCGGTTTCAGCCCCCACTTGTGACCAGGACAACGATGGTCTGACCAATGCGGAAGAAGCCACTTTGGGAACCGACCCCTTAGACGCTGACAGTGATAATGACGGCGTGGAAGACGGTGAAGAGGTTGAAGGTGATTCCGATCCACTCGATCCTTGTGACCCAGATACCGATAATGACGATTGCGAGGAAATCTTGAAGGACACTGATGGAGACACGTTCACAGATCAGGAAGAAGCAGATTTGGGCACGGACCCACTGGACCCCTGTGACCCATCGGTGACGGCGCCGACTTGTGATCAAGACAACGATGGTCTGACCAATGCGGAAGAGGCGGCCTTGGGCACTGATCCAACAGATGCGGACTCCGATGGTGACGGTGTTGAAGATGGAGATGAAAATGAGGAAGGGTCTGATCCCACGGACCCATGCGATCCGTCTTTGAGGCCCGATCTGTGTGACCGCGACAATGACGGTTTGACCAATGCCGAAGAAGAAGACATCGGAACGGATCCAAAAGACCCAGACACGGATGGTGACGGTGTCGAAGATGGTGATGAAGAAGAGGATGCGTCAGACCCCTTAGACCCCTGTGAGCCAGACACTTCTGCTGCTGCCTGTAACAAGGGCGGTGGTCCGCCGGCCGTTGATAATGATAACGATGGTGTGAGAGACGATTTGTCCATCATGGGCGGTGGCCCCATCAGCTGTGCTCAATCGGGAGGCGTGTTACTAGACCCATGGTTCGCTTGCTTGATGCTGGTGTTCTTGGTTCGTCGTAAACGGAGGTCACTTCCGCGGTTGAAAACGAAAGCAACCCAAAAGCTGTCTTTGCTGGTCCTGATGGGGTGTCTTTTGACGCCCTCTTGGGGGCACGCGAACTTTGATGAAGTGCCCAGCATTCCGGCAGATGCTTTCCACCCGGCCTTGGACGCCAATGGCTTCTTGGACACTGAGTGGGGATATGTTTCAGGGGCCAAGGCGTTAGATGCCGCTTTGTTTCTGGGCTACACCTTGAACCCGCTGGTGCTGGGCTATCGCGATGGGGAATCTGCGGGGGTTCGTGAAGCCATTTTGGTGGGCAACCGTGTGGGGGCACATTTGGTGGCGTCTTACGGCCTCACGGATTGGCTGCAGCTCGGTATGGATTTGCCCATGGTCCTCATGCAAAACCGTGGTGAAATTGTAACCGACAGCTTTGGTGCCATCACCACCACGCCCTTGGCGGTTGCGGGCTTGGGCGACCTCAGATTGAAGCCTAAGATCCAAGCTTTTACCGAAGATACCTTTGGCGTGGACATGGCCTTGATGACCACCGTGACCGTTCCCACCAATACCCCTGAAGCTGGGTACTTGGGCGAAAAAGGATTTACCTTCGTACCCGAAATGGCGTTTGGCCGGCGGTTTGATGATTTGCGTTTGCTTTCTAATATCGGTGCGCGCGTTCGAGAGCATGACATCACGGTGGGTGGCCTCACCTTATCTCACGAGATTTTGTTCCGGTTGGCTGCAGCATATCAAGTGCCCAACAAACCATTAGAAATCGGTGGCTCTTTCAACTCTACCGTGGCTCTCACTGATTTCGGTGAAAAAAGCAATCAAAACCCTTTAGAGGTGTTGGCGGGCTTACAATGGAAATATTCTGAACAAATAATGTTCAACGGTGGCTTGGGCATGGGGATTGTGGCCGGTTATGGCGCCCCAGACGCACGTGTCTTTTTGGGTTTTCGCTACTTTGATCACAGCGATGATCGAGATGGTGATGGCATTTTAGATGCTGATGATGCTTGCCCAGACGAAGCCGAAGACATGGACCAGTATCTGGACAGCGAAGGTTGCCCAGACCCTGATAATGATGAAGATGGCATATTGGATGTGGACGATAAATGTCCCAACGACGCCGAAGACATGGATGGCTTTGAAGACCAAGAAGGTTGTCCAGATCCAGACAATGATCAGGACGGTGTTTTGGATACCGACGACAAATGCCCATTACAACCAGGAAAAGCAGAGTTTGCAGGTTGCAAGCCCGTGGACAGCGATGGTGACGGGGTTTTGGACCCCGCTGATGAATGTGTGAAAACACCGGGCCCCAAAGAGGCTCGTGGATGTCCAGACGCAGATGGCGATGGCATTGGGGATGCCAAAGACAATTGCCCCAATACCCCCAACAAGCAACAAGAAGATTTAGATGATAACGGTACCGGAGATGCGTGCGATGCGGATATTGATGGTGATGGCCTGGCCAACGCCGCTGATCAGTGCCCGGCTGGCACCACCAAGTGGACGTCCAGCCCTGAAACCGATGCCGATGGCGATGGGTGTGACGATTATCAAGAAGACAATGATGACGATAACGATAATATCTTGGATCCCGATGATGCGTGTCCCACCGAACCCGAAACCATGAACGGTGTGGCCGATGATGACGGTTGCCCAGACACCAAGAAGACCAAAGTCATGATCACCAAAGAAAGCATTGTGATTTTAGACAAGGTCAACTTTGAAACGGGCAGCGCGATTATTGAACCGCGGAGTTTTGCGGTTTTGAATCAAGTGGCGGATGTGATGAAGAAGTTCCCACGCATCAAAAAGATTCAGATCGAAGGTCATACCGATGATCGTGGTGCGGATGCGGCCAATCAAAAGCTTTCTTCTGATCGTGCCAATTCGGTGATGTTCTACTTGACGGCCCAGGGGGTTGAAAAAGAGCGCATGACCGCCATTGGTTTTGGCGAGACACAGCCCATCGAGACCAACGCGACCCGAAAAGGCCGTGCGGCCAACCGTCGAGTGGTCTTTAAGATTTTGGACCAAGGAAAATAAGAGGGTTAATAGTTCCACCGGCCCCAGAGCATGACAAAGGCACTGAGGTCGGCGGTTTCCAAAGCCGCGCCACCGCCTGGGAGCGCGGCTTCTTCTTTGTCGCCAAACGTATAGGGCTGAATCCATGCCATTTGTGCAGAAAAGGCATCTGCACCGGCCCAGCTGAGCGTGTTCATGGCCACTCCGGCTTCGTTATCCACAGAGGTGTACAGCAGACTTTGCAGCGACCAGTCTTCCATGAAGTTCAAGCCCGATGACAACACCCAAGAGTTTTTGTCAGTGGCCAAGGGCATAAAAGGGTCGGTGAGGTAAAGCGCCATGGGGTCCAAATCGGCGGCTTCATTGTAACTGTATTGCAGTGCCAAAACCCACGTGTCCAAGACATCAAAAGAGTAATCAATGCCCACCACCAGTTCATTGTATTCTTCGGGTTCCAAATGAACGGCCCCTTCGACCCAATAGGTCAGGCCCAGGTTGCCTTTGAGATCAAACCCCACGTATGAACCTTCTTTGTTTTCGAGAGTGGATAAAGCCCCCATGAGCGCCACATCTAAGTCAACGAATTGTTTTTGCAGGCGCACCACACCTTTGGCCAAGTTGCCATCTTGATCCAAAGACAGAATCCACGTGGAATCCACTTCCCAGGGCCAAGCCCAATTCACCCGGACCGCATCAATGCCGCTTCGGTTTTCCCACGGCGAGAAGGCGAGGAGTTGCCGAAACGGGTTGGTGGGGTTCCATAAAAGCCCCGAACCCCAAAACAGGGCTTGGCGACCCACACGGATATCTGTTTGTTCGCCATAATAATCCAAGAAGAAACGTTCGAGCTCAAAGAGTCCATTTTCGTGACCAAATCGAGAAGGGAAAAAGCAAGTTTGGTCGGGGGCACAATCTGTCCAAAAAAAGTCTTGTGAGGTGTGGTGCCGACCGGTGAGCGAAAATGAAGAGCTTAAAACCAAACGGTCATTCAAAGTGGCTTCAAAGGTGGGCCGGTAGCGGGCATGCATATAAGCCCACGCGTCCTCTTCGGCCACAAAGCTCATGACGGTGGTTTCGGCATAACCGTAGCTGTCCACTTGCGTATCTTGAGCTTGCCCTGGTTGGGGTATGAGGCCAATGGCGCTGATGAAGAAAAAGGCCGCTCGTTTCATGGGATGCAGTGACTCCGGGGCTGGGCAAATACCGCGCCGGTGAAGATTAACGAACAACGGGTGCATTAGCAAAATATGTTAAAAATCAGGGTTTTCCATGAGGGCCCGTCGCTTGACCAAAACCACAAATCTGGGCAGTCTAAGGCTTCGGATTTTCGTGAATTAACAAGAGGTTGAACATGCTCGTAGAAATCAAAGGGGTCACCAAAACCTATCAAAGTGGCGATGCTCAAGTGAACGCGCTCGATAATGCATCGCTCAATATTGAAGAAGGTGATTTTACCGTTTTAGTGGGGCCTTCAGGTTCGGGTAAAACCACCATGCTCAATCATATTGGTTGTTTGGACAGACCCACCTCTGGGGATGTGATTTGGGAAGGTCAAAATATAGAAACCCTCAATGATGATTCGCTGTCGGCCTTACGCGCAGCCCGCATTGGATTTATTTTTCAATCCTTTCATTTGGTGCCAGTGCTAACGGCATTGGAAAATGTGATGCTGGCTTGGCAGCTGTCTGGTGAGCCTGGAGATATTGAAAAGGCCCGCCAGCTTTTAGTGGATGTTGACCTTGCTGATCATGCTGATCGCAAACCCAACCAGTTGTCCGGGGGACAGCAACAACGGGTGGCCATTGCGAGGGCACTCATCAAAGACCCAAAATTGGTGATCGCCGATGAACCGACAGCGAATCTCGATTCCGCTACGGGTGAAAAGATTTTGTCACTGATGCGCAAACTCAACGAAGAACGCGGCACTACCTTTTTGTTTTCTACCCACGATGAACGCGTCATGAGCCATGCCAAAAAAGTCTACACCTTGGTGGACGGGGTGGTTCAGGTAGGGGACGCGTAATGTTCCTTTTTAAACTGGCGCTCAAAAACCTCATGCGTCAAAAACGACGCTCAGCTGTGGCTGCTTTGGCCATTTTGGCCGGTTCCTTTTATTTGGTAATGGGGCAAAGTTTTATTGAAGGCATCAACGAAGCCACTTACCGCGGCTATGAAAACGGTTTGTTCGGTCAATTGGTGGTGATGACCAAAGATTACCCCACCGTAGGGGTAAAGCATCCCATCGATGACATGTTGCAGCTCACGGATGCGCAAAAAAAAGTGCTGAAAGACAATTCCAAGGCCTACACTGAGCGGACGATGTTTATGGCCAATGTCATTTTGGCGGGTGATGACATGCATACGCGCATGATCGGTATCGGGCCCGATGATGACAAAGTGTTCTTACGCAAAGAGTGGCGCATGCAGGGCCGCATGTTTGAAAAAGGCAAAAATGAAATCGTCTTAGCCGAAAAAATGGCGCAAACTTTAGAAGCAAAAGTGGGTGATACGGTTTTCGTGAAAGCCAGAACCCGTAAAAAGGCATTTAACGCTTATGGCCTTGAAGTGGTGGGGTTGGCCAACACGAGTAATCTCGGCCTGGATGCCATGACCGCTTTTATGGATATTGAACTGGCGGGCAAATTGATTGATACACCTTACCCCACTCATGCCGCCATGCGGTTCGACCGTCGTGCCGATGCCTTGCAGGCCCGTGAAGTGATCGCACAGTCCTTAGGCAACAACCTCATGCTTTGGGATTGGGATGAGGGTACGAAAGAAATTGTGGCCATCAACAACGTGCGTAAAAGTGCTTTGGCCATTTTGGTGGGGGTGCTTTTTATTCTGGCGGGTCTCACCATTTCGAACACGCTCATCATGGCCACGTTTGAACGCTTTGGCGAGTTTGGTGCCATGCGTGCTTTGGGCATGCGTCGGGGACAACTTTTACAACTCTTGATTATGGAGGGAGCCATTTTGTCGGTGTTCTCAGCTTTGATCGGGGTGGCCATTGGCGGCGCCGTGGCTTTTTATTTTGCTGAAAACCCCGTGGACCTTACTAAGTTGGGGGGCGCTGAGAAAATGGAAACGGGCGGGATGCAGTTTTCTTCTTATCTCTACACGGCTTTGCACACCCAGCATTTGGTGTTGCCCTTTATCATGTCGGTGATTATGGCCATTTTGGCCTCTTATTTTCCCGCGCGTAAAGCGTCTCGCATGAATATTTCCCATGTGATGAGGAGTGAATAATGACCGTATTACAACTCTTCAAGCTGGGTGTGAAAAACGCACAACGCCGCATGTCACGTACTTTGTTAACCATGGGTATGGTGGCCGTTTCTACTTCTTTATTGGTGCTCACCCTCGCGTGGCTCAATGGTGTGATGAACGAACTCATCGATGATTCGGTGGCGATTAGTGGCCATATTACCGTTGCCGATGAAGTGTATAACAAAAAGAAAATCCTCCAACCGCTCTATGCCAATATGGGTGACGTGGATGCCAAAATCAAAAGCATTGAATCCCACACCGAAGTGAAAGGTGTCTACGGGCAAATCCAAGCGGGCGCTACTTTAACGGTTAGCGAAGAAATTGGGGATGTTTTTACCTTGGTAACCGCGGTGCCGGCTGCCATCCATACGGCGCAATGGAAGGTCAAAATGGCCGAAGGGCGTTTGTATGAGGCGGGTCAAAAAGAAGTCATCATTGGCCGGAAGCTCAAAAAAGAGTTGGGCGCGAAGCTGGGTGATGATGTGGTGTTTCTTGGTGCGACACAAGATGGCGCTATGTCCTCCATGCGTTTGAAGTTAGTAGGTGTGATTGCCGATCACTTGATGTTTAACAAACGTGCGTTCATTCCCTTGGCTCAAGGGCAATATTTTGCGGACATGGAAGACAATGTGACTGAACTGTTGATTTATGGCGAGCATTTTAATGATGCGGTAGCGATTGCAGATGATTTACGGGCTCAAGGGGGCATGGGAAAAGTTGAAATCAATGCCTGGAAAGAGATTTCACCTTGGAAAGAAGCCTTGCCCGCCACGGATGGATTTACCGCAATGATCATCATCATTGTTTTGCTCCTCGCAGCTTTGGGCATTTGGAATACCTTTACCATGTCTATTCTTGAACGCCGTTCCGAGATTGGCGTGATGCGCGCCATGGGTTTAACGAAGTTTAAAACCTTGGTGATGATCATCTTGGAGGCTTCTTGGATGGGGTTGGCCGGTGCGCTCATTGGCCTTTTACTGGGCGCCATTCCTACGTGGTATCTCAATATCAACGGCTTTGAGCTTTCTGATGGTATTCGCGAAGGCATGGAAGGCATGTACGCCATGCCCAAAGTCATGCGCGCCACTTTGGACATGAATAATTTTGTCACCAGTTTCGTTTTAGCCATGATCACGGCGTTGTCTGGTGCCATTTTACCTGCGTGGGTTGCCTCACGCATTCCGCCCTACGTGGCCATGCGACAGGATAAATAAATGCGTTATTTGGGATTCATTGCTCTTTGTATTTTTGTTGCTTTGCCCGCTGGTGCCCAAGACGCACTCACGGCCGATGCCATTTTAAAAAAGATGGACCAAAACTTGGTGTCAGAAAAACGCACCGCCACCATTGAGATGACCGTGGTGAACCGGGGGCGCACACGCACCTTTGTGATGGAAAGTTTTTCCCGCGGCGAAACCGAGTCTGCCATTAAATACACCAAACCGGCCCGTGAACGCGGCACCAAGATGCTCAAAAAAGACAAAGAGTTGTGGATGTATTTGCCCGCAGCGGAACGCGTTCAAAAAATCTCTGGGCATTTGTTGCGCCAAGGCATGATGGGTTCAGATGTCAGTTACGAAGACATGCTCAACTCTGAAGAAATGGCCGATGCTTATAAATCCACGCTGAAAGGTGAAGAGGCTTTTGAAAAACGCGCTTGTTATAAAATCGAAATGGTTTCTAAGGAGAAAGACGTGGCTTATCCCAAGCGCGTCATGTGGGTGGATAAAGAATTGTACATTCCTTTAAAGCAGGAGCTTTATGCGCTCAGTGGCACCTTGCTCAAAAGTTGGGAGATGAAAGACATCAAAGCTTTTGACAACGGTCGGCAATACCCCGCCACCATGATCATCAAAGACAATCTCAAAAAGAATTCCAGCACCACCATCAAGTTCACCGATATGAAATTCAACGTGGACTTTGAAATGGAGGTCTTCTCTCAGCGGTGGCTCAAGCGCAAATAACAAAGCCCACCAAAAGGTGGGCCATGCCATGTTCACATTTTTTTAGAGACTACTTTTTAAAGATTACTTTTTTAGCGCTTTAACGCCGGCCAAAATGCCGTGGACCGCTGCATCGCTGAGGTCTTTGGTGACACGTGCGGGGGCCAACACGAAGTCGGCGGCTTCCACCAGAGCAACGGCGGGCGTGATGGCGGCTTTGAGGGCCAGTTCGATACCGATGAAAGCCGGAACGTCCACCCAGGTTTTGCCCCACATGCTGCGAAGTTTGTCGGAAGGGTCGAAGGCTGACTTGAGGTCTTTGGGAATGGCCTTGAGGTTTTCTTTGGCCGAAGCCAGGTGGTCGACGGTTTCGTTGTCGTCTTTACCGCGTACCAGCGTTTCGCTGTCCCATTCTTGGGTTTTACGGACAGGTTCGGGGCTTCGGTAAGTGGGGCGATGGGTTGTGTTGGTGTTGATGGGCATTTGATAAATCCTTTCTGCTGACAAAGGAAATATCGCCAGGTAGGCAGGTGTGTTGCTTTGAACCACATTGTCCTACCCCTGATCTGTGATGGGGCTCACGATCGTGAAGATTCAAACCTTTATTCTAGGCTAAAAAGGGCCACCGACGGATCTAACAGAGCCCAAACCACCAAACCGACACTCACCGCTGCCAGCCCAATGGCCGCGTATTTTTGGATATTTGCGGTTTTTCCGTACTGGCTCAGGAGTTCTTCTTCGCTTTTCACTGAAAGCAAGAAAGGCTCTTCTTTGTTGGATGGATCGTTGAGCGTGAGCCCATCGGTTCCGTCACGTACTTCTCCTAAGGCATAAATATCACTGCCCACCGGTAGGATGCTTTCTTTAATGCGGTATCCCAACAGTCTTCGCGAGCTGCCAAAAGACATATTTCCTAAAGAAAGGGAAAAGCCACCGATGCTGATGGTGTTGCCGCGGTCCATGGCACCGGGGGGCTCAAAACGGTTCACCACTGACTCCAAAGTATATTCTGCGCCGCTGGGCGATACGTGAATGCTGCCTGAACCGTCATCGATGCTGAAACTGGTGTCTCGGGTGTCATCATGAAGGGTGTCGGAACGTTTGACCCAGCGCCGGGTGACCTTGCCCTCGCTGTCTCGGCTTTCTTTGTATTCTTCGTATTCCCGTACGATCTTGGTCTTCACCACCACCGCGGGTCTGTCCGTGAATTGGCCTTGTAGTGGATGCTCACAAACCACTTTGCCTTTGAGTTCTACTTGTTGGTTCCAGTGGGATGGGCCTTCGCCCATGTCGGCCCGTACGCTTTGGGCCATTTCTTTTAATTGTTGAACGGTAGACGTTTCGGTGGCTTTCATGTGGTAGATTTTGTCCAAATTTTTACGCATGAAAAAGATCAAGACGCCAGCAATGAGTAAAAGGATGCCTGCAACAATGGCCATGGGGTTCCTCCACTAGATAATAAGGTCCAACTGGGATAGCCTAGTTGGGTGGTTGATTACAAACCAAAATCTCTAAGGAGTCCGTTTGGACCTGATCGAAGTTTCAAAAAATAAAGGAATTCAAAGGCACCCATGGGAGATCGCGCGTGGGCGTTTCTTTGGGGATTGCCTTATGGAGGCGCTTAAAAAAAGCGAGGCCAACACGTTATTAGATGTGGGCAGTGGTGACGGCTACATGGCTCATGTTTTTGAGGGGCGGACGACGGATTTGAAAATAACCTGTTGGGACATTAACTACAAAGAGGACTTTCTAGAGCAGGCAAGGCGCTTGTACCCGGGTATTGAGTTTACGCCTGAGCAGCCCTCCGGTATTTTCGACATGTTCACCATGTTAGATGTGTTGGAGCATGTGGACGATGACGTGGGTTTCCTGACGGACCTTGTGACCCATCATTTAATTGAGGGTGGCCATGCCTTGATCTGCGTACCGGCTTGGCCATTTTTGTTCTCAGATCACGATTCACACTTAAAACATTTCCGCCGCTACACGCCCAAAGCTGCGCGTGCCCTTATTGGGGCGTCGGGCCTCAAGATTTTGAAGTCCGGAGGGTTGTTCCATTCCTTGTTGTTGCCCCGCACGTTAGGCGTGGCCAAAGAGAAAATCTTCGGCGCAACCCCGCCCAAGGGCCTTTCCGATTGGAAAACTGGGTCTTTCACGACCAGTCTGATACAAGGGGTGTTGTCTGGCGATAATTGGCTCAGCAAAGGTTTGGGCAATGTGGGCCTTTCTTTACCTGGCTTAAGTTGGTGGGCGTTGTGTCAAAAATAACCATCATTATTCCGTGTTACAACGAAGCAGAGCGATTGGATGTCCAAGCTTTTCTGGCTTGGGTGCGTGAAGTAGAGGTGGACCTGCTTTTTGTGGACGATGGCTCCACTGACAACACTTTAGATATTCTTGAAGAGATGTCGGCCCAGAGCCAAGGGGCCGCACAACACATCTTCTTGGCGGAAAACCAGGGCAAGGCCGAAGCGGTTCGTCAGGGCATGTTGCATGCCTTTTCTGCAGGCGCAGACTTGGTGGGGTATTTGGATGCAGATTTGGCCACCTCTTTGGTTGAGGCTGAGCGCATCATCGAAGCGCTCATGGCCAGTGACAAAAAAGTCGCCATGGGTTCACGGGTAGCCCTCATCGATCGTGACATCGAAAGAACGCCAACCCGTCATTACTTGGGACGGGCGTTTGCCACGTTTGCATCTGCAGGTTTGGGCGCCCGTTTTTACGACACCCAGTGCGGCGCAAAATTTTTTAAGGCATCACCAAGAATTATGGCTGCCCTTGAAAACCCTTTTATCACCAAATGGGTTTTTGACGTGGAGCTTTTATGGCGACTCATGTACGCGCCTTTCGAAGAATCCCCTTACAGCGGCATGGATTTCATGGAAGTGCCCTTAAAGGCATGGGAAGACAAAAAAGGCTCAAAAATTGGGATGGGACAGACCGCCAATATTTTTGCGGACTGCATGCGTTTGATGACGCTTTTTGCAAAAAAATAAGAAGGCCTTACTGGGGTGTTTTTTCGCGGAAAGCCAATTCCTTGATGAGCATGCCCATGAGCATGGCGCACACTAAAGCGAGGGGCTCCTTGGCACCGGAGGCCACCGATACCAGGGCGGGCCCCGGACAGTAGCCACTTAAGCCCCAACCAATTCCGAACAGCGCCGCACCCACAACCAGTTTTATGTTGATGTCTTGCGCGGTGGGAAGAAAAAATTGGTCTTCAAACCATGGTTTGTCTTTGGAGGTAATCAGTTTGAAAAGCGCCAGATGCGCTCCGATACCGCCCACCATGACGAAGGCGAGTGTGGGATCCCAACCATCTGCCACATCCAAAAAAGCAATGACTTTGTTGGCATCGGTCATACCTGAAACGATAAGACCCACCCCAAAAAGAATACCTGCGAGAAAAGCAAACAATCGGTTCATCAAATGTTCCCCCCGGTAAAAATTTGGATGGCGGTGGCGGTGATAAAACCGGTTGCCATAAAAGTTAGGACGGCAACGAATGAACGTTTAGAAAATCGCGTGAGTCCGCAAATGCCATGGCCGCTGGTGCAACCGCTGCCCAGTCGTGTCCCAAAGCCCACGCAAAGGCCCGCTGCGACCACGGCACCGAGAGAATGATCTTGGGGGGTTTGGATTTGCTCAGGCATAAAAACCACACCCAGGCTGCCCGTGACAAAGAGGCCAAAAATAAACAGCACCCGCCACTGCTTGTCGCCAGCGCTGGGTTTGAGAAGGTCCCCCAAAATACCACTGATGCCCGCAATGCGGCCGGTGGCAATGAGAAGGAGGGACGCAGCCAGTCCAATCAAGGCCCCACCCACGATGGCCATGATGACGGATTCGGTAGACCAAACCATGTTGTTACTCCGCGAGCCCACCACGCAAATTAGCGGGGAGGGCGGTGTCTATTTTTTTAGGATATGCCAAATTGAGCCCGTTCATGATGTCCGCAAAAGCATTTTCGTCATTGGCCAATTTGAGTCTTGGGTTGAATTGTTTTTCTTCGGCCACCGTGCTGCGGGTGTGCCCTTTGTAGTCGTGCCCGGGATAAATCAAGGTGTCATCGGGCAAGGAAAAGATTTGCTCGTGTACCGATTTGTAGAGCGTGTTGGGGCTGCCCTCTTGGAAGTCGGTTCGGCCACAACCGCGGATGAACAAAGCATCGCCGGTGAAGGCAATTTTGCGGCCGTGCATTTCCCAAACCAAGGTCATGCAGCTGCTGGTGTGCCCCGGTGTTTCTCTAACTTGCAAGTGTGAGTCGCCAAAAGAAATTGTATCTCCGGTTTTGACGTTGCGATTCGCATTTTCAACCCCGGCCTTTCGACTCACCACGGTTTGGGCACCGGTTTTTTCTTTGAGAAGTGCAGCGCCAGTGATGTGATCGGCGTGAATGTGGGTTTCAATGAGATATTTGAGGCGCAAAGAGAGTTCATTGAGCAGCTGAAGGTCTCGTTCAACCTGTTCGAGCACAGGATCAATGAGCACCGCTTCTTTAGAGCGTTCATCCGCCAGCAGATAAGTGAAAGTACAAGTTTCACTGTCAAAAAGTTGCCTAAATAGCATGGGGGACCTCGCTATTCACCGTCATCTGATGTGGTGGTGACACCGCCATCCACCGTTGCAAGGCCCACGGTATCCAATTCATAGGTGGGGCAGAGCTTCGTCGGGACACTGAACTTGTGCTCATGATCGGTTTCGTCTCCGATGACTTGGAAGTCGGGGTCGAAGGTGCCATCGCCATTACCGAAATACAGCCGGGTTTGTCCTGGGTTTTCATAGGCCACGTGTTGGTAGCCAATGATCAGATCGTAATTACCATCGAAATTAAAGTCGAAGGTTCGGCCGGAACCGGTTCTTCCGAGGCTTTCCATGGGGAACCCGCCCGCCGTTTCATTGGCATCGGTGGGGTTCAAGTCAATGGCCTGGATGGGTTGGCTGGTCAATGTGCCACCGGGCTGACCCGCGTAAAACCATCCGGCGCCGGGAGAGCCATCATCGTCGAACCCGGTGATGATATCTCCAATGTCATCATTGTTGAAATCGGCGAAGAGCATGGTGTTGGCGGGGCCGAGATTGCCCGCGTGGGTGAATTTGAGCACTGGCTCTTGGAACGTTCCGTCCCCGTTGCCAAACAGGGTGTAGGTGGGTGTGCTGGCGGCGCCGCCGCTGGCGTAGGTTCCCACCGTGAGATCCAAGTGATCGTCTTCTGAAGGGTTCAGGTTCACTGCTTGCTTGGCGAACTTTAAGTGCCACTGGTTTGCCGCAATGCCATTGAGCGACATATCTGGCATTTTACGGAAGAAGCAGTTGGTGTTCTCTGATTCTTCGGCGAAGCAGGTGGCGTCGGGTTGCCGATTGTTCAAGTAGACTTGGACGTCCACCGTGGAGACATTGTTGGGACGAACGATTTTCAAAAGAGCCAAATCAAAAAAGGTGTCTCCATCGGCATCGAGAACGATGGCCCAAGAAGTTTTGCCCACAACGCCAATGAGTCGTTGGTCAAACTCATCTTTCTTTTCATTACGTGTGAAAAACCAAACTTGGTACTCCTCATCGGGGCTGATGGCGCTTGTTTTGGCTAAAAAGTCCATCTTGCCGTTGTGATCAAAATCGCCAATGGCAAAATCCGTGTAACTCAAAAGTGTTTCACTGCCATTGCCTTCGGGATCTCCAAAAATGGGTTGACCAATTGTGACGGCGTCTTCAAAGGAGCCATCGCGGTTGCTCAAATACAGTTCAATGCCTTCGGTGGCGCCTCGGCGAACCATGAATTCGGGCCACGGGTCTTGCGCGTAGGGGTCGATTCCATCGGGAATGCCGTCTTCATCGGTGTCTGGAGAGAACGGGTTGCTCACGCTGCAATCGGACCCAAACGCTACTTCTTCATCATCGGTCAGGCCATCACCATCGCTGTCAAACCCTGGAATGATGGAGGGGCCACCTGCATCCACGGGGTCTGGGTTTTGCTGACCACCGGCATCCGCCACCGGGGAGGTAGAAACCCCTGAATCTTGGCTGGGCCCCGGTGAGGTATTTTGTCCGGCATCAGAGCCAGGAAAGAGCGCGTCATCGGGGGTGTGGCAAATGCCATCCACACAGATTTGTTCGGCCAGGCACTCTTCATCGCTGGCGCAAGCCGTATTGATGGGTGATTCTTCGCAACCGCCGCAGGCATTGAGTAAAAACAGAGCGCAGGTCAGCAGCCCGTATTGAATGTTCTTCATGATGTTGACTCCTAAAAACCAGGCCGATCCTCAAAAAGCGGATGAGCCTCACCTATATAGGGTGTAGCCGGGAATTTTGGCAATGGAAAGCCCACATAACGCCTTAATCTACTGGGATTTAGGCACATGGGCTTCCTTGACACCCAAGCCTCAGATGTGAAAGATCGTCACCGCTTCAAAAAGATGGGAGTTTTCAATGAAAAAGTGTTTTTCCATGGCTTTAGGGCCACTGCTGTTGAGTTTGATGGGTTGTGGGCCCCTGTTGACCCAGTTGGCGGATCCCGATGATTCTCCCCAGACGGTGGCCGAGCTCAAAACCCAGTATGAGCCCGTTGAGGCAGCTTTTTTAGAGGGCTACAACAAAATGCGCGGTTACATCAGCGCTGGCATTGAGGACTCTGCCACCATGCGATTGGCCATGGATTATGCGCTTAACTGTCAAAAAGCGGGTTCGTACCTTGAGCGCGGCCCCAACATTGAAGATGCCAAATGGCGCCATCTGCCCAAGCCTCTGTACAAGGCCCATCCTGAGTTTGATTGGGGCAACATGGAACATGCGCTTTCAGGCACCGTTCCAGAGGACACCCGCCTGTACCCAGAAGACCATGAGTTTGAAACCGAGCACGGCACCCAGGTGTTTTCGGAGATGAAGGCTTTTTGCAAACAAAAATACGAAGTGGTGTCTAAGCTTCAAGTGCCCGGGTGTTATGTACACACCGCGGAAGCTTTCGTGCCTTGGTTGGGCCCCGGTGATTGGGGCGACGCCATCATTCGAATTCCTACTTGGAGTTGTCCGGCCAAGAAGACTTCTTCTCACGATTTGAGCAGCCAATTGAGTGACGACCCGATCGCGTGCGAAGATGTGCCCAAAGAAGACGTGGTCCCCGAACCGGCTGTGCCTTATCACAAACGCTTGAAGAAGATGTATTGTCCCGATGGCGTTGTGGAGTACGAAGGTGATCTGTTCAGCACCACCAAAGAAGGTTGTGAACGCGCCCGTTACACCCGCATGTACTGTTATGCCAAAGTGGATGAAGTGCCCACGAAATAGAACGGCGGGAGGAAACCCATGCGACGAGTGACTCGAGGAATATTACTTTTCGCCCTGTGTGCTTTGACGATGTCATGCGCCACTCTGTTTACGGGTACCCAACAAACCATCCATGTTGACTCAGAGCCCCAAGGGGCGGTCATTTGGATCGACGGCCTGGAAGTGGCTGAAACCCCAGCCACGCTTGAGATAGAAAAGCCGGCGATGGTCAAGGACAAGCGAATTACGTTGCGTTTAGACGGTTATGCCGATCGCAGTTTTGTTCTCCAAAAATCATTCAACATGGTCAGTTTGCTCAATCTCTTTACGGGCAGCATCGGATTCATCGTGGATATTTTGACAGGTGCTTTTTTTGAATACAGCCAAAGCGAGTACAATATCAAAATGAAGCCCGCTGGTGATGTCGCCTATTTACAAGATTTAAATCGACTTCCAAATGGTGATTATATCATTCCCAATGGTGATGGGGACCTTACCGTCATCGATGAAGAGAGCGGCATCGCTTTGGTGTTCTCGAATTAGAGTTCAGGCGCACTTGTGTGCCTTGCTGCCCGCAAATCTTCGAGGTGGGCGTGCAGGTGCTCAGTGAAAAAACCGTGCAAAACAAAACGACGGGTCAGCTCGCCGGTACGCACAAATAACATGGGGTACTTGTTGTAAGCCATTTCGGGAATGCTGGGGTCATCTAAAATGCGTCCAATACGAATGGCGATGCTTTGGTCCAGTTGAAACCCGTTAATGGCGTCTTCGTATTCTCGCGCCGTAAGAAACAAACAAAAAATAGACTTAAAAAGCTCGTGGGCCGTTTCAAAATCGAGAAATTGGGTCCACTTGCGTTCGGCGGGGTCTTCCACCACCTCCATGGGGCGCCAAGTGCTCCAATCGAGTTCTTCATGAGGAATGGGCCAGTTTTGACCTTTGGCCGCGCCCAGCTCTTTCATGGAGCGAAACAACTCTTGGTCGTGGTCCACCAGTGAAGCCTGCATCATGTCGCGGATGGATTTGGGGTACAACTCCAAAGGCTTGGCCTCAACCCCTTCGCTGTTAGCGATGAGAAAGTTGATGATATTACTTTCGGTGGTGTAATGCCTGAGAATTAAAATATTGGCTTCTGGAGTGATCCACCACTTCATGAACCAACAAATGAGTCCTTGCAAAAAGTCGTGGGCACGAAACTGAACGGGAAACAGCCGCTTCAAAAAATAGGTGGTATGCAGCTGGACCGAGCAAATCATGCGGCAGATGGGGAGGACGAACATGCGCAATGGGTTTCGCATGTCACGGAGCCACAGGTCGCGGGCTTCCTGGGCAATGGGCAGGCTGTCATCGATTTTTAACACCGAAATTAAGCTTTGGCTGGCCATGTCGTGTCCCCGTTGCGTTAAAGTATGTCCAGCTCTTCGAGCTGCATGGCGTACAAGCGTCCCACCACGCGAGCGGTTTTCACAATTCGTTTGGAACGCTCTTCACTGATGGCCACCATGTTCAACATTTCGTAAAAGCGTTGCATGTGCGTTTCGTCGTTTTCGCCGTGGTACCTGAGAAAGCGGGTGGCTTCTTTGCCACATTCGGCTTGTTCTTCGATTTTATCGGCCCAGGAGTTGGCCATTTTTTCACCTAAACCTTCGATGATGAACATGGCGCCGATCATATCGATGGGGTTAGGAAGTGATGCGCGGTGGTACAGAAACGCATGGAGGGCCTCAGACCCCAAGTTGCGTTCTCCCCCAACAATGTCATCTTTATTACCACCCAAAGCTACATAATCTTTTTCGAGGATTTCATAATCTTTGTGTTCGTCTTTGGCGTGGCCAATGACGATGGAGCGGAGCTGTGCGTGACTGCGATCGAAACTGGAAGCGGCGCGGGTAATCCAACGTGATCCTTCGATCACCTGCTGACGAAGATTCATGAGCAATCGCATGTAATCTTTTCGGGTGAAGGTTCCCAGGTCCAACCGTCGCAACACCGGAACTTTTCCCAGTCGCATTTCGAAATCGAGCCAGACCCGTAAAAGGTTGCGCAGCGTTTCTTGCGCGATGGGGTTTAAATTTTCCGTGACTTCATCAATGGCTTCACCTTCGCCAGATAAACCTTCAAGCGCAAAATTTTCCATGATCAACCCTCCACCACTGTTAAGTGCACATAGACTGTATTAAATCGTCCACTCTCGGGCACGTGACAAAAGACGGTATCGCCTATTTTATAGTCTTGTGTGCGAGCGAATTCGTCAAGCATGATGAACAAAGAAGCACAGCCCGTGTTTCCACGTTCATACAGGTTGGTATACCACTTCTCTTCGGGAATCATGGCCCCACCTGCGGTGAGCATTTCGACGATTTTTCCCCTGAAGTAGTGCGAAGAATAGTGACAGAGGAAATGGTCCACATCATCTGCTTGGACCTGACCTTCTTCGATGAGCCTTAAAAATCCATCTACCCCTAATTTTACAATGTTTTCCAACAGCCTCACATCTTGGCGAATCAAGATGGCCCCGTCTTTTTCTGCGTCGGCGTAGGTGGTGTAATCTTGCCAGCGTTTCGTTTCACCTTTTTTACCTGAATGGCCCACACTCATGCAGGTGGGAAACGCGTCAGCATGGGAAAAGCTACGCATCCAGTTGATACGAAAACTTTTGCCCCTCGGGGCGGGTTTGTTTTGCAGGAGAAACGCTCCTGCCCCATCGGACAGCATCCACCTCAAAAACTCTGCATCGAAGTCAATTCGTTCGGAACAAATGGCTTCGGTCGCCGCCTCATAGCGCGACTTTTTGAGCAGTCGCGAGGCTAATTCGGAGCCCACCACCAGGGCATTGTCGTGCTCATCGAGTCGTAAAGAATTAAAGGCCGCTTTGAGCGCCATCATAGAAGAACTACAGATGCCGTGAGAGGTGTTCAGCTCTACTGATGGGATTTCAAGGCCTGCTTGCACCAGCGAGCCAAAGCCGGGCAGCACCATATCGCCTTGGGTGGTGCCCACCGAGAGCATGCCCACATCGGAAGGATCGATAAAGGAACGTTCTAAGCATTGGCGGGCGGCCGCCACGGCCATGTCTTCGTTTTGAAATTGTGTTTTTTGTTCGGCGTCGATGGCGTAGTGCCGTTTTTGAATGCCGTTGCTTTTGAGAATGCGGCGTTTCAGTTTGGATTTTTTGCCATTGACCAAGCCGAGGACGTCTTCGACTTGTTCGTTATCGATGGGAGGGCCAGGCAAAAAAGCGCCGGTGCTGGTGATAAAGACGTCGTTCATGGGCGAAGGGCTTTCTGCTTTTGGTAGCGGTAGCATCGCCACATCTCTTCAAAGTAGGGCAGGATGCAAATCACCAGCATAAATGACAGGTAATAGGGGAGGTAATAGGGGGTGCCACCGATGGGTTCTGCGCGAAACTCCAAGCCAAACTGACCCGCCCATTCAAAGGAAATCATTTTTGTGACCACGTCCCATTTTCGCACCATGATCAAAGCCGTGAGGTAAAAGGGGATGGTGGCAAGGTAGTTGTGGGCATGAACTTCCCAAATTGTAATTTCACGTCGAGGGGCGGTGAAATGAACATCCCAATGGGCAACCAGTTCGTGAGTGATCAGCACCAAAAAGATAATGAATAAAATGAGAATGTTCACTTCAAACACCAAGCCCAAAATGATGGGGAACCCCACCTGAGCGCCCATGAGGGCGTGAATAAAGCTTTCTTTGAGGCCTGAGGTTTCTTCGATTTTGGATGCTCGGTGACAACACCAATCCACAAAACCTGCGATGCCCCAAAGGGGTAAAAGCACGTAAAGGATTAAAGACAAGACCAAGTCTGCAGTTTGTTGATCGCTCATGAGGGACCTCGCACGAATGAACCCCCCTAAATTATGGGTATTTTAGGGCACCTGCAAGCTCGCACCGAACCTTTTTGTGTGGTACTTTATGGCAGATAAGAGGTGGGTTTGAAGCGGGTTTTACAATCAATAAGTCCCTTTTTTTTCGCAGTCTTACTGGGTCTTAATGGCTTGGGTTGTCCGCGTGGGTCTCAGGGGGCTTGCGCTGAAGGCGACCATAAAGATGCCGTTGATGGCTGCAACAGCTGTGAGTGTGTGGATGGGGGTTGGCAATGCACAGAAATGGCATGCCCAACACCGGATGTGGCACGAGATGCGGGAGCAGAAGAGCCTGAACAAGAAAAAGTAGATGCAGGGCCATCCATTCACGCCGATGCTGGAACAGCCCGACCCGAAAAACAGGATGGGGGTGCCGGCGCAATCATCGAATGGGATGCGGGCCCCTTGGCTTCTTTTCAAACAGATGCGGGGCACACACCTCATGTTCATTTTGACGCAGGCCAGTTCGCGAGTCCAAACATCGACTCGGGCATGCACGCATTGACGCCTATGGATGCAGGAACCGATGAAGCCACAGTGGTGGATGCAGGTTCGTCTTTACCCATAGCCACTGATGGAGGCACATCATCGCTACCGCTGTGTACGCCGGTTAATTTTAATGTGGGCCCACCCAACTACGACTGTTCTCCGAATATTACGCCATGGCCTCCTTCTATTGACGACGTGGCATATGGAGATGATCCATTACAAAAAATGGATATTTATATCCCAGATACGTCTGACACTTTGCCCTTGCTCATTTGGATTCACGGGGGTGGGTGGAAAGGCGGCAAAAAACATCCCTTTCCATGTTTTATTTGGGCGATCACCCAAGGCGAGTACGTGGTGGTCAGCGTGAATTATCGGTTGACCATCGGCAACATTGTGGAAGGCACCAATGAAGTCAGTCTGGGGGTACCTTGGCCTGCCCAAGTGGCCGATGTGAAACAAGCCGTTCGGTTCTTACGGGCCAATGCAGCCAACTACCAAATTCAGCCCGATAATATTGGCGTGATAGGATCCTCAGCGGGCGGGCATCTCTCAGCCATCATGGGGTTGGCGGGTGATGATGACTGGTTGCGCGGCGATGCCTTGGCCTTGCCTGAGCAAAGCGATGCCGTTCAGGCCGCGGTGGATATGTATGGGCCCACCCGACCCGATCTCATGGATCAACAATTGGAGGCCCTGGGGATTTGTGTTGATCCGCATTGCCATGATTGCAACACCTCGCCGGAATACACCCTTTTAGATTGTCATGGTGTGGGCCTTGAGAGTTGTAATATCCCTACGACCAAAATGAGCCCCATCACCTACGTGGACGCCAGTGATCCACCCATGATCGTGGCACACGGCGATGCGGACTGTTCCGTGCCGCCCCAGCAAAGCCAATTGCTGGCCAATCGCCTAGCGCTTCATGGCGTTGAGCACGAATTCATTCTGGTGCCGGGCGCAGGGCACCAAAAAAACCCTGTGGCCCAAGGGATTGGCCTTTCTAAATTGCAGCAATTCTTTGATGAACATTTACGAGGCTGCAAGCGGCCATAAACGGGCAATTGCGAGGAAAATCCGTTAGAGTGAACGCCTGTAAAAAACGGTGACCACAATCGTGTTGAAAAAGACCCTGACCCCCAATTTTATTTTCCTGTTGGTATGCCTCCTTTTCGTGGCCTATCACCTCTCGGCCTTTCGGTTCTTATTGCCATTGGGGAGCGCTTTTTTACTTCACGGGGCAGCCATGGGTTTAGGGGCCTTGCTCCTGACGTTTCTCGCACCCAACTTTAAACGGCGGGCCGAGCTGTTGGTGTGGGGTTGGGCTGTGGGGTTGGGCGCCATTGGATTGGTGATGTTTTTTGCGGCCCACCTCAACAGCTTTGGCCCCAGCATCGCCTTATTTGTGATGGTCATGGGATGGGGCGCTTGGCTGGCTTTGGTTCAAATGGACGCCCTTGATTTCAAGTTTGTTGCTTCTGCTTTGCGAGAGTCATGGTTGGTGGTGTGTTTGGCCGTGGTGTTGGTCTTGGTGTTGGGCTGTATGACCCCTCCCTTATTTTGGGACACCAATGTGTACCACGTCACTTTGCCCATGCAGTATCTCATGTGGGGGGGCGCGCATCTTTCACCTCATTTTTCTTTTTCCTCCAATCCACTTTTGGCAGAGTTGGCATTAAGCCCAGTCCTGATTTTGAGTTTCGATCCGCTGCATATGAACGTGGCGCATGGCGTGACGCTGTTGCTGCTGTTATCCGCGGTGGGGTTGACGGCCAAACGATTTATCTGCGCCGTGCACTGGCCCGTATCACTGGTGGGCTTATTGAGTATGCCGGTGGTGGTCTTCGTGGCCAGTGCCCTGAAGTCTGATTTGTTCACGGCCATTTTTACCTGTGGCGTGATCTATGCCCTGTTTGCATTGATGCAGTTGAAAGAAGGCGACGAAAACAACGGTTTGGTTGCTTTGCTGGGTGTATGTGCTGGGATGGGGGCTTCCACCCGGTATCACGGTATGCTTTTTATTGGACTGCTGCTTGCAACCGCTTTGGCGTTTCCAGTGATTCGCAACCATTTGGTGAAGCGTCGGGTAGCACTGACTTTGGTGATGAGCGGTGGGGTGATCGGTGCGCTGTTTTTAATTCAAAATGCGATCGTGTTTGGCAATCCTGTTTATCCATTTTTGGATGCGGTGATAGGCAATGGAGAATTCACCCAGCGTTTCGCTGAAACCCAAGTGCATGAAAAATTCTTTACGGACTTTGGCGTTCAAGACTTGTTGAGATTGCCTTTGGTGCTCATTTACGAAGTGGTGGATGGTGATCGCAATGAGCTGCTGGCATTTTACCCCATTTTGGCTTTGCTTTTGTGGCTCCCGGTCTTCAAGAAACACCCGGCCTTAAAACTTTTGGGTGTGAGCCTCTTGGTGGCCTTGCCGTTTTGGGTGCTCACCAGCCCCCGGCCGCGCTACTTGCCGTTGCTTTGGGTCTTTCTTGCCTTGGCGGGAACCGCAGGCTTCTCGGCCTTAAGAGAAAGGTCACAACGCTGGTTGGCGGGCGGCCTGCTTTTGTGCGCGTTACTGGTGGGCTTGTCATGGAACCTTCAGGCCGATGAAAAATTATTGAACCACCGCGCCAGTTATATTTTTGGTCATGAAGATCGAGAGACCTACTTAAAGACCAACTACGGGCCTTATGCCGTTTATGATTACATCAATAAAAACACCGACACCAATGCGGTTGTCTTTCTTGTTGGAGATAACCGGGCGGCATACCTGGAGCGTCGCGCCCTTGTATCTGGGGTCTATGTGACACCACACCATGAGACATTATTAACCCAAAGCACAGATGCCGAAGACCTCAAACGCCTTTTTCGGGCATCGGGGGCGTCGCATTTGCTCATATCTCAGCCGGGTTTAAAACGTTTAACAGATTGGGGTTGGGGCCAATGGAGTGAGGCTGAGCGTGTCCGTTGGCAAAACATGATGAAGCTATTGGGCAAACCTCTGTACGCAGCGAAGGGTTGGCTGTTGTTTTCACTTTGAATCGCTTGAACGACTGTGGAGAGATCTGAATATGGAATGGATGTTGGCTTTGGCCGGGGTTGTTGGCCTGTGGATGCTGCTGGAGTTAAAGACGTCTCGCAGCGATGGAACGCTGGTCAAAGGTTTGCATCCTTACCGACGGATTATGCAGTACATCATGACCACCCGGAACGAGTCATTGGTCTATTTCGATGTGCAGGCCAACGCAGCCGCATTACTTGCCTACTTAAAAAACAACAAAGAAAAGAACATCACCCTCATCCATGTGTTGGTGGGTGCTTTGGCGCAGACTTTAGAGCAGAACCCTAAAATGAACCGTTTTGTTTCAGGGCGACGGCTTTACCAGCGCAAAGGGATGAGCATTACCTTCACCGCCAAGCGAAAAAAATTGGATGCTAAATCCAAATTGGCCATGGTTCAAATGCCCATTGAAGAGGGAATACCTTTTTCAGCCATTGTGAACCGCATGAACGAAAAAATAAATGTGGAACGATCGGATAGCCGCACGTATGCGGACAAAGAATACGACTTGTTTAATTTATTACCTCGTCCCCTGTTGGTGATGGCGGTCAAACTTTTAAAAACCCTAGACTACTACAATATTCTGCCCGGATTTTTTATTCGTGACGATGCGCTTTATGTGAGCTGCGTGCTGACCAATTTGGGATCGTTGAAAATGGCCCCGGCCTATCACCACCTTTATGAGTGGGGCAATTGCCCTTTGTTTTTAATGGTGGGACAAGTGGAGGAGCGGGTGGTGGCCCGTAATGGCGAAATTACAACTGAAGAAGTCTTGCCCATGCGAATTGCGTTTGATGAACGCATCGAAGATGGTCTCACGGCGAAGCAAGGGATTGACCAATTCGTAGCGATCTTGGAAGCACCCCAGCAAAATTTAGAATAAGTACTTATTGATTGAGATGGAAGAATGGAATGTACCGTGATCCATTCAAATCATCGTGATCGACCTGTAAGGTCGCCAAAGAGGTGGCTGCACTGTGGGTGAATGCCGTGAAGGGTGCATCGCTGGTGCCTGAATTATGAGCTCCGTATTTCCACGTGGATGAGGGCCCTGCGTTGCGAATGACAAACAGATAGCTGGTTCCCTGTGTGAGTTGAGCATTCAGGCCCGTACCAAAATAAAACTTGTGATCACCCCCTGTCGTTGTTGAATTGTCGACGGTATAGACATTACTGCCAGATGCAATTTGCCAAGTAGAGCCCACTTGTTCGAAAACAGCCAATTCTAATTCGAAGTTCTCCGCGCCATTGTCTTGGTCGCCTTGAAGGATGTGTGCTTCATCGAACAAGCCCGTCGCTGGGGCATCAAACAAAATGAAGAGGGCGTTATTTTTTGTAAGTAAGTAACGATCGGTGACCGCTGCGGGGCCGAAGGAACGGACATAGGTGGCCTGTTCGAGTGTTGCTGAGCTTGAGCCGCCATTGAGGTGCGGGCATTCAATCACCCAACTGTTGCTGTCAGTGTTGGTGGTGCAATTACTACCATTCAAAATGGTTTCCGAGCCAGTGTCACAAGAGACGGTGACACCGTTGTCTGCCGTTTGTAGGCTGCAACCCTGACCATGGGCACCATCATCGCCGTTTAACCCATTGGTGCCGGCTTGCCCATTGGTCCCATCTTTTACCACGGCTGAACTGTCGCCGCAGGTAATGCGCAGCCCGTTACCGGTTTCTACTGCAGTGCAATCGTAGCCATGTGTGCCATTGTTTCCATTTTGCCCGTTGTTGACGTGGCTTTGGGTTCCGTCTTGGCAGTGGATTTGTACCCCTTCAGGGGTAGGTATCGCAGCACAGGGGCCGCCGTTCACGCCGTTGTTCCCATTGCGAACGGTAGTGGTTGTCCCGTCTTCGCAAACAATTTCTTGTCCTTCTTCGGTGCTGCTGAAGCTGCAAGAGGTGCCATTTTGGCCATTGGCCCCCGGTGAACCGTTGTTTCCATTGACGGGAGCGTGGTTCAACGTGACTGTTCCGTTTTGACCGTTCTCCCCGGGGTTTCCTGGTGTACCATTGACGCCACGACGAATCAGTGTCGATGTGCCGTCTTCACAGAGCAATGAAATGCCACCATCGGTTTCTACAGTGTGACAGGTGGTGCCATCACTGCCATTTTGCCCTGAATTTCCGTCAACCCCGTTTTGAATCAAGGTGGTGGTGCCATCTTCGCAGATGACTTGAATGCCGTTGCTGGTGGGACTGATGCTGCAAGCGGTACCGTCTTGGCCATTTGTACCTGTTTGGCCTTGCTGTCCCATGTCACCAACGCCACCGTCAGTGCCGTCTTCACCGTGATAACCACGCGCACCCTCGAGTCCCTTCACCCCTCTTGGCCCAGCCGGTCCGGTTTCACCCTCAACACAAGCCAGAGGGCCGCTAAGCATGACTGCCAGCGCCAAGTTGGGCATCCAAAACATCCTTCTTTGAGTTTTGTTGGTGATTGGCTGCCTCATGTTATTGGCTCACCCGGTACCATGGCTTATGCGGGTTGCCTTGATCGTCATCTAGGACGAGCAGGGTTTCTTCGGTATAAGTGTTTAAGTCATTCAGGGCGCGTTTGTAAGACAGGCGTGCCCCGCCACTGCCTTGGCCTACGACGTTCGCGTAATAGCTGGCATAGGGCCAATCAGAAGTGCCTGCATTTCGAATGACAAAGTAATACCTGGTATTTTTTTGCAGTTGTGCGTTGAGGCCGCTTCCTGAAAAACGTGAAAATGCGTCGGTGGTGCTGGTATCTACCACTTGCACATTGCTACCGGGCACGAGGGTCAGATCGGCATAGTCATTGGACTCTCCAGCCCATTGAAAAAGGGCCACTTGAAGATTCACGTCGGATTCAGCGCGTTGGATAATGGAGAACAGATCGTACAGCCCGGTCGACGGCGAGTAGAACTTAGAGATTAAGGCTTGGCCTGCTGCCAGGGAATCACTGGTATTGTTCACCATGGCCATGCCATAGGGTTCGAAGCTGGAGAACCCTGCCACTGACGCCGTGGTCGCTGAATCACCTTCTCCGCACGCAATGGATATGCCACCGCCCACTTGATTGACGGTACAGCTCGACCCATGGTTCACCGTTTCGGTTGTTGCGCCACAGGTGATGCTCACCCCATCGACCACTGAGGTGATTTGACAGTCATCGCCATTGGTGCCGGGGACCCCGTTGGTACCAGGCGCACCATCGGTGCCGTCTAACCCATCACGAATAAAGTTGGAGGTGCCATCGGTACAGGAGACAATGGCGCCGCCATCGGTTTCTTCGGTGCTGCATGAGGTCCCGTTTTCACCATCGAGTCCATGACTGCCATGATGGATGGTGTTTTCGGTGCCATCTGAGCAGTTGATATGCGCGCCGCCGTCGAATGAAGTTGTAGAGCACGATGTGCCGTCTGTCCCGTCAGCGCCATGGGTAATCAGACTGGTGGTGCTGTCGGTGCATAGAATGCGAGCCCCTCCGTCCGTTTCTTCGGTGGTGCAGGAGCTGCCGTTGGTGCCATCGGTCCCATCGGTGCCATCAGCGCCGTGGGTAATGAAATTGCTGGTGCCATCGGTGCACAGGATATGAATACCGCCGTCGGCGCTTTCAGAGCTGCAAGAACTGCCGTTGCTGCCATTGGTCCCGTTGGTGCCATCAACGCCATCTTGACCGTGTCGCACGATGGTCGAGGTGCCATCGGTACATTGGATAACCACGCCCGCGTCTGTTTCATGGGTGCTGCATGAGGTCCCATTTTGCCCGTTGCTGCCATTGGCACCGTTGCTCCCGTTGCTTAAAAATACGGTGGTGCCATTTTCACATGTCACATAAACCCCCCCGTCCGCACCGTAGGTGGAACAAGAGTCGCCCGGCGCGCCGGTTTCTCCCCGAGGACCCTCAGGGCCTCTAGGGCCACGCAGACCGTTGCTTCCGCTGTTGCCACTGACACCTTGTTCGCCTTGAAAGCCGCGCAGGCCCCGGGGGCCCCTTTCGCCTTGAGGCCCTTCAATACAACCGGTCACCAATACAAGCGCGATTAAAAAATCCTTCCGCATTATCTGCCTCCCTCTCGAAGATAATGTAAGATCCAGTGTCGCTGCAAATCCCCCATCTAATTAACGGATAATCGGGCTGTCTATTCATCCACTCGGCAGTCTTATCCCGAAAAGGGCGGCATGAACCTGGAAAACCCCCGTTATTATAAGGACTTGCAGCCCCCCGTGTGTATTCCTAGAATTAACCATAATATAAATCTTGAAAAAACCTTTATTCCAATAAAAACAGTGGCTTATAATATTCTCACGTCCTAACCTGAGTGAGATTTGGCTCCTATGTTGCACAGATCGAGGGAGGCGACAGCAACGTGTTTCGTGCATTGATCATTTTGATTTTTGGGTTGCCCCTGATGTTTTTGGCGGCCGAGCTGGGTGTGCGTCAAACCCATTGGCGATATCTGGTGGTCCCACAGGCACCGGCCTTTCCGCCTGGGGTCTTTGACGAGGATCCCTTGTTGGATTTCGATTTGGCCCCCGGAAAAAGTCAGCAGGCCTTAACTTACCGCGGACCCGGTCATGACATTTCGTCCAATCGTTGGGGATGTTTCGATTTTGATCGTGGGACCGGCGACGACTATATTCTCGTGATTGGCGGTGATGCCGCTTGGGGGCAGGTGCCTTTGACCCACCACTGGGCCACGGTCTTAGAAAACGAATTGGGTTCACGTGTTTTAAAATGCGGGGTTCCTGGAACCGGCACGGCCTATCATGTTCAAAAGGCCAAGCGTGTGATCGACGATGTGGGCAAGCCGCCGGCTTTGGTGGTTTTAATGTACGAACCAAATGACTTCTCAGATGATTTTGTCGGTCAGCAGTACTTGATGGAAGGACAAAAGCGGCGGTTTATTTTCCGCTGGCTGGACCTTGAATCGGGTTATGTGGACCGGCACACGTCGGATTCGTTGAAGGCCGAACGCCAAAAATCGTTTCAGAAAAAAGACGCCATGGGTTTGGCCATGTCCATGTTGGAACAAAGTGTTTTGTTCGCCACCGGGCAATATTTTTTCGAGAGATTCAAACCCGCTGAAGATAAAAGTAATAATCGTGTTTACCAGCTAGATGAAACCGATTTCTTCCAAGGCCATGAGCAGCATGGATGGCTGAACAACGAAATGGATGCGCACCTGGAGAACTTGCAGTCGTTGCAGACATTGGCTTCTTGGAACAACAGTCAACTGTTGGTGGTGACCGATAATTTTTCCTTTCCGGGGAGAGGGCAGGCCGCAAAAGAATTTTTTGAAGCACAAGGGGTACACGTCTTTGATGTGGGGCGCCGGGTGCGGGCAAAGGCGGCACAGCGGGATAAGAACGCATATCTTACGTACTACCGTTTGTGGAATAAACGAGGCAACCAGTTCGCGGGGTTTGAGATCACCGACTATATACGGAAGAATGGGCTTCAGAAGTAAAAGCCCATCATGTCTCTTCGTCGGGTTGCGGACCGACCAACATGAATGCGATGAAGGTGGCCAAAGGCGCGGCCAAGACCCCTGCCACTGTCATCCACATGGGATGGGGAAGCATGTTTAAAGTTTGGATGGCCATGAGCCACTGAATAAACCCCACCAATCCGCCAGCCATTTTTTTTCGAATGGGTGCTGCTTTGATGGCCAACAAGACACCCGTGAAAGCACCTAAAAACCAGGCCAGCAAAACAAAAAGCATGGCCCCAATGGAAACATCGGTCATGTGAGCGGTGATGCTCTCCACGCTCTCGGGATCGATATTGTCTGGCAAAGGATAAAAATGATGCCCAGTCATTTGGATGGCCATCACGGTTAATGCGCCGAGAAATACCCCCGCCATGATGGCGAGAATATCTTTGATAATGGTGTCCATGGTCTTGCTCCCCGAGCCTACCTTACTCGCGTGCCGGTGAGGGATCAAGTTCCAGTGGGTTTGCTTTGCAAAACCGGGTTTCAGCTTGGCATCTTCAATCCGAAGAGCCTGATGTGACCGGGGCTGTTTGAGCAGCATCGGCAGCCATGGGCACTTTGTCTCTGGTTTGCGCTTGTGGCAACGCATTTTGAAGCTGGGCGAAGTCAGCCATCTCACTGTCGATATTCAATCCAACCGATTTGAGCAGGTCATCGATTTTGGTGATGTCCGCCGGGAGGAGTACTTGCGTCTTGGAACTGGCCAAGTGCCCAAACTCTTTGAGATAAGCCTGTGCCAATCGTAGCTTGATGGCTTCGTCGCCACCTTGTTGCACCAGCGATTCACCCACTTTGGTAATGGACTCCGCGGTGGCCTGGGCGATGGCCAGAATTTCTTGGGCACGGCCTTCGGCTTCATTGATGCGCTTGGTCATTTCACCCTCGGATTTGTTGATCATTTCCATTTTAAGGCCTTCGCTGTCATTGATCATGGCCTGTTTTTCGCCTTCGGTGCGCGCCAGCAAAGCACGGCGATCGCGTTCCGCCGTGAGCTGGCGTTCCATGGCATCGCGCACACTGGCGGGGACCTCGATGTTTTTCACTTCGTACCGGTGTACTTGAATGCCCCAGCTTTCACTGACCTCACTGATCACCGACAACACACGAGAGTTAATGGCTTCGCGTTCTTCGAACGTCCGGTCTAAATCTAAGGTGCCAATGACGGAGCGGGTGGTGGTTTGTGCCAGAACGCGGGCCGCGCTGCGGTAGTTGGTGATACCGTAACTGGCATTTTCAGGGTGGGTGACACTGATGTACAAAACGCCATCCACTTCAACCCGAACGTTGTCCTGGGTGAAGCATTCTTGAGGGGGAACTTCGATGGCTTCTTCTTTGAGGTGCTGGATAAACGCCACGGAATCAATAAAAGGGATGCCAAAGTGAAAGCCTGGCCCCCACGTGGCGTGATAGCGGCCCAACCGTTCCACGATATAGGATTGGCGATTGGGAACGATACGAATGGAGCGAATGAACTTCACCGCCACATACAAAGAAAGGAGGGTCCATATTCCGGTTGCGATTTGATCCATCATGTTATTTCTTCTCGTTGCTGCTGGTTGGGATTTTTTGACTGACTTCGCCCATGCCCTGGAAGAAGCCTTGGATGTTCGCCAGTTCATTGGGAACCACTGAGACATTAGATTTGGAGACAATGCGACCAAACTCGTCAATGAATTGTTCCACCAGTTGGGCTTGAACCGCTTGTCGGCCACCTGGACCATTGATGGCGTTGGCCACCAGGCTGACCGCTTCGGCGGATGCGGTGGCCAAGGTCCGAATCTCACCAGCCGTACCGTTGGACTCGTTGATGCGGCGTTGTTTTTCGCCTTCGGACAGGTTGATGGCTTGAATTTTTTCGCCTTCGGACAAGTTAATTTTGGCCTCTTTTTCCCCGGAGGAAATGGTGATGTCCGCACGCTTTTGTCGTTCGGCTTCCATTTGTTTTTCCATGGTGTCCACAACGCGACGGGAAGGGTCGATGTTCATGATTTCGTAGCGAATCATTTTTATGCCCCAAGGGGCCGAGGCTTTGTCGATTTCATTCACGATGTTTTCATTGATGGCGTCGCGTTCGGTGAATGTTTCGTCCAGGGTGAGCTTCCCGATTTCGGAGCGCATGGTGGTTTGTGCGAGATTGACACTGGCAGTGATGTAGTTACCGATGCCGTAACTGGCTTTGCGCGCGTCGGTGACTTTCAAATAAACAAACCCGTCCACATCCACCTGAATGTTGTCGCGGGTAATGCAGCTTTGACTGGGCACCCCGATGACTTGTTCGCGGACCTCTTGGCGATAGGCGGCACGGTCGACAAATGGAATCAGAAAATGAAAGCCCGCTCCGAGCACTTGGTCAAATTTACCCAAGCGTTCTTTGATAACTTTGCTGCGTTCGGGGACCACGATAAAGGTTTTGAGGATAATGCCCAAGGCCACGAGAAATCCAATGGTGAATCCAAGAAACATGTGTGGGGCTCCTTTCGTTAATCTTTGGGTTGAGGCGTCTCGACGGTTTCTGCCTCTTCGTTTTCGGTTTGTGCGACGGGGACTTTGCTGGGGCGTTCACCCGACTCTAGCTGGCCCGCCACTTCGAGAGGTTCGATGATCCAAGCCACGTTGTCTCGATAGACGAGTTTGGCGGTGGTGCCGGCTGCGATGGTTCCTTCAACAGTTTTGGCGGGCCATGAGGTGCCCTGAATGCGAATGCGACCTTCATCGTTGGCATCACTGCAATCACTCAGAACTTGGACTTCTTTGCCGTACATGCTGGCATCTTCGTCGATGCTCACGCGTTTTTCTTCACTGGGGAAATATTTTTTGGCCACATTGCGCAAACTTAAGACCAGGCCCACAGAGGTGACGGTCCAAAGACCAACGGAGGCGCCTAAGCTTTCCACGATTCCCAGCGCCCTTGCCCCGGCCACCAGCACACTGGCAAATCCCAAAAAGCCGATCACCATGCCCGGGACAATCATTTCGCTGAGCATCATGGTGATGCCCGCAATCAGCCAAATTGTAGTGATGGTATCGCCGTCCAAAGGTTCCCCTGCATTCACCTTTTGATGCCACGAAAAGGCAGTTGCGATCAAGGGAAGTTACGTTGAAAGACTTGTTGAAATCTAGAAGGTTATGCTCAACCAAGGCCAGGCGATGGTCGGCCGTTGCGCACGGTGTAGGTGATCAGCAAAACGATTAACCCTGCCACAATGAGAAAGGCACCCAACTGATCCATGCTTCCCACGAAGAAGGTGACGAGCACATGGGGCACGAAGATTTTGAGAATTTGCCCTTTGCTTAGACCGTCTAAAGCGCCCTGGAAAAACTGAAAGCGTTTGATGAGGCCCACCACTGAGAGCAGCACAAAGACCGAAAAAATGATGGGACCGCGAACAGGGCCCCCCCAAACCATGAGCAGAAAAAATGGCGTATAAACGGTATGAGTGAGCAGTGCAGAAAAAGCTTTGGTATTGCCTTTGCGGTGGCCTTTTCGAAACAGCTGCCCGTAAAAATAAAGGATGAAGGGCAGGCCACCAAAGATCAAGGCAAAGAAAATCAAAAACAGATAAGCGGGCCAGGGGAGTTTGGGTGATGCGACTTCATCGATAAGGCCATGCTGCCATTCTAAAATTTGCAGGCCTGTTTTTGTCGTTTGGCTCACAAACATCGCGTGATTGGAGAGCATCACAAAACTGGTTTGGGTTTGAGGGGCCCAGCCAATGAAAGAAGAGAAATTGTAAGGCACCAAAGCACCGTTGTGCCAGATGACTTCAAGACCGTTCTTATCATAAGTGCCAACGATGAGTCCCCCAGCATAACCGCCGGTGGAGGTGAGGCCTTCGGTATTGGTGCGTTTGTTCACTTCGGGAATGTTCACCAGTTCGGCGTAGGTTTCAGGTTTTAAAATTTGACCGGTGTGCAGGGCGCGATTCCATCGGTGTAGGTCGTCCACGGTCGAGTAAATGTTCCCTGATGCGCCAATGGTGCTCGCGAAATTGGAAGGAAACATGAGCGTGCTGGCCGCGTCGAGATTGAGCCATTTCATCCACAGCAAACCGCGCACATGTTGTTGCGGATCGGCATCCAGAGGCGTTTCGACGCCGGTGTTGGTCATGCCCAGCGGGTTGAAGAATTGTTCTTTGAGAAAGGTTTCGAAATCCTGCCCCGACACGTCTTGTACCAAAATGCCGAGGGCATCGTAGCCCACGTTCGTGTACAAACGTTTGGTGCCCGGGGTGTTCACCAGTTCGGCCTCGTTCATGGCGGTCACGTAGGCGTCGCGCACTTCGCGATCAGCCAAATGATTGCCATCGTTCAAACTGGTGAATTCACGATCAAAGCCGCACAAATGGTTCATGGCGTTGCGAACGGTGCAGACCTTGCCGTCTTTTTGAATGGGGGTCATGCCTTTGACATAGGTGTGAAGCGGTTCATCAATGTTGACCTTCTCTTGTTCCACCAATCGCAACACAGCCACAGCCGTGAAATGTTTGGATACGGAACAAATGGGAAAGCGGGTGGATTTTAAAATGGGGGTTTGAGCTCTTGCATCGGCATGGCCCGCAATTTTGGAAAAGACTTCTTTGCCTTGGGTTTGCAGGGATGCGACCCCAGAGAAAATAGGGGTGAGGCGTTCGAAAACTTCAGGGGTGAGCGTTTTTGGGGTGATTTTGGGCTGATTTGGTTGGGTGGGCGAGCCGTTGTGACCCAAGCCTGCATCGGGCTGGTCCGCGGGGCCGGCATCTGGATTGGCCAGAGCAAGGATGGGCATCGTGGCCAACCACAACATCAAGAATGAAAAACGCATGAATACTCCCAAGCGACTGAATTTTCGGTCGATCTCTGGCCATTGTTGCCCATAAAAGCCCAAAATACCTGAAAAGGACAATTTTTCGGCTAATTGAATCACTTAGACTCGCGTCTTGGCAGGGAAAGGACTAAAATGTCGACTCTCTGGCCCCGATCTGCGGGGCGCGCCAAAATATTCTGTTCAAAGGAAAGTTCATGTCTCGTCAATGGTGTCAGTTATTCGGTTTGTTTTTGTTCCTGGGTATGGCTGTGGGGTGTCCTGATGCGCCCGTAGAAGAGCCCGAAGAAATTATTGAAAAAGAAGAAGAGGAAGAAAACAACAACAACAATAACAATAACAATAACCAAACTCAGTTTGATGCAGGGCCTGTGGTGCAGGGCAGCATTGCGGGGAAAGTTGTCAATGCCAACGGCGATGCGCTGGCCAACTTGCGCGTCTTGGCGTGCACGGCCTCATTGTGCATGAGCGGTGAAACCAACGCCACGGGCGAATACCTTTTTGAAAACATTTCGGTGGAGCCCATGAAAATGGAAGTCACCGACCCTGACGATACGTACCTGAGTTTGTTGTTTTACCAAATGGTGTATGCAGACCAATTGAGTGTGTTGTCACGAGACGTGGTGATGCCGGCCGTCACTGACGAGCCTTCCTCCCTTTCTGAAGCCAATGGCGGTACCGCGTTGGTGGCTGGAGGGGCACTGGAAATCACGGTGGGCGCTGGGGCCCTCGATTATCCCTTCGGGCGCGATGACGATATCATTCAAGCAGAGCGACTCAGCGGCTCACAGATTCCCCCGTACGACATCGAGCCTTTCTTGGCGCACCCTGACGATTCTTTCATGTTTGCACTCGCACCCCACGGCACCAAAAGCTCAGAAGCGGTGACGTTCAAAGTCACGTCGGGCATCACCCAGCCCGAAGGCGCCATTTACAATGTGTATGGGGTCACCGACAAAGCAACTTTGAAGGCCTCCGGAACCGCCACCGTGGACAGCAGTGGTCACCTGATCAGTGATACGGGCGGCAGCTGGATGGATTTGACGGGTTTGGTTTTGGTGCCCGATATTGAAGAAGAAGAGATCGCTGATGCAGGCATGGAAGAGCCCATGATGGACGATGCCGGTGCTGAAATGGAAGATGCGTCCGATGCCGGCGAGGTTATGGATGTCACCGACGCTGGTGTTGCAGACATGGCCCTGACCGACGGTGGCAACTAAAAGAGGGCAAATGATGAAGCACACATATGGGGGGCTGGTATTGATGTTCTTGGTGGCCTGTGTGCCACCACCGGCAACCAGCGTGGAAGATCCGACAGACACAGACAACGATGGGTTGACGGACGTTCAAGAGGCGGAGTTGGGTACCGATCCTAAAAACCCGGATTCCGATGGCGATGGCTATCTCGACGCCCACGAACATACCGAGGGGACCGATCCGCTAGATGCGGAAAGTCGAATCTACATCGGTAACTGGCCTTACAACCCGAGCAAAGCAGACATCCCCGCCACCGACATTGGCGCGGCCTGTGAATTGCCCAACGGCCTCATTCAATGTGTGGAAGAAACCACCGAGAATTGCAGCAACCGTGAAGATGACGATAACGATGGGCTCATCGATTGTGAGGACCCCAAATGTGCCCATGCACCCAAATGTGTGTGTTATCACCCCAGGTGCATCGAATACGCCACAGAAGAAGAAGTAAGGCCCAGCCAGCCCTGTAACGAAACGCGTTGTATCGAAATCGACGAAGAAAGCGTTTGCAGCGTGACGCCCATTCCGTGCAACGACAACAGCGATTGTGCCACCAACAATTGTGAAGGTTTGACCAACTACAAAGAGTATTGTGCGCCGCCCATTGGCTGGGTGTTTCCACACATCAAAGCCCTCGATCAGCACAACCAAGAGGTAGATATTTACGATTTTGCCAACCAAGGCAAACCCATATTGGTAGAAATGTCCACGGGGTGGTGCGGGCCTTGTCAGCAGTTGGCCAGTTGGTTGCTCACCGGCGATGAGACCATCAAAGAAAAGCCCTGGTGGGATGACAAGTACGAACGGGTGCGTGAACTTTTTGATGCCAAAGAATTCTATTGGATTAGCTTTTTGTACGAAAGTGCCGATCGTGACCAAGCCCAACAAGAAGATTGTGAATATTGGGATGAGGCATTCCCGCTCGAAGGCGTCCCCGTTCTTTTAGACCAAAACAAAGAACTACACTGTTACCTCAAACCCATGGGCATCCCGTTGGCCAACCTTATCGACGAGAACATGGAACTGCTCACCTACGAGCACGTGGGGATCGCGGGGGCTTTCGAGAAACTCTTAGAACTGTTCCCAGAAGAAGAGTAACAGCATCATGCGACGTTCGAGTTTGGCGGTGGTGTCTTTGTGGGGGCTTTGGTTGAGCGGTTGTCCCCAGCACGAAACCGTGGAAGAAAAAGAGCCTATCGATGTGCCTGAAGAGGCTTCGTGTCATACCGGCTTAGATGGTACGGGGGTGACCTACGAAGTGAGCACCTTGGTTCCCGGTCATTTTATGCTCAAGGCAGAACAGGCCCGTGAAGATGGCAAAGTGGATCGTCTCACTCTTGGGTTGCGTCATGGCGGTGTGTTTCGTGGCATTCAAGGCCCGGGCACTTACGACATCGGTGGCAGTACCTATAACGGCTGCAGCAACTGCCTCACCTTTTGGTCCGCATGCGATGTGGGAAGCGAAGCGTGTGAGCAGGTCTTTTTTGCCACTGAAGGTGAAGTGGAAATCACCCAATGGGATGCTTCTGAAATTGCATTCACGGTCAACACCGCCACATTAGAAGAAGTAAATATCAATAACCCCATCGCGGTCATGCCCATTTCAGACGGTGCACAAAAATGCATGGGGGGTGAAAGCTTTCGCACGTCCACGGGTGAGGCCAATGCACCCATTGTCACGGAGTCTGAATGTGTCGAGGCTGGGAACGGTTCTTTCTTAGGAAACAATGTGGCCAATTTTTCGCTCACCAATTGTTTGGGTGAAACCGTTTCACTGCACGATCGTTGTGGCAAAAGCGGGGCCCTTTGGATCATGGCCACCACGGGATGGTGTGTGGCCTGTGGGGCCATTTTAAATAACTTTGCCACCACCGTGGGGGGATTCACCAACCGCGACAACATGGCCACGCACACGCCAGGCTTGGATCTGTTGGTGATGTTGGGCGAAGATGTGGATGGCAACGAGCCCACCCTCAATTTTTGTCAGGCTTATGCAGAAGACCACAGCATCGATCCAGCCATGGTGCTCATTGATTACCTCGCCGAAGGCACACGGATTGATATGATCGAACCCCTTGGCGAAACCCATTTCTTTCGCTCCTTGGCCACCACCTATTCCAACATTAATCCCTATTACACCGAGGAGCCCAACGGGGGCTTAACCCAAAGCTACCCTTGGGATGTGATCCTTCGTGGGTCGAACATGGAATACTATTGGAGTGATCACGTGGGCGTGTCTTCGAAGACCACCGTACAAGAAGACCTGATTGCACAAGAGTAAAGCGTTTAGTCTGCAGCGATCTCAATGGTGCCCAGACGCCAAGCGTTATTCCCATGGTTGTGCAAGTGAAAATAAATGGGGGTTCCCTCTTCGATAGCGGTTTGCAGCTGGAGTTGCTCATCGACCACATTCGCATCATTGGGGATGGGAATGGTTTTTTCCCACAAGAGTTCACCGCCCACTTGCAAGGCCACGTGAGCCTGTGCAGGTTCGGGATTGCTTAAGGGCGAGTGCCAAAAATTAAGACGAATGGTTTGTTCGACGTCAACGGCCAACTTGCTGGGTTGAACAAAGGTGCCGTAATGGCACACATCGGTTTCAATTTCAAAAAACCCATCCTCTACGGCATAGCCTGAAGAAGGACACTCCGGGTTTTGGGGGCGGTCCACAAAAGGGTCTTCTTGTGCAGCACACAACACCCAAGCATCCGCGTCCACCAAAGAGGTGGCGTTCGAAGAGGGCGGTGTGAGTTCTGGGCCGCATCCCACCCAAAGTAAAAGACCCAGCCCCAGTCGCCCAAACTTCATCATCTTATTCCGTGTACATCCCGGTGCAATCTGAAAAGTCATCGGCACAGGTACCATCGCGCAGGTGCGGCTCCATGCAAGCATAAAATTCAGCAAATGGCTCGCGACAAGCGCCGTGCATGCACTCGAAAAAATCAAAGTAAGTGCCGGTGGTGCAATTGTCATAACAAAGGCCGAAGCCAATGAGCTCACCGCCGCATTTGGATTGGGCACAGTCGCCGAAGAATCCGTCGATACTGCAACTCAAGCACTGAATCCCCAAGGTGCCCGGGCAGGCCATGGCACAGAAAGCATCGTTTTCGGGGCAGTCGGCCAAGCAGTTCTCGAAGCCGGCACAAAAGCCGTCTTGGCCTTCACCACGGTAAGGCGCGGCCAACACCAAATAGTCCAAACACATTTCGTCCCGGGTGCCATCCCCCCATTCGGTTTGTTGCGGCGTTTGTTTTTCGCCGGCGATGATGGGCTGATTGGCCTCACTGTTGTCGTAGGTGCATTCCAACCGGATTTGATCATTGATGCTGACCGGCAGCGTGTGGGTTTCGGGGTACATGTAGGTGCGTTGCCAGTCGAAATCCCAATCGTCCACTTGGGTGAGGCATTCGACGCTCTCGTCTTCTCGAATCAGTTCCATTTTGATGGATTTGCCAAGCAGGTGCATGTGCGGCGCCGTACCGATGATCGTGGCATCTAAAGGCAGCCGTCGAAAACTTTCTTCGGTCCACGCGGGCTCGTTGGGGGGAATGTTGATGCCCAGGTCCACCACGGGCATCAATGAAATGAGATATTCGGGGGTTTCGCCTTCTTCCAAGGTCCACATGGCCAGTTGCGTTTGATCGCCATCAATCACATCGTCAATCGTTTTACCTGCCAAGTTGAAATGCATTTGCATGATGAGCACTGAGCCTTTTGAAACTTGGTGGGCGTAGTCTTTGTTGCCGCTGGCTGCGAATTCACCGGGGGCCCATCCCACCAACATTTGTGCGTCGTCCACCCCTGAACCACCAAAGCAGGGAAAGCCAGGTGTTTCACTTTGGGCATCTCGGTTTTCAAAATAGGTGCGATCATCAGGTGTGCCCACATAGACGATCACGTGATGCACCAAATCGAGTCGATCGGGGTAGATGGTGCTTTGGTACACGAAGGTGGTTTCATCAAACTCATGGGGTAAAATGAAGCACCGGTAATCATCGGCCATTCCCACGTCGGGCACGTAGGGCTCGATGGCCCGAACGAGCGTGTCGGGTTCAATAATTTCTGTTTCTTCGATGGCCTGCGTTACGGCACTGCCCGTATCCATAGGTGAGCCTTCTTCGAAGCCGTGCGCTTTCCATTGGCTAAAGACATCGATGACATCAGCATCCAGCCACAAGGAATTGTTGGAGGGACGGCAGTCAGGATCTTGGCCCCAGGGTGGCATGGTGCGGTTCTCCACTGCGGCCACAATGGCGGGCCCCATGGCGTTCACTTGTTCGAAAGTTTCGAAAGGGAACAGGCCAATATCGCCTTCACGGTGGCAGGACATGCAGTTGGCGTTCAACAGTGGTTTGATGTCTTGGTGGTAGTTGGTGAGGGTGATTTCGGTGCTTTCTTCAGGGCCTGGGCACCCAAAAATCACCAACAGACACATCAAACTTACAATATTTTTCATTTTCAATTTTCTCGCATTTAGAATGGCAACGGGCCTATGATTTTAAAGGATTAGCGCATTGGACGCATTCACAAATGGGTCAATCTTCGTAAATTGGGGCCCCAGAGACTCATTTGAAGGACAAAATGGTGGAAAAAAGCGAAAAATGGGTGGTTTATATCCTCAAATGTGGGGATGGCAGCCTTTACACCGGGATCACGAACGATTTCGACAAAAGGCTCAAAGCCCATCGCGCTGGCAAAGGGGCCAAGTTCACCAAGGGGCGCGGTCCACTCAAAGTGGTGTATTTGGACGAACAGCCCGATCGCTCGCAGGCCCTCAAAACGGAGTGGGCCATCAAAAAACTCTCCCGCCAAGAAAAGCTGGTTTTGGTTCAGCCCTAAGGCGTGCCCCCATCGGTGGTGGGGGTGGACACATCACTTTCACCGACACAGGGAATGACATCGATGTAAGTGCATTCGGGTTCGGGCAAACAACGATTGAGAGCGTAGCCGTCAGGGCACGTCCAACCGCTGTCTTCACCTACGTCAAAAGATTGCCCCACCATAACGCCCGTGGAAAACACAATCTTGTCTTCGTAGTTGGCGGCAATCATGGCCTCATCGTTTTCGAGCGAGTTAAAGGGGAACGGACCTGCGATCTCTGCGCCAAAGGATGCCACTGAGTGCGCGTTATAGCCCTGCATTTCGATGATGTTCATGCCACTGTTCACGTGCAGCGCCGAGATCCACCAATAATTGAAAGCTGCGGTGTTGTTTTCTAAATATTCAAACACGGTCTCGCCGTTGAGTTTCAATCGAACTTGGTTGTCACCCGCAATGCCCACGAGGTAATCGCCTTTACCGTCTAGGTTGAGACAATGGGCAAAACCGATCCATTCACCCACAGGGTCATAACCGGCTTGTCCGGTATTTTCATTGCATGCCCAAATGCCCACTTCATTGAGTCGGCCGTTGACGGTTCCTGGCCCATCGCTTTCGCCCCAGTATTCATTTCTGACTTTGGTGCCGCCAGGGTATTGGGCACCAAACTTACCGTAGACCCAGTTGTCTTGGGCGTCACAAACTTCATAGGAGGTGCCCTCGTTGGTGGCGGCCACGGTGATGGTTTTGGTACAGGCATCGTCTGCCGGTGTGGGGTCGTACCCATCGGGGCACGTGCATTGTGGGCCGGGATCTGGATCTGGTGCCGGGTTTCCTGCATCTGCCACCGGCGTCTCACCGTTGTCTTGGATGGCGTGTCCCGCATCGGTGCTGGGTGGGGTGTTATTGGATTGCTGGAAGATCAGTCCGGCATCGGTGTCTGAGGATGGGCCAGCGGGGCCGGTGGCGGTTTCGTCTGGACAGCCAATTAGCAACAGAAAGGCACATACAGGAACACAAATCATCGGTGTGGGGGACTGGTGAATCGGGGCGATCTGTTTCAATTTTTGCGAAAACATTGGCTGAATCCTTCAAAACAACAAAAGAACGAGTTGGTGGTTGCCCAGGGGCGGGGCAATAACTGAAAGTGATTCATGGTCTTACACCGCCACTGCCCAATTCACCACCAAAAAACGGGGAAAAGGCACCGTTTGTCGTTCCAGTGCCAAGTCGTGGTAGAATGACACAGGCATTCGTTGAAGGAAAAGGCATGATCCACAGGGCGTACTTGAAAATGGCAGCATGGTTTTTGGTTTTGTGCCTCCCGTTGGCTTGTGACGGCGACTCACCCACCGATGAGGCGACAGCCGCCCCCGTGTATGACAGCTGTTTTGAGGTGACCGACTGCGATGAAGGGTTGCGTTGCAGCACCCAAGGGGTGGCAGAGATTCAACTGGAAGCATTTGAAGAAGGGGAGTGCCGTGAGGTGAGCGAGTTGGTGGGCAGCGCGCCTTCGGTTTGGAATTGGCAAACTGGCGGCATCCCTTTGCGCGATCGTTTGTGCAGCGCTCAAGGTTTGGGGACAGGCAGTGGCGAAGCATCCGATGCCATTCGCAGTCGGCAAGGTGAATTGCTCGATACCCTAGGCGTAAAACCCGTTCGTCGGGCCATTCATTGGGAGCGGGTGGAGCCGGTAAAGGGCGAGTTTGATTTTGCTTCTTTCGACCCCATCGTGGATTTTGCCCAAGCCAACGATTTAGAAGTGGTGTGGATTTTGGCTTACGGCAATCCTTGGGCCAGCTCTTTGACCACCAGTGAAAAATGGTACCCGCCCGATGACCCCACCGATTACGCCAACTACGCCAGAGTGGTGGCCGAACGTTACCGCGGCAAAGTCACGCGCTACGAATTGTGGAACGAAGCCAACGCGGGCTATCGCTTTTTTAAACCCAATGCCCATGGTGATGCCGCGCTTTATGCCGATATGATGGTTGAAGCGAGCGAGGCCATTCACGAGGTGTGTCCGGAGTGTACAGTGATCAGCGGTGGGTTGTTTCAACTGGAACAAGTGATCAATGGCGCCATTGAGTTCACCCACGACATGCTCACCCATCGCAAAGACGTTTTCGATCATATCGATGTCTTTGGTGTGCACCCTTATACGTCTTACCCGCCCCAGTTTCCGCCAGAGTTAGACGGCGAAGGGGAACGCGCTTTGGGCGGCATGCTGGCAGATATCGAAGCGGTGTTGCAGCTGCATGATGTCCCGCTCATGCCTTTTATGACCACCGAGTTTGGTTGGCCGGTCTATGAAACGGTGAGCGAACAAGTGCAGGCTGACTTTTTAACGCGTTCTGTTTTGCTCCATGCTTCTTTGGGTGTGCAACTCATGTGTTGGTTTAATTTGGTAGACGGCGTGAACGCTGGTGCCTTTCCGCCCGAGGATGATTTTGGTTTGTTTCGTTATGGCGCCGAAGACGTGAACCAAGATTTTGAACTGAAACCTTCGGGGCAGGCCATGCAGTGGCTCTCGCAAATGGGCGAAGATTTGGTTCCAGCGGGTCCCAATACGACTTTGGGTTTTCATGACCCCAAACAAGGCCAATTCGCTTTGGATTTTGATTCTGCGGCTGGCACTGTGACCGTGGTGTGGCAGGTGGAAGATGAAACTGCGTTGTCGCTCGATGGCGATAACCGGCAGCGATTCAATAACTTGGGTGCGCTTATAGATACATCGAATGCCCCATTGAGTGCGGGGCCTTCGCCGGTGTTTTTGGTGCCTTAACGCGCCATTTGGCCCGCTCGAATTCTTATTTTGGTCAGGAATAAAAGGGCTCCAAACCATCTAATGCCTTGTTGTTCGTATGACCTTCGGCCTGTAAAGCCCTGTCTGCATTTCTGAGAGGCGAGATTGCAATGGGCGCGCCTGTTCGCGTGGACAGGGCGTTTTTGTCCTTCGCTGCAATGGGGCACCCTGATCGGCTTTGCCGCCAGTCTTTGGAGGTGGGTGGGTTTTCGTTCAGCACACATTGCCATTGTTCAACCCGGTATAACGGAAAGGTTGGGGCGGTCAGTTCGATGCGCCGGTCTGTCAGGGTGCACAATACTTTTTGTTCTTTCATTTGGGCCAAGACCATCTGGGCCTTGGGCTCTTTGAGGCGTTGTTCCCACCAGGTGCGAGGTTCGCCGTAGATGACCATCCCGTGGTTTGGGTCTTGTTGCCCCACTGTGAGGGCGTCTGTGGTCGGTTTGACGCCTTGCGAGCGAATTTCGATCCACCATTCTTTTCGAAGCCGTTTGCGTACATTTCGGCAGGTGAGTACCAAGAGGTACCCCACGCTGAAGAGCCAGTACAGTACGAGAAATGCGATCGTATCCACAGGAGAAACCTAACAAGTCCCTCAGGGGCCGCAACTCAACCCTCATTCCTGGCTAAAAAAAACATCACCGACTTTTGGGCCGATTTATGGCTCGCTCTTTGTTATAGGTGGGAGGTGAAAAGGATCGAAACCCTCGGCTTCTCTTTTTAAATTTTTCTTTTCATGGATTAAAACCGGCACGGCAATGGGCGAGCCCGATTGTGAGGCAGATGCGATTTTGTCTTTGGCGGAGACAGAAAAATCAAAACCACTGTCTTCCCAGTCTCGGCGGGTCGGTGGTGTGCCCCTGAGGGTGTACTGCCATTGTCTAACCCGTGGGTACAACGCTTCGGGGCAATTTTCGATGGCGCTGCTGGTCAAAGCGCAAGACGCCTCATGGCGCCAAAGTTCGGTCATCACATAGCGCGCTTGGGGCTCTTTAATTTTTTTATCCCACCACGTGCGGGGCTCGCCATAAATTAGCAGTGCCCGGTCTAGTTTGTGATCGCCCACCTGAATGTCATCAGGGGTGGGGGTGAAATTCTCGGGTCCGATGTGGATCCACCATTCAACTTTTTTGGGGTTGAACACCATTTGCAGTTTTAACTTAAAAGTTTTCCAAAACTTCATTCAATGATTCTAAACCGGTTTGTCGTTGCAGACAATTTCTCGGAGACTTTAATGTTGCTTTTGGTGCCGTGGCCTAAGGCTCTTTTTCATCCACGAGAGAGGGAATGGCGATGGGCGAGCCCGGATGCGCCGAAGCTTGGGCTGTTTCATCGGCGGAAGTCGTGAATCTGTATCCGCTGTCTTTCCAATCTTG
>MDTD01103576.1_pt1 | contig 46455 bp, 37 predicted proteins | sample 811221 | NCBI WGS metagenome assembly MDTD01 (sample SAMN05326646, study PRJNA326480) | marine metagenome | isolation source: seawater | place: Pacific Ocean: South West | collected 2011 | reverse complement strand
CTCTTCCTTGTGGCCGGCAGTCCGACTCAGGAAATCTAATAATTTTCCCTGACGAAGAGCATAATAAAACATCCTGTGAGCCGTCCGTAACTCTAACGTTAAGGAGGCTATCGCCATCCTGAATTTTAATGGCTCTTAGTCCACTCTGTTTAATATTTTTATAATCCGACAAAGGAGTCTTTTTAACAATTCCTCTTTCCGTAGCAAAAATGAGGAACTGATTATCAAAGTTCTTTGGAACTCTAACAACTTCTTTGATTTTCTCTCCTGAAGGAACCTGAAGAAGATTTACTAAGTTTCTTCCTTTAGAAGTCCTTGTACCTTCAGGTATGTTATAGACCTTCGTTGAAAAAACTAAGCCTCTTGAAGTGAAAAACAAGATTGTCGAGTGGGTATCCGCTGTAAAAATATCAGTAAAAAAATCATCCTCTACATTGTTTGCACCCTTAACACCTGTTCCACCTCTTTTTTGGGTTTTATAGGTATCAATGGCCATTCTTTTTATATAACCCTTGTGAGTAATTGTTACAATTTGATCTTCTTGTTTAATTAAATCTTCGATATTAATTTCATCAGTTTTAGCAACGATTTGAGTCTTTCTCTCATCCCCAAACTTATCAATAGTCTCGTCGAACTCTTTATCAATTATATTTCTTATTTCATTTTCATCAGCAAGAATAGACTCTAACTTTTTAATCAAAGCCATCATCTCTTCATATTCTTTAACAATTTTATCTCTTTCGAGGCCAGTTATCCTTCTCAACTGCATATCAAGGACAGCTTGGGCTTGAATTTCAGAAAATGAATATTTTTCTATTAAAGATTTTTTAGCATGACTAGGTCCTTCAGCCTTCTTTATCAACTCTATAATTTCATCTACATTTTCAACCGCAATTTTCAGACCTTCTAAAATGTGTGCTTTTTCTTTTGCCTTTTTTAGCTCATAAACGGTCCTTCTTATGACAATTTCTCTTCTATGGTCTAAAAAGCATTGCAACTGCTCTTTAATGTTCATTACCTTAGGACTACCGTTTGAAATAGAAAGAAAAATAATGCCAAATGAGACCTGTAATTGAGTATGCTTAAAAAGACGATTTACAATAACCGAAGATATCTCGCCTTTCTTAACCTCTATACACACTCGGATACCTAATCTATTAGATTCATCCCTAATATCAGAAATACCTGTTATAGATTTTGAGTTAACAAGCTCTGCTATCTTTTCAATCAACTTAGCCTTATTAACCTGATAGGGGAGTTCTGAAATAACAATTCTTTCCCTATCTTTTCCATAAGTTTCAATATCAACCTTTGCTCTTATTTGTATAACACCCTTTCCAGTTTTATAGGCTGAGCGGATCCCTTCTTGACCATGAATAGAGCCCGCCGTTGGGAAGTCAGGACCAGGCATAATCTTCATAATATCATCAATTGAAAGACTAGAATCTTGAAGCAGTGCCTTCAGAGAAACGCAAACTTCTTTTAAGTTATGAGGTGGTATATTAGTCGCCATACCAACAGCAATACCAGCGGAACCATTTACAAGTAAGTTAGGAATTTTAGTTGGTAGAACCTGAGGTTCCTTTAAAGAGTCATCATAGTTAGGCTGCCAATCGACAGTCTCTTTATCCAAATCCCGAAGCATTTCTTCGGCAAGCTTATCCATTCGAATTTCGGTGTACCTCATTGCGGCTGCGCTATCACCATCGATTGACCCAAAGTTACCTTGCCCATCAACAAGAGGGTATCTTAGAGAAAAACTCTGTGCCATCCTAACAATCGTCCCATAAACAGCAGAATCACCATGCGGATGATACTTACCAATAATATCACCAACAATTCTAGCTGATTTTAAATAGGGCCTATTATGAACATTATTCAAAGTATGCATTGAGTACAATGCTCTCCGGTGGACAGGCTTCATTCCATCTCTTACGTCCGGAAGAGCTCGACCAACAATAACAGACATAGCGTAATCTAAATAACAATCCTTCATTTCTTTTTGTAAAGGGATTGGATTTATTTTATCTTTTTTAGGAGTTTCCTCACCTGTATTTTCAGACATTTGAAATAACCTTCTTTTTTTTACTTTTAATTAAATTGAAAGATTTCTAACATTAAGTGCATTATCTTCAACAAACTGCCTTCTAGGTTCAACTTGGTCACCCATTAAGACAGAAAAGACTTGGTCTGCCTCAATAGTATCTTCTAACTTAACTTGAAGAAGAGTTCTATTTTCAGGATTCATTGTTGTCTCCCACAATTGCTCAGGATTCATTTCTCCAAGACCTTTATATCTTTGGATATAAGCTCCCTGCTTGCCATTTTCTAGAACAAAGGAGGCAAATAGATCTAATGAATCAAAATTGAGAGTGTCTTTTCCTTCTCTTTTAACCTCAATAGAGGTCATCATATATTTGTTAATCCCCTCAAAACTATTTATTAAATCATTGTACTCAGGAGAGGAAAGGAAGTAGGAATTCAACTTAAACCTTTTTGTTCTTGCTGAAGTTTTTACAGTTACTTTAATCATAAAGCCCTTGTCGTCTTCGTCCTCAACCGCTTCAAATGAATACTTTTTTAGAGTTTCATTTTCAAGTGCCTTAAAATGACTTCTTAAAGACTCCAACCTCTTCTCGAGTTCAGCCTTATCTTTTAAAACCTCTTTTGTAATTTTAGAGGATTCAATAATTTCCTTTAATAACATTGTATCAAAGTGGACATCGTAAGAAGAAAGGTCATGTGTATAACTATGATATTTATTCATCAAAAATTTTATCTTCTCATTAGTCATACTTTTTCCATCTATATGGACATCAAATCCTTTAATAGAGTTGGAAACTAAAAAAGCTTCCAGTTCAGTATCGTCCTTAAGATACTTTTCCACCTTACCTTTTTTATACTTATACAAAGGCGGCTGAGCTATATAAATATAACCATTTTCAATAAGCTCGGGAAACTGTCTATAAAATAAGGTTAAAATCAAGGTTCTAATATGTGAACCATCAACATCCGCATCTGTCATGATAACTATTTTATGGTACCTAAGCTTTGAAACATTAAAATTATTTTTACCAATGCCAGTACCAAGAGCCTGAACCATCATTTTGATTTCATTATTAGCAAGCATTTTGTCATATCTTGCTTTCTCAACATTTAATATTTTACCTTTCAAAGGCAATACTGCCTGAACTCTTCTATCTCGTCCTTGCTTAGCTGATCCTCCAGCTGAATCACCCTCAACGATATAAATTTCACACTGCGCTGGATCTTTCTCCTGACAATCAGCCATTTTTCCTGGTAAACCACCACTTTCTAGAACTGATTTTCTTCTGGTAAGCTCCCTAGCTCTTTTAGCAGCCTCTCTCGCAGCTGCAGCATCTACTGATTTCTTAATAATCGTCTTAGCCAAACTGGGATTTTCTTCAAGATAAGCTTTCAATGACTCTCCAACCATTGAGTTTACAATTCCTTCAACCTCAGAATTACCAAGCTTAGACTTTGTTTGTCCTTCAAACTGAGGTTCTTTTAATTTGACAGAAACAACGCTTGTCAAACCTTCCCTCATATCATCACCTGTTAAGGTTACCTTTAAGTTTTTTAAGAGGCTGTTTTCTTTTGCGTAGTTATTTAGGACTCTAGTTAGAGCTGTTTTAAAACCGGATACGTGAGTCCCACCTTCCGGAGTTGAAATATTGTTTGCGTAACTTGAAATTGCTTCAGAGTAAGAATCTGTCCATTGTAGGGCCAACTCGATTTCGTAATCATCTCGACTTTGGACAAAGTAAATGGGCTTTTTGTGAAATGGGTTTTTTGCTCTATTAAGGTAGGTAACAAACTCTTTTATCCCTCCCTCATAGTGAAAAGTTTCTGTTTTCTCAGTTCTTTCATCCTTAATTACAATCTTAAGCCCTTTATTTAAAAAGGACATTTCTCTAAAACGATTACATAAGGTATCGTAATTAAACTCATAGACCTCAAAAATCTCATTGTCAGGCTTAAAAGTTACCGAAGACCCAGAATCTTTCACATTGTCTAGCTTCCCGACTGCCTTTAAAGGCTCTTTTCTTGATCCTTTTTCAAAGGTCAGCTCATGAATTTCACCATCTTTTTTTATCTCTATCTTCACCCACTTGGACAAAGCATTTACGACAGCAGCACCAACACCATGTAGTCCACCTGAGACTTTATAGGCACCACCATCTTCATTAAACTTTCCTCCAGCATGAAGCTTAGTAAAAACCAACTCCGCAGCAGAAATGCCTTCAGTTGGATGAATTCCAACTGGAATCCCTCTTCCATTATCAACAACAGTGACGGAGTTATCTACATGAATAATAACTTTTATCTCCGAGCAATAACCTGCTAAAGCTTCGTCTACAGCGTTATCCACAATTTCGTAGACGCAATGGTGCAGACCTCTAACAGCCGTGTCACCGATATACATTCCAGGTCTTTTTCTAACAGCCTCTAATCCTTCGAGAACTTTAATTTGATCTGCTGTATACTGCCTATCTACCTTTGAAATAGATTCTGTTGGATTTTCCAAATGAGATCCCTCACTTCTTAAAGGTTATGTGATAGCGAAACAAAATATTTGCCCCACCATTTTTAATTTTTATACGTTCTTAACTAATCCAGATTTGACCACAATTTTTTTTGTACCCTCGATCTTCTCCAACTCATCTTTGAACGCTTCATTAGCTGTGGTAATCAGAGTTTGAAACTTGCCTCTTCCCAGATATTGAACAAGGTTCTCCCAGCGGGATTTATCTAGCTCCCCAGAAACGTCGTCCATTAAAACGATAGGAAAAGAGCCTATTTTATACCTGAAGAGCTCTATATACGCAAATAACAGGCTTAAATAACTCATTTTTTGCTGCCCTAACGAGCAGAACTCTACTGAGTTCAAACCGTCAAATAGAAGCAAGTAGTCATCCTTGTGAGGCCCATAAGTAGTAAACCTAGCCCCAAAATCTTTGACTGAGTTTTCCACAAGCAAGGATTTAAATTTTTCAGAATTCCCGGAAGATATGTTTGTTTCTAAGTGCAGAGAAACATTGTGATTTTTAGAAAAGATATCTTTAAATATTCTTTCGTAGTAAGGTGTTATCTCTTGCAAAAAACATTCTCGACTAAGAGTTAATGCCTGAGAGACTTTAACAAATTCACTATCAATGGCTTTTAATTGTTCCCTTGCATATCTTTGTCTGTCCTCTAAAAGGGCATTTCTAAACTTAAGTAATGTATGGTAGCGCCTTAGACTCGCTGAATATTCCTTATCTAACTGACCTAGATGAAAGTCAAACCACCTTCTTCTTTCGCTTGCCTTACTATAAAAGTTTGAAGCATCGAAAGGGTTAATAAACACAAGAGGTATTTTAGGTCTTTTTTTAAAAGGTTTCCCATTTTGAAAAAGCTCAAAAGAATTTGGTGTCAACTTAGCAGAATACGAAACGTTTTCACCTCTCTCTCTTACTAACGAAGAAAAAATAATTTCAGGTTCTTCACCATCAACACTTAAAAATTGTGGAAAACTTGTCTTTTTCCTGAAAGATTTTTTTGTGGATAAGACATGAATCGCTTCTAAAATATTTGTTTTACCGTTACCATTTTCCCCCAAGATACAATTGATCTTTGGACCAAATTCTATGGGCATTTCTAATAAATTTCTGAAGTTCTTAACTCTTAAACTTACAATTTCTAGAGGAAGCATAATTTTTGAGAGCACTCTTAAAGCTTAAGAGGCATAATAATTCCAAGGTACCCCGACAACTTCTCAGATTTGATAAGTACAGGACTCAACTCATTATTTAATTCTAAAGAAACATTTCCTTCAGATATTACAGACAGTGTGTCTGACAAGTACTTTGCATTAAAACCTATCTCCATTTCATTTCCACTATACTCAACTTGAACTTTCTCTCTTGCCTCCCCTAATGAAGGGTGGTTTGCAGTGATTGTCATCTCGTCTTTTTTCAAGTGCAGTCTAACCCCATTAGACTTTTCATTTGACATAATTTTAATTCTTTTAACAGCTGTAAAGAAAAGGTCTTTACTAGCAATAAGCTTGTGGGTTGTCTTAGGAGGAATAACAGCTTCATACTTAGGATATTCTCTCGCAATCAGGCGTACTGATAAAAAATATTTATTTTCAGCATTTACATACATGAACGTATCGTCCAAAGAGATTTCAACAGAACTTTCTGGAAAGCTTTCCGTTAGTTTTTTTAGCTCATTAATACTCTTTTTAGGGATTATAACTCCACTCATTAATGACTTTACTTTAGGATTTTGAACTTCTGTATCGAGAAGGGAAAGTCTATGACCATCAGTTGCAACAGCCCTAATAATAGAATCGACCTCCTGAAGAAAGATTCCGTTCAGATTCAGCCTTGTCTCATCAAGAGACATCGCATGAGAAGTTCGATTTATGATTTCTAGAATCTGCTTTGAGTTTAAAGTAAAGGCTGATGCCGCATTCCCAAAAGCAAGCTTTGGGAAATCATCAGTTTTGAATACTAAAAGAGAATAATGGATAGTTCGACATCTCAAAGAAAGCATGTTTTTGCCTTCGATGATTTCTAGCAAGATTTCGTCTTGAGGAAGCTCTCTAACAATATCAGATATATTTTTCGCATTTACACAAAACTGGCCTTCACTCTCCACATTTGCGTTTGATGAGACTCTGGCTGATACTTCCAGGTCTGTTGCTGAAAAAGTCAATTGACCATCATTAGTGGATATAAGTATGTACGTTAAAATTGGTCTCGTGTTTTTTTTATCTACAACTGACAAAACCTTATTTAACGAGTCTTTTAAATGCTGTGTAAGAATCTTTACTCTCATAGAAGCCTCATTATGAATGCTGTTCTGCTAAGTTTTATCCTTTACTTCTGATAAAATCAATACTTTGTGGAAAAGGAGTTTTTATAAAATATTTATTCTAGGTATTATTAATAATAAGAATAAATATATATATAGTGTGGGAAAGTGGAAAACCGATAAAAGGGTAGTAAAATCAACGTTTTCTTAGTTTTTGCCTTGTGAAGGATTGTTGATAAAAATTTAAAAACCTCTGCTGAGCTTCGTATATTATTATCTTTTCCACAAGTTGCTTGTTCTAATCCACAAAGAATTCACAGGTTATTCACAAAGATTGACCTGTATCCTTCATTCCTTCAGGTGTATAGTGATTTACCCTTTTTTATCCACAAGATTGCTCACATGTGGATAACTTTACGCACACTAATCGCTGCTCCTCGTAGGGGTTTATCCACAAAAAAAAATTTTATGTTGAAAACTTGCCTAAGTATTTGAAATTAATAGTTTATTTTATTAACATTAATTCACAATTTTAAAAAACATTTGTGGAAAACCTCCAGAAAATGTGGGGAACATAAAGTTATTCACAGGATATTCACAATTGCGCTGTGGAAAAAACTTTGCTGCTTTCGGGTCGCTTCTGTGCTTCGGCAGTGATGTTGGGAAAAATGTGTATAAAGTGTGAAAAACTTTTAGTCTTATAGTAAGTTTTGAATTTCCAGGATTACGTTTGCCAGATAAGAATCTTTTTTCACTTGCTGATTAATCTTATTAACGGCATGTATTACTGAAGTATGGTCCCTTCCTCCATAGAAATGACCTATTTCTTGTTGGGTAGCTTTTATTATCTTCCTTGATAGAAACATTGCGATATGTCTAACCTTGGTTATGTCTTTACTTCGAGCCTTTGATTTTAAGTCGGCGAGGGGAATTTTAAAGTGCTGTGATACAGCTTTAGCGATATCATCTAAGTCGGTGACTTTTTTATTTTGGGACCTTAGGTTAAGCTGCTCCCTTACTATGTCTTCATCTATGTCCATCTTCATAACATCTGAGAAGGCCGATAGTTTGATAAGGGAACCTTCCAACTCTCTTATGCTTGATTTTATTGATGAGGCTATAAGTGTTATAACGTCGTCTGTGCAATAGAGATCAAGTTCATAGGCTTTCTTTTTTAAAATGGCTATTTTTGTCTCAAGGTCTGGCCTTTGGATATCTATAACTAAGCCCCATTGGAGCCTAGTTTTAATTCTCTCTTCGATTCCTGCAATTTCTTTAGGCGGTTTGTCTGAGGTAAAAATTAATTGCTTACCTTTATCATGAAGCTCATTAAATATATGAAAAAACTCATTTTGGGTTCCTTGTTTATCTTTGAGCTCATGAATGTCGTCTATCATTAAAACATCTATTTTTTCTGAATATTTTTTTCTAAATCTGGAAATATTGTTGTTTTGGATTGAGTGAATCATTTCATTCATAAAATCCCTTGCTGTGATTAGACATACAATTAGGGAAGGGTAGTGGTTACTTATGGTATTGGCCACGGAATGTAGTAAATGCGTTTTACCCAAGCCTGAATCGCTATAAAAATAAAGAGATGGATACTTACCTGATTTTCCTGGATTATTAGCAACTGCTTTTGCAGTAGCGCATGCGATATTGTTTGAGGGGCCAATTATAAAATTTTCAAAGGTTTTATTAGGGTCAATGAGAATGCCACTTTGGTCAGGTTGCATATGGTTAATGTATTTGGATTCTACTTTTGAAAGCAAGTCTTCTTTTGTTGGAATAAGGTCTAAGTTTATGCCTTTTTGTTCCTTAGGGTCACTTGGTTCCAATAAAGAGGTCGTCAACTGTTCTTTTTTCTGATTTGTTTCTGATTGCAATGAGTTGTTTAAAAATCTAACAACTGAAGGCTTTTTCTCTGTGGGCAATTGAAGGGATGTGTCTCTTTTATTATAACTTTCTTCAATAATAGAAGATTCAGTTTTGATGAAAATTTTTCTACTTTCACCGAGAGTTTTGAAAATGGCATCTTCTAAAAAAGAGATTAGATATTCAGTAATCATTGTTTTGATGAAAGCCGTAGGAACGAAAAAAGTAATTGTGGAACTCGTCAAATGTTGAACTTCAAGGTTTTTAAAGAAAGCATTAAATTTATCTTGTGAGGTAGCTCCTTTTATGAGGGACCGCATTTGTTTAGTTAATTCTTCAAGGTTGTCATTCGTTATGTTTTGACAATTATCGTATTCTTGCTCCATTGATGTTTCATTAAGTTTGTCGAATTCTAGTTGCTCTTCTTCATGAGGAGGAGTTTTTTCCATTGATGGTTTTAAAAAATGTTGAAAAGGAAAATTGCGACTCATTAGAAACTCAATATCTTTGTTTGAAAGGTTTAAAAAGAACTATTAACACAGCCAAGGCTATTTTCCAATAAATCTCATCGTGTCAGAGAATAAGCCTTTTTTAAGAAAAATGGTTAATTTTTGCTTAAAGCCATTGACCTTTTAATTCTCTCTCTGTATTTCTTTGTTCTCTTTTAGACGGGTAGACTCAACGAACTGGGTCTTTAAATAAAATCTATTGTGATGAGGAAAATCTCATGAGTAAAAGAACTTGGCAGCCAAAAAGAAGAAAAAGACTGAGAATTCACGGTTTTTTAAAGAGAATGTCGTCTCCTGGTGGACGAAGTGTTTTAGCAAGTAGAAGATCTAAAGGCAGGAAGCGTTTAACCGTATCTGTCGGAACTAAATAGAAAATATTTATTCTTGTGGCGCAATTCTATCTCTCGAAAAAAAATAGACTATCTTCTCCAAAAGCCTTTTTAAATTTAAAAAAAGGCGCTGATTGTCTTAAAACTAGATGGGTTCGAGCTTTTTTTAAGAGCTCTCTTGATAGTGAGAGCAATGATACTCGAATTGCTATGAGTGTTAGTAAAAAAGTCGGGCCAGCTAATCAAAGGAATCGCTTAAAAAGACTTGTTAGGGAGAGGTTTAGAACTTCTAATGTCAAAAAGAGTGGCTTTGATATCCTCTTTGTTGTTTCTCCCAATCTCTTTCGTCCTGGGCGTAATGCAGATATTGATAGGGAAAAGAGGGAGAGAGGGTTCGTAGATTGCATACAGGAAATCCTTTTGAAGTTAGAAGGGTCCCGCTTTGGGGATGATTAACTATTTTGAAGAAAGTATTTATTTTTATTATTCGTGCTTATCAGGTCTGTATTTCTCCTATGTTAGGCTCGAATTGTAGGTTTGTGCCAACCTGCTCGTGTTATTCCCATGAGTGTTTTCAAAAGTTTTCTTTTTTTAAAGCAATGTGGTATTCACTACTTCGAATTTTGAAATGCCATCCATTCCATCGTGGGGGAGTGGATCCTGTACCACTTGATTGAGACATATGATGGCTTTTTTATTAAAATTGGAGAAAAAAAATGGGTTCTGATCAGAGAAGAGTCTTTTTGGCGGTTGTTCTATCTGGTGTTGTTTTAGTTGTTTGGCAAACTTTTTTCGCCCCTAAGGTTTCTGTTGATGATAAGATCAAAGCCTATGAAGAGCGTGGGAAGGTCTACGACAAACAAGCTGGAACATCAAATGCGGATAAAGCTTTTGACGGGGCTCCTTCAAGGGAGGTTATAAAGTCATCATCTGCAAAGGTTGAAAGTCACACTCTAGATGATGGTAAAATAAATTTTTCTTTTAACAACAGTCTTGAAATTGAAGGCTCTCAAAATAAAAACGCAATTATTGATTTTGTATCTACAGTTGGTCGTGGAAAGCCATTTCAAATTCAGGTTTTGACCCCAACAGGACCTCAGGCTATTTCACTAGACTGGACAGTAAGTGATGATGGCAAGAGCGTAATAGGAAAAGATGAAATTTTAGGTTTGAACGTTGTAATATCACTCCTAGACAATGGCAAGCTAGACTTCACTATTAATTCAACTAGAGCTCATCGTTTCAGGTTTATTTTGAATTCCACTAAAAAAGAGATGGACAACAATCAAATGAGAAAATTTCTTGTTTTCTCTAAAGATGTAGACCGTTTCATTGTTGGTGATAGTGAAAGTGGGGAATCAAAGGTTAAGTGGTTTGGTATAGACTTTAATTTCCACCTATTTGCATTTACCTTTGAGGAAAAGCAAATGGCTAAGTTTTCAACCAGCGAATCGGGGCGGTTTTATTTAGATACAATTGAACCTGTTAATAAAATTAAAGGTGGCTTGATTTTTACAAAAAAAGACTATGATTATTTAATGTCTTTTGGTGATAAACTAGAACTATCAGTGGACTTTGGTTTCTTCTATATCTTAGCAGTGCCTATTATGAGAGGTCTTCAATTCTTTTATCAGTATATACCAAACTATGGTATTGCAATTATCCTTCTAACTCTTTTAATTCGAATGATAACTTTCCCATTACAGTATAAATCGTTTAAGAGTATGAAGAAGATGCAAACAGTTCAGCCAGAGTTAACTAAAATTAAAGAAAAGTTTAAAGATGATCCCCAACGGATGCAAAAAGAAACAATGGAGTTGTTTAGAAGGGCAGGAGCGAATCCTTTAGGAGGATGTTTGCCTTTATTACTACAAATGCCTATTTTCTTTGCTTTTTATCAAGTCTTGTATGAGTCTGTAGAGTTATTAGGAGCTCCTTTCTTTGGTTGGATTACTGATCTTAGTCAAAAAGACCCTTTGTATGTTCTGCCAGTATTAATGGCTCTATCGATATTTTTACAGCAAAAGTTTCAACCATCAACTACGGCAGACCCAACTCAGAAGAAAATAATGATGTTCATGCCTTTTTTCTTTGGGTTTATAATGATTAATGTTTCATCTGGTCTTGTTTTATATATTTTTGTCTCGACATTATTTGGGATGATTCAGCAATATTTTGTTTATAAAACCACAGATTGATATACTGGTCTAAATTTGAAGCTATTTGACGAAAAACCAATTATCGCTTGTTCGAGTGGAGTTGAAACTAAGTGTGCTATTTCACTTTTGAGGTTAAGTGGCTTTAGAGATATTGCTTCTCTAAATAAATATTTTGATAAAAGTCTTGATTCTTTTGTTCCAAGGAAAAGCTACCTTGTTAATATTGTAGATAAGGAGCAGGTACTGGATCAAGCTTTACTCACTTTTTTTCAGGGACAAAAGAGTTATACTGGTGAGAATACTGTAGAGCTTTCTGTTCATGGAAACCCAATAAATGTTAAAAGAATTTTAAAGCTTTTCACAGCTGATGGCTTTTTTCGCTTAGCAGAACCTGGCGAATTTACTTATCGAGCCTTAAAAAATCAAAAACTAACATTATCGCAAGTAGAGGGATTAGATTCTCTTTTAAATGCTAATTCTGAGGCTGTTTTCTCGCAGGGCTTAAGCCTATTAAGGGGTGACCTTCACGCAAGCTATTTAAAGCTTCTAGAGCTCTATACGAGCTTAAAATCTTCGGTAGAGCTTATGATTGATTTCTCCGAAGATATTGGTGAGGAAGTAGCTTTGAGTAATTTTGTAGATAATTTTCGTCGTTTTTATGATCATTTAGAGAGTTTACATAATAGAACAAAAGTTAATTTGTCTGGCTTTCTTTCTCCAAGCATTGTTCTTGTAGGAAAGACAAATGCAGGCAAAAGCACGATTTTTAATCTTTTACTGAATACTCAGAGGTCTATAATCTCAAGTATCCCAGGAACAACTAGAGACTATATAAGCGAGTATATTGATATAGAAGGGGTAAATTATAAATTGGTTGACACTGCAGGACTTAGAAGCACAGAGGATAGTATTGAGGCAGAAGGTATTAACTTGGCCATTGATATCTATAAGAAGTCTTTTTTTAAAGTACTAGTGATTAACCCATATGAGAGTTTTGATTTGCCTGGAGAAGTTTCTAAAATCGATTTCATTATTTTTAGTCACTGTGAAAAAGAGGGCTCCTTAGACCTGTGCGATAAAATTATCTCAGAGGCAAGCCTAGAAGGGATTCCAGGTGTTTTTATTGGATTAAAGGAAAGTGGTTCTATAGGACCACTCCAAAGTTTTAAATTTTTTGGTCCTATAGGACCAAAAAATTTAGGGACTGGTCCTATAGGACCAACGAAAAATGATAATATAAGAGAGGCACTAGATTTATTTGAGAGAGTTATCTCTTCGAGGTATAAAGAGCTAATGCAGTCAGATCCCATTGTTGTTGAGCGTCATTCAGGCGTTATCAAGGATGCTTATTTATATGCTCGCCAATTTAAGGACACTTATAAGAAGGTTGATGATGTCGGGATATTATCTTCAGAGGTTAATGTTCTGGGTGAAAAGGTATCCGAGCTAATTGGTATAGTAAGTCCTGACTCAGTGCTCAATAATGTCTTTATAAATTTTTGTATTGGTAAGTAGCCCTGTCTTTGTTTTTTTTATATCTTGTGTTAGTAAATTGTTCTATGTGGAACTTTTTATAAAAAGTGTGTTTTCAATGAATTATAATCTTGTCGTTGTTGGTGGGGGTCATGCTGGTTTAGAGGCAGCTTGGATTGCTGCGGAGTTAGGGTTAAAAACAGCCCTTGTAACAGGCCCGAATGTTAAAATTGGTTCAACACCATGTAATCCTGCTATTGGCGGTGTTGGCAAAGGTCAAGTCGTTCGGGAAATCGATGCGATGGGTGGTCTAATGGGTAGGCTTGCGGACTTATCAGGAATCCAGTACAGGATTTTAAATGAATCCAAGGGATATGCTGTTCAGTCCACGAGGGTTCAGTTAGATAAAGATATCTATGCTTTTAATGCAGAGAAGTTGATTTCGAGTCATAAAAATATAAGTGTGATAAAGGAAAAGGTCGATAAAATTGAAAAAAGTAATTCAGGATCTTTTCTTTTTTTTGGTAACTCTAAAAGCTTAATCGCAGAGTCGGAAAAAGTTGTTGTTACAACAGGTACTTTTCTAGGGGGAGTATTACACCGAGGAAGTGAAAAAATTAAGGGTGGAAGAGTTGGGAGTCCTTCTTCAAAAAATCTAAAAGACCTTTTTGCAAGTGTTAAAACCTTAGGGAAAAAGTTTAAAACAGGCACTCCACCTAGACTAAACAAAAATACAATTAATTTTTCAAAGATGACACCTCAACCTTCAGATTTAAGCGCTAAAAACTTCCACTGCTTACATAAACCTAACTTTAGGTTTTTACCTCAAGTTGAGTGCTATCTAACGCGTACAAATGAAAAAACTTTGGGGATAATAAGAGAGAATAAAGAAGATTCTCCTATTTTTAATGGTCAAATAACTGGTGTGGGGCCTCGATATTGTCCAAGTATTGAGGACAAAGCATTTCGTTATCCTGACAGGAATACCCATCATGTTTTTATAGAGCCTGAGGGCTTAGAAACGCATTCTGTGTACCCTAATGGTGTATCCACTAGCTTGCCAGCTGATATCCAAGAATCATTTATTAAAACAATAAGTGGCTTGGAACATGTCGAGTTTTTAGTTCATGGGTATGCTGTTGAATACGATGTCGTCGATGTGACTCAGCTAGATGAGACGTTACAAAGCCAGGACATCAAAGGTCTGTATTTCGCTGGTCAAATTAATGGAACCTCAGGGTATGAAGAGGCTGCCGGCCAGGGTTTGATAGCAGGTGTTAATGCCGCATTGTCGTTTTTGGGAAAGGAACCTCTTGTTTTTGACAGAATGGATTCCTATATTGGAGTTATGGTGGGAGACCTTACTTCAAATAAGCGGGATGAACCCTACAGGCTTTTTACAGCAAGGTCAGAAAATAGGCTGTTTATCCGAGAGGATAATGTCATAAATAGATTAGCTCCCTATAGAAAGCTACTTTGCCAAAACAATGAATTGGATAAATACCAAAGACAATATTTGGAAGATTACGACTTATTAAGTGAGCTTTGTGAAACTTATTTATATAAAATGACATCAAAGAATATGAGTTATTTTAATAAAATGGGTTATGGTCCTTTGGAAGAAAATATAACTTTAGCTGAATTGTTAAAAAGAGCTGACTTAGATCCTGTAGAAACTTTGATGAAGGAGTTGAATAACTTTGGAATTAAATTCTTGGATTCTTGTGTTAGATCTGTCGCAATTTCTAAAAAGTATGCAGGTTATATTAAAAGAGCTTCAACTGAGGCAGAAAAGATTAAAAAGCTAAGTCTCAAGAAAATTAATTGGGAAGCTTTGGTTAATTCGACAAACATTTCGCATGAATGTCGGCTTCGTATAAAGCAAATCAGGCCAAATAGTTTTGGTCAGTTGAGGCAAATTGAAGGAATAAGGCCAGCTACTTTGGCCTTTGTTGCGGGAAATTTTATTTAGAATGAAAGATTTTAGTCAAAGGTATCTTCAATATTTAAAAGGTGACCTAAAAGGGTTAAATTTAACTAGAATCCTAGATGAAGATGAGTTTTATCAAAAACAGATTTTGGATTCTGTAATTCCTATAGAAAAAACTAGGCTTATAACTGATGTGCTTGAGAAACATAAGCTTTTGATAGATATTGGTTTTGGTGGGGGTTTTCCTGTTATTCCATTAAGTTATTTATTTCCAAAAGTTAAGTTTGTTGGCTTTGAGGGAAGAGGTAAAAAAGTAAAGGCGGTTCAAAAGATTGCGGACCATTTTAACCTTAAGAATGTCTCTCTGTTTCATAAAAGAATTGAAGAAGTTTTAATTGATTTAGAAACGGTAATTACTTTTAAAGCGGTTGGTAATGTTAATAAATTATTGGCCAGTATTAATTCAACTAAAACAGTCTACGCTTGTTTTTATAAGGGTCCGAACTTTTCTAAAAAAGAGGGTGATGAGCCTTTATTAAAAGGTTGGAAGTTGGTAGAAGAAAATGAGTTTGAAATTCCTGGGACAGACGGAAGAGTCTTACTCATTTTCAAAAATACTAGTGTTCCATGTGGAACAAGCCCTAAAAATAAAATTAACCTTGTCAAACTTTCTGATTTACTTTAGCTTTTTTTAATAGTGATCATGTTTTATTGATTGAAGAAAAAAATTGGCTTGGAGTAAGCAATGGCAAAAATTATTTCAATGGTTAATCAAAAAGGGGGTGTTGGAAAAACAACTTCTTCAATTAGTCTTGGAGCTTGCTTAGCAGTTGCTGAAAAAAAGACGCTACTCATAGACTTAGACCCTCAAGGGAATGCAAGTGTTGGAGTTGGTTTAGACAAAAATAAATTCTCTAACGGGAATATTTATCACGCAATAATAGGCAAGCTTCCTATTGAGGAAGCAATATATAAAACAGAGTTACCTTATTTCGATATTTGTCCTTCAGATAATAACTTAATAGGCGCAGAGATAGAGCTAGTTAGTGAGTTCGCAAGAGAGTCAAAGCTCAAGATCGCTTTTGAAGAAATTAACGATAAGTACGACTATATTATTATAGATTGTCCGCCATCACTAGGTCTATTGACGATAAATGCCCTAAATGCTTCGACCTCTTTTGTTGTGCCGCTTCAGACTGAGTACTTTGCTATGGAGGGGATGGCTCAATTGTTGAATACGGTAAAGCTAGTTAACAGCTCACTAAACCCGGGTTTAGAGCTTGATGGAATACTTCTAACAATGTTTGATTCACGGAATAATTTGCATAAGCAGGTGGCTGGAGAAATTAGAAAGCATTTTAATGATAAAGTGTTTAAGTCGGTTATTCCAAGAAATGTAAAACTATCGGAATGCCCTTCGTTTGGTAAACCCATCATACTCTATGATATAGAATCTAGGGGGAGTGAGGCGTACTTATCTCTTGCAAAAGAAATGATTTTAAAAACTAAAACTAGTACAAAAGAAAAAAAACCAGAGACTGGGAAAAGAAAAAAGTTTTCTAAAAAAATAAAAAGTGAAGCACCATCTGAATTAGTTAAATAGAGGTTGATAATGGCAAAGAAAAAAAACTTGGCTTTGGGTAAAGGGGCAGCAGCACTGTTTGGTAATCTTCAGGGAAGTAACTTTGAAGAAAAAAAGGAAATTATACCCAAAGCAATAATTGAAAAGAAAAAAGAGTTGAAGGAAGATTCTCCTTTTTTAATTGATGCAGATAAAATTCAGTTGAATCCTCATCAGCCTAGAAAAATTTTTAAAGAAAAAGAACTCCAAGAGCTTGCGGAGTCAATAAAAGAAAATGGTTTAATACAGCCATTAATTGTAAGCAAAAGTGACGATGGAGAAGGAGGGTTTACTTTAATTGCTGGTGAAAGAAGGCTTAGGGCTTGTAAAAAATTAAAAATCAAGAAAATACCAGTAGTTATAAAGAGGGCAACTGAACGAGAAAAAATGGTAATGGCCATAATTGAGAATGTTCAGAGATCCGATTTAAATTGTGTTGAAGAAGGATTAGCATATTACAAGTTAATGAATGAGTTTAATCTAACTCAAGAAGAAGTTGCAAGGAAGTTAGGAAAAGAAAGATCAACAATAGCGAACTTTTTAAGAATTTTAAAATTGCCTAGAGAAGTTATTTCAATGCTTCAGAAAGAGCTTCTTTCTTTCGGACATGCCAAGGTATTGGCTTCACAAAAAGATAGAGACAAGGTCGTTGTTTTGGCTAATATGGCAGTGACTGAACAGTGGTCTATTAGAGAATTAGAAAAAGCTTTAAAAAAACGAAGTCCCTCAGCTTCCGATAAGACTTCTCTAGAAAGAAATGCTGATTCATCCTGGCAACAAATAAAGGATAACTTGGAAAGAAGAACGGGGTTTCACTTTTCTATTAAAGGTAATGATAAGGGCGTTGGAAAAATTTTAATTAACTTCAATAATGAAGCAGAATTTAATGACATTTATGAGTATCTTATAAAAAGCCGTTAGATAGTCGGTTTTAAGGGGTGTTGTTCAATGATTGCAGGATTAAATGAAGGCGAAATTTCAGCGGTTATAGAAGAGGGTTGTAAGTTTGAAGGAAACCTATCTTTTAATGGTGTTGCTAGAATTGCTGGTGTTGTGAACGGAAGTGTTTTTTCTAACGATACGATTATTGTTTCTGAAGGTGCAATAATTAACGCAGATATTAACGCAAACATAATTCTTATTTCGGGTACTGTTAAAGGAAATATCAAAGCAAGCTCAAGGGTTGAAATAATAAAGCCTGCTAGGTTTGAGGGAACAATTACTACTCCAAGCTTGGTTGTGGAGGAGGGCGTTATTTTTCACGGTACGACAAAAATGCGTGATAAAAATAAGCCAAATCAATAATCGAACCAAAAACTTTTCGATAGCCACCTTTTGCTAGAGCCAATCAAGTGAAAATTGTTGACGGATTTCTTTTGAGAGACTATTCATATAGTCCACGAGAAATGATCATAGGATTATATGAAGGCTCCCTTTATAAATTTTCGGAGGGGCGCGAAAAAAAAGAAGCATTTCTTTTTAATCTCATTGGAGATATGAAATATGAGTATTATAGACGGTCTATTTGAGTCATTAGAAATAAACTTAAAAATAGTGGGAACTCAGTTCGTAATAATAGTGGTTCTCTACTTCGTTCTAGATTTTTTATTCTTTAAAAAATTACTCTTTGTTTTGGTTCATAGGGAAAGTAAAACAACTAAACTAGAAGAAGAAGCGAATAAAAAACTTGTAGAGGCAGAAAGCCTATCCAGTGAATATAACAAAAAGTTGCAGGATTTGGCTGCCGAAGTTTACAAAACGGTACAAGGTCAAAAACAGGAAATTGACGATAAAGAAAAAGAAAATTTAAAGAAAGCTGAAGATCAAATAAATCTTGAAGTGGATAAGCAAAGAAAAATAATTCGAGAAGAAGTTGATATGAAAAGAGAAGGCGTCTTTCAAAATAAGGAGTCTCTTTCAACAACTTTGGTTGATAAGCTTATAAATTGAATAAAGGAACCTAAGATGAAGATGTTTCAATGGATAATAAAAGCTTCTTTTCTTCTGACTACGAGCTCTCTGTACGCTGCAGGTAGTGGCGACACACACTTATCTGATCTGATGTGGCCAGCTATTAATTTTTTGATTTTGGCAGGTTTTTTAGTTTTTAAATTAAAGAAACCAGTCAAGGAAATGTTTGATAAAAATGCACTTTTGGTTAAAGAAACATATGATTTCGCTGAGGGGAAAAATAAAGAAGCTGAAATAAAGCTAAAAATGTACAGAGAAAAGCTACAAAACTTTAATGCGGAAGAGAGAAAAGCTAAGAGTGACGGTGAAAAAGAGGTGAAGACCTTTATGGAAAGAAGAACTAAGGAAACGGAAGGGTTATTGAAGAGATTAGAAAGAGACGCCGCTAATAAAATAAAACATGAAAAGAGAATATTAATAGATGAGTTAAATCATGCGTTCCTAGACGCTGTAATTAATCAAGCGAGATCGACAATTAGTAATAACGAAGATTCTCAAAAAAAAGCTACTAAAAACTTGTTATCTGAAATTTAAAATTAAGGTAGAAAATGAAGCCACAAATAATTGCTAAAGTATATGCAAAATCAATTATGGAGTTAGCGGGTGAAAATATAGATGCCGCAAAAGAGCTAACTGATTTTAACCTTTTAATTAATGAATGCAATGATTTGGAGAATGTCCTTTTTTCGGAAGTTTTTACAATGGATGAAAAGAAGGACGTTTTGTCCTTAATACTGCAAAAGTTAAAATTATCTGACTTAACTAACAAGTTTTTAACTTTTCTATTTAATGAAAAACGCTTCAACTTATTTCCAATTATTTATAAAGAAATTATCGTTTTAGATGATGATAGAAAAGGATTTTTAAGAGGGGGGATAGAAGGTGCAGAAGACTCTATAGACCCATCGGTATTAAAGAAAATTAAGACATATTTAAAGAGCAAGTTAGAAAAAGAAACAGAGTTGGAATATAAGAAAAACGAAAATTTATCAGCGGGTTATAGAATGACTGTAGATGACCTGCAGCTAGATGCTTCTTTAGAAAATCAACTAGAAAATTTTAAAAATTCTGTTTTGGCTTTTGAATAGGTTAACCAATTAATAAATTGAAAAATATAAATAGAGGGTAAAAGAATGACTATTAAACCGGAAGAAATTACAAATATAATCAAAGAAAGAATTTCTAACTTTGAAACCCGTCTTCAAGTTGATGAAGTAGGAACAGTTTTGACTGTCGGTGATGGTGTAGCCAGGGTTTTTGGTTTAAAAAATGCAATGGCTGGTGAGCTTGTTGAGTTTGAGAGTGGGGTTAAAGGAATGGTCCTCAACCTTGAAACAAACAATGTTGGTGTTGCAATTCTTGGTTCAGAATTAGAAGTTAAAGAAGGAACTACCGTTAAAAGAACCGAAAAAATTGTTTCGGTCCCTGTCGGTGATAGTCTTCTTGGAAGAACGGTAAACTCAATCGGTGAACCGATTGATGGGAACGGTGATATAAAATCAGACGATATCAGGGAAATTGAAGTTAAGGCTCCAGGTATTATTGCAAGACAGTCTGTTCACGAGCCACTTCAAACAGGAATAAAAGCAATTGATTCTATGATACCAATCGGTCGTGGACAAAGAGAATTGATTATCGGTGATAGAAAAACAGGAAAGACAGCTATTGCAATTGACACAATAATCAATCAAAAAGGGAAAGATGTTGTTTGTATTTATGTTGGTATTGGTCAAAAGCAATCTACAATAAGACAAATTCAAAAGAGATTAATGGAAGCTGGAGCTATGGACTATACAATAATAGTTTCTGCAACGGCTGCTTCTCCAGCTCCACTTCAGTTTTTAGCTCCATATACTGGTTGTACAATGGGTGAATACTACAGAGATAGTGGTAAGCATGCATTAATCATTTATGATGATTTAACAAAGCAAGCGCAGGCTTATAGACAAATGTCACTCCTTTTGAGACGTCCACCGGGTAGAGAGGCTTTCCCTGGAGATGTTTTCTATCTTCACTCAAGATTGTTAGAAAGGGCTGCTAAATTGTCTGAAGCTGCAGGTTCAGGTTCTTTAACTGCTCTGCCGGTAATTGAAACGCAGGAGGGAGATGTTTCTGCCTATATTCCTACAAACGTTATCTCTATAACCGACGGTCAAATTTACCTTGAGTCTGATCTTTTTAACTCAGGGATAAGGCCAGCTGTTAACGTTGGTTTATCGGTATCAAGAGTCGGGGGTTCAGCTCAAATTAAGGCTATGAAAAAGGTATCCGGTACTTTAAGGCTGGACTTGGCTCAGTATAGAGAATTACAAGCGTTTGCAGCTTTTGGATCTGACCTGGATGAAGCTACTCAAAACCAGCTTTCTAGAGGATCGCGGTTAGTTGAGTTGCTAAAGCAGGGGCAATATAGCCCAATGGATGTTACTGAACAAATCATCGGAATTTATGCTGGTACAAAGGGTTATTTTGATAAAGTACCTGTAAGCCAAATTAGAACAGCTGAAAAAGATCTAACTGAGTATATAAACTCAAAACATTCGGATCTTAAAGAAAGATTAGTAAAAGAAAAAGCATTAAAGCCTGATATTGAGAAGGACTTGAAGGAAGTGATAACTAAATTTTTGACTGAGAAAAAATATAGTTAATGATCAGATTTAGTTTTAACTAAGTTACTTAGGATCCTTTATGGCAAACATTAAAGATTTAAAAAAGAAAATTAAGAGTACTAAGGGTACTCTTAAGATCACTACGGCTATGAAGCTTGTTTCAGCTGCAAAAATGGCTAAAGCTCAAGCGGCTATAACAAGTTCAAGACCTTACGCAAGTGAATTAGAAGGCACGATTAAAACTATTTCCGCCTTGGTGCAAAACTACTCCAATAAACTTTTAGAACCTTCTAAAGGTGATAAAACGTTGGTCCTGATATTTTCAGCTAACAAAGGGCTCTGTGGTGGTTTTAATGCTCAGTTAGGAAAAGAAATAAGAAGTTTTATTGCTAAAGAAGAAGGTGAGGTTAAAGTTTCTTTCATAGGCAAAAAGTTAAGAGACCTTTTTCAAGGTGAATTTGAAGAGGAGACTTTTTATAACTTTGATAAAAATGAAGGAAGCTATAATGACTTGAAGAAGATCGGAGAAGATCTTTGCAAAGACTTTTTGAATAATAAGTATAAAAAAGTTTATGTTGCATATAATGTTTTTCAATCAGCTATAAGCTTTATTCCTACGGTAAAACAACTTTTACCTTTGGAGTTAAAAGAGAGTGAAAGGAAAGCGCTACAAGGTGAATTTCCTTTTGATTTCAAATATGATCAACCTTCAGAAGAAATTCTGGACTCGTTGATACCTGAAACAATAGAAACAAGTCTATATACCAGTTATCTAGATTCTCTTGCTGCGGAGCATGGTTCTAGGATGACGGCAATGGATAATGCTTCAGGGAATTGTAAAGAATTGATAAGAACGACTACGTTAAAAATGAATAAATTGAGACAAGCTGCAATTACTACCGAATTAATTGAGGTAATTTCAGGTGCTGAATCTCTAAATGGTTAAGGAGCAAGAGAATGTCTGAAAAAAACACTGGTGTAATAAAGGAAGTCAAAGGCCCCGTTGTCGATATTGAGTTTCCAGGTGGTAAATTACCAGCAATTTACAATGCTATTAGGGTCACTAATAAGTTAATTTCTGATAAAGAGGATAACTTGGTTGTTGAGGTTGCACAACATTTAGGTGACAACATGGTCCGTTGTATTTCGATGGATACAACTGAGGGTTTAAGTCGAGGAATAGCTTGCCACGATACGGGTAAGCCTATTCAGGCGCCTGTTGGTCCAGAGTGTTTGGGTAGAATTATTAATGTCATTGGAGAGCCAGTTGATGAGGCTGGTCCTATAGGGGCAAAAAAATTCTATAATATTCATAAGGAACCACCAACTTTTGAAAATCAATCTACTAAGCTAGAGCCTCTTTTTACTGGTATTAAGGTCATTGACTTGCTCGCACCTTATCTAAAAGGTGGAAAAATTGGTCTTTTTGGTGGAGCTGGTGTTGGTAAAACAGTTTTGATTATGGAGTTAATTAACAATATTGCAACGCAGCACTCCGGGTACTCTGTATTCGCTGGTGTTGGTGAAAGAACTCGTGAAGGAAACGATCTTTATCACGAAATGAAAGACTCAGGAGTTATTGATAAAACTGCACTTGTTTATGGGCAGATGAACGAGCCACCAGGTGCAAGAGCTAGGGTAGCACTAACTGGATTATCAGTTGCAGAATATTTTAGAGATGAAGAAAACCAAGATGTTCTTTTCTTTGTTGATAATATTTTCAGGTTTACACAAGCAGGTTCAGAAGTTTCCGCCCTTCTAGGTCGTATACCATCTGCCGTTGGTTACCAGCCTACTCTTGGAACTGAAATGGGTGTTATGCAGGAAAGAATTACATCGACAAAAGATGGCTCCATTACTTCTGTTCAAGCAGTTTATGTACCAGCTGATGATTATACCGACCCTGCTCCAGCTACGACTTTTGCTCACCTTGATGCAACTACAGAATTGTCAAGGCCTATTGCTGAGCTAGGTATCTATCCTGCTGTGGATCCCTTGACTTCATCTTCAACTATCTTAGCTCCTGAAATTGTAGGTGATGAACACTACAATACAGCTAGGGAAGTACAGGCAATCCTTCAAAAATATAAGGAATTACAAGATATTATTGCTATTCTTGGAATGGACGAACTTTCTGAGGAAGATAAGATAGTTGTATCAAGAGCAAGAAAGGTTCAAAAATTCTTATCACAGCCTTTTACGGTTGCTGAGCAATTTACTGGTCTTAAAGGACAGTTTGTTGAGATTAACGATACAATATCTGCCTTTAAATCAATCCTTAATGGTGAAGTAGATGATCTTCCTGAACAAGCTTTTTATCTAGTTGGAAACCTTGATATGGTTAAAGAAAAAGCTAAGCAATTAGGAGCTTCTTAGGTTTGAGCTTTTGTTATTAATTTAAATGACTGGATTCAAAAATGAGCCATTTTAAAGTAGATATTTTAACGCCATCCAGTGTTGTTGCAAAAGGCTTGGATGCAAGTTCTGTATTAGTCCCAACGGAGAGAGGTGAAATAAATCTTTTGCCTCAACATACTCATTTAATGGCTAAGCTAGATACCGGAGCTTTACGGTTGGAGGACAATGGTGGAAAAGGGAAGTTGTTTTTTATAACCAAGGGTGTATGTAAGGTTTTGAAGGATAAAATAACTATTCTTACAGCAGCTGGAGAAGAAGACTGCGATATAAACTTCTCGAGAGCACAAAAGTCTCTTGAAGAAAGCAAGCTTAAGCTTGAGTCAACTGAAGTTTTTCAGGACGGCGAAAGAGAAGAGCTTGAGGAAAAAAATCGGAGAGCTAGAACTCGATTAGAAATAATTAAAAAATAACGATTTCTAAGCAGGCTTTAATTTCCAAGGCCTGCTTACTTTTGTCCCTTTTTATTTCATTGGTACTTGAAATTACAACAAATTAAGCGAAAATTAAATTCATGTGGATCAATATAGTTTTAAAAAAACTAATTATCGCTTTTACCTCTTTATTAATCTTTTCCTTAAAAGGTTATGGCTCTGTCTCTTTATATAGCAGTCAGTTTGAACCCTTGAAAGAGTTGCTGACTAACATTAATAAAGCAGAAGAAAATCTGTTTTTTCACTTCAATAAATTTAAAAAGGAAAGCATACAACCTCTTGATTTAGATTTTCAAGATGAAGCTTATTTTGTTAGTAAAGAAATCAATGAATTGGAGTCTTACTTAGATGAGCAATTAGAAAATGAAAACGCAGTTTTTCATTTAAATAAAATAAATCCAATTGACGACAAAAGTTTGGAAAATTTTGTAAATGATGAAGACGAGGAGATTAATAAAATTCTAAACACAGAAGCTAAAAACAATAAAGCAATCGATCAAGATGAGTTAATGTTTTATGATTTTTCAAAGGAAAAAAAAACCGATTTTAAAAAATATAAAGATAAAAAGAAAATCAGGAAAAAAGACTTTTCGTCTGCCTCAGATGAAAAAATATCTAATGTCGTTAAAATGGCCATAAAGAGAGAGCTAAGTGAACCAATACGTAAGGATAGGGTTACTTTAAGAGCATCAAAGAATATAAAAAAACTTATAGCAGATAACAAAATTTTTACTAGAAAAAAGATTTTAAAAAGTTTAGATGAAAGATTTCCTGAATCTTATTTTGATTTAAATTTTTATAGATTAGAGATAGGTAAAGGTAAAAATGAAAAATTATTTAATTTAGAGTTTAGACCTCATTATAATAAGTCAAAAAGAGTTTCTGATTTGGGAACTGGAAAGTTAGAGTTTAGGGAATATCCATTTAATAAGTTCTCTAGGCTGGCTGGTTCTATCTTTCATCATGGTTCAATGATTACTAGGATATCTTTGCCAATAAGCGAAGGTATTAAAAAACAAAAAATACCACTAATTGATATTTCAAGTTTTGAAAATTATTTAAGCAAACATAATTTAAAAGGAGTAGGTGGATCGATCTTGATTGACTTCAAAGATGAAGACCCCATAAGAATTTTAATTGATTCTTCTTTTGAAAAGAAAATATACTTAGATGAAGATTTCAAAATTTCAGAATATTTTGGGAATCATCGATATACTTTATTCATTGGAGTTAATCCAGGTAATATTCTTTTGACTTTTATGAAATCAAAAGACAAATATTCTGAAAAAATTATTTTTGTAGAGAGATCTGAAGTTACATACGAATATCCTGAAATTAAAGTAGGTTCAATTAGAAAGGTAAGTTTGTTAAAAAAGAATATTATGGGAAATAGGAAATCTGCTTTTTCCATAGATGAAGATAAAGTAAAGCTTTTTAACCAGCCTAAGATATCGGTTAGGAAAATAGGTTTAAATCTATATGAATTTAAGACAAAGTTAACAGAAGTTGGAAAAAGAGAGTATTTAAGGCTAGATAACTTCGAAAAAAGCCTTTATCTAGGGTTTGGGAATGAAAAAAAATTAACAGTGCCAAGTAAAGGTTTTATGGATATGGTTTTAGACTCTTTTAATTTAGAGAATTTAGATAAAAGATGCATGATACAGGTTAATTTGAAAAATGCTCCATCTGAGGTTTTTATAGATGGTGATAGCTCATTAGGTCCTATAGATTTAGAAACTAGGTTCTTGGATAAGGAAGGAGTTTTTGAATCAGAGGTTGAAAACTTAAATGAACTTACAGATCAAATTTTTATCTTAGGAGACCACCAAGGTACAATTAATATAAGAATCAATTATATAAATGGACAAACAGATACTTTACAAACAATATGTTCGGCAGATGACTATTTAATAGAACAATTATAATTAACTTTCATATTCATGGTTTTTAAAGATATCAATTGTTCTTTTATATCCTAAGGAAATAAGTTCAGACATTTTATCAGGATCTAATGAAAAAGGGTTTTTAAAAAACATCTTAAAGCTATCACTTTTAGGATAAATATCAATAAAGTGAATTCTTGGGTTAAAATCTAATTTTCTTTCTAGGATATTACATATTTTTTTTCTGTGATGATTTGAAAAATTATTATTTCTCATGTAATCGCTTACTGTATTTATAATATCGCTTGCGGTACTTCGATTGGCCCTCGATGATATTATTTTCTTTTGGATAGCTAAATGAATAGTTTGCAATAGAATTGTTGGAATTCCATAATTGACTAAAGATCCAATCTCATCATGATAATGGTAAGGAGTATGTGTCCAAGAGCTAATTATAAATTCACATGAATTATCTACTGCCACATGATTAGAAAGAGTTTCTCTAATTTCTCCATCAATATAATAGTCAACTTTATTTGTTTCCTCGTTTTTAATGGGGAAAGGTTTATAAATGGGAGGAACACTCATGCTTGCTGCAACTGAATCGGCAACAGGGGTATTTGTATAATAAACTGAAGTTGAATCGTGAGATGGATTGGGATAATTATATTTATTAAAAATTACTTTTCTTGAATGATCTAATTGTGTTGCTACAATAAAAAGATCAGCTTTATAATCTTCAAATTTATCCGAAATTAAAACATTTTCTTTGATGTAATTATAAAGCCCATATGTACTAAAAAAACCATCTATTTTTTCAATTGGACTAATTAGAGCTCTTACAATTGGAGGGAAGTTATCAAATTGATTAAAGAACATTGGTTTTTTAGGTTTTTTGGAAATAGATTTTAAAGAAAGCATGTCAGTATATGTTATTGGCTTAATAACTGATTTATTTGATTTCTCTAAATAGGCTTCTATTACTTCCATTGGTTTATATCCACAAGCAAAGTATAGATTTACAAGAGCTCCTACACTAGACCCAACATATGTTGATATTTCTAAGTTAGAGTCATTAGGAGATAGGTTGCATTTAAATGTAAAACCTAGTTCTTCCAAAGCTAGGGCTACACCCATATGCCAAGCAGCAGCTTTGACGACACCCCCGCTTAAAACTAAACCGACCTTTTTATTTTTAAAATTTGAAATATCTACTCTTTGCATTTAAAGATTATAATAAAATATTGAACCAATTTTAAGGTCGAATATATTGTCTATTATATGGCTTTGCTAATATCTAACTTTTTTTGTGAAGACTATTAGGTTAAAATAGAAATGTATTATCATTTAACATGAATGGAGATGTTTTGAATAAAGGAGCTTGGTTATCAATTATTGAATATGCTGATTTTAGAAATATATCAATTGCTGGTGCTAGAAGCTTTATTAAAACAGGAAAAGTAAAGTCTGAGTTACATGAGGGGAAATACTATATTTTAGTAAATGAGGAAGATTTTAAAATTTACTCAAGAGAAAGAGAAAAAAAATATATGGCAATTAAACTGGAACTTGATAATTTAAGAAAAGAGGTAACAGAGTTAAATGTTAAAAATAAAGAACTGCAAAATATAATCCATCATTTTAAAGTAAATAAAGACGATATGACTTTAACAGTTTAATAATTTCTATGAAAAATAAAACTATTAAATTATTTAAACCCTTCTTCTTTTTATCCTTATTTTTTGCACTTACTTGCACTATTTATTCCAAAGAAAATAATTTAAGAAATTGTATGTTACTTCCGGTAGAAGATTCATTCAAAGATACTATATCATTCAAGGTTTTTTTAGAAATAGAGAATTATCTTAAAGAAAGCAACTGGTGCTATTATAAATATAATTCAGAGATTTTGAATATACTTGGGAATTATAAAAATAATCTGTCTACACATTTAAGAAATAAAAATGTCTTAAAATTAGTTTCTGATAAAACTAAATCAGGTTCTCTAATTAAAATTAATATTTTTAAAAAAAATAAAGGAGTTCGACTCCGATTAATAGTTTATGGAAGTAATGGGACTGATATATTATTTGATGAAACCGAAGATACTAATGAATTAGATATTAATAAAATAAATCTTATATTAAAAAATTGGTTAAATTTATATTCAAAAGAAATTCCTTATGATGGAAAGATTATTGGAGTCCTAGGTGATCAATTTACAATCGATATGGGAAATGAAATTGGTTTAATTGAAGGCAGCTTAGTTAAAATAATAAGACCAACTATTAAAAGAAAACATCCACTTTTAAAAAGAATCGTAGATTGGGAAACAAAAGAAATTGGCTCCGCAAAAATTTTTCTATCAAATGACTTATCCTCACAAGGAAAAGTTTATGATTATGAACCTAAACAAAGGTTGAAAATTGGTGATTGGATAATTATAGATAAAAAAAAGGATTTTTCAAAAACAAGAATAGATAACGATTTTAATATAAGACCAAAGAGAGAAAACTTCAACTTCGGTAGACTAGGACAATTTGGCATTTTATTAAGTTTTGGAGCTGGAAGTGGAACATCAAACGAAAGCTCACAAAATCTTAAAAAGATTGGAGGGGCACTATTAGGTATAGACTCTAATTTGGAGTTATGGTTTACAAGAAATTTCTGGTTTGAACTTAATTATGGAAAAAGCTTTGGTAGTTTTGAAAAGGAAGAAGGAAGTTTTTCGGCCATCACTTCTAATAGTTCATTTAGTCAATTCAAATTAAAATTTGGCTATAAGTATTTACCTTTAGGATTTTATTATGGTCCTCAAATCGATGGTTACCTAGGGTTCGGAAATTATAGTTACTCTATTGATCATTTGCCTACGGTAGGTTTAACTCCTGTTACTTCTTCTGGTTTTCTTATGGGGCTAAGAGGTAATATGCCTATTATTGAAGATTTGCGTGGATTTATTGCATTTGATTTTCTTTTAGGTTCAAGCTTCACTGAAGAAACTAGTTTAAATGGTAAAGTCAAATCATCTTCTCACTTTCATCTATCTATAGGTGGGGATTACAAATTTGCTAAAAATATAAAATTATTAGCTGCATTCTCTATGGACTCAAGTAATGGTACCTATTCAGAAACTACGAACGCTAAATTTAAACAGAGCGCATTAAAATTTGGAGTAAATTTTAGCTTTTAGACTTTGAATAGAGTCTTAATTGTTTCTTTCCATTCATTATGTTTCTTTTTGTAAAAAGAGGTATTTTCATCAATACCTTCAATAACTTTATCTTTTTTCCAAAATAATTTAATATCATCTACTTTTATTAAGTTGTTCCCGATAGCCGAAGCTAAACCGGCACCATAAGCGGTTGTTTCTATAATTTTTGGCTTAAGAATCTTTAATTCAGAAATTGTTGCTTGAATTTCCATGAGTAGGTCATTATTTACAGCACCACCATCAACTTTAAGTTCTTTTAAATTCAGATTTGTATCATCTATCATTGCTTCTATTAAGTCTTGAATAGACAATGCTATTCCATCCAAGCACGCCCTTGCTATATGTGAATCTTGAGTATCTCTTGTCATTCCTAGTATTGCAGCTTTGGCATCTGATTTCCAATAAGGTGATCCTATCCCGGTAAAAAAAGGAAGGAAAAGAAGGTTTTCCATTTCTTCTAGCCTTGTAACGTTCTTAGCTAATTTTTCTACATCGGGGCTGGTATTAATTATTTTTAATTGATCTCTTAGCCATCCAACTGCTGCACCAGCTATATAACAACTTCCTTCTAATGCATAAATGGTTTGGTTTTTATATCTAAAAGCAATAGTAGAAAGAAGTCCATTTTTAGAAAAGTGAATTTTTTCACCAGTGTTTAGAAGCATAAAAGCACCAGTACCATAAGTGCATTTAATATCGCCTTCTTTAATGCCTGCTTGTCCAAAAAGAGCCGCCTGTTGATCACCTAATATTCCTGTTATAGGAATTCCATCCGGAAGAAATGACAAGTCTTTTGTTGTTCCAAAAAGGCTGAAAGAATCAACTATTTCGGGTAATGAATCATCAGATATTTCAAAAATTTCTAGAAGTTCTTCAGACCACTTTGTCGTTTTTAAATCCATTAATAAGGTTCTTGAAGCATTGGATGGTTCTGTTTTAAATGACTTTAGACCAGATAGCTTGTAAAGAAGAAAAGTATCTATTGTTCCAAATTTAAGATTTCCTTTTTCTCTGGCTTCTTCTATTCTTTTATTATTTTTCAAAAGCCAGTTCATCTTTGAGCCTGAAAAGTAAGGATCTAAAGTAAGGCCTGTCTTTTGTTTGAATTTTTCTTCAAGTCCTCTATTTTTTAATTCTTCACAGAAATGGAACGTTCTTCGGTCTTGCCAGACGATAGCATTTGATAGGGGGACGCCATTATTGTCAAATGCGCATGTCGTTTCTCTCTGATTTGTAATACCTATGCAGGATATTGATTTGGTATCTACTTTATTTTTTTTTATCAGCTCTCCTACAGTCTCTTCTACAGTACTCCAAATATCGTTTAGGTTATGTTCAACAAGTCCTGGAGAGGGAAAAATTTGAGGAAATTCTTTGTTTATTTTATCTATTACATCAAAAGATTCGGAATCTATTAAAAGGCTTGTGGTGCCAGTTGTCCCTTGATCAATAGAAATTATATAGTTCATGTAAATTTCTCCAGCTAGTTTAATTTCTTTTATCTTATAAAAAGGTTAACTAAAAAAAAACATTAAAGAAGTATTATATCAGTTGAAGTTGGCTTGGAAATTAGTTTTATGAGGGCTTCCCACCTGTTACCTATTCCAGTATTAAATAGTTTGATACAAGCTAAGGAAAGAATTACGATTGTTAAAAGAAGGAGGATAAACTCAATAAGTGTCTGTCCTCTTTTGTCTAGGAGGGCTTCGGAGATAGGGTTGCTTTTTTTGCTATGCGTTTTTTTTGAAAAATTTATTGCTTGTTTCCTTATAACTTTGTATTTAATGATTATAGTTTAGACCAATCTTCCTTTTAGGGATTCAATGAAGAAATATTTTCCAATCCTTATTTTTCTTTTAGTTTTTTTTATGTTTCTAGGTGGACAGGTTTCTTATGATTTAGCTTATTCAAAAAAAGGTTCATTGAGCGATGACTCCTACCTTCATTACCAAAAGCTATTTGATGAATTTAACTTCGATTCCATATCAGGGCAAAGGGTCGAATTAGTAAATATAAAAGCCCCAATTGTCATTTTAAACTTTTGGGCTTCGTGGTGTTTACCATGTATTGAAGAACTTCCTTCCTTAGTTGCCCTCAGAAAATTATATTCAGAACAAGAGGTTTTTATACTTGGGGTCAACTCAGACCAAGACAATCAATACTTCAAAATAAAGAAAATAGTAAGGAAGCTAAAGCTAAACTTTCCTCAAGTTGCAGATTCTACAGGAGAAATTTTAGCAAACTTTAATGTTGAAGCCCTTCCACTAACTCTATTTTTTTATAGAGGAAAAGTTTTAAAAGTAAACTATGGAGCAATTGATTTTATGTCTAAGCCCATCCTCAGTAAATTAGAAGGGATTTTGGAAAATGGTTAAATTTCAGTTGTAATTGTTCCTGAGGAAAGTTGACGCCCCCAGTTGTAAGTAATCGAGTTAATATTTGATACATCGAACATTGTAAATCTTGGTCTTAAGCTTTGAACTATAGCTCCTTGGTTTTTAAGGCCAAGTGCGTGTGCGGCATTTAGCGTAATAGAAGACCAAAGTTCTGCCATATTCATTTGGTAGGCAGGAGCGGCGAGTGATGCAACAAGTATTACGTTATCACAATGGCAAGAACCTGGGTTATAATCTGAGGCGATGGCTACTTTCGCGCCTTGGTCTAGGAAGCGTCTAGCATTAGCTTGTGGTTTACCCAAAAAGAAGCCTGTACCAGGTAAAAGCGTTGCAACGGTATTAGAATCCGCCAACGCTTTAATTCCATCTTGCCCAGTTTGTAAAAGGTGATCAGTGCTTAAAGCATCGTATTTAGAAGCTAGAAGAGCGCCTTGGTTGTCAAAAAACTCATCAGCATGACTTTTTCTATTTATTCCTAAAGACTGAGCTTTTTTAAAAAGCAGCTTTGTATCTTCTTGGTCAAAGTAATTTTTTTCATGAAAAATATCAACAGCATCTACAATATTTTTATCTGACAACTCTTCTAAAAGTGGAATAACTACAGCATCCATAAATTCCTTAGAGTTTTTGTACTCTTTTGGGACGGCATGAGCTGCCATATAGGTATTTTTAATTTGAATTCTTGGATAAAAATGCTTTTTAAGTTTATCTATAACTTTGGTAAGCTCCAACTCTTTTGAATAAGTTAAGCCATAGCCACTTTTGATTTCAATAGTTCCTATGCCATAAGAATGTATTCTATTTATTCTTTCAACACTAATATCAAAAAGCTCCTCGCTTGATAGTATTTGGGTGCCTCTCATGGTATTTAAAATCCCACCGCCTGACTTTGCGATTTCTTGATAATCAGCACCATTTAGTCTCATGGAATATTCATCAGCTCTATCCCCTCCAAAAATAAGGTGTGTATGAGAATCAACGATTTCTGGAGTAAGAACTTTTCCATCAAAATAGGAGTGTTCTGCTGTTTCTTCATATTTTTTTGGAAAATCTTTTTCCAAGCCGACCCATAAAATTTCGGTGGGTGAACAAACCACACTTGCTTTTTGAAGTACATTCATATCCTCGGGTTTAAGACTCCTACCATCCTTTTTGTATGAGCCCTCTAAGGTAAGGATTTGATCAAAGTTTCTAAAAGCTTTTAGTGACTTCATTTTTGTTTTTCCTGATTTAATCCCATTCAGAAGGAAACTCCATATTTGTTTTTGTTGATTCCTCTTTGGCCAGTTCATAACCTGCATCCAGATGTCTAATTATGCCCATCCCAGGGTCTGAATTTAGAACCCTTGAAAGTCTTTTATCCATATCTTCAGAACCGTCTGCTAGAATAACCATACCAGCGTGTTGAGAGAATCCCATTCCAACACCTCCACCATGATGGAAACTAGTCCAGGAGGCACCGTTCATCGTATTTATCATCAGGTTAAGCAATGGCCAGTCTGAAACTGCGTCTGTTCCATCTTTCATGGATTCTGTTTCCCTGTTTGGAGAAGCAACTGATCCACAATCAAGGTGATCTCTTCCAATTACAATAGGAGCTTTAACTTTCTTTTCTCTCACTAGCTTATTGAAAAGAAGACCTGCTTTCTCTCTTTCTCCGTATTTTAGCCAACATATTCTTGAAGGTAAGCCTTGGAATTGGATCATATTTTGAGCTTTATCAAGCCAATTAATAAGCTTTGAATTTTCTGGAAATAATTCTTTCAAAGCCTCATCTGTGACTTTTATGTCTTCAGGATCTCCACTTAAGGCAACCCAGCGAAAAGGGCCGGAACCTTGGCAAAAAAGAGGCCTAATATAGGCAGGTACAAAACCTGGAAAGTTAAAGGCATTATTAACACCTACCCTTTCAGCACCAGCTCTTAAGTTATTTCCGTAATCAAAAACATGCGAACCTCTTTTTTGAAACTCTAGCATCGCTTTTACGTGATCACCCATCGTCTCATAACTTTTCTTAGTGTATTCTTCAGGGTTGTTTTTTCTAAGGTCTAAAGCTTCATTTATTTTCATGCCTCTTGGTACGTAGCCTTCAAGTGGGTCATGAGCTGACGTTTGGTCTGTAACGAGGTCAGGAGTTATACCCTTTTCAAGAATGAACTCAAAAAAGTCAGCAGCATTACCTAAAACACCTATTGAGATTGCTTTTCCTTCTTCCTTAAACTTTAATCCCTGCTCTAGGGCCTCTTCAAAAGTGTTAACTTTAATGTCGAGATAACCTGTTTCGATTCTTTTATCGATTCTTTTTTCTTCAACATCACATCCTATAAAAACTCCGTTGGCCATTTTTACAGCTAATGGTTGCGCTCCACCCATGCCACCTATTCCTGCGGTTAAAACAAGCTTTTTTCTTAAGTCACTGCCAACGCCGTAATGTTTTTCAGCAGCGGCCATAAATGTTTCGTAAGTTCCTTGCAGTATCCCTTGAGAGCCTATGTAGATCCAAGATCCCGCTGTCATTTGTCCATACATAAATTTGTCTTGATCACGGAGAAGTTTAAAATGATCCCAGTTAGACCAATTTGGAACAAGGTTGGAGTTGGCAATAAGGACTCTTGGGCCGTGTTCGTGGCTAGGAATAATGGCTACTGGTTTTCCAGATTGAATTAAGAGGGTCTGGTTATTTTCTAATTTTTTTAAAGCCTGAATTATATTTCGAAGGGCTTTGTGGTTTCTAGCAGCTTTCCCATTTCCTCCATAGACAATGAGGCTATCTCTATCTTCAGCTACATCTGGATGAAGGTTATTTAAAAGGCATCTAAGAGCTGCTTCTTGGTGCCAACCTTTACAGTTAAGTTCAGTACCTGTTGGTGGGAGGGGAATTTGATTTGATTTCATTACTTTAATTCTCCTATATTATTTTCAACTGCTTCAATTATATTATTCTTTTCAACTAGTTCTAAGATATTTTTAATATCATCATAAAATACACGATCTTCCTCGATAGGAGGAACGACTTTACGAACTAAATCATATACACTTTCTAGACATGGTGTTGATTTGTATGGTCTTTGAAATTCAAGGGCTTGAGTGTTACAAAGAATCTCAATGGCAAGGCATGCTTTGACATTCTCTAGGACTTTCCAAAGTTTAAGGCCTGCTGTGACTCCCATAGAGACATGATCTTCTTTATCTGTAGAAGTGGGTATACTATCAACACTGGCTGGGTGGCAAAAGACCTTATTTTCTGAGGTTAAAGCAGCTGCGCTAACATGTGCAATCATAAGGCCACTATTTAAACCGGAGTTTTTTGTTAGGAAAGCTGGCAACTCTGAAAAGCTAGGGTTCATCATCTTTTCCACCCTTCTTTCCGAGATGTTGCAAATTTCTGCTAAACCAATAGCTAAATAGTCCATACAGAAGGAAAGAGCTTGTCCATGGAAATTACCCCCTGAAATAACTTTGTCTTTGTCGCAGAAAATTAGGGGATTATCTGTTATAGAGTTCAACTCTGTTTGAACGACCTCCTCTGCATGTCTAATTGTTTGTCTAATTGCTCCATGTACTTGAGGAGCGCATCTTAGAGAATAAGGGTCTTGAACTCTCTCACAATCTGAGTGAGAGACCATTAGCTCTGAATCTTTTAAAAGTTTTTCAAGGTTTGCTGCACTTTCTTTTTGACCAAGGTGTGGCTTAAGGCTTGAAATATCTAAGTCAAAAGCTTTAGACGTTCCTCTTATTCCATCTACAGTTAAAGCACATGCAATATCTGAAAGTTTGATTAAGTTTTTTGACTCGTAGACCGCCATTGCACCTAGTGCAGCCATAATAGCAGTGCCATTTATTAGGGCAAGCCCATCTTTAGGTCCAAGAACTGCAGGTCTTAAGTTAACCTCTTTTAAAACTTCAGAAGACTTTCTTTTTTGACCTTTGTAAATAACTTCTCCTTCACCTATAAGTGCTAATGCTAAGTGAGCTAGAGGAGCTAAGTCACCGGAAGCTCCTACTGATCCCTTTTGAGGAATAATTGGAACAATACCATGGTTTATAAAGTCTTTTAGCAGATTAACTATTTCTGGGTTTATTCCAGAAAAGCCTGAGCAGAGGCAATTTGTTCTAAGAATCATAATTGCTCTTACAAATTTTTCAGAAACGGGTTCGCCAATCCCTGTGCAATGAGATCTTATTAGGTTTACTTGGAGGGTAGCAAGATCTTCCTCAGGGATAAACTTGCTTGATAAAGCTCCAAAGCCTGTATTGATTCCATATACAGGCTTACCTTTTTTTACAACTTCATGAACGTACTTTCTAGATCGGGCCATTTTCTCTTGTGCGAGATCTGAGATTTCAATTTTCACTTCAGTATGAGGAGAAAGACTTGCTTCATATAAACTTTTAATTGTAAGGTTTTCACCAGTTAATATAAGTTCTTTATTTTGTTTTGAATTTCCCATTTTATTGACCTTTTTCTTACGACCTTAGTGAAGCAACTTTTGCAGGATAATCTTCCCTTGGATTTTTAAATATATAAGAGCCAGCAACAAGATTGTTTGCACCCTTTTGAATGAGTAAGGGCGCATTTTGTTGATTAATACCACCGTCAACTTGAATCATATAATTAAAACCTTTTTTAGTTTTTAAATCATTAAAAAATTTAACTTTTTCAAAAGAGTCCTCCATAAATTTTTGGCCACCAAAGCCAGGCTCAACAGACATGAGTAAGATAAGATCCAAACTTTTTAGGATATCATCTGTAAGGTAGCTTACTGTAGAGTTTGGTTTGAGAGAAATTCCTACACTTGGGAAGTTCTCTTTGGCTTTCTCTATGAGGTAAGAAGTATCTTTAGCGGCTTCGAAATGGAAGGTAAAATTATGAAGGTTAAACCCTTTAAAAGTCTCTATATAAAACTCGGGATTATTAACCATTAAATGAGCATCAAGAGGATAATCGGAGACTTTACTTATCTTTTCAATAATAGGATGACCAAATGTTAAATTAGGGACAAAGTGTCCATCCATAATATCCAAATGGAACCATAAATCTTTCTGATTAGGGAATGATTTAATTTCTTTTTCAATATTGAGAAAGTCACACGCTAAAAGGCTTGGTGAAATTATAGTGTTCATTGTTTTAGACCTCTTCTCTTTTTGGGTTCACTTCAATGGATTCTTTTGAATTTTTTAATCCATTTAGAAGGTCAATGTCTGAGCTGCGTTTTTTTCCCTCTAGCTGAATTTCTGAGAGCCTCAAAGTTGCATCTAAGCAACCAATTAAAAGCTCGTTTGAGTCTATTTGAGTTTGACCAGGAGAAATGGTTTCTTGACTTTGCTTTATTGAGAATATTTTAAGCCTTTTTTTACCTAGAAAGCAGTAAGTTCCTGGCCAAGGGTCAAAAGCCTTCATTTTATTTTTTATTTCAGCAAATCTCATTTTTGAAAAATCAATATGACCATCTTCTCTTTTTAAAGAAGGAGCAAAGGAAACTTTGGATTCATCTTGGCTTATATAAGTAAGAGTATTATTAATTAGGTTATTTAAAAAAGTGTTGGTTGATAATGCAGCTTGGAACTTTAACCTTGTATAGAGTTGACCAAAGTTTTCATTTTTTGAAATCGCAATTTCATTAGAAAGAGCAACGTCTCCAGCATCCATTTTTTTTACCATTTTTTGTATAGAGACACCTGTAATACTGTCTCCATTTAATAGTGCGTGCTGAATGGGAGCAGCCCCTCGATAGGAGGGAAGCAGGGATGTATGAATATTAAAACAACCATTTTTAGGAATATTTAATACCTTACTTCCTAGAAACTGGGCAAAGGCAAGGACAATAATAGCATCGAGCTTTTTATTTTGGTAAAAGATGTGAGTACTCTCCTCCTTATTAATATTCTCAGTTTGGAGGAGTGGAATTTTATTGGCTTTAGCAAATTCAGCAACTGGAGGACTTTGAAATTTTTGTCCTCTTCCAGACTTTCTATCTGGCATCGAAACTACTTGAACGAGATCTACTTGCGGATGATTGTGAAGCATCTCTATTGTTGGCACTGCAAAATCAGGTGTGCCAAAAAAGGCTATTTTAAGCTTTTCCATATTAAAAGGCCTTATAGTTAAAAGGTTAAGCTCAAGAATGAGAAGAGTTTTTCTTCCTTTTTTGCCCTTTGAGGTACTTTTTGGTCAAGAAGTTTCTTTTGATAAAGCTAAGTCTTTCTAAAAAAACGACGCCATCAAGGTGGTCATTTTCATGCTGAATGCAGACAGAAAGAAGCTCAGTGGCATCCATTGTCTGACTTTGACCTTCAACATCTTGGAATTCAACAGAGATTTTTTCAAATCTTTTAACTTCTTCGTAAAGACCAGGAAGACTAAGACATCCTTCCTCGTAGGTCATTTCACCTTCTTTACTCTTTATGACTGGGTTTATGAAGATTAAAGGATTAAGGTTTTCATATGTATAACTTTTTTCTGATGAAGGTCCAATAGATTCTGCTCTATTATAATCCACATCTAACACAAATATTCTTAAAGGTTTGCCTACTTGTGGAGCAGCTAAACCTATGCCAGGTGTTTGATACATAGTGTATAACATGTTTTGGCAGAGCTTTTTGATTGTTTCGTCAAATACCTTAACTGGCTTTGCAACCTTTTTAAGAATTGGTGATGGGTAAGTAATTATAGGAAGCAATTCACCCTTTTCGTGCGAATAAATTTCTCTTTTCGTTTCTAATTCCATAAGTAGCTTCTTAACATGCATATTCTAATGTGGTCTAGTCTATTTAGGCTTACTCTAAATCTTTACAGGATATTTTTAAATAAATTTAGTTTAAAACCTGTATGACAGAGAGAAGGAGTTTTCCTTAATATCGGTAGGTTGGGTGTTTTTAGTTGTTAAATTGGTAGACTCTGTATTTTTCATTGCGAAGTCTATTGAAAGTTTAGGTTGTACCCAGCCTATTCCAATACCATTAGTTTTTTCATCTTTCATGTTGTCTAAGTTCGTACCCAGTCGCAAAAAGAAGTCTTCAAAAACTTTAATTTGAGCGGCAAATTTATACATTGATTCTCCTTCGAAATCCAAATTATAATTGCCACCGATATCAGCCATTAGCGTTATGAGCCTTTTATAAGAGTATTGCATACCCAGGAGAGTGGGATAATATTCGACTCCTTTTTTGAAAGGATCTTTGATTGTAAAGCCAAATGAGAAAGACTCGTCGAGAATATGACTAAGTCCCAAAACAAAATGAGAGCTTTCGGAATTGTTATTAGCTTTTCTTTTTTTTGTAGTTGAGTAAGTAAGGCCTATTGCTGAGCTTTCTCCAAATGGAGAGGATATAGCAAAAGCCCAGCGTTTGCTCTGAGAATCTTTTTCTTTATATTTATGATAGCTTGCAGAGCCTTTAAATTTGCCTTTAGAATCTGATGCAATGAATCCTATGTGGCTAGAGTCATCCATTAGCTTTTTTATTCCGTTTTCTGTAGTTGACGTTTTCTGGTCTGATCGTTGTATATAAAAGGAAGCTAGATTAAAAAATGCCATGGGTGCAGGGTTTAGAATTGTTGACTCATCGATTAAAAGCGATGCTACACCTGCACCTGCAGTTGACTTAAGTCGAGTTGTTTCAAAGTTGTAGGGGAGACTCCAGCTATTTTTACAAGCAATGCAAAGCAAAAAGGCGAGGTAGATTTTGATAGTTTGTAAGTTACGGGCTATATTTGAATAGTTTGTTATGCAATCCAAGAATCTTATCCTATTTATAAGCTAGCATTTCTTAAAATTAAGAGGAAAGTATAATGGAAATAAAGAAGGTCGTCATCCCTGTTGCTGGAAAAGGTACCAGGTTTTTGCCAGCAACGAAGGAATTACCAAAAGAGATGATTCCTATTATTAATAAGCCCATGATCCAATATGTTGTTGAAGAAGCTATTAACTCTGGAGTTGAAGAGGTTATTTTTGTAACTTCTAGGGGAAAAGAAGCTATTGAGGATTACTTTTCTAGAAATAAAACCTTAGAAAAGTTTTTGGAAGAAAAACAGAAGTTTCCAGAATTAGAAATGTGTAAAAAAATAGGAGAGATGGTAACCTATAGAACGGTAATCCAAAACGAGCAACTTGGTTTAGGACATGCGATATTGTGTGCAGAGGATTTAATTGGAAGTGAAAACTTTGGAGTTATTTTAGGAGATGACCTAATTTTAAGCAGAGAACCTGTTCTTAAGCAGCTTATGGAGGTTTCAAAAATCAATAACGATAAATCTGTTATTGGTGTTATGGAAATAGATCCAAGTGATACAAAGAAGTATGGTGTTATAAGCGGGAGTACTCTTGCCAATGACTCAAGAACTTTAAAGCTGGATGCGATGGTAGAGAAGCCTGAGCCATTAAAGGCACCAAGTAATTTAGCAACGCCAGGACGCTATATTTTTACACCCAGGATATTCAAGTTTTTGAAAGAGATAAAGCGAGGAGTCGGTGGAGAGTACCAGTTAACCGATGCAATTAATCTTCTTTGCCAGGAGGAGAAGTTTCTTGCTCATAAATTTAAAGGTGATAGATTTGATACAGGCAATATTCAGGGTTATTTGGAAGCTACAATTGAATTTGCCTTGCGTGAAGAAAATACAAGAGAAACAATGATATCAATAATTAAAGAGAAAGTTTCGCACTATAATTTAAGTATTTAAGGAAGATAAAATGAAAAGGACTTTATTAATTATCTGTTTTACCTCTCTTTGCTGTTTTTCATCTGTCATGGGTGCTGTTCCAAACACGGAAGGTTTATTTAGAAACCCGAATAACCCAGACTTGGCCGGAAACTTTGTGGAAACAAATATTCTTTTTGAGGAGTTAGGCAATGAAGAAGATTCGAAAGGTTTAAATTTGAAAATGGAAGGAAGGGCTGGTTTAATTAAGAGATATTTAAAGCTCATTTTTTCTGTTGATAAAGATAAAAGAATAAGGACGGTTCAGATTGAGTACGATGGGAAAAAAATGAGGGATAGTGAAATAAGTCAGGTGACCTATTTTCCAAACCTTCTTTCAAAGTTAAAAAAAGATGCAAATTTATCTCGCGTATTATTTTACTCGCAAATTTTTATGTTTGCTTTAAATGACTCTAGAGCGATATCGAACTTTTTTAAAAGAAGTAATAGTGATTATGAATTGAATAAAGAGCTTCTTAATATAGAAAAACTTGCTCTCTTTAAGAGATACAAGAGGTATTTGTCTGCGATCAGAAAAAACAAGGACCTAAAGCAGAGCATTAATTCGCCTTTACAAAGCTCCGATGATGAAAAGAAACTTAAAATTAAAGAAATTTTATCATCTAGGACATATAGAGAGAGTAATAAGGTTAAGTTAATCCGAGAAGACGGAAAGTTTTATTGGTCTCTTGATTTAATGAGAATCAAAGCCCTTTTTGAGAATAAAAGTCATCGTATAAAGAGCTTATTTTTAGAGACCAAAATAGGCAATATTTCCTATGAATTTGGAGAATTTATTTCTTTGAATGGTCTTCATGAACTTCCAAAATATATTCATTTTAAAGTTGCGGAAGAAAAAAAATACAAAATATCGTTCCTATCTTTTAAGAACTTTTTAAGTAAATCAAAGAAGAGAACTATTAGGCAGCGCTATAAAAAATGGAAAGAGAAATTGAAGCTATCTAGAGAAAAAAATGTAAATAGGGACTTAATGACAACAACTGACTTTGATATTATTTCTCCCTCTCTGGTAAAGAAAAAATTTATCTTCTAGAGACCTTTATTATTTCATGAAAAAAAAGTTTAGCCTAATCGCTGCAAACACACCTTTTAATAATTCTAAATTAATTTATGAAACTAGTTCAATATTTTCAAATTTAGAAATAGGAAAGTTTATTTTGGTACCTCTTGGGAAAAAAAATATCTCAGGGTGTGTTATTGAAAAAGACTTGCGTGATTTAGATGGCTTAGATGAAAAAAAGATTAAATCTGCAATTGCAGTAGTTGAAGATTCATATTCGTTAGATGAAGAAGAGGTGAAATTTTTAAAATGGGTTTCTATGTACTATCACTATCCTCTTGGTATGTTAATTAAAGATGTTGTCCCTAAGTTTTTAAAAAAACCGAGATCGGTAAAATCTCTTATCGGAAAAGGTAGAGAAATAACTTTTAATTTAAATAAAACTCAAGTTCAATGTGTGAATAAAATAAAGAGTTTTCTAGGGCAAGGTTTTAGTAAGTGGCTTCTTCATGGAGTGACGGGAAGTGGGAAGACAGCAGTTTATTTTGAAATAATAAAAAAGGTTTTAGACAGGGGACAATCTGTTTTATTTCTTTTGCCAGAAATAAATTTAACACCTCAGTTTTTAAAGTTTTTTCAAGAGCATTTACCTACAAAATTATACTGCTACAGTAGTGCTTTAAATAATTCAGAAAAACTACATATTTGGAAAGAGTTAAAAAGTGATCATGACCCAAAGGTGTTACTAGGAGTTAGAAGTTCTGTATTTCTACCTTTTAAGAGGCTTGGTCTTATTATTGTAGATGAAGAGCATGATCACTCCTATAAACAGGAAGAGAGGTGTCCATATAATGCAAGGGATATTGCCATAAAAAAGGCGCACTCGTTGGATATACCAATTGTTTTGGGTACTGCGACTCCTTCAATGGAGACATATTATAATTTTTCAAAAAGTTTGGAAGATAAAAAATTCTATTTAAAAATGGAGGAACGTGTCGGAGGAGCTTATTTTCCAAAAATTAATATCATGAACTCTAGCTCAAAAAAGGAACAACCCCAATTTTTCAATTCACTTTGGCCATTCAATGAAGAAAGTATCAACAAAATTGAAAAAGCTGTAGAGAAGGGGGAACAAGTACTAGTTTTCGTAAATAGATTAGGTTTTGCGAAGTACATTCAATGTCACTCGTGTGGAAAACAGTTTGAGTGCCCAAACTGTTCAGTTAATTTAAAATTATTTCATTCTAAGAATGTATTATCTTGTAGGTATTGTGAGATGTCTTTCCCAATACCAAGCAATTGTGATGTTTGCGGTAATTCTCAATTAATCCAAAGAGGCTTCGGGACTGAAAAATGTGAGCAGGTTTTAAAGAGTTGCTTTCCATCTAGAAGAGTTTCGAGGTTCGATAGAGATGAGTTGAGAACATTTTCTCAAATTGAAGGACGTCTAAGAGACTTTCATAGTGGGAATATTGATATTTTTGTAGGAACTCAAATGCTTTCTAAGGGACATAACTTTGAGAAAGTGAATTTAGTTGTTGTTTTGGGTGTTGATTCCATGCTTAGCTCATCGGACTATAGGGCCCATGAGAAAATTTATCAACAAGTTAAGCAAATTAGCGGAAGGTCAGGCAGATATAGCAAGGAAAGCGAGGTATGCATACTAACATCCAATCCTGGGCATAATATTTTTAAATTCTTAAAAGATAACTCTTTAATTGATTTTTATCGTGAGGAAATCAAGGTAAGAAAAAACTTGAGTTGTACTCCCTATTCAAAGTTTGTTAATTTATCCTTCACATCGAAAAATAGGGAGAAAGTTGTTGAAGACGTTTATTTTGCTTTAAGTATTCTTGAAAGTCTTCGCGATAATTACTTTGATTCAGTAAAAATTTTTAAACCTAGGGCTCACATCATAGAAAAGTTAGTCAATAATTATAATTGGAATATAACTTTGAGTGGGAAAAAACCTAGTGACCTTCACAATATAATTAATAGTCTTGCACTTAATTTAAAGAAAAATAATCTTCAGTTCAAAATTGATATTGATCCAAGTTACATAAATTAAATTTTATTTAGATAAATCCTTTTTTAAAATTTTTTGTAGGACATGCCGATAATATATATCAGGAGATATTATATGGCTGCGAGTTTTTTAAAGATTATAATTTTACTTTTTTCTGGTTTTGTTTTTATTAATGAATGCTTTTCGCAACCTAAAATTAATAGGGATGATCTATTAGATAAATTTAAAAAGACATATTGTTTAAGTGATCTTAATGACAAAAAATGTGAGGAGAAACTTGATGATAAAATGAAGGATGTAAGGCTTAGGTGTTACAGACTTACAGTAAGCCAGAAAGAATGTAACGATAGAGCTTTAGATAGTGTTGATAGCTTCTTAAAGTATTTAATTTGGAAGCGCAAAAGTAAAGGCCGAGCACCAGGTGAAGATATAAGTAAAAGGACAATAAGAAAAAACCAAGATAAAAATTGGAGTGATTTTGTAAATCATGATTTAGGAAAGCTTGATTTTGAGGGAATTGATAAATTTCTTTATCCTGAGTTGGAAAAGAATGTAGTTACAAATCTAAAAAATGAAAAATTAAAATTGAAGAAAGATTTGGAAGATACACGTGAAAAGTTAAAAAAAGTAAAAAAATCTAAAAATAAAAATGAAAAAGAACTGGAAATAGCATTAGAAAAAGAAAAAGAAGCTTTTGATAAGGTTAATGCCATTGAAGAGGTTGAAGAGAATGCTGAAAGCTTTGTACATAATTCTTTAAATTTACCAAGAAAAAAGTCTTGTGATCAGAAAATAGCTAATTTTGTCCCACTAAAATTACTCAAAGACTTAACCTGGAATAAAAAAGGAATTGATATCAGTGTCAAAACAGATCCTAAAACTAAAAAGAAAAGTTTATCAGTAACTATGCCGGACTATATTGAAAAATGTTTCCACCCTAAGGTTATTGTTAAAAAGGGTGAAGGCAATAAAATTTTGATTGCTGTTCAAAACTTAAATCAATCAATAAATTCTGGTAGAGAGTCAGGAATTAAAAGAAGATTTGAGAAGTGTATATCAGATGAGTTGGTCGACCTTAAAAATCCTAGAGGGGATCATTTTCATAGACCATTTAAACTAAAAAACTATGCAAGGGATATTGACATTTCAAACGTAGATCCGTCTAAGGATATAAGGGTTGTGTATGGCTCCCCTAATAATTGGAACAAAAGTTCCTACAAACCCGATCCAATTTCAGATAATAATGACAAAGTAACTTTTAGAGGAGAGAAAAATAAGTGCCTGGAAGCACTTACTCAAGAAAATTTAAAAGAGGGAGGTTTAGATCTTTTGGGTTGGAAGGAAAGGAAGAAGCAATTGTATGAACTATGCAATAAGGACCTTAGCTTTTTTTCTTTAACTAATGTAATTAAAAGTTTGTCTGATTATCCAGATGAACTTGTTTCAGATGTCAAAGCCGTTTTAAGGTCTAAGCTAGATAAGAAGAGTTCTGAGCAGATGGAATTACTCAAAGAGTACGGTAATGAAATAGCTAACGCGGAAACTAGGGAAGAAGCAAAAGAAAGTCTTGAAAATTATCTCAATGTTCTAAGGGATTTAGATAATTTTATTTTGAGGCCCAGTCTAAAAGAGTTAGAGAAGTTAATGAGTACAAGAAGTAATTCAAAAAATAGAAAGGAAGTTGATAAAAGAATCAAGGAGCTTAATGAAATAATAGGACGGTTTTCAAAAGGTAAAATTTCAAAAAATGGTTCAGAGAAAGAGTTAAAAACTAAAGACGTTCTAAAAAAGCTTCTTTATTTTGGTCTAGAAGATGGAGCTAATGAGATCAACCTTTATAGACTTCACTCAAGTGCCTTTTCTCGAGTTTATAAGAAAGGCGGCCGTAAGAAGGATAAAGATAAAAAACAGGCCAAGAGGTTAACGCATAAAGCAGCTTCAAAATTAGTAAAAAACGGACAACTCAAGTTTGAAAAAGGTTCTTCCTTTAATTCTAAACTTTATAAGGCCATGAATGGAGAAAAATCTTTTAGCCATATTAATAGGTCTAATATTAAAAATTATCAAAGACGAAGGCAGGGTATGTTAAAAAGTTTTTATGAAAAAGAAAAAAAATATGCCTCATATTGTCAGAGGTCTTTTTTCGGATTTATAAAAAATGCTAATAAATGCAAACGTTTTCAGAAAGGACAAAGAAGTCGTTATAGAAGAATTCAGTCTATGGTTAGTGGAATGGATAAAAAAATTAATTCAGAGCAAAAGATTGAGGCGCAGTTTAGGGCCCTCGAAAATAAAGCTAGAGATAAAAAAAGGGAAGAGTTGGGGAGAAGCTTTAAAAATATAGAGGATAAAGCTTTTTCAGATAGTCTAATGGAAGATGACTTTATGGAAGGTATTTATAAAGAGAGGTTGTCGTTTTTTGGAGATGTCTCTGAGGAAGATGATCCTTTAAAGCTCTTTAACGAAAACGACCAAGGGGAGGAGGGCCCTTCTGGAGTTTTGTATTATCCTCAGTTAATGAATAACTCTTCATTAGGGTTAGGAAATCCAACGGGAGGCTACTATAATCCAGGTTGGGGAGCTTCCTACTATGGAATCCCATTAAATAGCCCTCTTTACACGAGGTGACTTCGTTACTAGTTTTTTTAGAAAGTAACCCCTAAATTTAGTTGCATTGAATAGGAGTTAGCTAAAGCAACAGAGTCAGATGAATTATTTGTAAAGGCGTAATAGTCGCCTGGCACACTGTACCCCAAGGAAGATCCTATTTTTATTTCGTTATTCCAGAGGTATGTGAAGCCTGCGTCAATTTCGAAGCCCATTGACTTGTCTTGGTTTAATGAGTTTCCAGTAGTGAAAGTTCTGTGGCTGGTATGATTATAAGCAGCTTTGCCGCTTTTAGCAGTTTCTATTGCATTGGCGTAAATAAAACCAATGTCCCAAAACCAATTATCCATGGTGTAATTTGCATATAGCTTCATGAACTGCGTGTTGGTTATGTATGAATCATAAATGCTTTGAGTATCACCATTTTTGACAGCTGAAAAATTATATCTAAATAAAATATTTG
>MDTD01193822.1_pt1 | contig 46505 bp, 35 predicted proteins | sample 811221 | NCBI WGS metagenome assembly MDTD01 (sample SAMN05326646, study PRJNA326480) | marine metagenome | isolation source: seawater | place: Pacific Ocean: South West | collected 2011 | reverse complement strand
TGTTTTGTGCAACCCTGAATTCCCCGAAAATGCAACGAGAATTCCCCAGACCTCGAGTGGGGAATTTTCTAGTGTCGCATAAGTGAGTTTTTCACTCTGTGGCTCTCGCCGTCGAAGACCATCAGGTGGCTGTGATGCACCAGGCGGTCGATGATCGCCGTGGTCATCGCTTCATCCAGGAAGATGTTCACCCACTTGCTGAACTCCAGGTTGGTGGTGAGGATCAGGCTGCGTTTTTCGTAGCAGGCTGATATCACCTGGAACAGAAGCTGCGCGCCGTCGCGGTGAACGGGCACGTATCCCCACTCATCGCAGATCAGCACATCCAGCTTCTCGATCTGTTTGAGAAATGGTTGCAGATCACCTCCGTCGTGTATCCGAATGAGATGGTTCACCAAGGCGGCGGTCCGCCAGAACTGAACCTTGTAACGCATCTTGCAGGCCTCGATTCCGAGGGCGGTTGCGAGATGGGTTTTGCCCGTTCCAACGTTGCCGTAGAGGATCAGGTTCTGCCGATCCTCAATGAACGAGAGTGATGCCAGGGATTGCTCACTCACGTTACCGGGAAGGGTCACTTCATCGAAGATGAAGTCCTTCAGGTACTTCGGCGTGTAGAATCCCGCGGTTTTGATTGCCCGATCGATTCGGGCTGCATCACGATGGGCAACTTCCGTACGCAGCAACTCCAGCAGAAACTCTTCCGGATCATCTGCCTGCACCTCGTCTATATGGTCGGTCAGCCGCCTGAGACGAAGTCTTTTGCAGCATGTGGCAATCTCTTCGCGAACTGAGGTCATCGTGCAACTCCGGCGGGAATCATTTCATCGTAGCGAGTGGGCTGAAACGATACCCTCGTGTCGGCGACTTTGGATTTGGTCGTCACCGGGGGCGGCAAAATCGGCGCGTATCGGGTGTTGCGATCATGAAGCGCAACCAGGCTATCCGCGTCGGTGATACCGGCAGCGATGGAGTCGGTTATCGCCGCGCACGCGGAGTCAAATCCCGCAGTCTTGCTCAGGTCCGCTACCAGCTTCAGCGCCGTGCTGACCTGATCCCGGGGTTGTGATGAGAGCCACTGTTGAAGCATCGGCGGCATCATGTCGTAGACGGGGGTGTACTTCACTGCCGTGGGCTTGCGCGAGAGCTGCATCAGGTACGGCAGCCACTCCATGCGCTCACCGTGTTTGTCTCCGTAGATCCTTCGATGGGCTACCACGGGTCTGCGGCTCTCATCGAGGATACATACCGTCTGGGCCGTGATTTGGGCCGTTACACGGCTCCTCGCGTATTTGGGAGCCGTAGAATACCGGTGCTTCCCGCTCTCCAGCGCGATCATCCCGTAGCCGTCGGCGGTAAGCGTTTGATACGATGCCGGATCGAACGGGATTCGTGGCAGCGGCATCAGTGCCGCCTGATCGGCGCGAAATAGTTCGGCGATCGACTGTTCTTCTCGGTAGTGCGGGCGGTTCATATCAGCGCCGCATCGCTCGAGCACATCGATGTTGAAACGGTCGAGCGATTCGAATCGGGGTTCGGGAACCAGAAGGTTCCGTCGCAGATACCCGACCTTATTCTCGACGTTGCCTTTCTCATTGCCCTTGCCGGGATTACAGAATATGGCCTCGAATCCGAAGTGTTCCTGAAACTTCCGAAATCGGTCAGTGAGCTCGCGTCCGCCGTTCTTCAGAACCTTCGTCACCATCGTCGAGGCGTTGTCAAACCGAATCAGAGTTGGTACACCGCCGAGATGTTCAAAGATCGCGACAAGCCCCTCGAAAAGACATTCGCCGTTCTGCCCCGGCGCGAGCTGCAGGAATCCGGCATTGCTCGCAGGGAATGACAGGACCAGGTATGAGCCTGCCACCCGCTCGCCGTGGTGGTAGTAGTCCGCCTCGCCAAAGTCGGCTTCTGCTTCGCCCAGAGAATGTGTCAGCGGTATCGCCGGATCGTGGTCCTGAAACACCTCTGCTCGGATGCGCCGGTAGTGATTCGCCACCGTCCGATACGAACCACTGTATCCTTCTTCCTGAACCAGCCGGGTATATACCCGCTTGGCGGTGTGACGTTGCTTCCGCCGCCGCTGTTTGTCTTCGATCAGCCACTGCCGAACCGTGTCCGCAAAGGGGTCCATGATTGACGATCGGCTTGCCCGGTCTTCCGCGGTCTGCTCGCTCCAGTCGTCTTTGGTGATGTACTTGCGGGCCGTCTTGCGATCGATACCGTACTCCTCTGCAATTTCAGTGACCGACTTCCCTTCACGAAAGAACGCCGATCGAATACGTTGTTGTTGAGCCATTGTGAGCATCCTTGATGGTGCCTCCCTTGTTGGTTGGTGGATCTTCCACCAAGGGTAGGCGGCCCTCTCGAGGTCTTACAATGGCTCTTGCAATCCCGGGGAAATCCGCGTTGCAACAGCGGGGAATTCCTGATTGCATTTTTGGGTACTTAATCATTGCACGGAACACCCGCAACGGCGGCGCCGGGAACGGCGAACGGCAACAGAGGTTCCCGATAGGTGATCGCCACGATCATCGTGAGTCCCAAGGCACCCGCGATGACGAGTGTTAGTCCCGCGATGGTTCGCAGAATATGCGGACGCATGTGCGGCACTATATCCAATCTCTTGGGATCGGCCGCGGCCAGCCGCTCGATATTGACACGCTCTTGACGCCAGCATCGAAATCTTGATGGGACTTTTACACGCGGTGTACGTTTGGTCTATCGTTGGATCGTGGCTTCCATCGTACTCGTCGCATTCGGTCCCAGTCCATCGTCCCGGAACGTTCTTGATCTGGCCAGTCAGCTTGCCAGATCGAGGGCCTGCTCTCTTGTCGCGTGCTCCGTCCGGAATAGTGGGCGGATCGATCGGGTCAACCAGGAACAGCTTGACGCCAACGCACGGTATGCCAACAGCCTTGGAGCCGAAGTCGTTCTGGCGGACGACACCAGAGTAACCGAGGGGATCCTGCGCGTCGCGAAAGAACGGCACGTTCGGACAATCGTCATTGGACGGACCACGCTTCGCTGGAACACTCCGTTTTCCGAATCGGTCACGCGGAACATAGTACGTCGAGCGACCGATACCGAAGTCATCGTGGCACCGCTCCTCGGACCCAATCCGGTCACGTTCCACCCCATGCGACCGGTTCTGGTTCGCTCTGGCGGATCGCGGACTGTTCGACGGGCGTTTCTTGTTGGAGGAATCCTGGCAGGTGCGATCGGCGTCGGGGCCCTGGTGAACCAGCTTGCGTCTGGTGACGCCAACACGATAATGACCCTCCTTGTGGGAGTGCTTTTCGCGTCTGCGGTCGGAGGCCGTCGAGCAGGGCTCATTGCTTCGATCCTGTCTGTCGCCGCATTCAATTTCGTTTTCACCGAGCCACGGTTCACGTTGGTCGTGTACGACTCGAGTTATCTCATCACGTTTCCGGTCATGCTGATTGTCGCGTTCATTACCAGTGAACTTACGTCGCGACTGAACGCGAGCGCGGACCTTGCCAGGGCCGGACAGAAGCGGGCAGAGACGCTGTACCGGAACAGCGAGCAGTTGCTCTCGGCTCGAGGGATCGAACAGATCTGTGACGTGGTTCGAACGAATCTGAGACAGGTTCTTCCATATTCGGTGACACTGGGTCTGACCGGCGAGGAACCAGTACCTGACAGCAATGGCGTCCAGGTGGAGGTCGGGACCGAGGGGAACGTCCTGGGGTGGATTCAGATCTCGTCGGATGGGGAATCGATCGGGGTGGCTACTATGGCGCTGATTAACGCACTGGCGGCGCAGTTGGCGATCGCGTTGGACCGAGAGCGCCTGTCGAGGGCCGAGGAACAGTCGCGGATTACCGCGGAACGTGAGTCGATCCGGGCGAATCTGTTGAGCTCGGTCTCTCACGATTTGAGAACGCCTCTCTCGTCTATTGCCGGTGCAGCGTCCACCCTGCGTGACGTGCCCGAGATTCCGGAATCGCATCGCCAGCTTGTGGCCAACATCGAAGAGGACGCCATGTGGTTGGCCGAGATGGTGAACAATATTCTCTCGCTCACCCGGCTGAATGACACCCAACTGGCAATCCGTCCGCAGGCCGAGGTGATCGATGACATCATTTGGGAGGCAGTGGGGCGTGTCTCCAAGCGCGGACATGCGCAACGATTCGATGTCCGATTACCGGATCAGATCGTTGTTGTCAACGTGGACATTCCCCTAATCGAACAGTGTCTGGTCAACGTGTTTGCCAACGCTGTCGATTTTTCCGCGCCTGAACGCGGAGCCATCGTTGTGGAGGTCTCCTGTGTCCACGATGGATGGCTGTCGATTTCGGTAACGGATCATGGTCCCGGCATGCCACAGGACGCACTCGATCGTGCGTTTGAACTCTTCTTTACCCAAAAATCCTCGAATGACAGCCGCCGGGGCCTCGGTGTTGGGTTGACGGTCGCGAGAACTATCGTTCGGCTTCACGACGGAGAGATCGGCCTCGAGAACGTGGAACCCCACGGATTGCGCGTCACGCTTTCCCTTCCAGCCTCCTTGGCTACGGTCACGGACGGACGGGAGCCATGACCTTTGAATCCTCAAACCGAACACTCGCGTTGATCGTGGAAGATGATCGACCGGTCCGAACCTTTATCACCGCGACCCTCGGGGCCCATGGCTTCGACACGCTCGTAGCGGAAACGGGCACCGAAGGAGTTACGCTCGCGTACCGTCGCGTCCCGGACGTCATCCTCTTGGACATGGGACTCCCCGACATCGACGGAATGGACGTTCTAACGCGCATCCGGGCTGGGCTGGACGTTCCAATCATTATCGTGTCCGCCCGCGACAACGAGCGGGCGAAAGTGTCCGCGCTGGATGCCGGAGCGGACGACTACCTGAACAAACCCTTCGGGACAGGTGAGCTTCTGGCGCGGATCCGCGTGTCGTTGCGGCACGCTCAACGGGCCCGTCAGACGAGTGTTTCGCACCATCCAAGCGAAACCGTTGAAATCGGACGGCTTCTGTTCGATCACGAGCGCCGTTGTGTCTCGATCGAAGGTACTCCGGTCCATCTGACGCCGATCGAGTTTCGGCTCCTGGATGAACTTGTGGTACACCGGGGAAAAGTCCTGACTCATGCACATCTGGTGGATCGTGTGTGGGGCCCAGGGCAACATGTTGATCGCCACAACGTTCGGGTGTTCATGGCGACTCTTCGTCGAAAGCTGGAGCGCAACATGGATGGGGTTCGCCTCATCGAGACGGAGGTGGGAGTTGGATATCGACTCCGCGATTCATGAGCGCCGAGATCATGTGGCACGCGCCACCAATCCACGTCGGTGGCCGTCACGTTACAGATCTGTAATGGAGCGGAAAGGTTCATGCAATGTTCGTTGGTACACTGGCCATATGATTCGCATCCCGCATCTGATGGCTTCTGTCGTCCTTGTTCTTGTAGGCTGCGCCCCGGAACCTCAGCGGACCGGGGTGCTTGTGGGACGCCTGAGCGGAACGCGCGGTCAGATCGGGGAACTTGTGCAGGTGTCGTCGTTCAACGAGGCTTCGGACGCATACGAAATCGTTCTTCCGGATGGAGAAACGACGGACGTCGTTCCCCCTGGACTGATACGGGTGTTCTCTTCACCGAACGCAGCACGGCGTTGGATTACCGAAGCGGGTCCAATCCTGGGACGAACGATGTATGCGACGGTGAACGCACTTCGAGTCCGGACCGAGCCGAATCTCGATTCCGAGGTTGTGTATCGGCTTCGGGTTGACGAGCCGGTCAGTCTGGTGGCCGAATCGGATCACCAGAGTACGATCAATGGTCGGCGGGGACCGTGGTATCAGGTTATCGCGGGGCAACAGTACCGAGGGTGGGCATTCGGACCGCTCCTGTCAGAATCCAAGGCTGGCATCGTGGATCGTCGCAGGTCCAGTCCGGATTCCGTGGAGGTGGCGGTCGAGACACTCCTCGGTGACGACGCGTGGGTGTCGTCGGCAGCAGTCGACTCGTTCGCTCGTGGGGGACAGAGTTTATTTGCTGTCCGGTTGTCTCGAGACACCATTCAGTTCACCGACGGAACAAATCAACTTGGGTTTCCGACCAAATCGGCAAGCAGAGAGAACGGCACGTATTCGATAGCTGTAGCGGACGGATCAGAAACGCTGTTTCTGGAGCCGCGAACAGAAGGCGCGGATACGGTCGTATCGCAGATTCACGCCACGATCGTTGGCGAAAGAGGAGAGCTGACCGGTGTCCTGCAGTCAACTGAACGGACGTGGAATGGGATTCTCGCCGAAACGACGCGGCGGAATCGTTTGGCCGAACAGTTCTTCGCACAACCGGGCGTCTACAGAAGCGCGACCTACGGCGATTTGGTGATTTCCGCGGACGGCACAATCCGATGGGTGAACAATGCGGTGATCGTTCCCGAGGTCCTGCCATCGCCGGTCGTTGACCCGACTGCGGTCAGATTTGTCCCCGCCATATCCGATGACCTCGCCGACGACTATGGAGGCGCGATCACCGTCGACCTTCCTCGCGACTCGGACGACCCCGTCTTTCTCGTATCCATCCTGTCGTCGGCGATTCGACTCGTATGGGACCCCGGGTTTTCCACGGACGGCTCCACCGTATCGTCGCCACCGGTTTCGCCCGTCGTGATGTATTTCGAACGTACCATTCCAGCTGAGGTGGGCGATTCCGGACAGGTGTAGTCCCCGGATTCGTCATTCGCCGTTGGCGAGCGATCGATTCCGCACGAAATGACAGCAGTCTGTTCGAGTGATACACTGTCCCATATTCGGTGCATCACGCTTCGGCGGAGACACGGGGGTGGCGCCGCACGAAGTTCACCGGCACGGGTTGAGGTCAAGGCAGGGGCGACGACACGCGGTGGTGCGGAGTCCCGGTGACGTGTGTGGGGATCGCAGTATCGACTCGCCAGTAGGAATCCGCAAACTCGAACCGCGCCGCGCGGCTGCCCGCGGAGGAATACTGGTGCTCCTGTGGGTCCTCTCCGGCACTGCTTCACTGACCGCAGCTCCGCTGGTATGGCACGTCTTCTCCTCTGAAAATCCAGATCTCCGAATGGAACGGATTCTGTACCTGAGCGCCGGGGTTGCCCTGGTCGAGGCCGGGTATTCGAGCGTGCAGGACGTCGGCGGCGCGGCCGGCCGATCGGCGTACGTCCTGGAGACCGACTACCGCCTGCGTGCCGCCTCGATCCGCGTCTCCTACGCGCTCCGTTCCGCTGACGGGCGGGCGTTGGCGGACACAACGCTGGTCGCAGATCTCGAGGTCGATCTCGATCGGCAGATCGCCGACGCCGTGGACGATCTCCTCCGTGACGCAGCCCTCCCGCGGCTGGAGTCGCCGGACGCCGAAATTGCGGGATTCGGCATCGCCGGCGTGCAGGGGACGCCCGAGGTCGACGGTAACGCGCCGGAGGACTCCGGTATTGGCGACGTGACACCGCCACCGCCGGACGCGTCACCGATGCCGAGTCCGACGCCAACGCCCGACCCGGCACGGCCCTCGGAGCGGGCCCCGACGCCGGATCCGGGAACCCGACCTGGCGCCGGAGTTCCCGACCGGGCGCCCACCACCGATCGCGGCGGAGGACCGTGGCGGATGACGGTGGGTGGCGGAACCGGACTTGTCGTGGGAGAAGCTGCTGACCTGTTCAGGAACAGCGTGTTTGCCCGTGCCGTCGTCGACTACCGACCCGCGGCGACGGGACCGGTCTGGGACGTGGGTATCGCGGGATCGATTCATCGGGTGTATCGCAACGGCGACGTCTCAGGCGGGCGTCTGTACATCTCCACGATCGGTCCGTCGGTGGCGCTGGAGTTTTTGTCGGGCGGGTTCGCCAACGCGACGGTGGGCGTTTCGGCGGGACCGGCGGTCGTGTCGGTGTATACTGGAGATACGGCGCGCAGCAAGACCGTCCCGTTTGTGGAGGCCCTGTCGCGGCTGTTTGTGGCGGTCAGTCCGCGGATCGCCGCGGGCCTGTCGATCGGCTGGGTGTCTGTGTTTGAGGGTGGAATGGTGATTCAGGGGTTCACGTCGACAGTTATGGTCTCGTTTACGCCATGACACGCACGCGGAGTCTGGCAGTCGTCTGCGCCGCGATCGTTCTGACCGTGTTCGTCGCGGGGTGCGACAGTTTCATGCTGGAGGATCAGTTCACCGCGACCGAAAACGCGGGAACCACCGATTCGGAACTCCCGCTCTCGGTGAGCCCGTCGATCGTTTCGATCGGATTCGGAAAGACCGTCAGCTTTGAAGGAACCGGCGGGGTCTCGCCGTACACGTTTGGCCTCGACAACGAGACGCTCGGGACGATTGACGCCTCAACCGGTGCGTTTTCCGCCGGGACGGTGGCCGCAAACGGGATCGTATCGCTTACCGACGCCGCCGGAACGACAGCCGGCGCCGTGGTGTACGTGTACGACGACACGTCCGGGGCGGCGTTGAGTCTGTCGGTGCAGGAAACGGATATCGGCCGCGATGAGTCGGTGCGGCTGTATCCGGCGGGCGGCGTTCCACCGTACACGCTGTCCGTGCCGGGCACACCGAGCGACGGACGCACCCACACCGACGTGTATCCCGCCTCGCCGACGGCGGACCAGCGCGGGAGCATCCGCAACAACGACACCTACGAACCCGGTGATTTCCTGGGGACCGTGTACGTGCGCGTGACCGACAGCGAAGGATCGGTGGCGGAACGCGCGATCCGGGTCGTGCCGGAGGCGCCATCGAGCTTCAGCGGGCAGGGCTTTGGCCAGCCGGACCTCAAGGTTGCTCTCTCCTGGTCCTACAGTGGACCAGGCGTGCGATTTGACGTGCGTTGGTCCGACGACAACGCCACGTTCTCCCCTCTTGCTTCGCTTGCTTTGGGGACTGTCTCGTACGAACACACGGGGCTCACCAACGGCAGTCCATACTGGTACCGGATCGTTGCGGTCGCAGAGGGCGATGCGTCCTACGTGTCGACGGTCGCCACCACGTTCGCGTTCGCAAAATAGCGCTACGGCCGTCCAATCTCCGCGACACCTGCAACCAGAGCCCGGAGGCGTTCCTCGTAGCCGGCCTCGGTGTCCGCCGGGCGCACCGGCGTCAGTCCCACGTCGAGGACACCGGCGAGGTACTCCACCGACGCGGAGGCATCCGCGTACGCCGCGGTCTGTCCGGTCCGAAACGATCGTGCCTGGTGCGCCTCCAGGTAGCGGTCAAAATCCGCCAGCAGATCCGGGTGGTCGCGTCGAACCGCCGGCGCGCTCAGCAGCGCCCGCAGTGTCGTCCGGGTGTCGACCAGGTCAAGAACGGCGTTCTCCGCGGTGCCGCGGGTGGCCGTACCGGCAGTCGTGTCGGCGTCCGGTGCCCGGGGCACCGCGTCCAGTTGGTCGAGGACCGCGGAAACCCGCGCATCGGCCGCCGCGATCCGTTCGCGCATGTCGAGAACGTCCTCCTGCAACCGTCTGGTGAGTGGGGCTGTCGCAGGGGCCACGGTATCACCCGCTGCGGCGGCCGGTGCATCGGTCACCGGCGCCTGAGCGATTGCGATGCGATCCTGCACGATATCGTGGCGCTCCGCCTCGGCGTCCGCAATCTGTTCCTCGATCGCCGCGAGGTCCTGTCCGGAGGTTCCCCGGGCGACCAGTTCCTGGTAGCGGGCGCGGAGCGTCGCGATTTCGCGGTCCTTGGCGCGGAGCTGCGCGTCGGTCTGCGCCTTCAGCTCCTGGAGCAGGTTCCACTCCATCGTCAGAAACCGACTCACACGGGTGGTATCCACCTCGGTGTTTCTGCGAAACAGGTCAACGGCGACCAGCAGCGTCGCCGCCGCCATCAGGATCAGCACCGCGTTGAACACAAGTGGAACTGTCAGTCCGTTGCGGCGTGGTTTGAGATCTGCGGACGCACGTTCCCGTTTCTGCATATGCCCAACGGACATGGTACAGTAGTTCGGTGCGATCCTCCATAGGACTCCGGACGAAGCTCTATCTCCTGATTCTGCCACTGATTCTGGTGGTGGTGCTTCTCAGTGGCGTCCTGTCGTCACTGGCGGCGCGGTCGGTGCTGGTCCCGATCGCGACCCGACTGCTTGCGTACAAGGCGGAGCAGTTGCGGGACTACGCGTACAGCGAATGGGAGGCGCTCGGCGCGCTCGGCCTCTCGGAGACCGATGAGTATCGCGCCGCGGCGGAGGAATCGTTCCGGTCCTATGCAACCTCGCTCCTGCGGACCGAATCCGAAATGATCCTGGTGGTGGACGATGAGGGACGGTCGGTGATGGTCATCGGCGCAGTGCCACCGGCGGACTCAGCGGGACCCGCCGCCGACGCCCGCGTTCGGGACCTTTCCCCCGGGTGGTTTTCCGGTGACCTCCTTGGAGAGGACCGGGTCGGCGTCGTGTTTCGCTTCGACCCATACGGGTGGCGCGTTGCGGTGACGGAGCGCCAGGCCGTGTTTTTTACGGAATCGCAGGCGATCGTCCGGACGCACATCGGCATATCCCTGGTGGCGACGGTGGCGACGATCGCGCTGGTGTGGGTGTTTGTCGGCTACGTGGTGCGGCCGATCGAACGACTCTCCGGGACCATATCCGAGGTGGAACGCACGCAGGACATGTCCCGAAGGGTCGACGTCGAGTTTGCCGACGAGGTCGGCCTGCTGGGGGACGAGTTCAACCGCATGATCTCCTCGCTGGAAGCGAACTACTCGCGCCTGGAGGCGGCGATCGATGCGGAAACGCAGGCCCGGGAGCTGGCGATCGCCCGGGAAGAGGAGACGCTGTTGCTGTTGGGCCGCGTTTCGGACTTCCGGGACAAGGAAACGGCCAAACACCTTGAACGAATCGGAACCTACACCGGTCTCCTCTCGCGGTTGCTGGGGCATACCCAGGAACAGACCGATCTCCTGCGGCGGGCGTCCGCGCTGCATGACATCGGCAAGGTTGCGATCTCGGACACGATTCTCCTGAAACCGGGAAAACTCACCCCGGAGGAATACCGGGCGATGCAGCAGCACACCGTGTTCGGCTACGAACTGCTGAAGGACTCCAAAAGCGCCTACCTGATCAAGGGAGCGGAAATCGCGCTGACGCACCACGAGAAATGGGACGGGTCGGGATACCCAAAGGGGCTGGTCGGAACGGAGATACCGCTCTCCGGCCGGATCGTCGCCGTCGTCGACGTGTTCGATGCTCTGACCTCGGAGCGACCGTACAAGGCGGCGTGGACACCCGAGGCGGCCCGCGATCTCATCGTGTCCGAGCGGGGGCGCCACTTTGATCCCGACCTGGTGGACGCGTTTCTGGCCAACTTCGAACTGTTTCGAGAGATGATGGGGTGAGAAGGGTGGATACGAACCAACAGACCGGGGGCTTGCCCGGTGACTCCGTTTGAGCTGCCGGATGGGATCGACATCGAATGGATCGGGAATCGCATGGCGGTCAACGCCTGGTACCCGGCGGTGTACTACGGCTTATCTCTGGGAAGTCAGGACACCTTGGGCAGGGCTCTTCTCGAACCCCGTGACAGTCTCACGGATGAAGGGGTGAGATTCAACACCGCACCGGAAGATGCACTCCGTATGCCCGAGGCCCGGAACACGAGCGACAGGTTCCGCGTATTCCGGAGACACCGAGGTTCGCTGCGTGTAATCCGGAAGGAGAGTAGGCGCGGCTCAGTTTGCCCTGGATCATTTTTGGCCCCGGGCGTTTGTTGCCCGCGACAGGATTTGGAACCTGGTGCCCGTCGATCCCGGACGAAATGTACCTCCCCCGACTCGTGAGGTTTCACCACGGACTGTTCAGTTTTCTCTTGATCTCCTCGGTTCCACGGCAGACCGCCAGCGCGTTCCTTGCCCAGTATGGGAACGATTTGTTGCTGAACCTGGAACGCGGCATCCCGTCGGAATCCGAGCTGATGGAGCGGTATGAAAACACGGTGGTGCCGCTCATGAGGACATCCAGGGTGTATGGATTTCCCCAACGATGGAGGTATGTGGCGTAATCGGCCGTCCCCGGCGCTCGCCCGCCGACCGACGCGGTTCGTGGTAGAGTGTGCGCACGATCCATCGAATCTGGAGGATGAAGCCCATGCACACCGGCACCGCGCCCCGTGTTCCCGACCTGATCGCCTCGTGTTGGACGGCTGGCGGGAACGCCGACGCCCGAGGTGGGAGAACTCCCAGCCCGGTGGATCTCAGGACGCGCATCGAAGCAGCGGGCAGAGCCGGGTGGCGCGGATTCGGCCTGTTGCACGCCGATCTGGTGCAGGCGCGTGACACCATCGGCTATGCGGACGTGCGTCGGATGCTCGACGACAACGGCATCCGCCACGTCGAACTGGAGTTCCTTCAGGACTGGTGGGCCACGGGAGAATCTCGGACGGAATCGGATCGCATTCGTGCGGACCTCTTCGCCGCGGTGGAGCCGCTGGGCGCACGACACATTAAGGTCGGTCCCGGGATGCGGGGCGAGCCAGTGGAGCCGGAGGCGATGCGGGAGAACTGGTCTGCGCTGTGTGAGGAGGCCTCAGGGTACGGGGTGTGGCTTGCCCTTGAGAGCCAACCGTACTCCTACTTTCCCACGGTGGAAAGCACGATCCAGCTTGTGTCCGAGGTCGATCATCCGTCCGGAGGTATCCTGGTCGACATCTGGCATGCGTACCGCTCGGGGCTGGACTATGGAGACATGGTGGCGTTGATCCCAAAGCGGTATCTGCACGCGGTTGAGCTCGCGGACGCCAAAGCCGAGGTTGTCGGCACGCTTTTCGAGGACACGATTAACAACCGGGAGCTGTGTGGGGAAGGGGACGCCGATGTCGAGGCGTTCATTCGGGCGATCGATCGCATCGGGTACGATGGACCGTGGGGTGTGGAAATCATCTCCCACGCCCACCGTGCGCGCCCGATCGACGAGGCGCTGACCCGGGCATTCGATACCGCTGCAGCCAGTTTCCGGTCGGCAAGGGGGTAGCCGTCGGCGGCCGGAACGACGGATCGTGCTCGTGGCGGTCGTCCCGGCGTTCCCAGCAGACCGTCGCACCGCAGAGCACGCCCGAAACCACAGCCGGCACACAAACAGCAAACACAAAAAAAAGACCGCCTGGTAGCGGTCTTTCTGGGCGTAACTGGATTTGAACCAGTGACTTCTACCGTGTGAAGGTAGCACTCTCCCACTGAGTTATACGCCCGTAACGCGGAATACTGTATCGCATACGCGCGTTGTTCATCAAGTCCTTCACCAACACGTTTTGGACTGCTATGCTTGAGGGCAGGAGACGATATGCCATCAGACGCTGGTATGTATTTCTGGCGGGCCGGTGACGAGCTGGTGCTCTTCGTGACCGGACGGGTGACCGCAACAGAGGCGTACTCGATGTATCGGCATGTGGAAGGGTGGCTCGAGGAGCACCCCCACGGGTCGGTGTTCGTCGACCTGGATCAGACCAACTACATCGACAGTACCACGATCGGTACCCTGATCCGCCTGCACAAACAGCAGCGCGCCGCGGGGGGCGGATTCTGCCTCTGCAATCTGTCGCCGGCGGTTGCCGACATCATCGAGAAAACGAAGCTGACCCGCTACTTTCGGATCATCGAAAACGACGCGCTCCATTCGATCGAGCACGATTACCTGGAGCGCATGCCGCGCCACGATGGGCGCGACGTGGAGAGCTCCTTCGTCCTGGACGCCCATAACGACATCTGTCGCGTCCGTCCTGAGCTGGCGCCGAAGTTCGAGGGTCTGATGAAGGTGCTGCGAGAACAGCAGGAGCCGAACGGTTAGTACCCCGTGAGGATTTGACGATAATTGGGTCAGGGGGTACCTTAACGCTATGGCACAACCCTCGGTCGACCGGACGTCGTGTGCACGCGTTCCCAACCGCTACGGCGAGTTTCAGCTTTGTCTGTTCAGCAACTCCCTCGACGACAAGGAACATCTGGCCTTCGTGATGGGTGATGTTGCCGGCCGTGACGACGTACTCGTTCGCGTACACAGCGAGTGTTTTACCGGCGACGTACTGGGGTCGCAGCGCTGCGACTGCGGCGAGCAGCTCGATCGGTCGATGGAAATGATCGGCGAGGCGGGCCTCGGCGTGGTTGTGTACATGCGTCAGGAGGGCCGCGGGATCGGTCTCGCCGACAAGCTGCGCGCCTACGTGCTTCAGGACCAGGGACACGACACGGTGGAGGCAAACCTGCTCCTGGGACACCAGGCGGACGCCCGGGATTATACCGTCGCAGCGCTCATTCTGCAGGACCTCGGTATTCGGTCCATCCGTCTTATGACGAACAATCCCGCCAAGATAGACGACCTGACGCGTCTGGGTATCACGGTGCGCAGCCGCGTCGCCATTGAGCCCCGTCTGGTGAACCAGAGCAATCGAAAGTATCTCCTGACCAAGGTCCACCGGATGAACCATTTGATGGATATCGGTGAACCGCTGGCAGGAGGTGGTTCCCTTGGACGCGCCGCGAGCCACTGACGCTCCGCTCTCCCATTTCCAGACACTTCTCGACGCCGCCGTTGCGCGGAAACGCGACGCGGACTCTCCCGTGGTAACGCTTACCTGGGCCCAGGCTCTGGACGGCTCGATCGCCGCACGGCGGGGGGCCCCGACTCCGCTGTCGGGACCGGAGTCGTTGCGACTGACTCACGGTCTCCGGGCGCGGCACGACGCGATCCTGGTGGGATCCGGCACGGTGCTGGCCGATGACCCGGTCCTGACCACGCGCCTGGTTCGTGGACCCAGCCCCCGCGTGGTGGTCCTCGACACGCGGGGACGGTGCCCGGCGGACGCGCGCTGTCTGCGTTCCCGTGAGGTGGAAGGCGTCGCAAACCGGGAGGGCTCGCCGCACCGTCCTCCGCCGATCGTGTGCGTTGGCCCCGGGGCGCGACCGTCGCCGGAGCTGAGCGCAACGGCGACGGTGCGGACCGTTCCGACCGACGCCCGGGGCTACCTGCAGCTGCCGGCCGTACTCAGGCTCCTCTCGGAAGAGGGCATCGCCTCCGTCATGGTTGAGGGGGGCGGTGCGGTGCTGGCGGCGTTCCTGCGGGCCGGACGTGCCGATCTCATGGTGGTGACGGTGGCGCCGGTGTTGCTCCATGGATACCGGATCACCGCCGGCGGGGTGGAGCGGGCGTTTCCCAACGCTCGCTGGTTCGGCGTCGGGGCGGACGGCATTCTCGTTGCCGGCGATGACGCATCGAGCGATCACCCGCCGGGCGATGCCGGTTTTACGGGGGAGGAGTAGCGTAGTGCAGCGACGGGCGTGGGAGCTCGCCGCCCCGGAACGGGGGCGGATCGTTGAGGAGTCGGTGACGCTTCCGGAGGCCGGGGCGGTGCTCGTGGAGGCCGAGTGGGGCGCGGTGAGCCCCGGGAGCGAGCTGCTCGTGTACCGCGGCCGGGTGCCGCGATCCATGCGCCTCGACGACAGTCTGGCGGCGCTGGACGGCGGTGTACGCTACCCCTTGCGGTATGGATACATCCTCACCGGACGCGTGTCGTTTTGCGGGCCCGGCGTCGATTCCGATGTGTGGCTGGGACGCCGCGTGTTTACGTTTCATCCCCACGCGACCCACGCGGTTGTGTCTCCCGACTCCCTGTTGCCGATACCGGACGGGATCGATCCGATGCACGCGCCCCTGTACGCGAACGTGGAAACCGCGCTGACCCTGCACTGGGATGCATCCATCCTGGTCGGTGAGGCGGTCCTGGTCACCGGGCTCGGCATCGTCGGCACGCTGGTGACGGCCCTGGCGGCGGGGAGCGGCGCGGGGCTTGTGGTGGCTGTCGAACCGGACGCCGACCGTCGCGCGTGGGCGTCCGCGTTTCTCCGGGCCGGCGGCCATCGATCGCCGGGGACGGTCGTCGAGCTGGTTGGTTCGCTGGACGAGGCGGCGGAGGTTGTCGCCGCGGCTCCCGGTGCGTACCGGGGGACCTACGAGGGGTTCGATGTGGCGTTCGAAGTCACCGGGGTACCGTCCGTTCTTGACGGCGTGCTGGAGCGCCTTGCGTTCGGTGGACGTGTGGTCGTTGGCTCGTGGTATGGTGAGGGGACGAGCGATCTGCACCTGGGGGGACGGTTTCACCGCAGTCGGGTACGCATCGTGTCGAGTCAGGTCAGTACGCTGCCGCCGCCGGTCGCCGGGCGCGTGGACCGCGACCGCCGCACGCGGATTGCGTGGACGCTGCTGGAACGTCTCGACGCAAACGACCTGCCGCGGCGTGAGGTGCCCTTTGGGGACCTGCCGGCACTGTTCGCCGAGCTGGCGTCGGGAGTGCGGCCGGAACCCTGGATCGCGGTTCGCTACTGAGTCGCAGACGTCGCGGATGTCGACGCCGCGAACACGGCACGAAGGGGGAGAGCATGGCAGACGGTGTGTACAGCGTCACGGTGATCCGTGATTTTATCGCGCAGCACTACCTCATCGGGGGTGACTGGGGCCCGGAAAACGAGCGCCATTCGCACCATTTTACGCTGGAACTGACGCTCTCCGGGCGCAGCCTGGACCGCCACAACTACATGGTCGATATCGTTGAGATCGAGGCGCGGCTCGATGAGTTTGTGGCACGCTACCGCGACGCCACCCTGAACGACACGCCGGCGTTCGCCGGAACGAATCCCAGCATAGAACGCTTCGCCCGGGTGGCGTGGGACGAGATCGTGCCACGCCTTTCGGCGGACACGGTCGATCACGCCGCCGTGACGATGTGGGAACACGCCACGGCGAAAGCGTCGTTCTCCGCGCCGGTGGCGTAGCCGAAGCGATGCGGGTCTCGATGATCGTGTTCGGTGACCTCGACCAGCCGTCGGGGGGATACCTCTACGATCAACACCTCGCCCGGGCGCTGCGCGGCGCCGGGCACGAGGTGTCGGTGGTCTCGCAGCCGACGGGCCTCTCCTACCGGAACCAGGTCCGCCTCGGCCGCGATACGCGCCGCGCGATCACCCGGCGTCGACGCGGTGACGCGCGCCACGCCCATCCCGACCTGGGGACGCTGTCGCGGCTGGTTCAGTCCCGGCCGGATCTGGTGGTGGTCGACGAGCTGAATCACGCCGCCGTTGCTCCGTGGCTGCGAGACGTGCGTCGGGTGATCCCCGACGTGCCCGTGGTGGGGCTTGTACACCACCTGCGCAGCGACGAAGGCGGTGTCCATCGCCTCAGTCGGCGCCGCGAACGGCGGTTTCTTCGCGGGTGCGATGCCTGGCTCTGCAACAGCACGGTCACCATGCGACGTGTTCAGCGCGTGTCAGGTGTTCGCAGATCTTCGGCGGTGGCGTTTCCCGGTGGCGACGCCTCGGGCTACGGCCACGGCACCGGCGATGTGCCCGCGGTGCACCCGGTGAAGGCGACAACCGCGCCGGGGCGTCCCGCCCCGTTGCGGGTGCTGGCGGTGGGGTCTCTCATTCCTCGAAAGAATCTCCATGTGCTCCTCCGTGCGGCCGCAGCGGTTCCGGCGGTCGAACTGTCGATCGTCGGTGACCGCCGTGTGGCGCCGCGGTACGCGGAGTCGCTCGCGCGTTTGATCGAACGCCATCGTATGGCCGATCGTGTGGCCCTTCGCGGTCGGGTGCCCAGCGACATGCTGGAGGCGGAGTTCAGGGCAGCGCACCTGTTCGCGGTGCCATCACGCTACGAGGGGTTCGGAATCGTGTACCTCGAGGCGATGTCGCGCGGGGTCCCGGTTATCGCGTCCCGCGCCGGCGGTGCCCGGGACATCGTCCGCCACGGACGCGACGGATTTCTGGTGCCCCCCGGTTCGGTTCGGGCGGTCAGGCAGACGCTGGAGAGACTCGCGACGGACCGAAGCTCCCTGGCGGACCTGGGTACGGCGGCACGGGAACGGGCGGCGGGGTTCCATACCTGGGAACGAAGCATGGCCGGGGCCGTTCGCTTTCTCGAATCGATTATCGGCGCCGGAACACGCACATCCCGTAGCGAATGAGGCGACGTTTACCCAACTGCTGCAGCGCATTCCCTCCGCGGATGTTGTCCCACTGACCGCTCCGGAGGTCGAACGCCGCCGCCGGTCCCGCCACAACGCGCACCAGAAGATCCCGCGGCCGGTCCACGGCCACATAGTCACTGTAGTCCTCGAAGCCCACACAATCGAAACCGGCGTCGTCGGCGAGAGAGGCGAGGGCGTCGGTGGTGAGGAATGTGTGGACGTGCCAGCCGCGGAGAAACTCGCTGCGCCAGCGACGTTCCCGTGGTGTCAGCTCCCCGTGGACCAGGCGCGGGTCGGGGAAGTCGTCACAGATCGCCAGGGTGCCGCCGGACCGGATCCTGGCCGCAAGCTCGGAGAGGAGTCGGTCCGCGGCGGCGCCGTGGTTGTACGACTCCACCATCCATGCGCCGTCGAGGAGGGCGCCAGCGGTGGCGGTATCCAGTGTCGCGGAGTCGGAAAAGTCCCCGCACACCACCGATAGTTCTCCTCCGAACCCGGCGGCGTCGATGCGCCGCTCCGCTTCCCGGTGCTGTACCTCGCTGAGGGTGACGCCCACCACCGGCGCTCCGGTCTCCTGGTGAACTCGGATCATCGAACCGCCGACGCCGCAGCCGAGGTCGGCGTAGCGCCGGGAGGAGGGCGTCGCCTGGGGCCTCCCATCGACCTCCGGCGCCGTCTGCAGCGCGGCGATGATCCGGTGGTGAACGTAGTCCATCGCCCCGCGCTGCGTTGTGACGCCGGGCCCCCACACCGCCCGGTGGATCGCCCCACTCCCGCGGCTTCCACGTCCAAAGCGCAGGAACGGTGTGGTGTTTCGGTTGTAGTACGCCGCTACGTCATCCATGATCGGTGCCGGCATCGATTGTACCGACCCCGATCGATTCGCGATAGCTCTCGAGGGGCGCGCAACTGCACACGAGGTGCCGATCGCCGTGAACGTTGTCCACCCGTCCGACCGCCGGCCAGAACTTGAACTGCCGGTTCCACGGCATGGGGTACGCCGCCTGGTCCCGCGTGTACGCCCGGTCCCAGTCGCCGGTTATGTCCTCCAGCGTGTGGGGTGCGTGAGTGAGCGGGCTGTCCGCGAGGGCGATCCTGCCGGCACGGACATCGTCGATCTCGTCCATGATCGCGATCATGGCGTCGCAGAAACGGTCCAGTTCTCCGCGGTCCTCGCTCTCGGTGGGCTCCACCATGAGCGAACTGTGGACGGGCCAGGACATTGTCGGGGCGTGAAATCCGTAGTCCGCCAGTCGTTTGGCGACGTCCTCCACGGTGACCCCGGTCTCTTTCTCGATTCGCCGGAAATCCAGGATGCACTCGTGGGCAACGACGCCGCCGGGCCCCGTGTAGGCGATCGGGATGACCGGTCGGAGGCGGGCGGCGATGTAGTTGGCGTTGAGAATCGCGATCTCCGTGGCCCGGCGCAGGCCGGCCGGTCCCATCATCGCGATGTAGGCGTAGGAGATCGGAAGAACTCCGGCGCTGCCGAGGGGCGCGGCAACCACCACGCCGGTCGGCCCGGGCTCCGCGACTGTCCCCGGCAGGAACGGCGTCAGGTGGGGAGCGGTCAGCACCGGTCCCACGCCGGGCCCGCCGCCGCCGTGGGGAATGGCGAACGTTTTGTGGAGATTGAGGTGGCATACGTCTGCGCCGATATCGCCGGGGCTGGTGATGCCCACCTGGGCGTTCATGTTTGCACCGTCCATGTAAACCTGGCCGCCGTGCTCGTGGACGATCGCGATCGCCTCTCGGATTCCCTGTTCGAACACGCCGTGGGTGGACGGGTAGGTCACCATCAGCGCCGCGAGCGTGTCGTGATGCCTTACTGCCTTGGACCGCAGATCGTCGAGATCGATGTCCCCGTTTTCCGCGCTGTTCACCACCACCACCTGCATCCCCGCCATGGTGGCCGATGCCGGGTTGGTGCCGTGGGCGGAGTCGGGAACGAGGCATACGCGCCGGTCGTGATCGCCGCGACTGCGGTGCCACGCCCGGATGACCATGAGGCCGGTATACTCCCCCTGGGCGCCGCTGTTGGGTTGCAGCGTACACCCGTCGAGGCCGGTGATATCACACAGCCACGCCGATAGCTCGTCGGCGAGCATGCGGTAGCCCCCCGCCTGCCACGCCGGCGCGTAGGGGTGCAGCGACGCAAACTCCGGCCAGGTGATCGGCTCCATCGCCGCGGCGGGGTTGAGTTTCATCGTGCAGCTGCCCAGGGGGATCATCGACTGCGCCAGGGAAAGATCGCGGTTCTGCAGGGCGGTTATGTAGCGCAGAAGCGCGGTTTCGCTGCGGTAACGATGAAAGACACCGTCGGTGAGGTAATCGCTGCGGCGCTCGAGCGTCACCACCGGACGATACCGCGTCGACGCCACGGCGCGTTCAACCTGCGTTTCGTCGGTCGGGATGCCGAACGCGGCGAGGAGTGCCGCAATTTCGCCGGCGGTGCTGCGTTCGTCGAGCGTAATCCCGATACCGCCGTCGTCGTGCGCCCGCAGGTTGAAACCGGCGGTTTCTGCCGCCGCCAGCAGGCGTTGCTGGGCAACACGGTCGGTGGATAGGGTCACTGTGTCAAAGAGATCACCCTCCCGGACCGGCAGCCCCGCCCCCCGAAGGAGGTCCCGCAGCCCGTGTGCGAGCATCGTTACCCGCTCGGCGATCCGGCGAAGTCCCTCCGGGCCGTGGTAGACCGCGTACATGGACGCCATGATCGCCAGCAGGACCTGGGCGGTGCAGATATTGCTGGTCGCCTTGTCCCGGCGAATGTGCTGCTCCCGTGTCTGCAGCGCCAGGCGCATCGCCGGGCGTCCGCGGCGGTCCTTGCTGATACCCACCAGGCGTCCCGGCATGAGGCGCTTCAGCGACGCGGTGGTGGCGAGAAACGCCGCGTGGGGTCCTCCGTAGCCCATGGGCACCCCGAACCGCTGGGAGTTGCCGACGACGATGTCGGCGCCCCATTCGCCGGGAGGCGTGAGGAGCGTGAGTGCCAGGAGATCGGTCGCCACGATCGCCACGGCGCCGGCGCCGTGGAGGCGTTCGACAACGTCCCGGTCGTCGCGGATCCGGCCGTGGGTATCGGGGTACTGCAGGATGCCGGCCACGTCTCCGTCGCGGAGCGTCCAGTCCTGCGCAGGGGCCACCACGATGTCCACCTCCAGCGGCGCCGCTCGTGTCAGAAGATGGGCCACGATCTGCGGGTGCACGCCCTCGTCGACCCAGACGCGCGTCTGTTCCGCTCGTGAACGCGAGGCACGTACGGCCATCGTCATCGCCTCGCCGGTGGCGGTTGCCTCGTCGAGCATCGACGCGTTCGATATCTCCATGCCGGTGAGATCGGTGATCATCGTCTGATAGTTCACGAGCGCCTCGAGGCGGCCCTGTGAGATTTCCGCCTGGTACGGGGTGTACTGCGTGTACCAGCCGGGGTTCTCGAGAATCGTCCGACGGATTACCGGTGGCGTGATCGTGTCGGCGTAGCCGAGCCCGATGAGACTGCGCATGGGCGTGTTGTGCGCCGCGATCGACCGCAGGCGCGTGAGGACCTCGTCCTCCGTACGGGCCGCGGGAATCGAGAGGGGGTGCCCGCGCCGGATTCCCCCGGGGAGCGCGGTGTCGATGAGTGTGTCCAGGGAGTCCACGCCGATCGTCTGCAGCATCCCGTCGACGTCCGTTCCGCGGGGACCGATGTGGCGGGCGACGTACTCACCGCTGCGGTCCAGGATCGCGGCGGCGGAGTCGGTGCGGCGGTAGGCCGGCTTGTACACCGGCCCGCGGTGCTGCCTCGCCCGGGCCGTGCGGGAGCGGATCTTCACACAGAGATCTGCATCGCGCCCCACGGTCCGGTCGACGTATGCGTTGGCGATAAACGCCTCCACCGACGGTGCTCGTCCCCCCGACACCACCTCGCCAACGATGGTGCCGTCGGCATCGGCAACGGGGTATCCCTCCCGAGGGACGCCCGATTCCAGCATGACCAGTCGCCGCAGCGTACGGGCGGGTTTCTCTTCCTTCCGGGCGAGGATCGCGTCACGCCCGATGAACTCGTGCTCCAGATCGCAGGCCCAGGTGAGGCGCGCTTCCACCGGCGTGAGGGTCTCGGAGAGTTCGTGCCCGTAGAGGGCGAACCCGGCCTCCAGCCGAAGGCTGTCGCGGGCACCGAGACCGGCGGGCACCGCCTGGATCCCCAGGGCATCGGCTGCGGCGAACATCGCCGTCCACACCGCCGGCGCATCCTCCTGCGGCACGAACAGTTCCAGGCCGTCTTCGCCGGTGTATCCGGTGCGGGCGGCTTCCACCGTCACCGAACCGTGGGCAACGGTGACGATACCGAACCGCGGAAGATCGGTCAGGGTCGGGTCGAACGCCTCGGCGGCGATTTCCACAGCCCGCGGTCCCTGAATGGCGAGCATGGCGGTGTCGTCACTCTCATCGGTAAGCTCAACCCTCGACCCGGGAAGGTGCTCCCGCATCCACGCCACGTCGCGCTCTCGCCGTGCGGCGTTCACGACCACGAGGAACGCCTCCGGTCCCGTGCGATACACGAACAGATCGTCGATGACTCCGCCGTCGGGGAGGCAGAGGAGCGCGTAGGTCGACAGGCCCTCGGCGAGGGTGGTGATGTCCGCCGATACCAGTCCCGCCAGCCAGCCGGCGGCACCGGTTCCGCTGACACGGACCTGTCCCATATGGGAGATATCAAAGAGGCCTGCGGAGTTGCGCGTTCCGTGGTGTTCGGCGATCGTGCCGGAGGGGTACTGGACCGGCATGTCCCAGCCGGCGAACTCGGTAAATCGCGCGCCGTGATCGGCGTGCCACTGGTACAGACGGGTTTTCCTGGCGTGCATATGGGCTCCTCGTGGCCTGGTTGCCCTGTCCGGAAACCTGAGAGATTAGCCGCCACGGTGGCGGTGTTCCCCGTCGGTGCGGTGACCGCCCGCTGATTGCGGTCGCCGGCTCTCCAGAGCGTGCACGCCCGATTCCGATCCTTGTGCCTGAGAGTTTCGGGTGTCGCCTGGCCGGATCGCACCCTTGCACCTTCGGCGGCGGGGCCGCGTTATCGCGGTCCGCTCTCTCTCGGAATCAGTCCTGTAATTGTAGCGTAGGGCCTGTGTGCGCGCCCTGTCAACGATGACCGAGGAGCGGCCCCGGTTGTTTCTCGCGGTAGTCGGTTCCGATCGCATCCAGAATGCGCTGAATCACCGGCTCGAGCTGCTCCGGAATGTCCACGTGAAACTCCTCGGTGTTCACGAAGATCTTCGGCGACAGGTCGTAGGCGTCGTACCACGACAGATAGCGACGGTTCAGCCCTTCCAGATAGTCGCGGGGGATGCCGGACTCGAGGCCCCGGTTTCGCCGTTTGATCCGCTCCAGGGCGGTCTCCACGCCGGCGTCGAGGTAAATGAGCAGGTGCGGCCGTTGCGTATGTTCGAGCATGTTGTCCAGCAGAGTGGAGTAGGTGCGGAACTCCTCATCGGTCATGTCGCCGTCGGCGTTCAGCATTTCTGCAAAGATCCGATCGCCGAAGATCGAACGGTCGAGAATCCCACCGCCGTCGCGAAATATCTGCTTGATCATGCGGAAGCGTTCGTTGAGGAAATGGATCTGCAGGGTGAACGCCCAGCGGCGCTTGTCCGCGTAAAACCGGTCCAGAAGGTCCAGCGTGTCCGGATTGCCGAGCTCCCGGTACAGGGGAATACCCGCCCGTTCCTGAACGATTTCGCCGATAGTCGTCTTGCCGACCCCGATCTGTCCCTCGATGAGTATCACCGGATAGTCTCCTTGTGCCAATGCAGCCTCACATGTTTCGAATCACATCTGTGCGCCGAGCGAAAAACTGAAAACGAATCCGCCGTCGCGGAGATTGTACGCCACGTCCAGTCCCAGCGCCGGGATCGCCACCTGGCGGATGTACACCCTGAATCCGCCGCCGGGACCGAAAAAGGGCTGCGGGTCGATGATCGCCGTGTCGTAGGCTCCGGCCTCCCAGTAGTGGGAGAGCACCAGCGCTCCCCAGTCGTCGGACAGGACCGGTAGATCGTAGATGACCGTCCCGCTGCCCCAGCTGTCGGCGCTCACCGCCTGGTACGGCAGCGTCCGATACCCGTCGCGGCCACTGATCACCGTCTCGGCGATCTCGGGCATTTCGCCGAACCCTCCGGACGCCAGCAGACGGAGGCGGTGCGTGCCGAACACCGCCGCGCTCCACCCCGCCGTCGCCTGAACCTCCCAGCCGCCTCCGGTGACCGTGCGGCCGTCGAGCGACAGGCGCGGACCGACGCGCAGAACATCCACCGCCCGGGTTCCATCGTAGCTCACCGACACGTCCGGCTCGAGGAACGTCCCGGGATCATCGATCTCGGTGGCGTCTCCCGCCGCGGCGCCGATGGACTGCGAGGTGATCCTCTCGTCCCGCACCCGGATACCCGCCGAAGCCTCCAGACTCCGGGTGAAGCGGTAGCCCAACCCGGCGCGGGCCGCACGGGACTCGGTCTCGTAGGTTCGCACCGCTGTGCCGTCCGGAAGCTCCCGGTCCTCCTCGGAGCGGCCGGTGGCCGCGCTGAGGCTGGTCGTCCACCGACTTTCGAACACCGCCGGGTCTGCGTAGGCGAAGAATCCGCGGGCTCCTCCGGTCCCGCCAAAGGCAGCGCTGACGAGTTGCTTGTTGCGTCCGAAGAGGTTGCTTTCAATGAGGATCAGCCCGCCGTTGAACCCGCTCCCATCGGTCGAGAAAAACGGGATCGGAACCAGCGTCCACTTTTCGTCGATATCCACGACGATCTCGGCGGTATCCTCGCCCACCGGTCGGCCGGTGACTGTTACTTCAGCAAAGAGGTCACTGTCAACCAGTGACGCCTCGATATCGTCCACCAGATCGGCGGTGACTACGTCTCCGGGGCGCGCGTCGATCAGGTTGTACACAACCTCTTCCCGTGTTTTTCGCAGGCCTTCGAGGGTGATCGCGGAGATGACACGTCCCGTGAGCGCCTCCGCCGCCGTGAGAACGGCGGGGGCACCCAGCATGAGGAGTACGGGAATGAGGCCGCGATACGCTACCGATAGCGCAGCGCGGCGACAGGAAGGGGGCGTTCGCACCATATGGCGCGATCATAGCACACTATCTGATCAGGATGAACTCCACCCTCCGGTTTTTCCAGCGGTTCTCGAGGTCCGTATGCGGCACGATCGGATCGCTGCCGCCACGGCCGACGATACTGATCCGGTCCGGGTCCATGCCCCGGTCGATGAGCGCCTGCCGCACCGTTTCGGCGCGGGAGGTGGACAGCGGAAGCAGCTCTTCCCGCTGCTCGCGTTCCGTGCCGCTGATATTCACCGCGTGGCCCTCGACACGGATAGAGTAGCTGCGGTACTTGTCGAAGACCTCGACCAGTCGATCGAGTACCGCGAGATTCTTGCGCCCCTCCTCGGTGTCAGGATCCAGCTCCAGAGCGGGGCTGTTGGGCGCGAAATTGATGTTCGAGATCTGCACCTTGAGCAGGTCTCCGTCTCGAACGACGAGGATGTCGATCGGAATCTCGCCCTCAACGGTGCTTCGGTTGCCGGTGCTGTCCACGGCGGTGAAGCGGTACGGGTAATCCTCTGCACTAATGACCAGTTCCCCGGTGCTGCTGCGGCCGTCCCAGCGGATTTCGTTGCGCGGCTGGCCCGTCCCGGTGAACTCCTGGAACGGACGACGGTTGCGGTCGAGAATCTCGAAGGTCCACGATGCAATACTGCTGCGGTCTTCCACGGTCAGGGCGATGTCGAGCTCGTCGTTCTGGCCGTCGTTGTCCGGCGAGAACGGGAGTCCGCGCAGTTCGACGTCCATCCGCGGCCCGGAGGTGTCCAGCGTCACCGCCGGCGATACCGTCTCGCCGAGAGCGCCGTTGTCGTACGCCACGCGGTAGCGAACGAAGTACTCACCGTCCGGCAGCGATCCGTCGGTGCCGGCGCCGTTCCAGACGACCGTGTTCTGCTCCCGCACTGCCTCGGAGCGGAACTGCCGCACCACAACCCCGGCGGAATCGAGGATCTCAACGAGGCCGTACTCGGCTCCGTCCTGTCGACGCGCGATCGTCCGGATCGTCAGGCTGTCGTCGACGCCGTCGCCGTTCGGGGAGACGGTGCGTCGGTCCAGGGTCACGAACAGTCTGGTCGGTCGGGTATCGACCCGGAGCGCGGAAACCGTCGCCGAGGCCGTGTTTCCGGCGGCGTCGGCGCCGGAGATCGCGTAGCGGTAGGACCCGTCGGGGACGACGTTTCCGGCGGCGTCGGTTCCATCCCAGGTGAGGGTTTCGGCGCGACCCGTCCAGCTGAACTCACGAATGACCTCGCCGCCGTCGACGCCGGTAATGCGGGCGTTCCACTGCGGCGCCTCGTCGCTTGTCTGCTGAATCGTGACCGCGTCCCGGCGTCCGTCGCCGTCCGGCGAGAACACCGTGTGGGACGGGTTCACCGCGAGATCCGGCGGGGTCACGTCCAGCTCAACCGGCCCGGACTCGGCGGTGGGCCGGTTCCCGTGTCGGTATTCGAGCTGCAGGGTTGCGCGGTAGCTCCCCTCCGCCACACGGGCTCCGGTGTCGTCAGAACCGGTCCAGGGGATGCGGTCCGGCAGGCTGGTTCCGGTTTCCGTGCGAACCACGGTTCCGGCGGCGTCGCGAATGGTGAACGTGTAGCGCTGCAGTCCCTCCGCAGGTCCCACGATGACCGGGAACTCCACGGTATCGAGGGTGCCGTCGCCGTTGGGACTGAAGGCGGGATCGGAGGCGTACATTTCGACCGGTGTCTCCGCCGTGTAGATTTCAAACTGCCGCGGTCCCACTGTGGTGCTGTTGCCGGCCTCGTCGGTAGCGTGGAGTTCGTAGCGGTATACACCGTCGGGAACCCGCCGGCGGGCGGTGTCCAGGCCGGCAAACGAGACCTGTTCCGGCGCCTGGCCCACCCATTCCCAGCGTCCGACTTCGCGGTCGGCGGCGTTCAGGACGCGGGCGGTCCAGCGCGGCTCCTCGCTCGTGCGCTGCGTCATGCGGAGTTCGTCGAGGTTTCCGTCACCGTTCGGCGAGATGATATCGCTGGAGAACGTCACATCGGCCCGCGGAGGGTGCGTATCCAGCGTGACGGTGCGGGCACTGGAAACCGTGACGGTGTCCCCCCGCGCGAAGGTCACGTTCAGCCGCGCCCGATAGGTGTCGTCACCGGCGCGATTTCCGGAGTCGCTACGACCATCCCAGATCAGATCCTGGAGGTCGCCGTCCTGTCGGTGACTCCATACCGGTTCGCCGGAATCGGCACGTTCCATCGTCACCGTCCACGACTGTATCGGTGTATCGATGTTCACCGCCGGCAGCACGGGGACGCTATCCTGGATTCCGTCGCCGTTGGGGCTGAACGCCGCCGCGCCCAGACGCAGCTGGACGTCCACCGCCCGCGTGTCGATCCGGAACGGTCGCGTCGTTGCCGAGACACTGTTCCCCGCTTCGTCGGTCGTCCCAACACGGTAGAGGTACCGACCGTCGGCGACGATCTGTCCATCGTTGTCCGTTCCGTCCCAGGTGAGCGGTGCGAGTTCGCCGGAGAACTGCCAACTGCGGACCGCGGTACCGCCGTCGGCGGGAACCACGGACGCAGTCCAGCGCGTCTCGGCACTGGAGGCCTGGTCGATCGTGATCGTGTCCTTGTCACCATCGCCGTCGGGAGAAAATATCGTGTCGGCGGCGGTGACGGTTGCCGACGGATCCCGGGTGTCAACGGTGAACGGGGCGCTTGTCGCCTGCGGCCGGTTTCCGTGGCGATACTGCACCGTCAGCCGGACCGCGTAGTCACCGTCGGGAACCACCTGTCCGGTGGCACCGCGGCCGTCCCAGGCGTAGGTAGCCCGGGGCAGTCCACTGTCGGAGATGCGCGCGACCACAGCGCCGCTGTCGTCGACCAGCTCCATGTCGAAGCGTTCAACGCCGCGGGAATCCTGGAGCTGGGGAATAAGGTCGATCGTATCGGCGGAGCCGTCGCCGTCGGGGGAGAATGCGGGACGGGAGGATGACACGAACACCGGTGTCTCACGAGTGTCGAGGGTCACGGTGACGGCATCGCCGACCCGGCGATTTCCTGCGCGGTCCCGTCCGGTGAGCACGTAGCGATAATCACCGTCGGGGGCGCGTTCACCGGCTGCGGTGCGACCATCCCACACCAGTTCCGGGTCGGGCCGACCCGACCAGGAGAAGGATCGAATGGTGCTGTCGTCGGGGCCGAGGATCTCAGCCTGCCACGACGGCACGCGTTCGGTCTCTTGAACGAAGGACACGGTATCCAGACGGCCGTCTCCGTTGGGCGAAAAAACCGGCGTGCTCGCATTGACCGCCAGACGTGGCGGCGTCACGTCGAGTTGGAGCGGCGGCGACACCGCCTGCGGGCGGTTTCCGTTGCGGTAGACGAGCTCGAGGGTCACCGTGTAGGAGCCCTCCGGCAGCACGGAGCCGTCGTCGCCGCGGCCGTCGAAACGCCACGCCGCGGGAGCACTCTCCCCACCGGTGCGGGTGCGGACCACGCTTCCGGCGGCATCGGTGACGCGATAGCTGTACTCGCGGATGCCCTCGGTGACCGGCACGTCGGGGGTCAGGAGCACGGAATCCTGACGGCCGTCACCGTTCGGCGAGAACGCACCCAGATCCGTCGCCAGACCGATCGGGGTGGGCTCCGTGTCCACGATGATGTTGTTGAGCCGCGCGGTGCCCTCGTTCAGGGCGCGGTCCTGCGATGCCACCCGGTACGAGTACACACCGTCGGGGACCAGGGTCCCCTGGTTGTCCGTTCCGTCCCACGTGAAGGAGGAGAGAGCGGTATCCTCCACCGTTTCCTCGTACACCACGGTGTCGGCGGAATCGAGGATCTGCAGCGTCCACACGTCCTCCGGGGTGCTGTCCTGTTCGATCGTCAGAACATCCTTGTTTCCATCGTCGTTGGGCGAGAAGATCAGGGCGTCGGACTGTTCGGGCTCAACGATCGAGGGCTGCGGCGGGGTTGCGTCGACCACCAGCTCCCGGGGATCGCTCACGCGGGCGTTCCCGTTGTCATCCACCGCGCGAACAACAAAGGTGTAGGAGCCGTCGGGGGCGACGCCGCCCTCGTCGGTGCGACCGTCCCAGCGGATCTCTTCCGGGATCTGCACGCCCTTTTCGACGTAGAGAAGGCGGTCGATGATGTTTCGGAATCCGGCGTTTTCCGGACGCTGTTCCTTGTTTTCGATGCGTCGGACGACGGTGCCCTCGCTATCGGAGATCTCGAGGCTCCAGCTGGTGACGTAGCGTTCGTCGGAAATGGAAACCGGGAGGAGGAACTCGTCGGCGGCGCCGTCGTTGTTCGGCGACACGTACTCGGTCTCCGGATAGGAGACCTCCATCGCCGGGGCGTTCCGGTCGATGACGCCCAGGGCGATGTTTGCGCCGGCTCCGGCGGCCCAGACGTTCGGATAGAGTGGCGCCCACGCGCTGTGGATCGCCACGTCACTGCGACTCCAGGGACGAGCATCCTCACCGGCGGCGGAGCCCCCGGAGGTGTTTCCGTCGCCTGCGGACGCGCCGCGACCGGTTTGCATGCGCACGGTGAGACCCACCGACGGCAGGAGAGAGCCGTCCGTTCGATCTCCGTCGGAGCGTTCGCGGAGGTCCACGTCCCAGCCGACGGTGAGACCGATGCGATCGAACGCGGTGAGGGTGCTGCCGGCACGAAACCGGAGATTCTGGAACGACGGCAGACTGAACCCCGTGTGAGCGGTCCAGTTGATCGCAGCGGTGTCCACGAGCGTCGCCTGCAGATCGGCGCCCAGCGTGAACGGCGCCGGACTGCCGGTGGTTCCCGAGCGCGGGTTGAGTCCCACGCCGAGCTGGGTGAGTGCGACGCCCCAGCGCAGCTCGGGGACAGGGCCCAGCGGTCCCAGGATATGGATCAGGCCAAGGTCGAGTCCGCCGGCGACGTCGGTGGTCCCGCCTCCGGAACCGAGGTGGCCGCGAAGACCGGCACCGAACAGCAGTGAGGGATACAGGTCCTTGGCAAAGCTCAGGTTGAGGCTGCCGCGTTGCCCCAGATCGAGGGCCTCGTACCGCGCCTGCGCGAAATTGACGGAGCCGGAGAAGACACCCACCGGGGTCGGGATAGAGGTTCCGAGGTTGGCGGTATGTCCGTCCCAGGCGCCGTCGCCGATGATCGCGGCGTAGCTCACGTCGAGATGAACGCGTTGCTTGAGCGCGGACGCCGCCGGATTTACCACATCGCCGCTCACCGATTCGGTGGAGGCTGTGTTTTCGGTGCCCGCCAGAAACAGGGGCGAGCGAAAACGGTCCAGGAGCTCGCCTCCCGGCACGGGAGCGTACGTCTGGCTCCAGATCGCCGGTGCGACGGCAAGGATGAGAATCATCGAAATCGATCTGCGGAAACGCTGTCCTGGCTTCATGGCTGACAAGTGTATCGCATCGCGGCAGCTCTCAACAGCGGGGGGCGTGGCCGGCGACGACGAGAGCGCGTGGCGACGGCGGGCGTTGGCGGTGACGTGGGGCGTGGGGCGTGGCCGGCGACGTGGGGTGGGCCGGTAGCACGGCGACGACAGGGTGGAGGGGTGCGGCCGGCAACCGCATCTATGGCGCGATGGGCCGTAAATAGGGATGACGGTATATTACAAAAATACTATACTATAGCGTATGCTACTCAACATTGCGGGATATCTTCTTGCGGTCGTGATCGGGGCGACCCTCGGGCTGATTGGTGGTGGCGGTTCGATCCTTACCGTACCGGTCCTCGTATACGTCGTCGGGGTTCCGCCGCTTACGGCGACCGCGTACTCGCTGTTTGTCGTGGGACTGTCGGCCCTGATCGGCGCCGGGGGGTACCTCCGCCGGGGCGACGTACGGGTGGATGTGGCCGTCGGATTTGGTGTGCCGGCGGTCATCTCCGTCTTTCTTACGCGACTGTATCTGGTGCCGGCGCTTCCCGCCACACTGTTCCGGGTCGGCGACATCACCGTGACGCGGGATACGGGCATCATGGTGCTCTTCGCACTTCTGATGGTCCTGGCCTCGGTCTCCATGATCCGACGTGACCCTCCGGGACAGCACGTACACGCCCCGCGTTCTACGGGGACGTTCCTCCTTGCGGTGGTCGCCGAAGGTGTCGTTGTGGGGGTACTCACGGGACTGGTGGGCGCCGGTGGTGGATTCCTGATCGTTCCTGCGCTCGTCGTACTCGCCCGCCTGCCGATGAAAACGGCGGTTGGGACGTCGCTGGTAATCATCGCCGGAAAGTCGCTCATCGGTTTCCTTGGTGACGTCGAATCGAGCGCCGCGGTTGACTGGCGTTTTCTGCTCGCGTTCGCCGCCATGACCGCAGTCGGCATCCTCATCGGCATGGCGGCATCCCGTCGCGTATCCGCCGCTCGTCTCAAACCGGCGTTCGGATGGTTTGTTCTGATCGCCGGGGCCGCGATCATGATCCGGGAGGTGGTCGCGGTGTGATCCTCCGGTCGCCTACACGCCGGTCGCCTACACGCCGGTCGCCTACACGCCGGTCGCCTACACGCCGAGGGCCGCGTCGATCAACGCCTGCGACTCCTCCCAGAGGCGACGGGCGATGGGCTCGTGGTCCGGGGAGTCGGCGGCGGCGGATCGACTTCGGCGGCCGTTGGCGACATACGCTCCGGTCATCGAGGCAGCCTCCGGTGACGTTGCCAGAAACACCGAGGTGGCCGCTCCCTGATCAGCCGGGGCCCCACCACCGAAGTACTCGTGGAGCAGCTTGGTGTTGATGACCCCGGGATGGAGCGCGTTGACCGTGACATCCTCCGGATCGAGTTCCTTCGCCAGAATCCGCGTCATATAGACGTTGGCGAGCTTGCTTGCGCTGTAGGCGGCCATTCCGTCGTACCCCGTGCGACGTTGCAGATCGTCGAAATCGATGCGGCCGCTTCCGTGGACCATGGAGCTTACGACGACGATCCGCGCCGGCGCGTTTCTGCGGAGCACGGGAACCAGACGCTGCGCCAGGAGCATCGGCGCGAGATGATTGACGGCGAACGTGAGTTCGTAGCCATCGCGGGACTCGAGCCGACGGCGTTTCATGACGCCGGCGTTGAGGATCAGAACCTGCAGGTCAGGGAACCGTCGGGTGACCTCATCTGCCATGCGCGCCACGTCGCGGAGTGAGGCCAGGTCAGCCGCGACGGTGTCCACCCGGTCCGGCGCCGACTCCGATGCCAGGCGACGCGCGGCGGAGTCCAGCTTTTCGCCGGGCCGTCCGTGGAGGACGACTGCGTGTTCGCGCCGCAGGAGCTCCCGCGCCGTGGCCAGTCCGATACCATCACTCGATCCGGTTACCAGAATGCGCATACCACAACGGTACCGCTCGGACGGCTCGCCGGCAAGTTGACGGCCGGTACCTCCCCCGGGCGCGGCGGCTTTCTGAGTGACGCCGGCGCTGAACCCAGGGGCAGTATCCAGAAACGTGTTGCAAAACGGGCACGAACTCACGCTCCAGACGGGACTTGCGTCTGTCGAGCGCCCCTCGTGACTCGAACTCACGGCGGTACCGGACCATGGAACCGGATCTGCAACACGCTTCTATATACAGCCCGGAGGTTGCCGGAGGCGGCATCGCTGAGTATTTTCTTGGTGTTCCCCGACACGAGTGTATCCGCCACAGGAGCAGAACCATATGAACCTGGAAAAATTCACGACAAAGGCGTCGCAGGCGGTCCAGGATGCCGCCAACTACGCAAACCAGAACGACAACAGCACCCTCGAAGCGGTGCACCTCGCCCGCGCCCTCATGGAGCAGGAGCAGGGCATGGTCACAAGCATCCTCGAACGGCTCGAGGCGCAGCCGGCGCTCATTCGGGACGAACTCACCCGTGCGATCGGGCGCCTCCCGCGCGTCACGGGAGACGGAGCGCAACTGCACCCGTCCCCCAACCTGGCACGCATCCTCGCCAAGGCCGAGGCGATGCCCGATCAGATGGGAGACAGTTATGTCTCCACGGAGCACCTCCTCATCGCAATCCTCGAATCGCCGGACCGTGCCGGTGAGGTGTTCAAGAGTCACGGCGTGACCGCCGAAGGCGTCCGGGAGATTTTGACCGAAGTACGCGGCGGAGAAACGGTAGACAGCCAGGACCCGGAAGGGAAGATGAAGGTCCTGGAGAAGTACACCCGGGACCTCACGGCGCTGGCGCGGCAGGAAAAGCTCGACCCGGTGATCGGGCGGGACGAAGAGATCCGCCGTGTCATGCAGGTCCTCTCGCGGCGGACCAAGAACAACCCGGTTCTGATCGGTGAGCCCGGCGTCGGCAAGACCGCGATCGCCGAAGGTTTGGCGCGACGGATCGTCAGTGGCGACGTACCGGAGTCGCTGCGCAACAAACGACTGCTTGCCCTGGACCTGGGCGCCCTCCTGGCGGGGACCAAGTTCCGCGGCGAGTTCGAGGAGCGCCTCAAGGGCGTAATCGAGGAGATCGCAAAGTCCCGCGGTGGGATCATTCTGTTCATCGACGAGCTCCACACGCTCATGGGCGCCGGAAGCGCCGAGGGCGCCATGGACGCCAGCAACCTGCTGAAGCCGGCACTTGCGCGGGGCGAGCTGCGGGCGATCGGGGCCACAACGCTTGACGAGTATCGGAAACACATCGAGAAGGACGCGGCCTTCGAGCGGCGGTTTCAGACCGTCTACACCAACGAACCCAGTGTCGAGAGTACGGTTGCGATCCTCCGGGGCCTCAAGGAGCGCTACGAGGTGCACCACGGAGTGCGGATTCGCGACGATGCGATCCTGGCGGCGGCGACACTGAGCGACCGCTACATCACCAACCGGTTCCTCCCGGACAAGGCGATCGACCTGGTGGACGAGGCCGCCAGCCGCATGAAGATGGAGATCGAGAGTCAGCCAACCGAACTCGACCAGCTGGAGCGGCGCATCCTGCAGCTGGACATTGAACGGCAGGCGCTGGTGAGCGAAACGGGAAAGGCGGGCAGGGAACGCCTCGCGAAGCTCGAGGAGGAGCTCGCCAATCTCCGCGCCGACCGGGACGAGATGCAGCTGCGCTGGAAGAACGAAAAAGGCGTGATCGACCGGATCCGTGGACTCAAGCAGGAGCTGGAGCAGTTGGCGATCGAGGAGAAGCAGCACGAACGCGCCGGCGACCTGGCCCGGGCGGCGGAGATCAAGCACGGCACGATTCCGACCAAAGAACGCGAGCTGTCCGAACTCAGCGACCGCCTCCAGGAACTGCAGGGCGAGAACTCACTCCTTCGGGAGGAGGTCGGCGGCGAGGATATCGCCCGCGTGGTGTCCACCTGGACCGGCATCCCGGTCTCCAAGATGATGTCCTCGGAGATGCAGAAACTGCTCGAACTGGAAACGATCCTCGAGGAACGTGTGGTCGGCCAGCCGCGGGCGATTCAGGCGGTTTCCGACGCGATCCGTCGCAACAAGTCCGGTATCGGCGACGAGAACCGCCCCACCGGTACGTTTCTGTTTCTCGGTCCCACCGGCGTCGGCAAGACCGAACTGGCGAAGACGATCGCGAGTTTCCTTTTCGACGACGAGCGCGCCCTGACCCGAATCGACATGAGCGAATACATGGAGCGCCACGCCGTGAGCCGCCTGATCGGTGCGCCTCCCGGCTACGTCGGTTACGATCAGGGCGGGCAGCTCACGGAGGTGGTGCGACGGCGTCCGTACTCCGTCGTTCTCTTCGACGAGATCGAAAAGGCGCACCCCGACGTGTACAGTGTGTTTCTGCAACTGCTGGACGAAGGGCGCCTCACCGACGGTCAGGGGCGGCTGGTCGACTTCCGCAATACGATCATCATCATGACCAGCAATATCGGGAGCGACCTGATCCTCGGCGCCGATGACCTCGACGGCATCGCGTCGCAGATTCGTGACCGGCTGCACCAGGCGTTCAAGCCCGAATTCCTCAACCGCCTGGACGAGGTGATCACGTTCAACCGCCTCGGTCGTGACCAGATCCTGCGGATCGTGGACCTCGAGGTTCGGCGGCTGCAGCAGCGCCTTGCGGAGCGTCAGATCGGGATCGAACTCACGGACACCGCGCGCAATCACCTCGCGGACCTCGGGTACGACCCCGCCTTTGGGGCGCGACCGCTGAAGCGGGCCGTGCAGACCTACCTGCAGAACCCGCTGGCGAAGGAGCTGCTGTCCGGCGCGATTCCCGACGGCGCGCAGGTTCGCATCGCACCGCGGAGCGGGGACGGCGAGGGCGAGTTCACGTTCGAGACGATCGGCGAGTTTGTGGCCGCCGACGCCGGCGAGTAGCGCCGCGCCGGCGCGCGGCAGGGGACGCAACACAGCCGCCGGAACGGGTAGCGCTCTGCGCGCAGCCGGAACGCCTTCCGCTGTCGCCTTCCGGCGCCGCCGCCCGCAGCCGCCTCCCGGCGCCGCGATCGCGCGTCGGGAGTGGACAGTCCCTGCCGCGCCGGGTACGCTCCCGGCTATGGCAAAACTCTGGGACAAGGGCTATGAGCTGGATGCCGTGGTGGAGCGTTTCACCGTCGGCCGTGATCACATCCTCGACCGCGAGCTGATCCCCGCCGACGCCATGGCGAGCATCGCCCACGCGCGCATGCTCGCCCGGGTCGGGATCATCCCGGACGGGGAAGCTGCGGCGATCGAGCGCGAACTTCGAACGATCGCGGCGGACGCGCTTCGCCGGGAGATTGCGATCGAACGTGCCGATGAAGACGGGCACACCGTGATCGAGGCGCGACTGATCGAGCGGCTCGGCGACGCCGGCAAGAAAGTCCACACCGGACGCAGCCGGAACGATCAGGTCACCGCTGCGACGCGCCTCTACACCCGGGCGGCGCTTCTGGATATCTCCAACGCCGGGCGACGCCTCGTTGAGCTGCTGCTGCGCCGGGCGCAGGAGGAGGCGCGGACCGTGATGCCCGGCCGGACCCACCTGCAGATCGCCATGCTCTCGACGTTCGGGCTGTGGCTCGCGTCGTGGGCGGAGCAGCTCCTGGACGACCTGGAACTCCTGGCGGCGGTTGCCGACCTCAACGATCGAAGTCCTCTCGGCTCGGCGGCGAGCTACGGCACGCCGCTGCCGCTGGACCGCGAGTTCGTGGCGGATCTTCTTGGCTTTCGCGGCATCCAGAACAACGTCCTTGCCGTCCAGCACTCCCGCGGGGTTCTCGATGGACGCATCGCCGAGGCGCTGGCGGGTGTGTCGACCACCCTGGGACGCATGGCGCAGGACCTGATCATCTTTTCGCTTCCGGAAATCGGCTACGTTCGGTTGCCGGAGGATCTCTGTTCCGGGTCGAGCATCATGCCCCAGAAACGGAATCCAGACATTCTCGAGCTCCTGCGGGCCCGGGCGGGTACGGTGGATGGCTACGCGACGCAGTGCCGTAATGTGGTGCGGAGTCTTCCGTCGGGGTACAACCGCGACCTGCAGGACACCAAGGAACCACTCATGCGCGCCCTGGCGGCGGTTGAGGAATCGCTGATCGTGTCGGAGACGCTCGTGTCGCGGTTGACGCCGGATCGCGATCGCATGCGGGGGGCGCTCAACAGCGAGGTGTTTGCTACGGACTACGCCTACCGGCTGGTCGAGGAGGGGGTGCCGTTCCGGGAGGCGTACCGTCGGGCGGCTGCTGAGTACCGGGACCAGGCGATGCCTGACCCGGACGAGGCACTGGACCGCCGACGCTCCACCGGCACGCCCGGAACACTCAACCTGGAGGCCGCCCGGGATCGTCTTGCAGCAGTTGGTACCCGGTCGCAGGCGATCGCCAATCGCCACGACGCGGCGGTGGCGGCGCTGCTCGGCGAAGGGGTTACCCTCCGGCCGCAATCGGAGTAGCGGAAGCGGGCCGGCCGGACGCCGGCTGTATACAGGAAATTGTTGCAGATTCCGCGCGATGTTCGTGTCTGCAAAAGAGTTGCGGTGGAGACCCGTGGTTCGCAGAGCTATGTGATTGCTGGACGGCGAGTTACCGTGGCATGTGCAACATTCTTCTGTATACAACCCCCGACACCGTCGTTCAGCCCGGTTGGTTTATTCAGTTCGCGATTCGTGTAGCTACCGTTCCCGGTTGCGCAGGGCGGCGTAGCTGACAAACGCCACCACCGTCAGGACGTAGGGCAGCGCCAGGAGAACCGTCGGCGGAACCCCGAGAACAGACTGCGCCCGCACCGCCACCGCTTCCATAATCCCGAAGAACAGCGCCGCCACGGCCAGTCCCGCCGGAGTCCGGTACCCCAGGTACACGATCACCAGCGCGATCCACCCGCGACCGGCGCTGATATTGGGCAGGTACACGCCGATCCGAAGCGCCAGAAGCGCCCCGGAGAGTCCCGCCAGCAGTCCGCTGCCGACGAGCCCCGCCAGGCGGTACCGGGTCACGCCGATCCCCTGCGCCCGGAGCCATTCCGGTTCCTCACCGGCGATACGCAGGCGCAAACCCAGGGGTGTTGCGTATACCACCGCATGGACAAGAACGAGCACCGTCGCGGCGGTGGCGACAACGGTCCAGACGGGGATACCGCCGTCGGCGATCCGTACCGACCCCCGGGTTCCGAAAACGATCTCCGACAACAGGGGAACCGTTCCCGCGGCCAGGACGTTGATCGCCAGCCCCACGATGAAGGGGTTGGCCTGCCACCGAAGTGAAAACTGGGCGAACACCAGTGCGAGGAGCATCGCGGCGATTGCGCCCAGCAGTGCCGCGACGGGAACCACGGCACCGGCCTGCGCCGCCGCCACCGCGACGAACGCCCCCATCGTGATCATTCCTTCGAGGCCGATGTTGAGGATGCCTCCGCGTTCGGAGAGCAGCCCTCCGAGGGCGACGATGAGCAACAGTGCCCAGCTCTGCAGGATCTGGGGCATCATGACGCGGCCTCCGCCGATACGACCTTCTTCCTGCGGCGGGCGAGGACGTCGGCGGTGACGAAGAGAAATACCACCGCCTGCACGATCGAGCCGAGTTCCCAGGTGGTCTGGTTCTGCAGTACGGCAGCCCGGGCACCGGCCTCCAGAAACGCGAAGAAGATCGCAGCCGGCAGGATCAGCTCCGGCCGATTGCGCGCGATCAGCGCCACCGCGATACCGTTCCAGCCCAGGCCGCCGGAAAACTGGACAATGCTCCGGTGGTGGACGCCCACCACCAGGACCGCCCCGGCAAGGCCGTGGAGAAATCCCGAGAGGGCCATCGGCACAATCGTGTACAGACCCACCGACATCCCGGCGTACCGCGCCAGGCGACGGTTATAGCCCACGATCCGCAGCTCGTAGCCGAACAGCGTGCGGTGAAGCACGACCCACAGAACTGCCAGCACCACCACCGCCCAGAGCGCCCCGCTGCTGAGTGACGAGGGCGGCAGGAGCATCGCCAGGCGGGTGGATGCCGGGATCTCGGGCGTGGCCAGCAGACTCCCGCTCTGGTCCCGGAGCGGGCCCACCAGCAGATAGTCGAGGACCGGAGTGATCGCCGCTGAGAGCAGGAAGCTGGTGATCAGCTCGTCGGCACCGGTGCGGTGGCGCAGCCATCCCGACACCCCGCCGAGGAGCGCCGCGGCGGAGGCACCGGCGAGGACGCCGAGGGACGTGGGAACTCCGCCGGCGAGCAGCACCACCGTACTGACCACCGCCGCCAGGTAGACCTGGCCCTCGCCTCCGAGGTTGAACACCCCCGCCCGGAAGGCGATGACCACCCCCGCTCCGGTGAGGGCCAGCATTCCCGCCCGGGACAGAAGGTTCCCCAGGGCGTAGCGGTTGGACCACGGGCCGAGCAGAAACGTGCGCAGTGTGCGGGCCGGATCGTCCGCGGTCACGAGAATCACAAGCAGGACCGTCGCCAGAGCCGCCACGGCGGCGAGGATGGCGCTGCCGGAGCGCGTTCGTGGCTGACTCACGGGCATCCCTCCCCCTGTGGCTGTGTCGCCGCGGAGGTGTCGCTCCCGCCGATCCCGGCGAAGGCGCGGGCGATCGCCTCATCCTGATCGGGGGCGAAGGTCCCCGCCAGGCGGCCGCCGTGGAGCACGTGGACCCGGTGGGCCATGCGCTGCGCCGCCTGCATGCTGGAACTCAGTACGACGACGGCGCTGCCGGCGGCGGCAAGGTCGTGGAGCAGCCCGGCGAGGGCCGACTGGCTGCGCAGATCAAGCCCGGCGGTGGGCTCGGCGATCACGCAGACCCGGGGCCGGCGGTCGAGTTCCCGCGCCAGGATCAGTTTCTGGATCGTTCCCCCGGAGAGCGCTGAGAGTGGTTGCAGCCGCGAGACGGTAAGGCCGAACGTTTCCAGCAGTCGGTGGGTGATTCCGCGGGCGCGGCGGGTGGTTCGGAACCCTCCGGGGTGAACCGCAGCGCGCTCCTGCAGAATGGCGTTTTCCTCAACGCTGCCGGAAAGGGCCGCGGCGCGATCGAAGCGGTCGGAGGGCACGAAGGCCATGTCGCGTCGTCGCAGCCGCGCCGGATCGACCCGTGCGTTCAGGCGACGACCGTCCAGGCGGATCGCCCCGGCGTCGAGGACCGCCTCACCGGCGAGGTACTGTTCAATGAGGTCCAGTCCCGACTCACGAACGCCGGTGATGGCGGTGATGCAGCCGGCGGCGATCTCGAGATCCAGCGGTCCGAGTTGTCGCGCGCTGCGGTGATTGCGGATCACGGCGCCGTCGAAGGTTACGATAGCGTCACCGCCGGGGAGGGGATCCCCCGGCGGTGACGGGCGGTCGTCTGCCTGGCCGAAAAGTCGCGAGGCCAGGTCGTGGGGCGACACCGGCGCATTGAGCGTTCCCTCGGTGGTGCCGTTGCGGAGGGGCGTGACACGGTCCGAGATCGTGCACACCTCGGTGAGGTCGTGGGAGATATACACCACCGCGTGGCGGGCGTCGCGGAACCGGCGCAACGTGTTCAGAATCGCCGTCTGGTCTGTGGCGGCCAGGCCGACGGTCGGTTCGTCGAGGATCAGAACGTCGGGCCGGTGGACCAGCGCCGCCAGGAGCGCCGCCAGTCGGATCTCGGTGCCGCCGAGGTCGCCGGCGGGCTTCGTGAGATCAAGGGCGATATCGAAACGGTCGGCGATCTCCTCGATGCGCCGACGCCCGACGTGTGCGGCGAGAAACGGCCCCCGTCGCGGCTCGTCGCCCACGAGCAGATTCTGCCAGACCGACAGCTCCTGCGCCATGCGCGGGTACTGCGGCACGATCGCCAGTCGCACGGGGGTGCCGTCGGTGCGTGTGCCGCGCTGCACCGAGCCGGCGTCGGGCGCTTCGATCCCCGCCATGATGCGGACCAGCGTCGATTTACCGGCGCCGTTCTCGCCCACGAGGCCGTGGATTTCTCCTCCCGAGACGGTGAGGTCGGCGCGACGGAGCGCCTGGACACCGCCGTAGGTGCGGGCGACGCCGCGTACCGACAGGTACGGCGTCGAGTCGCGGTCCACGGTCCGGTCGCTCACCGCCCGCCGGGGACGGGCATTTCGAGGGTGAGCTCGCCGGAGCGCATGCGATCGAGAAGGTCCTTCATCTCCGAGACGATACCTGCCGGGACGTTGTCCACGAACGCCGGATGCTCGGTATCGAAACTCACCGCGCCATCGCTCACACCGAGAATTTCGGCGTCACCGAACGCCAGGGTGCCCTGGATCGCGGCCAGCGTTGCCTGGTACGCGGCGCGGTCCTGCCGGACAAAGGATGATCCGACCACGATGCCGGGGGCCTGATCGTAGCCGCTGTCGTCGTACCACAGGACGTAGGCGTTGCGTTCGCGCGCCGCGGCGATCGTTCCCTGATTGCCACCGCCGGCAATCGTCAGAATCACATCGCTCCCCTGGGTGATCATGTCGGAGGCGATCTCCTGGGCCTTGCCGGCGTCGTACCAGTTCCCAAGGACGCGGAAATCAACCTGGCCGTCGGCGACCACCGACTGCAGACCCAGGCGGAAGCCGGGCAGGATGACGTCGTTCATGATCGGGTATTCCTGCCCCGCCAGGAGACCGACACGCCCGGCGGCGTTGGCCCGTTCCATCGAGCTGCTTGTGACCAGTCCCGCGAAGTAGCCGGACAGAAACGCCTGTTCCTGCTGGTTGAAGAGGATCGTGTGGATTCGGTCGTGCCCCTCGAGGTAGCCGTCGAGGACCAGGAACCGAACCTCCGGCACCGCTTCGGCGACGGATGCGGTGATCTCCGGCATGCTGGGATTGGAGGTGACGATCAGGTCGTACTCGCCGGACGCCGCCATGGACATGACGCCTTCCTCCCACGTTGCCTGGTTGAACCCGCCCTCGACGATCGCCACGTCCGTGGAGCCGGCCTCGTCAGCCGCCTGCTGAACGCCACTGACCATCATCTCGTAGGTCGGGCTGCCGTCGACTACGCCGGGAACGAACACGCCGATCCGGTATTGGGAGCCCGTTGCTGTCTCGCTGGTGCCGGTTGCCCAGGTTGTGAGGGCAACGAACAGCAGGACGGGAAGTGTTCTCCATACATTACGGTTCATGGGGCCATCATACTGATTCGTCGGTCCGTTGACCACCAACCGCGGGGGTGATAGCTTCACCTTCACTGTGGCGCAACGAACCTATCTGGTCCTGGACATCGGTACATCCTCGCTGAAGGGCGCGGTCATGACCTCCCACGGGGAGCAGCTTTCCAGCATCCGCCAGCGCATCATGGGGCCGTCGGAGAAGACGGCCGATTTTCGCAGCTCGCGATGGACCGACGCCCTGCGGCGCGCGGTGCCGCGGCTGTCGCGCGGGTATCACATCGACGCGGTGGTACTGAGCGGCAACGGTCCGACCGTCGTGGCCGTGGACGACGCGGGCGAGCCGGTCGGCGATCCGCTGTTGTGGCTCGACGGTCGGAGCGAGTCGATCCCGGGAAATACATCGTTCTATCTGGGGAAGATCGCCTGGTTCGAGCGGCACGCAGCCGCTGTGGATCGCGTCAGGTGGTACCTGCCGTTTCCCGAGTACCTGATCCACTGGCTTACCGGCGAGGCGGTCGCGACCACCCCGGGGGACGAGTTCTCTCCGTTTATCTGGAGCGATGGGGACCGCCGCCGGGCTGACATCGACGCGTCCCGGCTGCCGCCGTTTGTGACGGTTGGAACGGTGGCCGGCCACGTTCGGCGGGAGCGGGCGGAGGCCCTGGGGATACCGGCGGGCACGCCGGTGGTTGCGGCGGGTTCGGATTTCCTCATGAGCCTGGTTGGAACCAACACCCTCAGGCCGGGAGAAACCTGCGACCGTGCCGGTACCTCCGAGGGGATCAACCACTGTTCGGCGACCCGGATCGATCGACCGGGGTTGAGGACGCTTCCGCATGTCATTCCGGGTCTGTACAACGTTGCCGGAATCCTCTCCTCAACGGGGCTGCTTTTTGAATGGTTCCGCGAGATCAGCGGGCAGAAGAGCCGCGACTACGGCGACATGATGCTCGACATCCTCGAGATTCCCGACAGTGCCACGATCCCGTGGTTCTTTCCGTCGGTGCATCGCGGTGCGGCCTGGGAGTTCCAGCGCGGCATGTTCATCGGTCTGGGGCCCGAACACGACAGCGCCGCGATGGGGCGCGCGGTCGTGCTGTCGATCGGTTTTGCGGTCCGCGAGGCGGTCGATATTCTGCGGGACGCGTCCTGCGACGTGGCGCATCTCAACGCCTGCGGTGGACAGGCGCGGAACGGGCTGTGGACGCAGATGAAGGCCAACATGACCGGCGTGCCCATTCAGGTGCCGGCGGTCCCGGATGCCGAGCTCACCGGGGACCTGTGTGCCGGCATGGTCGGGCTGGGGGAGGCGAGCTCGATTCAGGAAGCCGCCCACAGCGTGGTCCACATGGTTCACACGTTCGAGCCCGACCCGGACCGCAGCGCCTTTTTCACCGAACAGTACCACCGCTACCGCGAACGGTACCGGCGATTCCGCGAGGCGCTGGAGGCCTGCGAGTAGCGCGCCCGCCGCCGTCCCGGCCGCCCTCACCAAAAAAAAGCGGGGCCCCCACCCGGGGACCCCGCACGCACACGTTCTCGCACACGGAGGTCAGCCGATAGCCTCGGTTCCCGTCTCACCCGTGCGGATTCGAATCACATCGTCCAGGGGTACGACAAAGATCTTGCCGTCACCGATCTTTCCGGTGCGCGCCCCCTTGACGATCGCGTCGATCGTCGGCTGCACGAACTCGGAGTTGACCGCGATCTCCAGGCGGACCTTCTTGAGCAGGTTCACCTCGATATCAACGCCGCGGTACGTTTCGTGGTACCCCTTCTGCTGGCCGGCTCCCATGGCGTTGGTCACCGACATCTTGAATACCTGAGCCTTGTACAGCTCTTCCTTCACATCGTTCAGCTTGTGCGGCTGGATGTATGCCGTTATCAGTTTCATGCCCTCAACTCCTTCCTTCCGATCACATGTTGGAGAAGATCTGGAAGCCGCTGTAGGACTCCGCACCGTGCTCGGAGATGTCCAGACCGAGCATCTCGTCTTCCTCACTGACGCGCAGCAGCTTGGCGGCCTTCAGGATGCCGAACAGCACGAACGCCGTGACCAGCACCCAGGCGAAGACCGCCACGATACCCAGCAGCTGGACACCGATCTGGCCGCCGCGGGTCAGGCCGCTGCCGATCTTTTCCAGATCCCCGAAGAGGCCGACTGCGAGGGTACCCCAGGCGCCGACCACACCGTGGACGGAGATTGCACCGACCGGATCGTCGATGTGGAGCACCTTGTCGATGAACTCAACGGACATCACCACGACCACACCGCCGATAAAACCGGTCAGGATCGCAGCCCCCGGACTCAGAACCCAGGTTCCGGCGGTGATCGCCACGAGACCCGCAAGGGCGCCGTTGAGCGACATCGACGGATCGGGCTTACCGAACCACACCCAGCTGGTGAACATCGCCGCGATCGCTCCCGCGGATGCCGCGAGCGTCGTCGTGGTCGCCACGTACGCGATATCGGTATCCATACCGGCGAGGGTGGAACCGGCGTTAAACCCGTACCAGCCGAACCACAGGATAAAGACGCCGAGCGCCGCCAGGGGCATGTTGTGGCCCTGGATCGCCTTCACGGTGACCTGATCGCCGACCTTCACGTACTTGCCGCGACGGGCACCGAGCATGATCGCCCCGACCAGGGCTGCCCAGGCACCGACGGAGTGTACGACCGTCGACCCCGCGAAGTCGTGGAAGCCCATGTTGGCGAGCCAACCGCCGTTCCAGATCCAGTGGCCGCTGATGGGATAGATCAGGCCGCTGATGAACACGGAGTACAGCAGGTACCCCGAGTACTTGGTGCGTTCAGCCATGGCGCCGGAGACGATCGTCGCGGCGGTGGCGGCGAACACCACCTGGAAGAACCAGTCACGGAAGGTGGCGCTTGTCGCCCCCGCCAGGAAGAACTGATCCGATCCGATGAACCCACCGACGGTCGCACCGTACATGAGCCCCCACCCAATGGCGAAGTAGGCGAGTGCACCCACCGAAAAGTCCATCAGGTTCTTCATGATGATGTTGCCCGCGTTCTTGGCGCGCGTCAGGCCGGTCTCGACCATGGCGAATCCCGCCTGCATGAAGAACACCAGGGCGGCGGCAACGGTCAGCCAGATCATGTCGAAGGCGGCAACTACTTCCGGTAGTACCTCCTGCGCAACAACCTGACCGACGGCGATGACAGCGAACAGGACCAGTCCAATGATCAGTCGTCGCTTCATGGAAACCTCCTCGAAAAACAATACGTAGTTCGGTAGCGTAGTAAGTAATCACCGTGCCAACCATACGGTGGAATGTAAAAATTATTGATACAAAAACGTAACTTCATCCCCGGAAAGGATATACAAAAACACCGCCAACGTGATGATTGGCGGTGTTTCGGTACGGAGACGTTATATGTTTCGGAAAAGACTACATAAAAGTATTGATACGTTTATGTTCCTACGAACGTGTACGGAAATTCTTGGGGTCGATCCCGTGTTTCTTTATGCGCAGGCCCATGATCCGTTCCGTGATGTCGAGCATACGGGCGGCACGCGCCATGTTACCCTTGGTGGATTTCAGGGCATCCATGAGCAGTTCGCGCTCGAGGTTGTCGAGGGTCTCCTGCAGCGAGCCGTGAATCTGGGTATTGGTGCTCTCCGCCGACTGCAGGCTCGGCGGAAGGTGATGGGAATGGATGACGCCATCCACCGACAGCAGAACGGCGCGTTCAATGCAGTTCTCCAGTTCCCGCACGTTTCCCGGCCAGTGGTAGTTGGTGAGCAGGTCGATCGCGGGGGTGGAGATGCGCTGGATCGTCTTGTGATTACTCTCCCCGTACTTGCCGATAAAGTGGTCCGCCAGGAGCAGAATATCGTCGCGTCGCTCCCGCAGCGGCGGAATATGGATCGGAAACACGTTCAGCCGGTAGTAGAGGTCCTCGCGGAACGCGGTCTCCTCCATGAGGTGTTCGAGATTCCGGTTGGTGGCGGCGATCACCCGCACATTGGTGCGAATCGTCTCGTTCCCGCCGACACGTTCGAACTCTTTCTCCTGCAGAACCCTCAGGAGCTTCACCTGTGTCATCGGAGAGAGGTCGCCGATTTCGTCCAGGAAGATCGTTCCGCCGTTGGCGGCTTCGAAACGCCCCTTGCGGGTGCTGATCGCCCCGGTGAACGCCCCCTTCTCGTGCCCGAACAGCTCGCTCTCGATGACGGTCTCGGGAAGGGCGGCGCAGTTGACCTTGATGAGGGATTTTCCGGCACGGGGGCTGTTGTAGTGGATCGCCTGCGCCACCAGTTCCTTGCCCGTTCCGCTCTCACCCCGAATCAGCACGGTGGCATCGCTCTTCGACACCTGCGCCACCATGTCGTATACGTGCTGCATCGCCTTGCTCTTGCCGATGATGTTGGACGGCTGAAACCGTTCCTCCAGCTCGCGGTGCAGGCGATCGTTCTCTTCCAGCAGTTGCTGCCGCTCCTCCATGACGCTCTGACGGATCTTGACCGCCTGGGCGATCATGGAGGCTACAACGCTGAGGATGCGGACATCCTCCTGCAGTTTGCTCTCGCCGACGAACTCGCGGTCGACGCTCAGGGCGCCGACGGTTTCGTTGCCGATCTTCACGGGGACGCAGATGAACGAGATGTCCTGATACTGCCGCGCCCGGCGCGCGCCGGTCTTGTTGAGAAACTCGGGTTCTTCGCTGATGCGGGGGATGATCTTGGGTTGGCCGCTCTGAACGACCTTCCCGGTGATTCCCTCGCCGAGTTTGTACCGTCCACGCTGCCGTTCGGACGGCGACAGCCCGTAGGCAGCCTCGATGAGGATCTCCCGTGTGTTTCTGTTCAGCAGCGTGATCGTACCCCGCAGCATGCCCAGATGGTCGGTAACCGCCGTCAGGACCGGCTGAATCACCTGTTTGAGGTCGAGGCTCTGGTCGAGGATCTGACTGATCTCGAACAGGAGCGACAGTTCTTCAAGCTTGCCGCGATACTGGTTGTCTTGGTAGGTCGAACTCATCGATATCTCCGACGCAAAAACTACATCATTGTATGAAAACACACAAGAGAGGTT
>MDTD01179800.1_pt1 | contig 46547 bp, 40 predicted proteins | sample 811221 | NCBI WGS metagenome assembly MDTD01 (sample SAMN05326646, study PRJNA326480) | marine metagenome | isolation source: seawater | place: Pacific Ocean: South West | collected 2011 | reverse complement strand
CGCCCGGAGAGATTCGAACTCCCGACACCCAGGTTCGAAGCCTGGTGCTCTATCCAGCTGAGCTACGGGCGGAGGCGCGAAGCTTAGGTTTACCGTGATTAAAGGTCAAGAAATAGGTGGCGCAGTTACACAACAGCGCGCTAATCCGGCCTCACTGGACGAAGCCCGGCAAAACGCCGGGAGAGCCTGTAGCCAAAGGGTTTCCGCGGGTCCATTCTACCGCAGAAGTCACTCGCCTTATCTCAATCCCGTGGCATCTCCCGCGCGCGCGTGGGATCTTTGTCATCGATAATCCTTACAAAAGCATCTGGGGCCCACACACACCATGCACGCTCAGCCTTTTGCCAAACATCGCCTAGCGCACGCTGTTTCCATTGCCATCGGGGTTTCACTGGCCGTTCCGGTCGGCGCGCAGGACGCCGTGACAGAAGAACCCATGATCGAAGAGGTCGTGGTCAAAGGAATCCGGTCGAGCCTCAAGCGGGCAATGGACACCAAACGGGACTCTCAGGGGGTGGTCGATGCCATCACCGCTGAGGATATCGGCGATTTCCCCGACACTAACCTGGCAGAGGCCTTGCAGCGCATTACGGGCGTTGCGATTGACCGCCAGCGTGGCGAGGGCGCCACCGTAACCGTGCGTGGATTTGGTGCAGACTTCAACTTGGTCACGCTGAACGGACGCCAGATGCCAACCCATAGCGGTCTGGGCCGCTCATTCGATTTCGGTGACATCGCCTCCGAGAGCGTCTCGGGCGTTGAGGTCTACAAAACCTCCAGAGCCAACATCCCCTCTGGCGGCATCGGCGCCACCATCAATGTGCTGACTGCAAAGCCCCTGGATCGCCCTGGACTGCAGCTCAGCGCCAGCGCCAAAGCTGTTCATGACCAAAGCACCTATGCCGGCGACAACGCCACACCCGAGCTCTCGGCTTTCGTCTCACAGACTTTCCTCGATGACACTGTCGGCATCGCACTCTCAGGCACCTTTCAGGAGCGCCACTCGGGCATGGCCCAGGCGTTCAACACCGAATGGCACGAGCGAGAAGGCCGCAGCATTCCAGACAACGGGCAGCAAACCAATTTGCCAGCAGAGGGCGCCATCGTCGCCCTGCCCCAGCAGATGGTCTATCAACTCGACGAGTGGGAGCGCACCCGCATCAACGGGCAGCTGACACTGCAATGGCGGCCCGTAGAGTCGGTGACGGCGACCCTCGACTACACCATGGCTGAGCTAGAACTCGACCACCGTTACAACGCAATGTCCGTGTGGTTCAGCCCCACAGGGCAATCCGGTACCTGGTCTGACGGCCCTATTGTCTCCCCGCTGGTTTACACCGAGACAAACAACCAGCCTGACCGCCCGATGGCGGCAGGCATAGACGCATCCAAAAACACCCGGGATTCAATCGGCATCAACATCGAGTGGGATGTCAACGATCGACTGCGACTCGCTCTCGATTACCACGACTCCACAGCCGAGCGTGAGCCCAACAGCATTTATGGCAGCTCGGCCAACATCTCGATGTCTGCCTTTGGACGCAACGCGGCCAGCGTTAACTATGGCAGCGAAATTCCTGTCACGACAATTGGCATGGAAGACCCACTGTCCCCCGACGACATGCAGATCACCGGTAGTGTTTTTGGCGCAAGCTGGGCAGAGATGAACATTGAGCAAACCCAGTTCTCGGGTGCGTTCGATCTCACCGACACCCTGACACTGGACTTTGGCGGCGCCTTTACTGACATTGACAATTTCGAGGCCGGCTCGGTCGTACAACGTAACACCTGGGGCCAAAATCAGGCCTCTGCTTATGGGTCTGTTACCGATCTTGTTTTACCAGCGTCACTGCAGGGTATTTACGATGAGTTGCAGGGCGGAGAAGCGGTCAGTAATAACTTCTTCATCTTTAACATGAGCGACATCGCCAGCCGCGCTGAGCAACTCGAGGCACTGTCGCCTGATGATCCCATGTATCTCGCACCGGCACCCGGTGTCGTCGGCAGCTGTGGCACGGCGTTCTGCGCAGACCTTGAGCCCGGTTTCGGTAACCAGTTCAGGGAAGAGACCTGGGCCGCTTATTTACAGCTGAACTACATGGGCGATTTGTTTAATCGACCCTTTAATTTCCGTATTGGGTACCGTTACGAGGAGACTGATGTCACCTCAAGCGCCGAATCGCAGAGTTACACCCGTATCGAGTGGGCGTCTACCAACGAATTCACAGCGGTCCCCTCTGAAGATGCCATCGCAACCGGGCTGACCGGCAACTATGACGCTAGCCTGCCCAACGTCGATTTTGATATCGAAATCATCGACAACGTGATTTTCCGCGCCTCGTATAGCGAGACCATCGCGCGACCCAGCTACGGTGATTTGCGTGGCAACCTGTCGGTTGGACAAGTACTCCGTGTTGTAGAGGGCGAGCACATCGCTGAAGGCACGGTGGGCAACCCCGGCCTACTCCCCCACGAGTCTGAAAATATCGATTTCTCGCTGGAGTGGTACTACGGGGATGCGAGCTACGTGTCGGTAGGCTACTTCGATAAATCCGTCGTCAATTTTGTGACGTCAGGAGAACAGGAAGACGTCGTGCTCTTCCCAGATCTGGCCCACCCGGCGCTCGGTCCGCTGTACGAGGCGGCAATCGATGAGCTCGGCGTGACGGCTTCCAATGCGGATATTCGCGACTTCATCTTCACGCGCTTCCCGAATGAAGCCGGCGTTGATCCAGTGACCCAAACCATCACGGGTGTGCCAGGACGAGATGGCCCCGCGTATTACGATGTTGATACACGCATAAATTCCGATCAGGAAGCCAACATTGATGGCTGGGAAATGGCGTGGCAGCACACCTTTGGCGATACTGGCCTTGGCTTCATCGTCAACATGACGCTGGCAGATGGCAGTGCGACCTTCAATCGACTCTCCGACGAGCCCCAGTTTGCCCTACCCGGTCTCAGCGACACACGTAATGTCGTGTTGTTCTACGAGGGCTATGGCGTTGCGTTACGAGCCGCTTACAACTGGCGTGATACCTACTTCACCGGCGGTGTAACACAGCCGGGCTACATGGAGGAGTACGAGCAGTGGGATGTGAGCGCTCAATGGGAAGTGAGAGACGGCTTCACGCTCTTTGTCGAGGGCATCAACGTCACCGACGAGACGTGGCGCACACACGGCCGAGATCCACTGCAGCTGTATGGCGTGGGGCAAATTGGCGCCCGATACAACTTGGGTTTCCGCTATAGCTACTAAGCTTTGCCGACTGGCACCATCGAGAACCGCTCTTATGAGCGGTTTTGGCTTTTGGTAAACGCGCTACACTTTAGTTCCTCCAGACCTACCACGCGAATCGACTCTCACTGATGAGCCAGATTAACCAACACATCGTGATTTTGGGCGGCGGCACCGCGGGGTGGCTAACGGCTAACATTATCGCTGCTGAGTTCGACCCCGCAGCGGGTATTAGCGTGACGTTGGTTGAGTCACCCACCACACCAACGATTGGCGTTGGCGAGGGCACGTGGCCCTCGATGCGCTCAACGCTGATGAAGATTGGGATCTCGGAAAGCGCATTTATCGAGAAGTGCTCCGCGACGCTCAAGCAAGGCACGCGCTTCGAGCGCTGGCAAACGCGCGACGATTCCGGCGACGTCTACTACCACCCCTTCACTTTGCCTCATGGCTTTCAGGATCTAAATCTCGCCGAGTTTTGGAGCGCGGGCCTGCTGGGTTCAGAAAGCTTTGCCGAGAGCGTCACCCCTCAAGTGGCGGCATGCGAGGCGGGCAAAGCGCCCAAACAAATACAGGTACCCGAGTACGCTTTTACCTTGAATTATGGGTACCACCTCGACGCAGGCAAGTTCGCCGAGCTATTGCGAGAGAATGCGACGCAGCGGCTCGGTGTAAAACACCTACTGGCCGACATGACTGGCGTGCGCACAACTGCCTCGGGGGATATCGAATCCCTGGAGACTTCCGAAGGCATCGTATCTGGTGAGCTTTTCATCGATTGCAGCGGCTTTGCCAGCCTGTTACTCGGAGGGCATTACGGCGTACCCGTGAACTCGCAGCGCGACGTGTTGTTCAACGACAGCGCCCTTGCCCTACAAGTGCCCTACTCTGATGCATCTGACAGCATCGCCACCACCACGCATGCCACGGCACATCACGCCGGCTGGTTCTGGGACATCGGCCTGCAGCACCGCCGCGGTGTCGGCGCGGTCTTCTCATCGCGACACACCGACCGCGACAGTGTAGAAGCCGCGCTTGACCAATATCTGCGCGACACAGGGCACGCTACGGGTCTCGAAAATCCCGAACCGCGTTTGATCACGTTTGACCCCGGTTATCGGCAACAGTTCTGGCATCGCAATTGCGTCGCCATCGGACTATCGGCGGGTTTCATCGAACCGCTCGAGGCATCGGCACTGGTACTGGTGGAATTGAGTGCGCGCCGGTTGGCGGAGCAGCTACCAACACTATCGGCCAACATGGCCACAGCGGCGAACGACTTCAACCGAGAGTTCAACGAGCGCTGGCAGCAGATCATCGAATTTCTCAAACTGCACTACGTACTTTCGGAGCGGGACGATACGGCCTACTGGAGAGGGCATCGCGACCCCGAGAGTATTCCACCTCGCCTCCAGCAAAAGCTCGGTGAATGGCGCTATCGATGCCCTTGGCATCAGGATGAGCGACGTGTGGACGAAATGTTTCCCGCGGCAAGCTATCAGTACGTTTTGTATGGGATGGGCTTTCGATCAGAGGTCCAGCCATCAGTTTATCGCGGTGCCTCGAGCAGGCAACAAAGGGCACAGGAACTCAGTGAGGAAGTTCGGCGAAGCAGCCATCAATACCTGCAGCACCTTCCTCTCCACCGGAACTTGCTAGATCAAGTCAATTCTCAGGGGTTCGCGACAAGGGCCGGTTCATGAAACGGGAAATCGTCAAACTCAATAATATTGATCACGCCGACCTGAGAGTGATCACCGAATACGGCAAGCAATGGGGCGATAACCAGATGACTTGCCTCGCCTACACGATTGAAATGCGGCAATTGCAGAGCACCTATCCGCTGCTTTTTCAAACCGTCCCAGACTCTGACACGCTATTACCGGTCGCCCTCCTAGGGCTGGCGCAGGATGAGAATCTGTTTCTGTCAGAGAGCGGCTGGGCCACCGACTCCATCCCGCTCATGATGCGCAAGGGCCCGTTTTTTATCGCCAAAGAAAAACAGTCCAATGGCGAACTGAATTCCGTGATCGCCATCGATGAGACGCACCCAAAACTTCAGAAGTCGGAAGGCGAACCACTTTTCCTTGAACTCGGTGGCCACAGCGACTACCTGGAAAAAACCATTGGCATTCTTGAGCAAATCGAGTCGAGTCACGAGCACACCGCACAATTTGCTCAGATGCTCAGCACCATGAATCTTGTGAGTCCCATCACGTTTGCTATCACATTGGGAAATGGCAACGCCTTCTCTCTAGATGGCTTCCACGGCATTGATGAGGAAGCGGTGGCCCAGCTTGGAGCGCAAGCCCTGGGCGAGCTTCACCGGCATGGCTTCCTGACTCCGCTCTACATGATGATTGCTTCACAATCTCAGTTGAGTCGCCTTATCGCATTGAAAAGTGGCTGACGCATCCGACCATGTCTTCCCCAGTGGCACTGAAAGAAATCCATGAGGTTCCAGCACAAGCTGTACTGGAACAGCCTGATCGCTGGCTTGAATCTGAGACGCCATGGGTTGCGCGCAATCTGGTCGCTGAGTGGCCACTCGTCCAGGCCTCTCAAAACGGCGACCACGACTTTCTGTCCTATCTGCTTCGGTTTTACTCGGGGCACAAGATTGCCGCCTTCTTGGGCGAACCCAACATCAAAGGCAGATTTTTCTACAACTCCGATCTCTCCGGGTTTAACTTCACCCAGCTTGATACCAGCCTTCAACAGCTCAGCGAAAAGCTGGAAGAGTTATCTACTGTGGACGACGCACCCGCCCTCTACATGGGGTCGACTAACCTCGATCATTGGCTACCGGGACTCTCCAGCGAAAATCCACTGCCCATGTCACTCTCTGATCCGCTTGCGAGCCTGTGGCTTGGTAACCGCAGTACCGTCGCGGCGCATTTTGACTACCCCATCAACATTGCTTGCTGCGTGGCGGGACGACGGCAGTTCACGCTCTTCCCGCCCGAGCAAATCGAGAACTTATATATCGGTCCCTGGGACCTGACGCCGGCAGGCCAGCCCGTTAGTTTGGTCGACATCAAGGAGCCTGACCTAGCCCAATTCCCATTGTTTGCAGAGGCACTCGAATCGGCCAGCGTCGCTGAACTGGCGCCCGGTGATGCAATCTATATTCCCAGTCTGTGGTGGCATCAGGTTGAGGCACTGTCGGCCGTGAATGGGCTCGTCAACTTCTGGTGGACCCAGCAGGCCCCGGTTTTTGGCGCTCCCATGGACGCCTTCAGCCACGCCCTGCTTTCACTGAAGCAACTGCCCTCCGCACAGCGCGCGGCATGGCGTGCGCTGTTTGATTACTATGTCTTCTCTGAGGATGCGTCCGACCGCTCCTATTGGCCCAATCACCGGGAAGACCGGACCAGCGACATGGGCGACGCCCTCGCGCGGAAGCTTCGTGCCGAGCTGACAAACAACCTGAGACGTTAATGACCGATTTTTCTACCAAGTCGATACAAAGCGTGGTCATCGCAGGGGGCGGCACGGCCGGCTGGATGGCTGCAGCTGCGCTCTCTCGTCTGGTGGCACGGAAGCTCAACATTACCCTCGTCGAGTCGGAGGAGATCGGCACGGTCGGGGTGGGCGAAGCCACAATTCCAACGTTGCTGACCATTAACCGTTTGCTCCAAATCCCGGAGCCCGATTTCATCAAGTTTACGCGTGGCACCTTCAAACTCGGCATCAAATTTGAGAACTGGCTGCGAGACGGGCACGAATACCTGCACTCGTTTGGTGATACGGGAAAAGGCTGCTGGGCGGGCGGTTTTCAGCACTTTTGGCTACGCGGTCAGAAAGAAGGCCTTGCTGATGACTACGGCAGCTACTGCACGGAGTTGAAGGCGGCTGAGGCCAATCGGTTCGGCATTCTCTCTGAGCACAAACTCAATTACGCCTATCACCTCGATGCAACGGCGTACGGTCAGTATCTCAGGGGTATTGCTGAGGCCTCCGGCGTGAAGCGCGTTGAGGGGAAAATTCAAACAGTAGAACTGAATCAGAATGACGGCTTCATAGAGTCATTGCACCTAGACAGCGGCGAGCGAATTCATGGGGACCTGTTTATCGACTGCACGGGCTTTAGAGCCCTACTCAGTGAAGGCGCCCTGAATACAGGGTTCGATGACTGGAGCCACTGGCTTCCCTGTAACCGCGCATGGGCAGTTCAAACCGAGCTGAACAAGGAACCCATCCCTTACACGCGCGCAATCGCGCATGATGCGGGATGGAGATGGCGTATCCCACTACAGCACCGGGCCGGAAACGGGCTTGTCTATTGCAACGACTTTCTTGATGAGGACGCCGCTCGGGAAAGATTACTGGCATCAGTAGATGGCAAACCTCTCATTGACCCGCGTCCAATACAATTCACGACAGGCCAGCGACGCCAGTATTGGAACCGGAATTGTATCGCGCTGGGATTGGCTAGCGGCTTTATTGAGCCGCTAGAATCGACCAGCATCCATTTTATTCAGAATGGCATCATGTGGCTGCTGCTCATGTTTCCAGACCCGATGCTCTCCAGCGCATCTATCGATGAGTACAACCAGAAGTTACGCAGCGAGGCAGAACGAATTAGGGATTTCATTGTCCTGCATTACATCGCCAATGAGCGCGAGGGGGATGCTTTCTGGGACCACTGCCGCCATATGGCCGTACCCGAGTCGCTCACTCAACGCGTCGCGCTTTTCCGTGACTCAGGCCGCGTATTCAAGCCGCAGGAGGACGTATTCTCAGAAAACTCTTGGGTACAGGTCATGATGGGGCAGGGCATCCAGCCCGAGGGCTACCACAACATCGCCGACGCCATGTCGCGCGAGCAACTTCAAAGTTTTCTGAGCGACATTCAGCGGAACGTAAACCAGACGGTGAGCGCGCTCCCCTCTCACGCCGACTTCGTCAACAAACTAGTTTCAATTGCGAAGAAATAAAACGAATTGCCAAGCGCGGCGCAAAAAAGCCGGGCTAAGCCCGGCTTTTTAATGGATAAACGTTACTCTCTAACAAGCTTGAATGTCCACCAGCCCGGATCCGCAACGGGGATCGTGACCAGCAATGAGCCGTCATCCTGAGGATAAACGTTATAAGTGATAGAGGCAGGTGCTTCGTACGGCGCCGCCAGTTCGCCGCCGTTGTACGCTTTCGCGAGCCCCATAAACGCTCCCATACCTGACACGGTCAGTTCTCCAGCCTCCTCATCATAGGACCAGGTCGCCTCTGTCGTGCCGTCGTGGGGCTCTATTGGCGCGCCGCAACCCTCGTCTGCCCCTTGCCAGCCCTCGAGCCAGGTTTCGCCACCCATACGATTTTCAAAGGAGCCGTCCGCATTCAACGCATAGACATCATCTAGCAAGCACGCGCGCGCCGTGACATCCGCCGTACCCAACTGCCACCAACCGCCGTCAAACTCGCCGGGACCCACTTTCAGTGCGCCAGCTTCCGAGGCAATGCGCCATGTGCCTGCCACCGGACTATCCGCCGCACCGTTAGTCGCCCTCCATTCGATATTGTCGAGTCGGTACACCACGCCTTCGGTCTGCCCGGCTACCGGGAATATAACCAAGCCAGTATTGACGCTTTGTAGATTCAAACCGCCCAAGACCAAGTCAATGACCGGGAACTCAACGGTCTCCCAGCTGTCCAACCCAACAACGCCAACTGCCTTGTCCCCCGAGCTACAGGGGTAGACGCAATCTGCCTTCATCACAAATCCGGCAGTGTTGACACCCTCATTGATCACCTTGATGTCGAAGGTGAGCACACCGTTCAGGTAGTCAGAAAGATCGCGCGTCTCCGTGCTGCCAAAGAAGAGACCCGCAAAGCCTGCACCGTGCTCTACCTGCAGCACGCTGCCCCGCTCGTCGTCCTCAACGAAGGTCCAGCTCAAGTTGGGGCACTCCGCACCACCGTCGCCGACACAACTGTTGTACCCAATGCCCTCGTCAAATCCGGAGATACCGTCTTCCCACGCCGCAGCGACTGCGCCGTCCTTCAGTACGGGGTATGGCGGCGCATCCGGGTTACCGCCGCCGGTGCCATCGCCGCCGCCGTCGGCTGAATCCGCCTCGTATCGCACATTAGCGACTTCGAAGGAGTAACCCTGTTGATCTCCCCAAGTCGGGAAGAGGACTAGCCCCGCATTGACATTGGATACGTTGAGGCCCATGCCGATCAGTGATGCAACATCGTATTCAAAGGTTTGCCAGGTGCCCGGCTCGTACCCCGTCAAGTCAATGGGTTGGTCACCCGTACCGCAGGGATAAAAACAGTCCACCTTGAAGACCATGCCCGCTGCCGCCGTCTCGGGGGGCAGGCGCATATCAAACTTCAATTTGCCGTTACCGACAAAGCTACTCAAGTCGACGCCCGCGGAGGCCGCGAAGAAAAATACGCCGTCGGCACCGTTATTGCCGAAGTGGACGTTCATCGCCATACCGATATCGGGATCGCCAGAGTCGGAAACATTCCAAGTGATAAGATTCAAGGAATCGTTTTCGCAATAGTCCCCGCCTACCGTGGTGTCGTAGGCGCAGGCGCCGCGGTCCCAGACCGATGCGACCTCGCCTTCAGCAGTGAAGACCGGCACCAAAACACTGTCTACCTCACCACCCGGAGGCCGGATACCGCAGCCATTCTGGGCGGGATGGCCACAAGCAAGCTCGACATTATCGATCATGACGTGTGCGGAGCTGGTGGGTTCGAAGACAAACAGACTAATGACTTCGCTTGTGTTCAGGGGTTGGCTGCCCGCATTACGGATCAGCTCTGACACCGGGACGCTAACGGTGAACCATTGATCGAGCGGCATCTCGGAGACAGCGAGTGCCATTGACCCGAGCGCGGGGTAACCGCTATCCATTTTGATCAGCAACTCGCTATCCAGATCCGTCCCAGCACTGTCGATGAAGAGGTCAAACTTGATCTCTCCCGCGTGCTTTTCCCACCAATTCGGGCTGTTGCCAAAGCCGAACAGTTCGATCTCTTCGCCATCGAGCGCGTTAATCGAAACGTTACCCATGCTCGATGTCGTGATCTCAATCACAGAACCGCGGCCGTCGACCTCAGTCTCCATCCACGAGAGAGAACCCTCGTTGTCCCAGAACGAATTCACCGCCAGCTCGCGCACGAGCGGTTCACCCGCGATCAGCCAGGATAATGATTCCGCCGCGTCACCATACAAAGGGAAGGACGCCATAAACGGCTCCTGTGCACCGGGTCGCTCCAGCAATCTGTTGACGTTGGAGTTACAGCCTCGACCGCCATCGTTATCGTAGGTACACCGGTAGACGCGAACGTAATCAACCACCATTTCACTGGGTATGTCGGCATTGTTAACCGTGCCGGGCAGATTGCCCCCCACTGCGAGGTTAATCAGGAGGTGGAACGGCACATCAAAGGGGGCCGATTCGCTGCCGTTCTTGAAGCCATCATTCAGACCGGCGTAGTAGTAGGAGTAGTAATGTTCCGCGCCCACCGTCATTAAGTGCTCACCATCAATGAACCAGTGAATCAGGTTGTCGCTCCACTCAATGGAGTAAGTGTGGAATTCCTCGCCGGGCGCACTGACGTCAACGTCCATGCCGGCCTGCTGATTCAGCGGCCACTCAAAACCGTGGTGTGCTGTCAGAAAAACCCGCTCGCGGGCGGTACCAGCATTCACCACTTCCATGATGTCGAATTCACCACTGCCAGCCCACGTGCCATAGGGTGTGTCAGTGGGCAACATCCAGACGGCGGACCATAAACCACCGCCCAGCGCTGCTTTTGCGCGGACTTCTACTTTGCCGTACTGGAAATCGAATTTATTGGCTGACCTCAGGCGGGCCGAAGTGTAGGGGAACCCAGACACCACCTGCTCTCGGCGGGCGGTAATCGTCAGTAATCCGTCGGCGACCGTCGCATTCTCGGCCTGATACCACTGTTGCTCGCCGTTACCCCAGCGATCAAGGCCGTAGTCTGATCCGTCTCCAAGCTGGGCTTCCCAGTTACTGCTATCGAGCGTGGCGCCGTCGAATTCATCCCGCCAAACCAGCTCCCATTCTTCGTCTTCGGCGGGGTAAAAGGCGTCCTCAACCACGGGCGAGTCCGCTGAACCACCGCCGCCACAAGCAACCAGTAGTGCCATCACTGACGCCAGCGTGAACCCGCGCATAGCGCGACCAAAAAGGTTAATCATTGGGTACCCCAGATAGAATTATCGATGGTTCTTTGTCTGCTTTATCCCACAATGCCACGAGTCGGTTAAGCGCTTATCGATAGTCTGGTCCGTTAACAGGACAAGCTGGATTGTGTCTTTGAGGAGCCTATCTCAGCTCAAAAGATGCTGAATCGCGGACCGGTAATTGCGACTGACACGCACTGTCACGTCCTCATTCAAATGCAGCAGACACTCGCCCTTAGGAAGCGTATCCACAGCCCGGACTTTTCGAACATTCACGATGGTGGAGCGATGGATTCTGACGAAATCGGCCGACAGCTTGGCCTCAAGGTCCTTCATGGTTGAACGGAGGATGTGTACAGCGCCCTCGGCATGGACACACATGTAATCCCCTGCTGCATCGATCCACTCGATCGCGTCCTGGTCGAGCAGATAGGTGTGTCCGCCATCCTTGATCGGCAGCCTGCCTGCCTCCGTCGAGGTTTGCGGCGCGGTTCCCCCATCATTCGCTTGTCGCATCTCGGCAATGGCCCCAATAGGGCCATCTTTGCCCGACATCCAATTTCTTGCGGCGACCCGCTCGGCCGCTCGCCCCAATGCCTGCTGCACTCGCTCAGGATCAAACGGTTTGACGATGTAGTCCACCGCGTGTAGATCAAAGGCTGCGCAAGCAAATTCGTCGTAGGCTGTTGCAAAGATAACCGCTGGCAGCCGATCTGCCTGCGTTCGCTCGACAGCCTCAAGCCCGGTCAACCCAGGCATCTGAATATCCATCAGAACAATGTCAAAGTGATTCTTGTGGAGCGCATCGATGGCCTCTCTGCCATTTTTGCGCACACCCGCAACCGCAAACCCGGGTGTCTTGACGATAATCGACGAAAGCAAATCAGTGCTGAGCTGCTCATCGTCCACCAATAAAACGCGCAAGGTCGTCTCGCTCATGACATCACCTCATGATGGTCAACCGCTGGGAGTACGATGCGCACCCTTCTGCCACCCAATGGCGAATCCTCGTTGCTGACTTCAGACTGCTCACCATACCCATACAGCGTCACAAGGCGCTCCCGGATGTTTTGTAGGCCAATACCCACCCCTTCCGCTTCATCAGTATCTCTCTGCCCATCGCCTGACGCTGCGGGCGCGTCCGGCCCCGTATCGTCAACAGTCAGTGTCAGCGTCTCACCATGACGCTCAGCCGATACGCTGATCGTGCCCCCCGCCTCTGCGCGCGCAATCGCGTACTTGATGGCGTTTTCTACAATCGGCTGCAATACCAAACTCGGCACGCTACATCGATACGCATCGTCAGTCACTCTCAGTTCAACTAATAAGCGATCGGAAAATCGCACCTTTTCGATATCAAGATAGAGTTCAATTGCCAGCAGCTCCTCGCGGAGGCTTGTCAATGCCATGTCGTCGCGCTCCAGTGCAAAACGCAGAAACGTCGACAATTTCAGCAACATGCTGTTGGCATCCTCTGCGCGCTCAGCAGTGATCAATGCGCTCAGGGAATTCAGGGTGTTGAACAGAAAATGCGGGTTGAGCTGGTAACGGAGCAACTGCAATTGCGCTGCCTTGGTTTGAGCCTCAGCCCGCATTCTTTTCAACGCCTCCTGACGTTGCGCCGATTCGGCTCTGACCGCCACCTCCTGTTCCCGCTGCAGAAACTCAAAGTATTTGATGCCGTGATAAAGCGCCGCCCATGTAAAAAACACAAACATTGAAGGGAACAGCCAGCCTCCGAAATCGTTCCATAAGCCGCGCTCGCCCGTCATGGACATAAACAACTGCAATCGCAGCGCTGACCAAACCAAGGCCAAAATGATGGCGCTACCGACCACTGCGACAACGCGGGAATACCCCCCCCAGTTCCACACCGCGCGGTACAGGTAGCGCAAGGGCGTAGACAACATGAATCCGAGCAGTGACTGCCCTATGTTGTGGCCGAGATATGACCACTCGTACTGCTCATAGGGCACACTCAAGCTCAAGTATGTGAGCAGCGAAATGCCCACCCAACCGACGCACTGGAGCAACCAGAACAAGGTGTTGTCGTCGCGAACCAAGCGGTAATAGGTCTGATTATGGGGCTGCAACAGACACTCCAAACATATGAGAAGAAACGAAAATAATCTTATAGGTCTCTGTTTTTTGTATATTTTTTTAAATTACGACGGATGACAAAACGGTGCTACACTACGCGCCGTTCGGGGCCCTACCCGGGTTGCTTTTGGGGGAAACTAACATGACCGAACTGCAGGCTAAAGTGCAGTCAACGCTGCTCGCCGAGCACAATCAAGCGTCCGTCAGCGCCATGCTCAATGCCATTTTGGAGAAACCCCTAACGCCCATGGAGGCGAAACAGGCTAAAACATACATGGAACAGGTGGCGTCACAGGCGGCGGATGCTGAAGGCGCAGAGGTCCAGTTATTTCAACTCATGGAAATGAAGAATCAGCACACCACCTACGTGATGCGTGTTGCCCTGTTCTCCAATAATAAGGCGATTGGCCTCGATGTGATGGATGCCGAGAACGGGCAATTTTTTGTTCCAGAAAACTGTCCCGTGGTAGAACTACAGAGCGCGACCCTGAATTGAAAACCCCGCCCCCGGCGAGGGAGCTGCTGACCTACACCACACTAGTCGGCCTTGTGGCATATGCCGCAATCGCGACCGACCTCTATTTACCCGCTATTCCCTACATGATTGCCGACCTGGCAGGCACGCAGGCCGACGGTCAGCTGACCCTGAGCGTATTCATGGTCGGGCTGGCCGTGGGCCAGCTCGTTTTTGGCCCGCTATCGGATCAATTCGGTCGATTGCCCGTGGTGCGCATCGGAACGTTGTGCTTCCTCATCACATCGGTGTTGTGCGCCGTAGCGCAGAGCATGGAGATGATGTGGGCCCTCCGAGGCCTGCAAGGCGCTGCCGCAGCCAGCGGCCCCGTGATCGCACGAGCCATCGTCAGGGACCGCTATGAGGGCAATCGGGCGGCTCAGGTGATGTCGGCCCTGTCAGGTGCCATGGCAGTGATCCCTATGGTGGCCCCCAGTGTCGGCGTCCTTGTACTGCGATTCTTCCCGTGGCCAGCCGTATTCCTGGCGCTGGCTCTATTCGCCCTTATCATCCTTGCCGCGCTGATCCGGTTTCCCGAGACCGCCCCGGCACGCAGCGAATCGAAGTTGACTATCACAATAGTGCTCGCGGGGTTCAGGGAGATGCTCTGTCATCCGACGTTTTTGGGTTATCAATTGGCAGGATCTTTTTCTTTCGCCGCTTTATTTTGCTACCTATCTACCGTGGCGTATTTCTTGCCGGACGTCTTTAATGTTCCGACGGAGCAGTTCGGGGTGGCATTTGCGCTGACCGTGCTGGGCTTTATGACAGGCAGCCTGATCAATGCCCGGGTCGTCATGCGCTTTGGGCTCGACGCAACATTACGTACCGGCTTACTCATCAGCCTGCTTACCGCGGCCGCTATCAGCCTGCTGGCTCACTCAGCCGGGCAGTTACTCCCCCTCATGGCAGGGTTGTCGTCTCTTTTTTTCTTGGGTGTCGGCCTCACCGCCGCCAATGCCTCAATGGGTGCAATCTCGCTGTTTAAAGAACGTGCCGGTGCTGCATCCGCCGTTTACGGCTTTACCCATGCGCTACTCGCTGCAGGAGTCGGTGCTATCGCGGGCGCGCTTTACCGTGGCAGACTCATCGAGCCAGCCCTGATCATTCTGATTTGTGCCATCATCGCGATTGGAGGCTTTGTCCTGGCAAGGGTCACCGCAGAGCAAGACACGGTGAGTCAGTAAGATCTTCGTCCCCTTGGATACCACGGGCCGGCTACCGCAAAAAAAATGGCAAGTGATACTTCATTGAGTTGCCACGCGCCGCAGCACCGGGGAAGAGCATGAGCAACACACGCTGGGAACAATTGCTCAGGTACCGTTTTATCGAAATCGTCGCGATGTGGGAGGGGCGCCTCACAACCAGACATCTGTGTGACGTGTTCGGCATCGGTCGCCAGCAGGCGAGCAAAGACATCAATAACTACAAGCGATCGATCGGTCCGGGCAATCTGGAATATGACCCGATTGCCAAGGGCTACCAACCCAGCGCCGACTTCACACCCAAAGTCAGCCGGGGAGAGGCAGAGGAATACCTAGAAATCGTCGCAGGTGTCAGCGACATACAGCAGCTACTCGGCCAGCTGCCCCACGCCTTTCTCAGCACCGAGGTCTTGACCGCACCGCGCCGACACATCCCGCCACTCATTTTGCGGCCTTTGCTGCAGGCCGCGCGAGATCATCGGCGCGTAGAAGTCGACTACGTCTCGCTTAACCAGCCAGACAGAGAAGGCCGCATCATCGTGCCGCATACTCTGGTCTGGACGGGTTTGCGCTGGCACGTTCGCGGATGGTGTGAAAAAAATCAGGATTACCGGGATTTTGTTCTCAGTCGATTTCGAGGCGAACCCGAGATACTCGAGGCGTCAGAGCACACCGCTGACAATGATGCGGATTGGCAGCAGTACGTAGAGGTGGTGATTGCTCCGGACCCCAGACTCACTGCACAACAGCAGGAAGTGGTGGCCCATGACTTCGACATGCGGGACCACCGCCTAATGCTGCGCGCCCGCGCAAGACTGCTCCCTTACTTAATCAAGTTGCTGCAGATTGAGCTGAATCCGGAGGACCGGCACCCCCGCGCTCAACAGGTCATTATTCTTAATCAAACAGACCTGACCCCGTGGTTATTTGAGAGCACCTAGCGGGAGGGCGGGCTCTCAACTTGGCGGCAACCTCCGACGACGTGAGGCCTGCCTCATGAGTGTGCGCGGCATCCTGGGCTTTTTACCGGTCTGTAGGTAACGGTGAATCGTTTCTTGTGACCGCAGTGCCGGGGCCGTCTTGGCCCGACCCACCATCTCATTATCCTGGGCCTCATTGAGCACGCGCGCTTTCACATTGTCATGCCATTGCTGATCCAGAATATCTTGCAACTGCTGCTGAACAGCCCGGTCCTGAATGGGGCACAACACCTCCACCCGATAATCAATATTCCGCGTCATCAAATCTGCCGAGCCCAATAAATACTCTGGCGCACCGCGGTTATGGAAAATATAGACCCGCGGGTGCTCAAGGTAGCGGTCGATAATGCTGATTGCTTCGATGTTGTCAGAAATACCTGGCACGCCCGGCAGCAACGAGCACATCCCCCGCACAATTAAGCGGATCTGAACGCCGGCCTGACTCGCTTCGTACAATTTCATGGTGAATTGCCGGTCAACGAGGTTATTGCACTTCAGCGTCATCATGGCGCGATACCCCTGCCTCGCGTGCTCGATCTCACGATCAATGCGCGCCATCAGGCCCGAGCGAGAGCTATGTGGCGACACCAAGAGCCTTTTATATTCGGGTATGCGGTAGTTGTATTTCAGAAACTCGAAAACAGACGCAACATCTTCGCCAACTGTCTGATCTGAGGTGAGCAGAGAGAAATCCGTGTAGAGACGCGCCGTCTTCTCGTTAAAGTTCCCGGTGCCGATGTGGCTGTAGTAACGGATCCGGCCCTGCTCTTTGCGCTCGATCGAGAAGAGCTTGCAATGCACCTTTAGACCGGGAATACCGAAGATTACCTCTACGCCGGCCTCAGTGAGTCGATGAGCCATCTCGATATTGGCATGCTCATCGAACCGCGCCGCCAGCTCCACAACAGCCGTAACACGCTTGCCGTTATGCAAAGCGTTTATCAGTGCCTCGGCAATACGAGAATTATTGGCGGTCCGATACAAGCAGATCCTGATCGACGAAACGCTGGGGTCCAATGCCGCCGTTTTCAGCACATCCACGATGTAATCGAAGGGGTGGTAAGGGAAGTAAAGCAGCACATCTCGTGCCCGAATCACATCAAAAATACTGGCGGGATCATCAATCTCGGGAATGTTGATCGGAGGGTGAGGCCGATACTCCAGTGCCTTGCCGCCCGGATTGGGGAACGACAGAAAATCCTTGGAGTTGTGGTAGCGACCTCCTGAAATCATGCTGTCATACCGACCGAAACCAAAACTCTTACGCAAGGCACTGAGCAGCGCTTCTGGCATGGTTCTGTCATATACAAAACGGACCGCATCAGCTTTACGGCGCTGCTTCAGGCTAGACGCCATTTTTTCAATCAAGCTCTCATTGATCGACGGATCCAGCTCCAACTCGGCATCTCTTGAGAACTTAAAGCAGTAAGCCTTGACCGAGGAAATCGTAAACACACCTCGAAAAACCTGAGGCAGACAGGCTCTAATGACGTTATCCAAGGTAATGTAAACCGTGCCTTTGCGACGGCCTTTCTGTCTGGGAATTTCTATGAACCTACCCAGTTGCTCGGAGGGCACTTCCAATACCGCAAATTTCTCGCCCTCACGGCTTTTAATCATTACCGCCAAATACAATGATTCGTCGGCAAGGTTAGGTATCGCCAGAGACTCATCCAGCAGGATCGGTTCCAGCTCGGGCAACACGGTCTCACGGAAGAAGTGACGGACAAACTCGGCCTGCCCTTCATCCAGCTGCCGCTCGTTAATCAGATAGATTTTTTGCTTTTGGAGTTCGCTCATCAGGGACGCGTAGATCGCGTCGAACTCTTTTTGCAGCGCGACGACTTCTCGCTGAATCAACTGCAAAAGATCTTTCGCAGCCTGCCGCTCACTGCCCCGGGATACGGAGATTAAACGGCGCACTTCAGCCACCCGCACCCGGAAAAACTCATCCAGATTATTGGAGAAAATACCGAGGTACCGCACTCGCTGAATCAGCGGCACGTCGACGTTTCGGGCTTCTTGCAAAACCCTTGCGTTGAAAGACAGCCAGCTGATTTCCCGCGCGAACAACGCCTGATTGCTCGCATCGGCTAAACGCGATTGCACTGGATTAACCATTAATCGCCTCCCCTCTTCCCAAGCAGCGTCGCTAATACCGCTTATTCTCTAGCGCCAAGCCTATTCACATTTCGGTGACATTCACCACCAGAGCCGCTCGACCATGGCGCCATATCTCGTACCTGCAATCTACCAGCACATGGGTCCTGGCATGGACGCTGGACCCTCACTCGTTGCAACGGCCGCAGGGGGCCTTGGCCTGCGATCCCCGAGGGCACTTTACCGACCGTCAGCCTTCAGTTGTCGCAGGAATCCGGCGAACCGAGTCTGATCTGTCGCGTCATTTCTAAGTATTTGCCCTTAAATACGAGGCGATCATATCTGCGCAGCGATCAGGCGCCTCAAGCGGCAACAAATGTCCTCCCGCTAAGCTCTGGATGTCGATGCGCTGGTTGCAACGCTGAATCCACTTCACGGTTCTCGACGTGAGCACATAAGATTGTTCACCGGCTATTACGAGACAAGGCTTATCAACGGATCTGAGGGCACCGGCAACGCTTGGCACCGATCGGTAAACGCAGGCTTCCCAAGCACCGGAATAACGGAGCTTGATCCCCTCACCATCCTCGCTGTGTGCGGCCATGACATAGGCCTTGAGCGCTTCGTCACTAAAATCAGAAAACACCCTTTTCCCTCGGTAAAACGTAAAGGCAGCCTCGAAGGTCTCAAAGTGATGGGGGCGTTTAAGCGCTCGCTGCACAATCGCCGTACCATTGGGCCTGAAAAAATTCATGACTCGCGCCATAAGCCAGACTGCGGTCGGGGGCAGAACCGGATCAATCAGAACAAGACCCGCAAATAGGTCGGGGCGCCTCTGATGAGCCAGCACGCCTGCAGCGGCTCCCATGGAGTGACCGACTAGCCACACGGGGTGCTCTGACCCCTCCAAGGAGTCAATCAAGTCCTGCGCATAAGTTCGCCACGACAGAAACGTGGGCGCAGGACTGTCTGCCCAAAGGGGTCGATGGTCGAATGGCGTGATATCGGAAAGCCCTCTTTTCTCAAGTGCATCAAATAGAGGCGCGTACGCGCCAGACGGGTACCCATTGGCGTGTGAGAATATGGCGTGAGGCATCGAAGAATCGTTCCTTTGCGGGTGGCGGAGTTTAGCGCTTTTTTCCACTCTGTCGCACGTGAAGGGCGGTTCATCGCAGGAAGCCGATACGGATGACCCCCAGCGTGAACAATGCGCTTTGGACCTACGGAGTAGGCGGTGGAAGCTGTAATTGGACCGCACCCTCACGTTGCCTAACATTGACGCGCGCTGGACTGGCGGTACGTCCAAAGAGACAGCTTGAAACATCATCGGAGAAACCATAATGACCACAAGATTAAAGGGGGCGCTGATTAGCGCCGTGCTCGCGGCGGCCTTCATTGGGCAAACGCAGGTGGCGATGGCACAGCAAGGCAGAATCGAAAACCCGGCTGAGGGATCCACCCAGAGCGGAATCGGTTTGATCTCAGGCTGGCGCTGCGATGCTGACGTGCTGGAGATCGAATTCGAAGACGGAAGTCGATCGGTAGCGGCGTACGGTACGGCCCGGGCCGATACAGAGAGCGCGTGTGGAGATTCAGATAACGGCTTCGGCTTGCTATACAACTTCAATCTGCTTGGCAGTGGCCAACACACAATTAAGGCGCTGGCTGATGGCGAGCAGTTCCGTGAAATCACTTTTAATGTGGTGAGACCTTCCACCGGAGAATTCGCGACCGGATTGGAAGCGCAAGTGACCGTGCAAGATTTTCCGCAGGACGGGCACTCGGTGACATTAGCGTGGAGCCAGGCCCAGCAAAACTTCGTCATTACTGGCGAGTCTATCCCCGCGACAGGGGGGGCTGACGTACTGCAGGATGGCGTCGCAGCCGCCCAATATGACGCAGGCATCTTCGCGTTTGACCAGGCGTTGGGTTACGGCGCGTGTGGTGGAGGCCCCGCACCTGACACCGGATGCGAATCTATCGCCTTTGAGGTAGTGGACGATGCGGAACGTGGCTCTGTGCTGGAAGTGAGCTACCTCACTGATCAGTTTGCGGGGATCGTGATTGACTCCAATACACCGGGCCTGGACATGTCCGCTTACGAAACGGGCGTACTCAACTTTGACATTAAGGTCGTCAGCGCAGGCAGTAACACGACCTACAAAGTAAAGCTGGACGACCACAATGGAGGCTCTACCGGCGAGTTTGACGTCTCAGCGGACAATTCTGGCGATTGGAGCACATATAGCGTCAACATGTCTGACCTATTGGCAAACGTTGATGGCAATGGCGTGGGCGGCAATATGTCTCTGACCACAGTCAAGGCTGTTGTGTTCATGGCGACGTTTGGTCAGGTCCAAGACGTGGTCTTCAGGCTGGATAACGTCTACTTCTCTCAGTAAGACATTACTTGATTAGAAGGGCGGCCTCTGAGCCGCCTTTTTTGTTCGCCAGTTTTTTGGATCCGGTTTTTCAGGCCCGGGTTGTTGAGCAAGGCTTCGGGGGCGGTTTGCGAATTCCCGCTGATTGGCGGCAACACCGCGCTTGTTTTTGTCCCCCTCAATTCGAAGGACTAGAGCTTAGAGAACTCCCGATTCAAGTCGTACTGCCTCGAGGTGACGTAACGCTCCATCGCTTCAATACGGCTCGCTGCCTTCGCCACCCTCTCCGTGGCTTTCCGAACACGCTCCGCGGGGGCATCGGTATACCGAAAAACGGTTTTGCGCCGATACGTATGCCGATCTTCGTCGTACTCCATGTCGATCTCGATCTCCTCGTCGGGCAAATCAGACCATCGGGAGGCTTTCGGGGCGACGCCGATCCAGGCGATCACATACAACCAAAATGCCAGCGACCCTGTAAACATCAGTAGCGCAACCGCCGCCAAGCGAACCACCCAGTTGGGTACATCCCAGTGTGCTGCCAGCCCTGCACATACGCCGCCAATCCAGCCCTCGGAGCGGTTTCGGTACAAGCCCATGCCCCACCCTCGTCGCCGGCTTTCACCAAAGCTTCGTTGCCGCTCAAACATTACCGCTCCTCCTCTTTCGCCGCAGCGTTGGCGTCCTGTCGCCAATTCGGATGATCAGCATCCAGGATAGATTCGAGTGAATCGATCCGGTCCGCCATCTGATCCACCGCAACCAGCATTTCTTCCAGTGCCTGACGATCGTCCTCGCTGAGCTGACTACTAGAGCGGTTAACGCTCCGGTAGTGCATCACGATCCAGGTTGGTGCCACGATGACCATGAACAGCACCATCGGCACGAACAACATTTCAAACGGGTTCATTTTCTCTCCCTGTCGATAACCGCCTGCCGATCACAAACGGGCCCATCTCCCTTGGTTTTCATTATGCCAGCAAGACTCATGAAGACTGCGCACTGCTACTGCCGTCTGTCGGCGTCTCGGTGTCCGCCATAGCGTCCTTAATGCGCAGCAATTCATCATCCAGCCAGTCGTCCTCGCCGAGCGCGTCAATCTCTGCAGCCAGGCTAGAGGCAGTATCTCGGCCCAGATCCATGGCCTGCAATTCCCCTTCGAGGTTATCCACTTTGCGTTCGAAGCGCTCGAACTTGGCAAAGGCATTATCCAATTCGTTGCGCTGCACCTGCTTTTTCACCTGAATTCTTGAGCTGGCCGCTTTGCTTCTCAAAAGGATCGCTTTTTGTTTGGCCTTGGCGTCATCGAGTTTCTGCTGCAATTGGCCAATCTCCTCGTTCAGTTGCGCAATGTGCTCACCAGACGAGGTCAATTCTTCCTCGATAATGCGAAGCGATTCCTCAACCGCACGCCGCTCTTGCAGGGCGGCCTTAGCCAAATCATCGCGGCCTTTCGAGACGGCGAGTTTTGCCTTCTCCTCCCAATTAACGACCTCAGCGGCAACACGATCCCGTCGCCGTGCCGATGTCTTTTGGTCCGCAATGACGCGGGCCGACGCACTTCTCACCTCGACCAGCGTATCCTCCATTTCCTGAATTATCAGGCGAATCATTTTTTCCGGATCCTCGGCACTGTCACACAGCGCGTTCAGATTGGAATTAACGATGTCCGATATACGTGAAAAGATTCCCATGTTCCTCTCCCTTTATGCCTTATCCGTTGTGCCTATTGTGGTGACGTCTATGCAGTCGAGTGCCGCCACCTCAGGAGCGACTCCTCCTGCTTCTCGTTTGTCGATACATAGCGCGTAATCGCTTACTGCCTCTTCGCTGACTGCGGTGACCATTCCACAGCCCGTGATCAGAAACGCGCCAGCAAGCACCGCACCGAACACGCGGGCGCGTGATACCAACCTTGGATAACCCACAGCGCTGCCGTTAATGCGCATAGCGATCCACCGCCTCGTTCTCGTCAGCAGCTTCAGTTGATGCCCGGTAACGCGCCGCAAGGTTATTTCCAATCCAGTAGGCGCCCTCCACTGACGCCGTCACAAAACCAAAGGTGGCCGCGGCACGCGCGGGTCCCGCAAATACCGCGAGGGCGCTGCATACAAACAGCACTGCCATGTAGACCAAAGCTCGCTCGTCGATAACGTCCATTTCATCTCTCCGTGTGTGCATATTGAACTGACTCCGTGTTCCTACAGGCGGGTTTTGCCTGCACACATAGATTATTGCGAAAGGCATGCCAGACTTTATTTTTCCCGTATATTCAATGGTTTAAATCAAGGCCGGCTTGTTCATTGAGAAATTAAAGGTTTTTTTAACTCTTTTTTTCGTACATGTTTCGCCTTCGTTAGGGTATTTTTACCTCATGGACAAACAGGCCCCTACCATTATTGGCGAATCCACCGCCCTGGCGGCCGCGCTGGACCACATCTCACGGCTCGCCGGCATTGACCGTCCCGCACTCATTGTGGGTGAGCGCGGCACCGGCAAGGAGCTTGCCGCCGAGCGTCTCCACTATTTGTCTCCCCGCTGGAATCAGACCCTTACGAAAATTAACTGCAGCGCTGTGACCGAGTCCCTGCTGGAAAGTGAGCTTTTCGGCCATGAAGCGGGTGCATTTACCGGCGCTACCAAGCAACACATCGGGCGATTCGAACTCACCGACGGCGGCACGCTATTCCTCGACGAACTCGCCACGATGTCACCCAGACTTCAGGAAAAACTCCTGCGGGTGATCGAATACGGCGAATTTGAGCGGGTCGGCGGTCAAAAAACGCTGCGGGTAGATGTTCGACTAGTCGGTGCCACCAATGCAGACTTGCCCGCGATGGCTGACGCCGGTCTTTTTCGCTGGGATTTGCTCGATCGTTTGAGCTTCGACGTTGTGGCCTTGCCACCCCTCAGAGAGCGTGACGATGATCTACTCGAGCTCGCCCACCACTTCGGCATGCGGATGTGTCGGGAACTTGGATGGGAATACTTCCCCGGCTTCGCCAAGGCCGCTGTACGACAACTCCAATCACATCACTGGCCGGGCAATATTCGCGAACTTAAAAACGTTGTCGAACGGTCGCTGTTCAGGGCAATAGAAGCTGAACGCCCTATCACTCAGATTGTGATCAACCCCTTTCACCAGACAGACAGTTCATCACCTACACCCGATTCGCCAGACGCCACACACAACGTGTCGGAGCAGCAACTCCCGGAAACGGATGCTGTGTCGTCATCTCAGGCCTCTCCCTTGTCGCCATCACGGAATGCGTGGCCCATAGACCTCAAAAAGCAGCTCCACGACGCAGAACTGTCGTGGCTAGAGCAGGCGCTCGACGCGGCCCATCAGCGTCAAAACGACGCTGCGGACCTACTCGGACTCAATTACAACCAGATGCGCGCGCTGGTTCGCAAGCACGGCCTAACAAGCCGCCGCGGCCGGGGCAAAAGCTAGCGCAAGCCCTGTGCCGTCACCCAATCGAGTGTGGTGCTCAATGCCGCGCCCAGCTTTTCACCGATCTCATCAACGTGCTCACGCCCGATGATGAGCGGCGGACACAGCGCAACGCGGTTACCGCCCAGAGGCCTGACGACCAAACCATTGTCCTCAGCGGCCTTCGCGCAGAACTGCCCCACTTTCATACCCTCAAAGGGCTGTTTCGAGTCTTTGTCTGCAACGAGCTCCAACGCACCAATCATGCCGACGCCCGATACCTCGCCAACCAGAGGGTGATCTGCAAATCCCGCCAAACGAGACTGCAAATAACTACCCACCTCTGCTGCATGATCAAATATGCGATCGCGCACATAAATATCGATCACCTTGCTCGCTACCGCGCACCCAAGCGGGTGACCGCTGTAGGTATACCCATGACCGAATACTCCGACCTCCGTCGCCGAAGCATTGATGCAATCGGCGATATCCCCCTGAACGATAGCGGCCGATACCGGCACATAGGCTGACGACAACGCTTTTGCCAGCGTCATCATCTGAGGCCGCATCGCCATCTTGTTCGCGCCAAAATCGGCCCCCAGGCGCCCGAATCCGCATATCACCTCATCGTCCCATAACCAGATGCCGTAGCGATCCAGAACTGTCTGAATCGCCTCGAAATATCCCGCCGGCGGTACAATGACACCCCCTGCGCCACTGACCGGCTCAGCTATCATCGCCGCAATCGTGTCGGGGCCTTCAGCCAAAACCAGGGATTCCAGTTCGTCGGCACGGCGCGCCACGAAATCCGCCTCGGATTCGCCTTCCATCGCGCCACGATAATAGTTGGCCGAACCCGTCCTCAAAACGCCCAGTGCCTCAAACGGCAATTGGAAATGTGCGTGGTTCGTCGGGATCGCGGTGAGCGCCGCAGAGGCCAGTGTCACGCCGTGGTAGCCCTGCTCTCTGGCAATGACCTTCACGCGCTGGGGCTGCCCGGAAGCCTCAGCGTGGTAACGGATCAACTTGAGAAGCGTATCGTTCGCGTCTGAGCCGGAGTTACCGAGAAACACTCTGCCATCCGACATCGGCACCATGGCTGACAGCTTGTCCGCAAGCTCCATGGCAGAGGCGTGTGTCTTGCCGCCAAACATGTGGCTAAAGCTGAGCTCACGCATCTGGCGCTCGGCTACCTCGATGATCTCCTCATTGCCGTAACCCAGAGCCGTGCACCAGAGGCCCGCCATGCCTTCCAGGTAGCGCTTCCCCTGCTTGTCGAAGATATAAGGCCCCTCTGCCCGGGCCACCACCATCTGCTCGGACAGCGACGGATTAGTTGTTGGATAAATCATGGCAGTCATCGGTCACACTCCCTGTCTCAGCGCGAAGCGGTTGATTATGACGGTCAGTCTATCGACTCCCGCAGGCCACCACTACTCCCCAGAGGTGTTTCGTCCAAGGTGTTTCGTCCGAGGTGTTAGGTCCGAGGTGTTAGGTCCGAGGTGTTCGATCAGAGGAGTTTGCCAAGCGCTCTGCGAATATGGCGTGTCCGCCGAGTAGATGCTCAAAGCTGGCATCTCTCATCAGGATCGCGCAGTGGGCCTGGATCGCACAGCCAATGAGATACCGCGGGATTAGGTCGCTTTAGTTCGCTCCTTTCCGCAGCGCTCACAGCGGAAACGCGTAATCAACTCGCCGCGATGAACGGCGAAAGGATCGGCTTTAACTGGCCGCCATTTGTGATGGCCATTGCGGCACATCGTTTGATCGGGCTTCTTTTTTTTACCGCGAGCAAAGGGCAGTACATCGGCCATAGGTCGATCACCCTTCCGATTTCGCGCGCTCGACCGCCTGCTGCCATGATGACAGGCGTCTGCGCCGAGCGCCGGTCGTCATTCTGGCTGGGAACGACTGATCCGCACGCCACACTTTCGCCAACGCCTCTGTGTTCTTCCAGATTCCCACACCGAGCCCCGCAAGAAAGCAGGCCCCCGCTACAGTCGTTTCAATCACCCTCGGGCGGACAATCTCGCGGCCCAGATAATCCGCCTGCAGTTGCATGAGCATATTGTTGGCGGAAGCGCCACCGTCTACGCGGAGATCGCCCATTCGTCTCCCGAGATCACGCTCCATGGCTCGCAAAATATCGACATTCTGCAGCGCCATTGCCTCCAGCGTTGCACGGGCAAGATGAGCAGCCGTCGCACCGCGGGTCAATCCCGATATCACACCTCGCGCATCGGGGTCCCAATGCGGCGCCCCCAAACCGGTCAATGCGGGAACGAACTCAACGCCGTTTGCGTCTGAAACGGTCGCAGCCAAGCGCTCAATATCCGGAGCACGCTTGATAATGCCTAAGCCATCTCTCAACCATTGCACCGCCGCTCCGCAGATGAACGCGCCGCCTTCGAGGGCATAAACCGGGGACTGTTGCCCCGGCAGCTGCCAAGCAACCGTGCTGAGTAATCCAGCATCACTGTGCATACGGTCTTGACCGGTGTTCATGAGAATAAACGAGCCTGTCCCGAAGGTGCACTTGGCGGCGCCTCTCTCGAAGCCCGCCTGACCGAAAAGTGCCGATTGCTGATCGCCGGCGATACCGGCGATGGGCAGACCGTCAGGCAGCCCGGGCACGCCTAGAGTGCGACCTAAGTCGCCACTCGACGGGATGATATCCGGCAGAATATTGCGAGGGACATTGAAGAGCTTGAGCAGGTCCGGATCCCAATCCAGCGTGCGCAAATTCATCAAGGACGTGCGAGACGCGTTGGACACATCCGTTGCATGTACCAGCCCGCCGGTTAGCCTAGCCAGCAGATAAGCGTCGATGGTACCGGCGGCGATCTCGCCGCGACGCGCGCGGCCTCTGGCACCGTCGATATCATTCAATAACCAACGAAACTTGCTCGCCGAAAAGTACGGATCCAGCACCAAGCCGGTCCTGTCACGGACCATCGGCTCTAGGCCCTTTTTACGGAGACCATCGCAAAACGCCGCCGTGCGACGGCACTGCCAGACGATGGCATTGCCCAACGGTTTGCCCGTGCGTCGCTCCCACAATAATGCGGTCTCGCGCTGGTTCGTGATGCCGATACAGGCAATATCGGCAGGCTTGCACAATCCCTTGCGAAATACCGCACGAATACCCTTGAGTACCGACGTCCAAATTGCGTCGGGATCATGCTCGACCCAACCGGGCTTGGAGTAGATCTGGGGGAACTCGTGGTTCACGCTGCCGAGCACGACACCGAGGGTATTCATGACCGCAACGGTCGTCCCCGTGGTGCCCTGATCGATGGCCAGGATGGCCTTCATCGCCGCTCCTCGCTACCCAGAGTTTCTCAGGCTGCTTCGAAGCCCGAGATCGCCTTGATCTCCAGATAATCGGTAAAGCCATGTGCACCCCACTCACGACCATTACCTGATTGCTTGTAGCCGCCAAAGGGCACATCCATGCCGGGAGACGCGCCGTTGATGTGAACATTACCCGCGCGGATACGGGAAGCCACGGAACGCGCGTGATCGAGATCGCCACTCTGGACATAGCCTGCCAAACCATAGGGCGTATCGTTGGCAATCTGGATCGCTTCGTCCTCGCTGTCGTAGGGCAACATTGCCAGCACCGGGCCAAAGATCTCCTGCTCGGCGATGGTCATATCGTTGGTGACTTCGGAGAACACGGTTGGCTTAACGTAGTAACCGCGTTCGATGCCCTCGGGCAAGCCGGGACCACCGCAGACCACTTTGGCACCTTCAGCCACACCGGCTTCGATCAAGCTCTGGATCTTGTCCCATTGCACTTTGGATACGACCGGGCCCATCGTTGTCGCCTCATCGCCGGTAGCGCCAATCACAACAGACTCCGTGACCTTTGCTGCGATCACCTCTGCCTCTGCCAATAGCGCACGGGGCACAAGCATTCGCGACGGCGCGTTACAAGACTGTCCGGTGTTGTTGTACATATGCAGTACACCCCGGGTGACCGCCGCCTCCAGATCCGCGTCGTCGAGAATAATATTGGGCGATTTGCCACCCAATTCCTGTGTCACCCGTTTCACGGTGGGCGCTGCGTTTTGCGCAACCAGAGAGCCTGCACGGGTTGAGCCCGTGAAAGACATCATGTCGACGTCTGGGTGACGCGAGAGCGCCTCACCTACAGTCGGGCCGTCACCATTCACCAGGTTGAAGACACCCGCGGGCACTCCTGCCTCGTCCATTATCTCAGCGTAGAGATAAGCAGAGAGCGGCGCCACTTCGCTGGGCTTCAATACCATTGTGCAGCCTACCGCTAGCGCCGGCGCGACCTTACAACTGACCTGGTTCAACGGCCAGTTCCATGGCGTAATCAAGCCGCAAACACCGATCGGCTCTTTCACCACACGGTGCGGGCCGAGGTCCTCGGTGAATGAGTAGGTTTTCAGGATTTTTGCCGCCTCAGTGATGTGGCCGAGCCCGGCGTAGGCTTGAGCCGTGCTGGCAAGCTTGATGGGCGCACCCATTTCCAACCGAATCGCCTCAGCAATCTCACCGATACGGCGTTGGAAGATCTCGGCCATGCGCTCCAGCATGCCAACACGCTCTTCGATGCTGGTCTGGCTGAACGTCTCAAAAGCAGCTTTTGCTGCGGCCACTGCGGCGTCGACGTCGGCCTCGGCACCCAGAGAGATCGTTGCGCAGACTTCCTCGTTCGAAGGGTCTAGAACATCCAGCGTTTTGGGCGTGATGGGGTCAACCCACTGACCGTTGATATAGAACTGTGTGTACTCTCGCATGGTGACCTCGATAGTTTTTGTGATGTCGTTAACAGACAGCGGCGTTACCTAAGGCAACACGCGCTGCGGATGCATTCCGTCAGAATACCCCATAAAGGGGGGATGAATGGAGTAGCCCAGTAGCGCCTTCACGCGATCAGGCAGGACAGCCACCTGCTCCGTGGGAACAGATAACAGCATGGTCTCAAGAGGCCGCAACCAACCAGCACAATATTGTGGCGTCACCACGCGCCTAGCCGATTGTGATCGGTTAGCACCACCCCGGTGCCACAGGTCGCCGCGCGCGATCATCAGCGATCCTGCCGGCATCGTGACCTTGACGGCGTCCGGGTGCGCGCCCGCATCACCCTCCGTACCTTCCACCGTCGCAAAATCCTGATCGCGCAACACGCCGGGAAAATCGGTTTCAGCCCACAGGTGACTACCCGGTAGGACCTCGGTCGCGCCGTTTTCGAGTGTGGTGTCGTCGAGCGCCCAAAAAGTCGACACGCCCAGCAAATCGTGGGGCGGCGTCAGTGTGGTGTGGCCGTCGTCGGTATGCCAGGGCTGCGGGGATTCACCCGGCTCCAGACAAATTGCCAAGCAGGCCGACAGCAAGCAGCTCTCGCCGAGATAATGCTCCGCCCAAGCCAATGACACCGGATGGGCAATCAGCTCCGCAAATATCGGATCCTTAGCAAGCATGGCGTAAACGCGATGCGTGCGGGTTCCCTCAAATACATTGCGCCCCATTGGGCCCTGTTCGATCCAGGGCGCCAGCGCCCCCCGTTGCCGTTCCAGCGCTTCGCTATCCAGCAGTTCGGGTATCACGCAGAAGCCTTGGGCATCGAAATCAGCAACCAATTGCGCCACATCTCGCCCGGGCAGATGGGTGCGCAGTTGACCGGCGAGCGCAGCGGCGGATCCGTTAGGCTGTGGTGCATTCACAGGCGTTTCTCCAGTGACGTTTTGTGCTGACCGCGGAGTTTCTTCATACTGCGCGTCCGGCCAAAAATTACTTGGGGCAAAAAAATGAATCAAGCCGTTGATCTGGACGAGCTGACACTGTTTCGGGACATGGCGCGCCGCGCATTCGAGCAGGAGATTACACCTCACTACGAGCAGTGGGAAGAGAACCGCATGATCCCTCGGGCGCTCTGGAATCGGCTCGGTGAGGCAGGACTGCTATGTCCCGATATGGACGAGCAGTTCGGTGGCGCCGGCACATCGCCCCACGTCACGCTCGCGATGATCGAAGAATTATCCGAAATGGGATTCGGGGGCTTTGCATCGGGTTACGGCATTCACAACAACATTGTCGCGCCCTATGTCAGTCGTCACGGCACCGAGGAGCAGAAAGCACACTGGTTGCCACGGATGGCCAAAGGCGAGGTCGTGGGCGCTTTGGCGATGACAGAACCAGGCGCGGGATCCGACGTACAAGGTATCCGCACCAACGCGGTTCGCGATGGCGATGAGTGGGTACTGAATGGCTCAAAAATCTTTATTACCAACGGCATCCATGCAGATCTGGTGATCGTCGCGGCCATTACGGACCCCGGCAAAGGCGCCAAGGGAACATCGCTATTTTTGGTAGATGCACACTCTGCGGGTTTCGAGAAGTCGAAAAAAATCGACAAGATTGGCCAGCACACTTCAGACACCGCGCTGCTCTTTTTCAATGACGTGCGCTTACCCGCCACCGCGCTGCTGGGTGAAGAAAACCGTGGCTTCGTCATCATGATGGAAGAGCTACCTCGCGAACGATTAGGTATCGCCGCACAGGCCATAGCCGCCTCAGAGGGTGCGCTGGATATTACAGTGCAGTACGTTCAGGAGCGCGAGGCTTTCGGGCAGAAGATCGGGCAATTTCAGAACACGCGCTTCAAGCTCGCTGAAGTCAAAACTGACATCGCCGTGAATCGTGCCTTCTACGAGCAATGCGCCAGAGACTACGCCAGTGGGACTCTGACAGCCGACACGGCAGCGATGCTCAAACTTGCCAGCTGCGAAATGCAATGCCGGGTAGCGGATCAATGCCTGCAGCTCTTTGGCGGTTATGGCTATACCTCGGAGTATCCAATCTCGCGCTTTTATGTTGATGCGCGCATACAGACCATCTATGGCGGCTCTTCAGAGATCATGCGGGAACTCGTAGCCCGTTCCATATTAGGCCGCTAGCCAGCACGGGGGGTGCTCGCCCCCCAATCTTCTCTGCGCTCATGATAGGACCAGGCCATAACTGGCTCTTTTTATCAGCGCGATACAAGACGAACGCGCGCCGCGCCGGATTGCCTGATGACACGACACCACCTGACTCCAAGACCACCCGCAAAAAGGGCCCGCCGACGCGAGGTGCGTAGTTTAACGGCTTGGCTGTTATGCCTCGCCCTGTCTCCGTGCATGGCGGTTTCTGCTCACGCGGATGACACCGCGCTCGAAGGAGTCATCGACCGCCACTGGCAGTGGGTGCTCGAGCAATACCCCGAACGCCGACTCGACTACGGGGACCGTTCGGGGAGCGCGCTGTGGACAGATCGAAGCCCAGAGGCATTTCGCTCTCGCTATGACGACGAAGGGCGCTTTGTTAATGAGCTCGAGCGAATTGAGCCCGCTACGCTCAGCGCCGACGGTCGCGTCAATCGGGCCATGTTGCTCCGTCAGCTGCGCGACAACCGCAACGAATTCGAAGACGGCTTACATTTGATCGCACTGGATATGCGCTCCGGTCCACAACACTGGCACAGCATGGTCGAGTACCTGCCAATGGATACCGAGCAGGATCTCCTTGACTGGCTGACTCGATTACGCGCGCTACCGGAGCAACTCGCGCAGTACCAGGCTTTGCTCACTGAGGGCCTAGACAAAGGCCGCACGCAGGCGCAGATCGTCATGTCTCGCGTCCCCGCACAGATTCAAACTTTGCTTGAAGGCAACGCCACGGACAGTCCTTTTTTCCGCGCGTTCTTAACGCTACCCGAGCACTTGGACGCGTCACAACAAAACGCCCTGCAGGACGAAGCCCGCAGGGTAATTACAGAGGAGATAAACCCCGCCTTTGCGGAACTGTTGGCGTTTCTGGAGGAGCACTACCTTCCCGGCGCGCGGGAACCCGGAATCGGATCTTTGCCCGGGGGCAAGCAGGTGTATGCCCGTCTCGCCCAGCACTTCACCACAACCAATATGACCCCGGATGAAATTCATGAGATTGGATTGCGGGAAGTGGCGCGAATCCGCAGCGAGATGGAGGCGGTGATCGCGGAGGTCGGGTTTGAAGGCGACATCACTGCATTCAATACATTCCTGAGAACTGATCCTCAGTTTTATTACGACAGTCCCGAAGCGCTGCTTGAGGGATATCAGGCGGTCTCCAAACGACTGGACCCAGGATTGGTCAAGTTGTTCGGCAAGCTGCCTCGTGCGCCCTATGGCGTACGCCCCATTCCTGATGAGGAGGCACCGGACACCACCACTGCATACTATATGCGGCCCGCCATCGATGGCTCACGGCCGGGGTGGTACTACGTCAACCTGTACCAACCCGAAGTGCGGCCGAAGTTTGAAATGGAAGTCTTGAGCGTCCACGAGAGCGTACCGGGCCACCATTTACAAATTGCCCTGGCTCAGGAGCTAACCGGGTTACCTGAATTCCGACGCAATGGCGGTTTCACAGCCTTCATCGAAGGATGGGGCCTCTACTCGGAACGGCTGGGTTACGACATGGGACTGTACACAGACCCCTACTCTCGTTATGGACAATTGGTCTACGACATGTGGCGCGCGGTGCGCCTCGTTGTGGATACCGGCATGCATTACTTCGGCTGGGATCGCCAGCGCGCTATCGATTACTTCCTGGCCAATGCCGCCAAGACGGAAGCGGATATCGTTAACGAAATTGATCGCTACATAGGCTGGCCAGGTCAGGCATTGGCTTACAAGATTGGGCAATTGAAAATGCTGGAACTGCGCGGCGAGGCGGAAGCCGCACTGGGTGACCAGTTCGATATTCGTGCCTTCCACGATGAAATGTTAGGTGCCGGCGCCTTGCCGCTGGACGTTTTAGAAGAACGCATGGACGCTTGGCTCACACAAGCGGTAGACGAAGCGCCATAGCCCCGTCCGCTTCCATTCGTTACAGCGCTTCAGGCCAGTTCGTCTAGCGACTCGGAGAGCGCCTCCACCAAAGAGGACATGTGCTCCCGCTCCATCACAAAATGCGGCGCCAACTGAATCGTGTCGCCTCCGTAGCGCACTAGGAAACCTTTCTCCCACATGCGCATCGCCACCTCAAATGGCCGCCGCAGGGGCTCGCCGGGGTACGCATCCAAAGTCAGCGCACCGGCGAAACCATAGTTGCGCACGTCTGCTACGTGCGGTTTGTCTGCCAACGCATCGTGCAACAAAGCCTCCCAAAACGGCGCCTCCGTCGCAACGCGAGCTGGCAACTGGTCGCGCACCAGAACCTCGAGCGCCGCCAGGCCGGCAGCGCAGGCGACCGGGTGCCCTGAGTAGGTGTATCCATGCGCAAATTCCAACGCGTAATCCGGACCGCCATGGGCCATAAAGGTGTCGTAGATCTCAGGTGTCGCCATGACGGCCCCCATAGGAACCGCGCCATTCGTAATCTGCTTCGCGAGATTCAGAATATCGGGCGTCACACCAAATGCCTCGGCGCCGGTGTATGCGCCGCAGCGGCCTAGCCCAGTGATGACCTCATCAAAAATCAGCAAGATATCGTGTTGATCACAAAGCTCCCGGAGACGCTGCAGATAACCTGCGGGCGGCGGGATGACTCCCGCTGAGCCTGCCATGGGCTCCACAATGACCGCAGCAATCGTCGAGGCGTCATGCAGCATAATGAGCTCGGCAAGCTCCTCAGCAAGATGTGCGCCCTGCTCGGGCATGCCTCGACAAAAAGCGTTTTCAGGCAACATGGTGTGGCGGAGGTGGTCAACCTCCAGTGATTGACCAAAAGGCTTTCGATTGGCACCAATGCCGCCTACCGCCGTCCCGCCATAATTGACGCCGTGGTAACCCTTCTGGCGGCCAATGAACCGTGTTTTAGCGGGCTGCCCTTTGAGTCGCCAGTATGCACGCGCCATTTTGAGTGACGTATCTGCTGATTCGGACCCCGAGTTGGTGAAGAAAGCGTAGTTGAGGTTGCCGGGCATGAGCTGCCGGAGCTTGTCCGCGAGCATAAACGCCGCAGGATGCCCAAACTGGAATGGCGGCGCAAAATCCAACGTCTCGATTTGTTCGGCAACCGCTTTGGAGACCTCGGGGTGGCCGTGACCCAGACCGGAGGTCCATAGCCCGGAATGTCCATCAAGAATCCGTCTGCCGCGATCGTCCGTAAACCACACACCCTCCGCACCAACGATAATGCGAGGGTCTTGCTTGAACTGACGATTACCCGTGTAGGGCATCCAGTAAGCATCGAGTGGTAATGATTCAGACATGGCGCCTCCTGTGTCGCTGAGAGTGTAAACCCTCTGGGGGTTACGACTCACTCCCCTTTTTGGGATAGCCTAAGGCGTCTCGTATTGCATTAGCGATAGCGCAGAACAACACTTCAGCTCAATAACCCGGGAGTAGACACTATGAAGAAGACGCTCGTTAGTACCTTGCTTGGCATGAGTCTGATGTCCGCCTCAACGTGGGCGCACATTGAACAGTCCGAGCCACTCCAATCCCTCCGCCAATCTTACTTTGCGCTGTTGGGCATGACCTTCGCGCCGATGGGCGACATGGTGAAAGGCAAGATGGAATGGAACGATGCCCTCTTCACTGAGTGGGCGAACGACCTGAATCACGCAGCGCACTTTGGCGTTGAGCGTGGCTTCGCTCCGGGATCTGATACCGGCACTACCCGCGCCAAAGCCAATATCTGGTCCAACATGGACGACTTCCAAAGCAAGCTTGACGACTTCAGAGCGGCGGCAGCCACACTGGCCGAGACTGCGGCGGGCGGGGGTCAGGCAGCAAGCCGTGATCAGTTCATCGCGACTGGCGGCACCTGCAAGGCCTGCCACGACGAGTACAAATCAAAGGACTACCTTTACTAAGCAATGGGTGCTTGTCACCCAGCGGCCTTAACCTCAACGCCCTGCAGACCCATGGGCGTTTTGAACCAGAGCCACGAGCCCTGCCATCCGGGCTCGCGATCGCTCTGAAAAACGCTATCGCAGCTGCACTGAGGTATCAGTAATAGCTGGGCGCCTCGGGGGCGACGGTAATCAGCCACCACAGCACCCCCGAGAGTATTGAAGCGGTCATCATCGACAGCCAGAGTGGCCTAGGGGCGGCGGCCGAAAATCTCGTCTCTGAACGGCCCCGAATCATGGTTTGCACCATTGGCTGACGCTTTTTCCATTGGTACCAGCCAACGGCTATCAAATGCAGCGCAATCAGCCCCTGAAGCAACCTCCAGTTGGTCTCATGCCAGTCGGCGACGGCGCCTGACCAATCCTGCGCCCAATAGGCAAAGGGCCCTTCAAAAAGAATGTCGTCGCTACTCATGGTGCCCGATACGGTTTGCGACACCAGCAGTGCGAGAAGCACGACGACGGATAGCGCACCCAGTGGGTTATGGCCGGAATAGGCACCACCTGATGCAAGATAGCGCCGTATTTCGCCGGGGCCCCGCACAAAGTGCCTGAAGCGCGCTGATTCACTGCCAATAAAGCCCCACACAATTCGGGTCAGCACAAGAATGAGCAGGCTATAGCCAACCCAAGCATGGACCTCCATGCGCCCCTGCTCGCCACTCCACCACATGACACCGATGGCGGCGGGGAAATACCAGTGAATCAACCGAATCGTAAGATCCCAGACAGGGTATTGGTCAGAATCGATTGGCCCACCCCCGACGGTCACTGCCCCATCAACTCCAGCAGCGCCGACACAGACGCTTCAACGCCCAGTGTAACGGACGCATCTGGTTCAACTTTGAACAGCGGTGAGTGGTGGGAGGGAACCGGTGCGCCACCACTTTGCTCAGTCACGAAATCCTCTGGTGGCGTTCCGCCCACCGCGAAATACAGACTCGGTATGTACGGGTCGACGGTAAATATTGGGAAATCCTCGGCCCCCATACCCAAGCGCTCCCCGGAAAACAAAACGCCCTCACCAAAATGCCCGTTCCAGAGCGCCATGATGCGCTCAGTGAGCGCCTTGTCATTCAGCGTCGGCGGCACGCTCTCATTCGATACCACTACCCTCGGCAACAACTCCTCGGGCAAACCCGCGACACGACCCATGTTCTCGGCGACTCTGCGAATCCCATCCAGCAACAGCGTGCGATCTGACGCCGATTCGCTCCTGACCGTCAGCTGCAAATGAGCCGCGTCGGAAATGATGTTGTGTTTGGTACCGCTGTGAAATGCACCCACCGTAATCACGCCCGGTCGTCGAGGCGGCAACGTTCTACTCACCACGGTCTGGAGGCCCATCACGATCTGGGAGCCTAGCACGATAGGATCGACACCGCGGTGCGGCGAGGCGCCATGGGCACCCACCCCGGTAATGTAAATATCAACCGTGTCTGCGCCCGAATACGGAGAATCCACAGACGCCCCCAGCATGCCCGTCGGCATGGCGGAGGTGACGTGGAACGCCATGGCGTAGTCTGGCTGGCCAAATCGATCCCAGATGTTATCAGCGCGCATCGCCGCGGCACCCATCACACGCTCCTCCGCCGGCTGGCCAATCAGCATGAGCGTGCCCTGCCATTCATCACGCCGCTCCGCCATGATCTGAGCCGTCCCCACCAGGCTGGTGATATGCACATCGTGCCCGCAAGCATGCATCACAAATACCTCGTTACCGTTGGGATCAATCTGCTTGGCGCGCGACGCGTATGCCAGTCCCGACTTCTCCTCAACAGGCAGACCGTCCATATCGGCCCGAAACATCACTAGCGGCCCCTCGCCATTTTCCAAGAGCGCAACAATTCCGGTACCGCCTACATTGCGATGCACCGTGTAGCCGAGCGACGCCAATTCATCTGCCAATCGGGCCGAGGTTTGATGCTCCATCGTTGAAAGTTCAGGGTTCTGGTGAAAGTAGAGAAACAGGTCTTTCAGTTTGGCGTAGTAAACTTGACTCACAGCATCGCTGAGTGGCGCTGCAGCGTGGGCACTGCCCTGCATTGCCAGCGCGAGTAATGAAAGAAAAAGTGTGCGTATCAGGTTCATGAATTGTCTCTTTGGGCGGGTGGGTTCATTAAGCGAGGCGTTGTCAGCCCGCTGGGCATGCCGAGGCTTTGCGAGCGCTGATAATACCCCACCCCAGCGCCAATCAGACCACTAACAGATTGCAGATTCATGGCGGGCAGGTTAGTGTGCCGACCGCATCTGACGTGGGATGTCGCGAGACTCCCCTGTTTTTTTTCACAACGCCTGCAAGGGATTTTCACCGCGTGAACAGCGAACAAATCCTAGCCCGTTTCGGCAGCTACGCCGTTCGGGTGTTACATCAGGGCGATCACTACCGCCTAGCAAATCTCTGCAGTCACCACGACGGCGTGGACATCTGCCGTACCCTCGCGGTCACGCATTTCATGACGCCTACGCCCGCGCCGCTCTCAGAGGTCGATACATTGATTCGCCAGGGACACAGTATCGGTAGCACGCTGAAGGACGCGGGCCTTGCGCTGTCACGTAACATACTCGCGGAGGGGCATACGGTATGTGGTGATGGCTTCGCCCGAGTAGCGAGTGACCATGCTTTGTCAGGCAGCGAACTCGTCGTCAAGCTATACGAGCTATGTGCAGGGCCTGAGGACTCGTCGCTAGCGGTGTATGCAACGATTGCCGAGGCACACCATCCCCAGCATGTTGCCGTTAGCGATGATATGCCAGCGCTGGCGGACATACCCAGCGGCAATTGGGGCGAGAATGCGCGAGGGGCACTGGAGCAATTGCTCGCTGCGGTGGCTTAACTCAGGCCCCTTAACTACGAAAGGCGTCTGGTCGCGACAATCATCGCACCACCATGCTCAAATCGAAGCCGATGGCCCGCGCGACGTTGACCGACTCAAGCCGCTCCGCCTCAGCACGCGTAGCGACCCATAAATTGGCGCAGCGCGTGCCCGTGCGGCAATAAGCCAGAACGGACTGGGTGGAATCGTCGAACAACTCTGCGAGGCCTTCGAGATCCGGCCCGGGAAAGTTCATCGCATTCACTGGATATCTGACAAACAGCATCCCTGCTGCGTTGCAGGCCGCTTCAATCTCATCCATGGAAGACTGACCGGGCGCCTCATCATCCGGTCGGTTGCAGACGACGGTAGTGAATCCCTCGGCGGCGAGATGGGGAACGTCCTGCGGGGTGATCTGCGCGGCGACCGATAGCGAATCGGTTAATTTAAAAATCGGCATGCAAACTCCTATGGCATGGGCGGATCAGAGAACCAGAGCGAACTGATCATGTAGCGTCGATATCATACTCTCGCGAGGACTCTGAGGAATCGTTATGGACTGCCCCGTGATGCGCTCAGCAACTGTGCGGTAAGTATCCGACAGCGAATGCAACATGCCAGCGGGTAACGTGTGCGCCGCAGCAAACTGCTTGCGCGCTTCGAAGCGCGTGTGATCCAGAAGCAGCTGGGGATCCTCGACGTGCCGCAGGAGCGCTTGCCGGAACTCCTCCTTGCTGTTCTCCACGATTCGCCCACCCCGGTATGCCACAGCGTCCCAAATCCGGGACGAGTCAGGCGTGCCCACCTCGTCCATGTAGATAAGCTGCTCGTCACCAGCGCTGTCCTTGGCGTAACCAAATTCGAACTTGGTATCCACCAACATCAGCTCTAGGGGGGCAAGATGTGAAGCGATAAGCTCTGCACCCTGCTTCAACAGTTTTTCATACTGGCCAATGTCATCAGGCGAACGAAAACCAAATGCCCGCCAGTGTTGCGTGAGCTGCTCGCGTGAGACGTTAGTGTCGTCCGCCTCCGGCACCCCATCTAACCCCCGCATCACGCCTTTGGTAGAGGGCGTCACCAATGTGTCACGCAATTTCTGATTGGCGTGCAAATTATCCGGAAGCTGGATTCCACAAAACTCTCGCGCGCCTTGCTCATAGGCACGCCACATGGAACCGGTGATGAAGCGGCGAGCAATGGCCTCCACCATGACAGGCCGCGCGCGCTGAACGATCCAAACAAGGGGATGCGGCACTTCCAGAATATGACTTCTCGCCAATCCCGTGTCCTGAAATTGAGAGAACCAGAAATGCGAGATCGCGTTAAGCGCGGCACCCTTGCCGGGCACGCCCGCCAACCCCCCTTCTCCGTGCCAGATGCAGTCAAAGGCCGAGATACGGTCGCTGATCACCATGACCGCAAGCTGCGAGTCAGGCGCTACAGCATACTGACGGTCCGCAATGAGGCGCGCGCTGTCCGCTTCGGTTAGCCAATACACTGACCGCACTTTGCCAGAATGAACCGGCCCGTCGGTTCGAAGTGGCAAGTCATCATTGACGGCCAACACCCCTGCACTCACCGTGTGTGTGTCTCTGAACTTGGCATGCTGGGAAGTTTTGCCCAGAATGCATAGCTTTGTCACGGGGCATCTACCTCGGGAGGCCAGTAACCATGATCAATCAGCCCACCTCATCGACCCCGATCGTCTCTGCATTAGTATTTTTGGCGGTGGCGATCGGCATCTCGGTGCCCGCCAGTGCCCAGCAGAGGGGGACTCAAGCCGGCGAGGACGGAGAGATAGAAACTGTCATCGTGACGGCGTCTCGCCGCCCCGACTCCGCTGCCGCGCTCCCAACCGCCTGGTCCACTGTGGACCAGTCCGCTTTGCAACGCATCGCCCCGCAGCATAGCAACCAGGTATTCAATCGAGTGGCCGGCAGCTGGGTCAGTCGCGGTAACGGTCAGGAATCTTTGATCTCACTCCGGTCGCCCGTGCTGACAGGGGCTGGCAGCTGCGGCGCCTTCATGACGGCGCAGGACGGGATTAGCCTGCGGTCACCGGGATTCTGCAACGTCAATCAACTCTTCGATGCCAACCTACTGCAAGCGGGTAAAGTCGAGGTTCTGAAAGGGCCCGCCACAGTGGTATTCGGGTCCAACGCCCTGCACGGTATCATCAATGTGTTGACACCCACCGTCGCGCAAACGCGCAATCAGGTGCGAATCGAGGCAGGCTCGCGCGATTACTACCGACTTTCCGCCAGCGGATCGTTTGACAGCATCGCGCTGTCCGCCCAAACCGCCCGCTACGGCGGCTACCAAGACGAATCCGGATACAAGCAGCAAAAAGCGACACTCCGCTTGGACCACGAGTGGCAGAGCTGGCGGGTGGCCGGCGCCTTGGAGGGGAGCAATCTCGATCAGGAGACGGCGGGATATATTCGTGGATTTGAGTCCTATCAAGACGACGACGCGCGGGAAGAAAACCCCAATCCCGAGGCTTACCGGGATGCCTGGTCTGCTCGAGGCCACTTGAACTTCAGCCGCGATTGGAGAGGCACGGGAGAAATCTCCCTGAAGCCCTACTGGCGCAGCAACAGTATGACTTTCCTACAGCACTACCTGCCGTGGAAAGCGACCGAGACAAACCAACACCGCAGTATCGGCCTGCAGGCCATGATCAACGGTAGATCAGATCGCCTGGGTTGGCGTGCTGGCATGGACGTGGATCACACAGAGGGCTCACTACTCGAGACGCAGGCAGAATTTTTCAGTCCCAATCAGCCAGACGGCGTCCACTACGATTACGAAGTGGATGCTGATTCACTGGCCGCATTCACGCACGTTGACTGGTCTATCACTGAGCGATGGCAATTCGACGTGGGCATCAGAATCGAAGAAACCCGATACGACTACCAAAACCGTACCGAAGACGGCCCAGCCTGCGCCCCTTCGGCTAGCGCCTGCCGCTTCTACCGGCCTGCCAGTCAGAAGGACAGCTTCAATGACTGGACGGGCAACCTGGCGCTGAGCCATCACACAGCCAACCGCACTGTCTTCGCTAAAGCCGCGCGAGGTTTCCGTGCGCCCCAAACGACTGAGCTGTACCGGCTGCAATCAGGCCAGACCATTGCTGATATTGACTCAGAGACAGTCGACAGCCTGGAGCTGGGGATTAGAGGTGTCGCCGGTGGACTGACATACGATGTGGCGGCCTATTGGATGGCGAAGGAAGACGTCATCTTTCAGGATCGTGACCGGTACAACGTCTCCGGTGCGGAAACCGAGCACCGCGGCCTCGAACTCTCGCTAGGCTGGATCATCAACGACGTGTGGTCGCTCAAGGGCAACGGCAGCTATGCCCGGCATCGCTACGACAGCGACATTGAGTTGTTGGGGTCGCGCGGGACGATTGAAGGGAATGATATCGACACCTCGCCCCGGCACTTCGGTTCCATACAACTCAGGGCGGATTTTGCCTCCCGGGGCCAGCCGCTTAGCGCTGAGCTGGAATGGCTCTGGGTGGCCAAGTACTGGTTGGACCCCAACAACCAGCATGAGTACGCCGGCCACGAATTACTGAACCTGCGCGCCGCTTGGGATCTCAGCCCCAGCCTGACACTCACGCTAGTCGCAACCAACCTCCTTGATGAGGGTTACGCCGAGCGGGCGGACTTTGGTTTCGGTAGCTATCGATATTTTGTGGGTGAGCCGCGAAGCGCGGTGCTAGGCCTCACGCTGGCGCTCTGACACGGTTACCAAGATTGGTCGGCAGACCGGGGTGGGCAACTAGCCAGAACTTAGCGGTAGGCCCGCAGACCGACCGCATGACGCACCTTCTCCAACAGCGCCGCGCTCTTGGACCGCAGACGGTCAGCGCCGCTTTGAAGAATGCCCTCCAACTCCGCCGGATCGGCCATGAGCCGGTCGTATTCCCCCCGCGCTGGGGCCAACTCGTCATTCACCCGCTCAAATAGCTGCTTTTTAGCCTCGCCCCAACCGATGCCCTCAGCAAATGCCTGTGCCATACGATCTCGTTCTGACGCATCAGCAAACGCGCACCACACTTGAAAGACCGTCGAGTCCTCAGGGTCTTTGGGCTCACCTGGCTCTAAAAGATTCGTTTTGATTTTATTGATCGACTTTTGCAGCTGCTTTGGCGTACCAAACAACGGGATGGTATTGCCGTAGCTCTTGCTCATTTTTCGACCGTCGAGGCCCTGCAGCACCGCAACATGATCATCGACCACGGCTTCCGGCAACGTGAACGTCTCACCGTAGTGGTGGTTGAAGCGCTGCGCGATATCCCGCGCCATCTCCACGTGCTGAATTTGGTCACGTCCGACCGGCACTTTGTGTGCATTAAAGATCAAGATATCCGCGGCCATCAGAATCGGATAGGAAAACAGCCCCATCGTGATGCCAAAATCGGGGTCGTCGCCCGCCGTCTCGTTGGCTTGCACCGCCGCCTTGTAGGCATGCGCACGATTCATCAGTCCTTTCGCGGCAGAACAAGTCAGCACCCAGCTCAGCTCTGTGATCTCAGGAATATCCGACTGCCTGTAGAAGTATGCCTGATGCGGATCCAGGCCCAACGCCAACCAAGTGGCGGCGATCTCCCGACTGGACTGTGCAACTTCCTCAGGATTCTGGTTTTTAATCAGCGCATGATAATCCGCTAGAAAGAGGTAAGCCTCCACCGCAGGATCCTGCGACGCCGCAATCGCAGGACGGATAGCGCCCACGTAATTGCCCAAATGTGGCGTGCCGGTTGTCGTAATACCGGTGAGAACCCGGGTTGTGCTCATGCTGCTCACTCCTTAAGCCAGCCGTCTATAAAACGCCTGCAAGAGCGCTATCAACTGCGGAATATCCTGTACACAGGCCAACTCGCGAATGGAATGCATCGCCAGTGTCGGCACGCCGAGATCGGTGGTTGGTATCCCCGTCTCAGTGGCAGTGATGGGGCCAATCGTGCTGCCACAGGCCAGATCTGCGCGCATCACAAACGCCTGCACGTCCACCCCCGCTCGCTCGGCGAGTAATCTGAGTCTGGCCGCGCCCTCACTGTCCGTCGCGTAGCGTTGGTTGCGATTGATTTTGATCACAGGGCCATCACCCAAGTGGGGGCTGTGTTGATCATCATGCTTGTCCGCATAGTTCGGGTGGACGGCGTGCGCGTTATCAACCGATAGCATCCACGATTGATTGCGAAGCGATTGGTTGCCCTGAGGCGCAGGCGTCAGCGCCGTAAGCGCATCCATCAGCATCGGGCCCTGCGCACCCACGGTTGAGGCGCTGCCCACCTCTTCGTGATCCGTCGCAACCAGCATAGACCAGTCGGCGTCGGTCTCCTCAATCAGCGCGGCGAGCCCGGCATAGCAACTCAGCAAATTGTCCAATCGCGCAGAGGCAATAAATGATTGATCCATGCCGACAAGCCCCGGGCTCTGCGTGTCATACAGCGACAGTTCGAAATCCATCACCCTCAGACCCTCGCGTGAGCTGTCCTGCTCGGCAAGTTGCTTGGCGAGCCAGGCCTTGAAGTCGAGCGTATCCGGATGCCCTAGCATCACAAGGGGCACAACATCTTTCTGCGGATTGATGCTGCGCTGTTTGTTGGCCTCTCGATCAAGATGAATCGCCAAGCTGGGCACCACGGCCACTGCCGTCCCCGAATCAAACAGCACCGATTCGAGCTGTCCCTGCGCATTGAGAACTGTAACGCGCCCGGCGAGCGCCAGATCGCGGTCAAACCAAGGGTTGAGCAAGGCCCCGCCGTAGACATCGACACTCAACTGAACGCAACCGCCCCGACCGACGACCGGATTGGGTTTGACCGAGAGATTCGGACTGTCGGTATGCGCACCGACCAGTCGCAGCCCTTGCGCTGGCTCACCCTGCCCGGAACGCAATGCAATCAAAGAACTGCCTTGACGCGTCATAAAGTATCCCCTCCCGGGCACCATGGTGTCAGGGTCAAAGGATTCGACCGCTTCAAAGCCCGCATCGGCTAACCGGCGGCTCATCGCCTGCACCGCATGGAACGGCGTCACGGCCTCTCGTAAAAATGTCAGCAGCTCATCTACCTGTGTCATGCCTTATATCCCCTGAGTCACCCACACCCATAGCGCCACGCCCAATAGCATCCGATACACCACGAAGGGCATTAAACCGATGCGCTCAACCAGATCCATGAACAGATGGATCGTGCCGTAGGCGAAGATCGCCGACACGGCAAATGCCATCAGGATGTTGCCATGCTCCGCTGGACCGGCTGGAGTATCTGCAGACGCCACCAGCATCACCAGCAGTGCCCCCGCGATGACGGGCATGCTGAGCAAAAAAGAAAAGCGTGCCGCGGCGGCGCGATGGTAACCCAGAAAGAGTGCTGCCGTGATGGTGATGCCTGATCGCGACGTGCCGGGAATCAGCGCCAACACTTGAGCGCTGCCAATAAGCAGTGCATCTCGCGCACTGATATGAGAACGCCCAGCTGCGACATTGGGCGCCCGACGATCGGCAAAGCCGAGCAAGACACCGAATATGAGGGTGGTCGCGATAATGACGGGCACACCCCGCGCCTCATTCGCGATCATGTCTTTCAATAGCCACCCCACCAACACCACAGGAACAGTGGCGATAACAACCGCCCAGAGCTCGGACCCCGCCCCATCGCGGCCGGGCAGGAGGCTCGCGCACCAATTGGCTAACGTCGAGCGGAAATACCACAGCACTGCACACAGCGTGCCAGCGTGCACACCGACATCGAAAAGGAGGCCTTGATCGGTCCACCCCAGTATCTGCGACGGCAATATCAGATGAGCCGAGCTGGAGACCGGCAAAAATTCGGTCACGCCCTGAATAAGCGCGAGCAAGAGGCTTTGTATCAACTCAGCCACGTTGGCCCTGCTCAGACAGTTTTTTCCAACCAATGTCGCGCTGCACGTACTGCGGGGACAGGCGATGTGCTGGGACCGATTCCACAGGCAGGCGTCCGGTTCCGAACAAACGTGCCATCACTGCCGCGTTGGGTGTGATCTCCTCATCCACGCGAGACCCATTGCGAAGCCAGTCGGGAAAGCGCGACCAGTAATTGCCTCCAGAACCCAGCACGACAGCATGATCCATCTCACTGGGTACAGGGATCTCCTCGGGCGAACACACGAAGGGTTCGCCCTCTGGCACGAAATGACTCTCGCACCACCGGCCCCATTGCCCATATAGCTTGTCGATCTGCGCATCAATAGTCGATAACACAGAGACGCCGTCGGTGAGCTTACCGCTGTCTGCGGCCGAAAAGACTTGGGCCGTCAGAGAACAAAATCCCTGCACAGGCAGCTCTTGGGACCACGCCAAACCTTGCGCCACGCTTACCGCGACGCGTAAACCTGTGAAGGAACCCGGGCCGGTACCGCAGGCGATCAGATCGACGGCGTCTTGAAGGGGTTGTCCATCAAGCACATCTCGAAGCATGGCAAGAATGTGCCGGTTGTGCGCCCGCGCCTGAATCTCATGGCGCACGCGGACTGCTCCGCCCTCCCACAGGGCGAGTGTGCAAGCTTGCGTAGCCGTATCCAGTGCCAAAACACGCATGATGAGTGACATGAGCTATAGTCAGAAAATCAGCAAGGATGATCCCATAGAGCACCTGAAGTTTGAATGCGAGGCAGCGCTACAGCTTGGGTATTTTGGCCGGTGGTGACGGTGAGCGATGGGGTGGACGCGATAAAGGTCTCATCGTTAATCAAGGCGAACCGCTCGTCGCCCGTCTCTGTCTCCCTCGCCCGCAGTTGCGAGAGCGCCTGATCTGCTGCCGCAGCAACCCACATTTCTATCAGCACTTTGCCGATCGCGTGTTGTGCGATGTGCATCCCGGACAAGGCCCCTGTGCGGGCATTGCAGCCCTGCTGAGTGCCACCGAGACTGAATCACTGATTGTGCTGCCAGTAGATCTCATCGGGGCTCCTGACAAAGTGATGGACACACTGGAACAGGAGTGGCGCGATACCGATGCTGCGCTCATCCTCCGCGATGAGGATGGACGTCATTCGCCGTGCATAAGGCTTCGGCGAGACACGATGGCCCGCTGTAGCGCATATATAGATGAGGGTGGCGCGCGGCTGCTGGAGCTCTACAACCGACTTCAAGCGCGTTCGGTGGTCGTACCGTCAGAGTGGTTACTGGACGCCGATGCGCCCGAGGCGCTTAAACGGCGTTAACCCTGCAAAGATTGCAGCACGAAAAATAGAGCGTGCGCGATGACAACGCCAACCGTGAGATTGCGACGCATGGCGCCGTACCAATTGGGCAAGATCTCGCTGCCGCGTTCGTACCACAACAGCGCGAGGTACCCACACATCAGCGCCACCGAAGCCAGCCATGCCTTGGCTGTGAGAACCGCAGCAACAGCAAAAATCACTACACCATTGCTGACCACCAATCGCGGCATCATCGGGTCATCCAGCGACTGAACACGGCCCCATAGCGTGCCACCCAGAAAGGACAGGATCGCAAGAGAGTAGATCACGAAGCCCTGCACAGAGACGGCGGCGGGCCAGTCTTGAAGCAGCCAAATACCGAGCAAAAAACCGTAGAAAGGCAACAGGCCGGCATAACCCAACATCAGCATCACTGCGCGATTTGACATCGTTACCCTCCAAAAAAAACCCCGGCCAGAGGCCGGGGCAAGAATTCGCCACCTGGGGGAAGATGGCTTAACCGGAGAGTCGATCATCCGGTCGCAGGGTTT
>MDTD01159979.1_pt1 | contig 46549 bp, 31 predicted proteins | sample 811221 | NCBI WGS metagenome assembly MDTD01 (sample SAMN05326646, study PRJNA326480) | marine metagenome | isolation source: seawater | place: Pacific Ocean: South West | collected 2011 | reverse complement strand
GATTGCGGTATCAAACCCAGAAATATGCTGCCCAATGGGATTTCGGTCACGATCGCCATCACCAGCGAAGGAGAAATAACCGGCGGGGTTAAAGGTTGGCACACCCGCATGTCCGCTCAGCGTTACATTATCGTTACCAATGGTGTCCACCCAGCTGGTACCGCTCCCACCGTATGAAGCTGGACAGATGGCGTCCAGGTTAACGGTGAGTTGGTCAACCACCATATTGGTTCCCGATGAGCTGGTGACCTGTTGACCTGGCCCACACACGGTCATGTTTTGACAGGAGGTCGCGTTACTACCACTAGAGAAGGTGTCGCCGGTACAGTTGGTACAAGTTCTGTTGGCGCTGGCGGACCCGGCAAAATCAATGCGCGTCCCCGCCCCACAGTTGCTCCAAGGCGTACAGGAACTTGCCGTTGAGTTACCATTGGGCTGGTATTGATTGCTTCCACAATCGTGACACGTTGCATCAGCGGTGGCGGAGCCGTTTTGTCGATATTTACCAGCGGGACATGTACGCCAAGTTTGACACCCAGAAGAACCGAGTCCAGTACCAAACCATCCTGAGTTACAGGTGCAGTTATAACCGCCAACAGTGTTGCTACAGGATGCGTTGCTGTTACAGGTATCGGTACCTAGCGAACACTCATTGACGTCCGAACAGGAGCCGGTCCAGTTTTTGGTGTTGCTGTCCCACCCGATGCTGCCAGAATAGCCTGTGTTACACACACAACTGTCGCCGACCCTGGTCGAGTCCGCTGGGCAGGCCCGCTGCGAACAGGTGACACCATTGCCATGATACCCAGTGTTGCAATCACACCCGAAATCGCCCACGGTGTTTTGACAGGTTGCATTGGCATTACAATTGTCTGTACCAGCGCTACATTCGTCGATGTCCGCGCACGCACCTGGCTTGCCGATTTTTAGATTGAAAAACTGATGATAGCCATAGGTTTCACTGCCGTATGGAGATGAATCACTTCTTCGATTGGTGAATGTGTCTGGAGATGAACCGTTGTACTTATACCTAAACTCCGGGCCGCATCCGTCACACGGGTATCCATACACCAAGTCGGCAATCAGAAACGATAATGACCCATCGCCATCATAAGTGAATGGTGTATCCAGAGCGATTTCAAACCAGCCGCTTTGATTGAAAACCACGTCCCCCTCAAAAACCAAGGTATGCCCGCTGATCAGGGCCGCTTCGTTGCTGTGAGAGCCTGGCGGTACAGTGGCGCTACCAACATCAGCCAAATAGATTTTTAGCCCGTCGTAATTGTAAGTGCTGGTACTGGCGACATCGAGCCAAATACTGGAAATGGTGGTGGGTGTGTCGGGCAGCATAGAATCGGGATAATAGGTTTTGGACCAACTGTAGTGGTAGAAATCCATAAGAAGGTAATCGCTTGAAGATGTTCCTGCGGTGGCCACATCGACTGGCTCAGTAGACGCTTCGTAACCACTGTCGCAATCGCAAGAGTAGCCATTCAGCGCGTCCACACACGTACCCGCCCCACAATCAACACCGATACAATCGTCAATGTCACTGCAGCCGGTTCCCCCTGTTTTGCCGTCACCTTCGTAACCCGTGTTACAAGTACAGTTAAAACCGCCGGTGGTGTTCGAGCAAGTGGCGTTTCCGTCACAATCATGGCCCGAGCCTTCACCGGCACATTCGTTTTGATCATCGCAAGAAGATCCGTTGCCATTCAGGCTGAACCCACTGTTGCAGGAACAATAAAAACCACCTGCCGTGTTGTGGCAGTTTTGCGCACAGCCACCATTGCCCGTGCTGCATTCGTTGACGTCACTGCAGGTGTGTTGCCACGACTGCGTGCTGGAATTCCAACTTGGCGTGCCGTTGTAGCCGCTCTTACACGTACATGAGGGCCAATTCTCTGCGTTGGCCGGACAGGCTTCTACAGAACAACCAGACCCCGCGGGATAACCATCTCCGCTGTAACCCGTGGGGCATGCGCAAGTGAACAAAGTATTGTTCGGATCGGCCTTGGGGTTAACGTCGGTGCATATCGCATTCGCTGAACAAGCGTTCGATGGGAGGGTTTCGGTGATGAGGATGTTATCGACCGTGGCACCCACGTCGTTGTCGTCGGTTCTTCTAAACCTCAGAGAATAGGTTTCGCCCGCTGCATTACCGCCACTGAGCGTGACACTCTGGTTGTAGGTGGTGTTGGGATCCGGTGATGCGCTTCCTGCATGCGTGATCAAATTGACAGCGATGGCACCGTCGGTCTCGTTGTACAGATCAACGTAAAAATCATCGCTGCTACTGCTGTAGTTCCAGAACCGGTAATCGAATTTGATCTGCAGAGTTGTGGAAGCGGGCGTGAACGAATCGGTGACCAAAGTGTGGTCTTCATATCCACAGTAGGAATACCGGCTATCGGCCCAGACGCCGCTGCAATTAGAGCATCTAGCGTCCCAGGAGCTATGAGAAGAATCTCTCAGTGTCCAGGCCGTGCAGGTACTGCTCCCGTTGTTGATCTGCCACAAGTCTGAAGAAGAAGCGGATGGCACCGTGCCCGTGGTCCAACTCTCAAAATTCTGTGAGACCAACGACACCAGGTTTCCGGTACATTCATCAATATTTTGGCAAGACCCTGCAATCTCTTGGGTGCCTGGAATACAGCCGCAAACGTAATCGCCTTGGGTATCGGTACAGTCTTTGCCGCCCGAACAGGGATTCGTGGGTGAGCATTCGTTGATGTTGCTGTCACAATCCTTGCCGGACCAACCGGCATTGCCAACATGGTTTAGATTACAGGTACAGGTGTAATCTAAAATACCATCGGTGCAGGTCCCGTTCGCACAAGGGTCTGGGGAGCACTCGTCGATGTTGTAACAGTTTTGCGACCCACCCGCGGAAGCGAAACCCGTGGGGCAATCTGTACAGCTGGTACTGTCAGCGGTGTTTCCGGCCACCGGCTGATAGGTATTGGGTGGGCAATTCGAACAGACATAATCGGCGGTGGTACTGCTGCCATCATTCGAAACATACTGCCCGTAACCACAGGGTGTTTTTGCTTGGCAATTGCCTGAATACCCGGTTCCGAAATACCCGCTGTTACAGGCGCAATTGAAAGAGGGCGACGTATCTGTACAGGTGGCATTGCCATCACAGGTATGAGAGCCCTGGGTACACTCGTTAATATTTTGACAGTTACCACCGTTACAATCAAACCCCCCGCCTTGGCACTCATAACCGGAGTTACAGGTACAAATATACCGACTGCCGTCCAGATTTGGATCTTTGTTAACGCAAGAAGAATAAGAAACATCATCGCAGGTGTGTAGCGAAGCATTGGCGCATTCGTTGATGTTGGTACACCCTGCAGTGGGGGAACCTTCATAGCCAGGCTGGCAAGCGCATGAGAAACTGCCTTGGCTGTTGGTACAGTTGGTGTTGGAGCCGCAGTTATGGGTACCTATGCTACATTCGTTGATATCGGTGCATCCAGACACAGGATCACCCTCGAAGCCGGGCTTACACTCACAGTAAAAGGACCCCGAAGTATTCACACAGTTGGTATTGTCGCCACAGTTATGCCCACCATTCTCGCCGTTGCACTCGTTGAGGTCTTGACAGCTGCTGCCCTCGCAATCGCTGTTACCTGATGCGCACGAAAAACCAGATGCACAGGTACAGGTGTGCTCGTCATAATTTTGCGTCGCCGGATCGAAAGCCACATTGGCGCAGGCTGAGTTGCTCGGACAGTTTGCTACACCGTTGTTGCAAGCATTGTTGCCATAGCAGGAAAAGGAACATTCGCCACCGATACAATGAGCCACATCGACCCCCAATGCGGCATCACAATCGTCATTGCTGCTGCAGCTCACCTGAGACGAGCCCGTGCAATCCACCGAAATCACGCAAGTGGGTGCGTCTGGATCGCTCCACGTGAGGGTTTGGCCACAGTTGCCGACCGAGCATACCTCTGCTTTTGTTGGAGGTTGGGTATCCCCAGGCTGGTTACAGGTAATGAGGTCGCAAGTGGAACCAGCCAAGGTCAAGCTATCGCCGTAGGTACAAGCATTACAGTCGTCTTGGGTTAAGCATGTATAACAAGCCGGGCATGTAACTGTGGTGCCACACCCATCATCTAAAGTATTCTCGCAGGTCGCCACAGTGCATGTGATGTCTTGTTCATCACAATCGCAATTGGAGGTGTCGATCGTGCTGCAGCTGCTATCACACCCCAAAGTACTGGCGCTGGTGTTCAGCCAGGAGGTTTGCGTATTACAAGATTCAATGCCGAAATCGCTCCCGTCACAAACTTCGCCATCATCGAGCACTCCGTTCCCGCAACAGCCGTCTGTATGATCGATCTGCTGGAACAAAGAACAGCCACTGCTGCATTTCCACTCCACACGGGGACATGCATTGCCTTGACCGGCGGCAGGCGGTGGTACGTCCATGTGAACGTCGCAAACCTCGGCACCCGCTTTAATGTTATCACCACAGGAGGTGTAACAGGCTTGCCCCGGGGTGTCGCAGTACCAACCGCTCTCAATGCTCAAGCAGTTAGAGGTGCAACCATCGCCGTTGGCGGCGTTGCCATCATCACAAACCTCTGCACCCGCTTTAACGCCATCGCCGCACTGGGTGGTACAGGCGGATGGTTCTCCGGTACAGTAGTACCCAGACTCAGGAGCACAAGTGGCCGAACAGCCATCCCCATTGGTGGTGTTACCGTCATCGCAGCTTTCAGTGCCGGCCACATAGCCATCTCCACAGGTCGTGCTGCAAGTGGATGGCGCACCTGAACAATACCAGCCTGATTCGATACTGCAGGAAGCACAGCCATCCCCAGAGCTTGAGTTTCCATCATCACAGGCTTCGCCACCAGGCCAAACATTCCCATCGCCACAAGTGTTGTTGGTGCAATCGGTTAAGCAACTGGCCGATGCGCCGTTAGCGCCAGAGCCCAAATCACACTCTTCAGTACCGGTGGTCAGCGCATCCCCGCAGTAGCCACAAACATTGTTCGTGGTTGGGTATCCGTTGGAGCATGACGCGCAATCAGAAGCACAATTAGGGTCGCTGGCGGTATCACAAGACTCGCCATCGGTCACTTCGTCATCACCGCAGAAACGACAGGTAGTGCCATTACTGGGCGAGGAAGCGACGGAATACTGCCGGCCCTCATCTTCACATTGGCAAGTGGCGTTACAGTACGTATGAATGGTATGGTCGCATTCTTCACCCAATCCATTCTGCAGAAGATTATCCCCACAGTAACCTCCGGTGGTTCCACTCACCACATTACAGGTACCGGTTTGGCAAAAAGAACAAGTGGCGTCTGCCAACGTTAAGCCACCGGGGCAGGTGTAACTTGGGACAAATGGGTAGCCGCTGTTGCTGTCACACTGTTCCCCTGTGTCTTGGACCCCATCGCCGCATGAGGGCAGCAAGCAGTTAGTTCGACACGCATCCACAGCAGTGTTGCTGTTCGCCACTGAGCCATTATCGCATTCTTCGCCTTCTGCGCCCTGGGTAACGCTGTCACCACAGTAGTTGAGAACGCAGCCCGCAGTCTCACAACCAGCCTTGCAGTTTCCGTTATTACAATAGGTTTGTCCCCGCGTCATGTATTCGGTATCGTTATTGCCGTCATCACAAACCTCGGCGCCAGCCACGATTGAGTCGCCGCATTGAGTCACACATGTGGAAGGCGCTGCGCCTGAGCAATACCAACCAGACTCCACTTCACATGTTGCCGAACAGCCATCTCCAGAGGTGGTGTTCCCATCGTCGCAGATCTGACAACCAGCTGCGCCTGAGGCACAACCATCGGTGGTATCTACCGTTCCGTCTCCACAAGCGGAGGCCTTACAGTTGTTTCTACAGGCATCGTTGTTGACCGTGTTTTGATCGTCACAATCTTCGTGAGGACTGTCGGTAACACCGTCGCCACAGTAATTCGGTGTGCCCTGCCCAACCTGACAATCATCCATACAATAAGTACAGGCAGAGTCTTGCTGCGTGAAGGCCCATGCACATTCCGAAGAAGTGGGCGGATCGCACGCTTCAGCTGCCACCGCATGATTGTCACCACAAGCGGCCGCCACGCAAGGTGCACCGGGCGTGGGACAAGACCAACAGGGAACCACAGGACTACTGCCACAAGTCTCGGTAACGCATGAACTGGAACACCCATCACCGCCAGTGGTGTTGCCATCATCACAAGTCTCTTCGGGGTCCACAACACCATCACCGCATCGGGTACACGCACCACCCGTGGCGTTGCGACAGTTGCCAATCCCCCCCGCAGTGAGATCGCAAGTTTCTCCGGAATCAATCACCCCATCACCACAAAAGGCACTTTTACAATTGGTTCGACAACCGTCGACTTGGGTGTTGCTGTTGGCAACGCCGTTGTCACACTCCTCGGTGCCGGCGCCCGTGTTGTACACTTTACCGTCGCCGCAGGTCGCGGTTTTGCAATCAGCTAAGCAGAGGGCGTTGTTGGAGTTATCTTCCCCATTATCGCATTCTTCGCCGCCAGCGGTATCCAGTACATCGTCGCCACAAACGGAGGTGAGGCCAGGCCCATTCTGGCAGGTGCTGTTACAGACCGTACAAGAGGATTCACCGTAAGCGCACGATTCAGTGACCGCATTACCATCGTCGCACTGCTCATAATCGGACTGGATGTTTCCATCGCCACAATATTGAACGGTGCCGGAAATGGAATCACAGGACTCGGGGTCACAGACCGTGCAAGCAGAGGTGGAGTTGTATATACAGAGCACCGTATTATCTGCGCCATCATCGCAGGTCTCGTAAGTGATGCCTGGACAAGTGCTATGCCCAGCGGTGATCCCATCGCCGCATGATTCCGCGCAACAGGGCGATCCAGCCGTGCTGCAAACCCATCCAGCATCGATGGCAGAGCAATCAGCAGCGCACCCATCCGCTCCAGCTTGGTTGCCGTCATCACAAGCCTCGCCACCCACGATGAGCCCATCACCACAAACTTCGGTACAAGTTCCGCTTACACAATTCCATCCTGTGTCGGCGATACAATCTGATGTACACCCCTGAGTGGTGGGCTCACAGGTTTCGTGGTGGGTCACGAGTCCATCACCACAGGTACGAACAGTACCGGCCACCGTTTTACAAGATGTACAGACCGAACAGCTGGTGTTGTGCTGCGGGCAGACTTTATTCGTATCGTCAGGGTCACACTCTTCTTTTGCATCTTCAGCGCAGGAAGGATTACCTGCCGCCACAGCGCCATCGCCACAGAGCGCCGCACAGCAAGGCTGCCCGGGTGTGGCGCACTCCCAACCGGTTTCGAGCTGACACTGGTTGCTGCAACCATCGCCGGCAATGGTGTTTCCATCGTCGCAAGTTTCACCGGAATCGATCACACTGTCACCGCAGCCTGCAAGCGTACAATCGGTGCGGCAGCGATTCATGATGGTATCGCTGTTGTTCGCACCCTGGTCGCATTCTTCCACCGAGTCCACGATATAATCGCCGCAAAAGTGAGGCTGCCCAGGGGTGAGGGTACAGTTACAACAGACGTCACCGCATAGCGCATCGGCCGCCGATGTGGCCATGCTGTCATATGGGCAACCACAGGTGTTGTTTAAACCCTCATCGCAGTTTTCACCGGTGATGATGATGCTGTCGCCGCAGCCGCCAGAGTTACAGCTCGATGGTACGGTGCCGGTACAAATCCATCCCTCATCCACACCACTGCAATCGCCTTTGCAGCCATCGCCGTCGATGTTGTTGCCATCATCACAGGCCTCAAATTGGAGGTTACCAGTGTGGGCAGAGGCAACTTGCTCTGGGGTCAGTTCTTTTTTATACAGTTCGAGTTGATCGAGGCCGCCTTCATAAAAACTGCTCGTCCCCGCGCGGGCACCAATGAAGAGGCTCTCGCTGGTGTCGGTGGGATTAAAGGTCCCCACGCGCTCGTAGTTGAATTGTCCATTGAGATACCCTTTTAACTTACCGCTGCCATCGTAAGTGATGGTTACGTGGCTCCAGGTGTCAGCCGGAACATCGTACACCAGCCCGCCTTGGATACCGGAGTCCTGATTCATGAACACCACAGAGTTGCTGCTAGTCAGGTATACGGACACCATGCCATTGTTCACATCTTGGCCTTTTTCAAAGATGGATTGGTTGCCGCTGCGAGCGGCAGGTCGAATCCAAAACATGATGGTGAAAGGGCCATCGTCAAAACTGACGGAGGGGCTGTCGGCAATCTCAAGGTAATCATTACTGCCGTCAAAGTGGTAAAAGGTATTACGAGAGCTGGTATTGCCGGTGTCGTTTGCAGTTTCAAAGACCAACTCGTTGAGCCAAGAGCCACCACCGGGGGTGTTGGTTAAATAGATGCGCCAATAACGTTTTGCGCCTACGGAATTCCAAGAAACAGAATGCCACCCCGCCCCGTTGGGGTTCAAAGTCCCCAATGTGGTGTAACTGGCACCATCGTCTGAATATTCGAACTGCCACGTGCCGGCATAACTTGTGACGGCATGGATTTTACCTTTCACGTAGGCTCTCTCGTTACCGGCCCCCAAGTCCACAGCCAAGTAGGCGCCAGGACCAGCGCTGTCGGTGTGCCACCCATGGGTGCCAGTATTGTTATCCACAATAGCTGACGCAACATAAGCGCTTAATCCGCTCTGTGAGAGCATGTTCGAATTGATACGATCTTGGGTGGCGAGAGATGCCCCCTGCCAAGCGTAGTTGCACCCATTACATTTCACTTCCGCATGATTCATCAAATAAGTGGAATCCAACGTTCGGCCCGAAAGTTCGGTGTTCATGGGCAGTACCATGGAGACCAGTGAATCCACCACACCATCACCACAGCTGGGGTTCACACAAGTGGTGCGGCATGCGTCAGCCGTACTATTACTGTTGTCAACTCCGTTATCGCATTGCTCGTCAGAAGATTGCAGGACGTTGTCACCGCAGTAAATTCGAGTACAGGGGACATTGGTGCAACTTGGGCCACAAGTGTTCGTCGGGGCCTGGTCGTAAGCACAATCCTCTAAGTCTGTGTTACCATCATCGCAAGCTTCTACGCCCGCTGCAGTTTCACCGTCACCACAAACAGTCACACAAGTTCCACTAGAACAATTGTAACCGGTCTCTTCTTGGCAAGCCGTTGTAGGCACGCCGTTCACGACCTCATTACCGGAACACCCGTCCCCGGAGATGGTATTGCCATCATCACAAGCTTCGCCGTTGTCCACAACGCCATCACCACAGGCCGGATTGTTGCAGGAAGTTCTACAGGCATCTGGTGTGGTATCGCTGTTATTCCCACCATTGTCGCACTCTTCGTCGGAAGACTGATGTACACCGTCACCGCAATATCGGGTTGGACTGGTTTGGGTTTGGCAGTTACAACACACATTACAAGCGAGTTCGGATTGTGACCAAGGGCAGTCACAGGTATTTGCGGTGCCATTGTCGCATTGCTCTCCAGTTTTGACTTGATTATCGCCACAAATCGGCGAGCAAACCAAACCGTTGGGGCATTCCCAACCGGTTTCCACTGCACAGGTCGCGGAACACCCATCGCCGCTGGTGGTATTGCTGTCATCGCAGTCTTCATTGGCATCTTTGGTGCCATCACCACAAACCTCTAAGGTACAATTAGAGCGGCAACCATCACCATCTGCGGTATTACCATCATCACAAGCTTCGTGCCCAGACTGTAAAACGCCATCGCCACAGGTGATGGGGATACCAGGACCTTCCACGCAAGTTGCAGTACACACCACACAGGAAGTAAGCCCGTAGCTGCAATTGTTCGTGATACTGTCACCATCATCGCATTGTTCGGTATGCTTAACTTGACCGTCGCCGCAAATTGGCGTGCAATTCACCTGATCGGGACATTGGCAATACGCCTCAACCACGCAAAATTCGGAACAACAATCGCCATTGGTTTTGTTACCATCGTCGCACTGTTCTCCTGCATCCACCACGCCATTGCCACAATCTAAGGAGGGACAAATGGCCTCCCCGATATTACTTTCGTAAACCAAATCGCCGAACAACGGGTCGGCTGCCACTTGGATTTTGTACTGGGTGTTGCCCGGGAGATCGGGCATATTCTCGATGGAGAAATCGAACTGAACCACACATTGTTCGCTGGTATCTTGTCCTTTAGCGATTAAGGTGGGATTTAAAACTTGAGCCCCGCTGGGACCTTGAAGCTCCGGTGCATCGAAGAGGGCATCCAATGCGAAATAACGAATCGACTCACCTCCAAATGATGTTTGAAGCTCGACTTTATCAGCATAAGAGGACATGTCGGGCACAAACAAGCGCGCGCGCGCCTTGGGGTATTCGACACCGTCTCGATATTTCACGAATTCGTCCGGTGTCGAGAAAGCCTTCTCGCCCGGACTGAGGCTTGCGTAATAAAGGGACATGGGCGTGGTCTGGAAGTTCCAGAACACATGTACCTTTCCCGTGCTGTCCACCGTAACCGCCGGGTGACTGCGATCGAGATCCGTTCCATCATTGTTGAGACGGGTATCGAGCCAAACCCCGGAATCGTTAACAACGTTTCTTGGTTCGCTGATGGGATCGACCCAACTTTGGGTGTTGGCATTGTACCGGTGATAAACAATTCGATTGCTGCCAAAATCCCAATTGGAATACCACTCCGAAACGAGGTGAATAAAGTTGCCATTCGGCCCCCAAGAAGCCGCTTTGTACGCATCATAGCGACCGTGGCCATTGTTGGTGCCCACTACGGGATACGCCCCTGACATGTCGTTATTTTGGCGAATCGTGGCTTTCGTGCTGGTTTTACCCCGCCACACGTAAGAACAACCGGCGCAATAATTGTTTTTGTTGCCTCCCCAATCGTCTGGCAATGAGTCTCTGTTCTCAGAATCGAAGATGGCATTCACCACTTCATCGTGACCGCCAGATTCGAGCAAGAAGGCCTTCAATGCTTCGCCTTGGTTCCATTGGGGTGCAATCAACCAAACCTGATCTACATCTAAAGAAGAAACCGAAGGCGGACGTACGAGCAACTCGGTCCCCTTGTAACTCTCCGGCTCGTCGATGTAATAGATGTCGTTCGCGGGGCCATACTCATAAAAGCACGCGGCACCCGAGCAACCATCGGCAGGATGGCTGATCTTTGCGAATCGGTTGTGACGGTTCGCCCAGCCATCTTCGACCCACGAAAGATAAATCGACCCTTGGCTGCCTGCAGCCATCGAAAAATAGTGCTGGTATCGGTTACCGGGCTTGGTCGCGTCTCCTGTTCGTCCGTGGTAAACGCTGGTGTCCTCTGTCCCCACCAACAAACCGTGCGTGCTCCAGGGGTTTTTAAAGAAGCGCGAGTTGTACTCATCCCAATTTCGGGAATCTTCACCATCTTCACCGTGAACCACACAGGCGTCACGCAGCGCGGTGTCCGCATCGTCCCAATCCCCACGATACTTCCAACATTGCTTTTCTGAAGAACCGTAATAGGCTAAATGCCCCCAGCCTTGATATTCATATCCGTGGCCGTTTACCGTGCGTGCTTCACTTTCACCAGCGTTCAGTCCAGTGATGAACCCGTAATCTTGCCAAACCGCGTGTAATCGGTCTTGGCTGTCAATGACGATGGACGGTGCCCAATAGCGGGTTACCACCCGGTTACTGCCATTGTCTTCCCGCTTGGGCCAAATGGGACGCACGTCTTTCCAGCTCACCCCGTTGTCATCGGAGTAAGTGTGGAGAACTTGGTACCAGCCGCCGAAAGTTCCGTAAAAAGCCAAGTGAAGGTTGCCTTCGGAGTCACGCAGAATATTCTTTTCGTTGGTGGTGTTGGCTGACACAAAGCCTTGGCCGAACACGACGGAGGGGTCGATGCTGATTCGGCCAGAGCTGTAGCGCACCCACTCATTGGGTAATTTGGTGGTCACCAACAAGCCCTCAGGGACCCACTCAAAATGCCGGGCCAGCACTTTCTCGGCATCGGATTCATCGTAGGCCACAGCCTTAGGCAATTTAAAAACATCTCGTCGTACCGTCAGCTCTACATCTCCAGTGTGGCTGAACTCAGATTCGGGCGTTAGCGTCTTGCCGTTCGCATCGAGCGTGCCCCATCGGTCGGGCCCATGGCCAAAAGGCACCACCAACGCCCCACCTTGGGTTGAAAGTCCGGGGAGCAATGTTTGTAGCCACAGATCACTGTCTTCACGCATGATGCGTGATTTGAGATCATCGGACAGATGGAAGAACTCTTCCACATCAGCCCCATCGAAGCGGTATTCTAAATCGACATCTTCGACATACGAAGGGAAAACGACCTTACCCATCTTGGGCTCATTCTTTAAGAGAGGCGTGCTGGGCTTCCTGGCCAGGCTCCCCACTTCGTTTCCACCCTTCACTAGTTTGGCCGAAACGAAATTTTGGGAAATCTCTTCTCTGCCCTTGGTCGCCCTAAATTTGAGCGCACCGTTCGAAGACACTGTTACGTGGCCCGCTTTAAATCCCGCTTTGTCAGGGTAAAACTCAGGGGCGACCTCAGGGAGTGATTTGCCCGGATTGTGCACTTCAACCCCTGGGGTTTGGGCACCACTGATGAGGGGCTCGCTGAGGAGATCTGCCACGTGGATCTCTTTTTTAACGCCCGTATCCTCGGACTCCATAGGCTCTGGAGTTGACAAGGAGCCAAAAAGTAAGATCGAAACTGCGGCTGCGAACAAGCAAGAAGCGTTTATTTTCCAAGCACTTGAGTGAACCAAGGGCAATCCCTTTATCCTTCGTCTGGGCGCCAAAATATCGCGCGCGCCATTTAATCACCAACCATAGATATGTAGCATGATTTCTAAGATCTTTCCCAGTAACCAGCCATTCAAAAATGAACTTTCCTGGTATCGGCTGGTCTTAGCGCGGCCCCGGTTCCAAATCGAGCCCTACATCACGCGAAAAAAACATGTAAATCACTGTTTTTAATAAGCCTTTACAACAGGCGCCCCTCAGCACCTGAGTCTGAATCCAGTGGCACTCCGGGAGAATGTATACCTACGCCGGGTCGCTGAGACATCGCTTCGTGGTCCTGTGCCTCTTGCGGCGTTAGCACGGGCGAAAGCGGCAGCACATCAGCCAAAGCTTCGAGCCAATGCGAAGACCGATGATGCTGAAAGCGCCGCCCCAAAGCCTGCCGGACCAACTGGCGGGACATGACCCGCATAGGCAACGAAAACGCCTTCATAAAAGGCCGATCGAGTTCTTCGGTGAGCAGACGCCAAAACTTTTGCTCCATGACAATCCCCAAGGCCAACTGGCCGTCTTTACTGGAGAAGAAATCATAGTGGGGCAAGACATAAAGTCGTAACCGTTCCAACGAGCCGTGCATCAACTGCTTTAATTTTCCGGGCTGTTTATCACCATCAAGCCATTGTGAAGGATCCGTGCCTTGGCTCCACAGCTGCACCCAATGATACAGCAAATCGACCATGGCCACGTCGATAAACTGACCCTTTCCCGTACGTTCACGCTGTAGCAAAGCGCCCAAAATTCGAACCACAGCGAGCATGGATGCACTCAAATCGGCAATGGGCAATACCGTCCGGCCTGGCGCCTTTTTGTTCTTTCTTTCAAGGTGTGAAAAGCCACTCATCGCTTGGAGGTTTAAATCATGAGCAGGTCGACGTGCCCAAGGCCCTTTTTGTCCATAACCTGAAATCGAACAAAAAATAATTTTGGGGTTCTGCTCCCCTAAAGCTTCAAAGTCCACCCCGAGGCTCTTGAGGGTCCCGGGTCGAAAGCTCTCGAGCACCACATCAGCAGATAGAATCAAATCTTTAACCTTGTCGATGTCATTACCGTTAGAGAGGTCAAATGAGCAAACCGATTTAGAATGGTTGAGCATTTGATAAAGCTTGTCTAAGCGACTGGCGGGGTCGCCCCCTGGACGTTCAACTTTAATGACTTCTGCGCCCAAAGAAGCCAACCACAGCGAGGTGTAGGGCCCCGGCAGGTTCTCACTAAAGTCCACAACCTTAATTCCCGTAAGGGCTTTGTTTGTCACGCGAGGGTCCTTGCTACAAAATACACAAAGGAGCATGACCCTTTTCAAAAGGTAGGGTCAAATAGAACTGCTTTAAAAACCCAACTTCTTGGCGCTTATTTCAGCAAGACAGCCCAAGCGGGGGGCGAATTGTAAAGGCTGTTTATTGGGCCATCAGCGTCGACAACTCAGCTTCGATGTACGCCATCCGTTCCGCGTATTGGCGTTTCTTCTTCTCCGCCATCGTGCGTTGACGGTTGATGGTATTGATGAGCTTGGTATCTTTATTGGTCCGAATCAGGCGCGAACGTTGTTCCTCGAGGTCATCGATGGTGCGCTGGTTGGTAAACAGGAGTCGTTTAACGTGTCGTTTATCTGCGAGCAATGAATCGAATTTTTTAGCGCGTTTGCGCTTTTGAAAATCAAGCTCTGCCTGCAGCGTATTCACACGTTTCAGCTGGACTTTCAGCTCGCTTTGCTGCTCTTGGTACAAATGAACCAGGGTGACCAGCATGCAAACCAGCAGTAAGCTGAGCAGCGTCACCATTCCGTACCAAAGTTCTTTGCTCCAATAGCGCATTTAATCCCCATCGTTTTTCATGGCCATATTTGCAGTCATTCATTACTGGGCCCTTCTGGAGGCCGATGAAATGGGCCCGGGGTCTAGTGAAATTGTAGGCTCCCCGCGTATAGCAGGCAAATTCTGGTACGAAAAACGCCCGCTCCGCAGCTGATTTTGGTCAATTGAGCGACAAAACGCGCCTTATATCTTTGAAAAATAGAGCGTAAGTAAATAACGCAGCGCGTTGCAGGTCTGGAGTGATTTTGCGGCCGATCGGATCCAATTCGTCCCGGAAAACAGCCTTTTTCATTGAATGCTGGCGGGCATGGCCAATAGGAATTGGCCTATTTCGGCATCAAATTCCCGCTGCTCCTCATCCACCATTTGGTAGGTGCCTTCCATGCTCCCCACTGGTGTCGTTAAAGGGCAGAAGGAGGAATAAACAAAAGACTCCCCTGGGTCTAAGACCGGCTGCTCCCCAATCACACCTGGCCCTCTGACTTCTTGGCTTTTTCCATGGCCATCGTTGATGATCCAATGACGGGATAACAGCTGAACTTGATGGGCCCCCTCATTGCTGATCTCAACCCGATAAGCGAAAAAATAGACGTCATCGGTCGGCTGCGATTGCTCGGGAATATAAAAAGACTGCACCGTTATTCGAATGTTTTCGGTGATCATCTCTGACTGTCCGGAGGGTTCTCTCATGGGTATGTCCTAAATTCTCGCCCTTTCAATTTCAAGTTGTTATCCTCTTTAAAGGGGGAACAAACAAGGTCATGCTGCAACATTTTGCCTTTGCGCCATTGCCCATATTGGCGGCCACGCTGCTGGTGGTTGTGCTGAACGCCGCTTGGTACGCGCCTTTCGCCTTTGGGAAAATATGGTTACGATATCATCAACGTTTAAAGAAAAAGCTGCCAGAGGCCAAACTCAGCATCGTCTTCACCCTTTGCAGCCAAATTTTGACCCTATGCATGGTAAGCGCACTGCAAAACGGCCTCGGCATCACCACATTTAACGAAGGGGTGCTTTTGGGATTTATATTGGGGCTCGGCCTCATTGGGCCCTTTAGTGCGGCCAATGCAATTTATTTTGGTCTGCCCCTGCAACTTTGGGGGCTGGATTTTTCCCACCACTTGCTGGTTTTGGCGTTCAGCTCGGGCGTTTTGGCTGCTTTTCATTAGCCGGATCTGTTGGAAAATAATACGTTTTGGTTTAGGAGTCTTCTTAAACACTATACCAAGAGGTTACGAACGTGAAACGAACAGCAATCGCCCTGATGATTCTCAGCCTGCCACTCCTGGCATGTAACAAATCTACCCCCGAACCTGCCCCAGCCCCCAAAGCAGAACCCGCCAAAGAAAAGCCGGCTGAAGCCCCAAAAGCAGCACCGGCCGCCGAAGAGGCCAAAGCTGAAGGTGAAGCCGCCAAAGCAGAAGATAAACAAGCCGCAGCCCCTGCTGCCGACGGCGTGCAAGAACTCGCCATCGAAAGCGTTGGTAATGAGATGGCCTACAACCTCAAAGAGTTGAAGGTGAAAGCCGGTGGTAAAGTCAAGATTACCCTGGTGAACAAGGCCACCTCCGAAGCCATGAAGCACAACATTGTCATCGTCAAAAAAGGAACCAGCATGAAAGTTGGGCAAGCTGCCATCAGCACCATGGGCGTCCCGCCTAAAACAGCTGATGTGCTCGCCGCTTCTGACATTGCCGGTCCAGGAAAAACAGTGACACTTGAATTCGCGACCCCACCCGCTGGTGAATATGAATTCGTCTGCACCTTCCCTGGTCATTTCGCTATGATGAAAGGCGCTTTTATCGTTGAATAAAACGCCCCCGCGCGTTTCATTTTTTCAAACCGCTCGCAAGGGCGGTTTTTTTATTATTAATTATTTGGTCTCCCCCCATCGGGCTTGTTACAAGATTCTTAGGAAGGTCACACGTTCTTCCGAGTCGGTGATGCGCATCGGCGCGCTTTTGGGCCAGCCACTCGGCGGCTTGCTCAACAGCAGGGGAAGGGTCCCCAGTGGAGCAATGCCGAGAAGGGAGGTGATCAGACGTGATAGACAGTTATAACTTACGTGAGGTGATGACCTCCTGACGGTGTTTTTCTCCATGAAAACCCGTCTGTAATTCTTGTAAATATCTAGTTTTACAGCGCAAAAACGAAATTAAATCGGTGCGCAGGAAACACCCTGTCATCGCCAGCCCCGTAGGCCTTTTGGCCTATGGGGTTTTTTTTATGAGTTGCTAGGTTGCCTCTACCTAAAAACCGAATATGGTTCGGCATACAGGAGGCAAACTTGGAAACCCAATTGTTACAACCCAAAGTTCCCACACAAGACCGTGGCCGGGCGCGGGTTGAAATCATTCGCAAAGAGGCGTTGGCTCTTTTGGCCCATGAGGAAATCGATCACATCTCCATCTCAGGGTTGGCCAAAAAAGCAGGTGTGGGTGTGGGCACCTTTTACCATTATTATCCCTCCAAAGAAGCCTTGGTCTTAGACCTCCGAAATTTGATTCTTAAAGAGACTGCGGCCTCATTGGCTGAAGAGTTTCAGCAACCCGTTGCCACCAAAAAAGAATTTGTCCTGCTCTTTCAAAAGTTGGTGAACGAATGGCTGACCTCTTTGATCGAGGTGAAAAACCTGGAACGCGCGGTGTGGGCCTACGCGTTCAAAAACCCAGATTTCGCCTTGGCGTTGCGTTCGCAAGAAACGGGGCTCCAAGCTATGGTGAAAGGCATCTTAAAAACCTACCAGTCTTCCTTGAGACCGGCTGACCTGGACAACGTCGCCACAACTTTAGTGATGTGGGTCGACGGCACCATGTCTCGGGTCCTGCGAGATGAGTCTCTTATTCAAGATCACCAATGGCTTGTAGAAGAACTCACCCGCATGTTGGGCCATTATATTTTTCCCGATGGAGCGAAGACATGAAAAAATTTCTTTTCTGTATTGGGTTAAGTTTGTTGTGCGCGTGCCATCAACAACCCGGCCCTTCAACTACAACATTACCGTCTGATGAAGCGCCTCAACCCATTCTCTTCAGCCAAGATGCTGGTTCCACCGAAATGGATTCAGGCCGCACAGATGCCGGGCCATCTACACCCATTGAGCTCTTCGACAGCGGACTACAGTCATCGCCAGTAGAAGACAGTGATGCAGGCACCGATGCGGGCTTTCTCTCTGTCAATTCGTGCTTTGCCGATATTTACGACCCCACCGTCCCGGGTCCTGACTACGATCAATTCATGCCCACGGTGGGCAGCCATTGCGCTGGCACCCAACATCAAAACATTCAAAATGTGGAACGGGTCGTCTTCTTAGGTGACTCTGTCACCATGGGCTCTCCCCCCACCGAAAGTGGTGATTTTTACCGAAACCGGTTGACCGATTGGCTTGCCAATCGTTTTGGGCTGAGTGCCCCAAATGGCCTGTGGGAAAGGTACAATCCCCTCGACGGTGAAGCCTTGGTGAAGCAATCCGGTGATTTTTGGAACTGCGCCCGGTGGGGTGCACGCACCGATGATCTCATGGAAGATAACAGCCAAGTGATGAATTGTTTTCCTCAAGAAGAACGCAACAAAAAAACGCTGGTGGTCTTAACCATCGGCGGCAACGACATCTCCAACCTCACCCAAAATGGCTACAACCAAACTTATGAACACAATTTAGAGCAAACAGAAAACTTTGTTCGCCTCCTCTCAGAGACCATCGAATGGCTTAAAAACCCTGACAATGTTCCTGGCGGTACCTACGTGGTATTTGGCAACATGTTTGAGTTCACCGACGGCACTGGCGACATTGGGTCTTGCCCCACATCTTCATTCGCCGGGTTCGAAGATTGGGAAGATACTCAAATGCTCGAAGAGTTGGTAATCTGGGCCAATGAGCAATTCCTGTCTATCGCTGTAGACACCGGAAGCGATATGGTCTTTATGCTCGAAAGTTTTTGCGGCCATGGATTTAACCACGACAACCCACAAGGGCGTTGTTATCGCGGCCCCAACACCGAACGATGGTTTGATCTCACCTGCATCCACCCCAACCCGTCCGGGCACTCAGCGTTGGCAGATTTGTTTCAGAATGTGATTGCGGGCGATAACAACTGAGCAACAACTAATGAATGCGACCCGCTGAAAAGATCACTCCACCACTGGGGCCCACCGCACTTTGGGCTCGTCTTTTTCTGCGAATCATCAGAATGGCGCGCCGACGCAATTGGCGCCACTTGTTTTTTGCCCGTTCATCCCCAAACCGCCCCATGCCGATAATTAAAATGGGCATCAAAAAAAGGGTGAAGGCATCAAAAGCATGAAAGGCTGAACCGCTGTTCGGAGAAAAAATAGGTCTCATGACCGCCGCCAACAAAAAGAGGGTGAAGGCCCAACCGCCCACCACCAAGCCTGTATAAAAACAACGGCGCACGGCATAACCCATGATGGCATGGCGCGCATTCCCGGGATAAACTTGGCGAAACAGCCACAAATAGCCCAAACATCGCATTTGAAACTTCAACCCATTTGGCACTTTCATATAAATTTTGTATCAAGAAGCCAGGTTATCGCCAAATTCTACTGCTTTTGAGAGGTTTTTTTCATGCGCACCGCCGATGAATGGTTCGATCTTTACGGGGAAAGTCACCAAAACCCCACCAACAAACTCATTCACTGGTTCTGTGTGCCCGTGATCTTCTTTTGTACCATTGGCTTATTTTGGTCCATTCCCATGTTCTCCCTGCCCAGCGCCATTCCCACTGCTTTAAAACCTTTCGTGAATTGGGCCACCATTTTGATCGTTTTGGCCACTTTTTTCTACTTGCGATTGTCCCTCAAACTGTCTGTGGGTATTTTGAGCTTCACGTCACTTTGTATTTGGGGCAATCACGCCATCGCACAAAGTGGCTTCATGCCCCTGTGGCTCTTTTCACTGATCGTTTTTGTGGTGGCATGGATTGGCCAATTCATCGGACACAAAATTGAGGGTAAAAAACCGTCCTTTTTTGAAGACCTGCAATTCTTACTCATCGGTCCCGCTTGGCTCATGCACTTTCTTTATAAAAAGGCCGGTATTTCTTATTGAGCCAACCGAGTCAGGGCCTGCTGTTCTTCGGCGTCCCAATTCGCTCTTAACATGATCTGCTTTTGGGTTTCAGGGTGTCTGAAGTTCAAGGTGCGCGCGTGCAGCATCAATCGATTAAGGCCCGTTTCTCCCCGAAACAATCGATTGATGGGTCCTTTACCGTATTTAACATCGCCCACCAACGGATGCGATATGTGTTTAAAGTGTCGTCGAATTTGGTGAACTCTACCGGTTTTAGGCCAAGCCAATACCCATGAGAACACTTGGGTACCTATCTGAAAGTCACTCACCCTTCGATACCGCGTTTGCGCGGGCACTTTTTGGGTTTCACTGCGGTTGAGCAAAGGATGCTCAATGACCCCAGACAAAGGCGTCCGCCCACGAACCGCCAGCATGTAAATTTTTTGCATAGGTGCTTCATTGAGTTGTTGGGCGAACGCTTTACGTTTGGCAAAAAGAACAATGCCACTGGTACCGCGATCCAAACGGTACAAAGGATAGCTCGCCACTTGGGCTGTTTGTTTTTTCACCCAACCTGCCAAAGTGGGCTCTTTGAGTCCTTGGGTCTGATGCACCAAGACGCCGGAGGGCTTGTACACTGCCAAAACAGCCGAGTCCTCGTACAACAATCGAATGCCTTTGATCTGCGCCTGAACCCAATGAAGTGGTTTTTGCATGAGCTTAAACCAAAACCTTGGCGGGCTCTTTGGTTTTGGGGTGACTCTCGAAACAGGCTCGGCTCGCATTACAACCATCAGGACACGCTAATTGATCGTCAGGACCCGACGGCCAAGCGGTGTGCAAACACGAAAAAGACACGTCACCGGACGCCATGGCATTGATCACATGTAAAGGGCTTTCCACATCTCGGTGGTAGCCTTTCCAACGTAAATAACGGCACCAGTTATCTGGAGTTCGTTTCATGTAACCACCTCTGCAAATGCAGCCAACAAAGAGCGAACCAAAGCCTCACGCCGGTATTCCTGGCCAGGCAAAGGGTTTAATTTGGGCAAGTGTTTCACCACAAAGTCACGATCATGCAGAACAGTCCACGGCTGTCCCATCGCATTCGTTTCGATTTGGCCGAGACGCAAGGGCCGTCGTCCAACCGCTCCCACACCCAGACGCAGCCATTGAATGGTTCCCCCAGAAACTTGGGCGTTGATGGCCACTTCTATTTCGGCCCACTCGGCCATTTTTCGGGATGACAAGCGAAAATAATGTTGGGTGTTGCCTTGCTTTTGTTGGTCGAGGTGAAGGGTGGCGATCAACGCTCCCGCGGGCAATGCATTGTTTTGCTGTTTGATATCAACATCAAAATCAAAAAACTGCGCCATAGACCACATGTGAGTTTCAACGCCAGTGGGTTGAAAAATTTGTACCTGCATTCGAGCTTCCAGTGCCAGTAACGCCAAACCCAAGGTGGATGCATGTAGCGCTGCGCAGGTTTTGTTATCGATAATGGCATAAGGAAATCCTTCATCACCTTGAGCGCGGCAAGCGGCATCACCGGAAGATGAACAGGCGTCTTCTCCATGACCCAGATGCGGACATCGCGATGATTGGCACAATGCGCCACCCACCGTGGCTTGAGACCGAGTTTGAGGGTTGGCCGTATGTTGGCACGCCGACACCAAGAGTGGAAATGCTTTTTTTAACTCGCCGTGCCTCGCCAGAACAGACAAAGGGACCGAGGCCCCAATATGAGCAGCCCCTTGTACCCATTTTATGTTGTTGAGGTCTTCACAACGAGACAAGTCGAACCATGGCTGTTCGTTCCCGTGTAACATGGTTTCAGTGGCCCCACCCACCCAAATCCCTGCAGGTTGCTTGGTTTTGGCATCACCGGCTGCGGGCAATGTTTCTATAAACGTGACCTTGCCCATGGGTTACCCTTCCAAATACTTAAGAACCCGTGACGGGGTGAGAGGTGTTTGAGTTGCTGAAGCCCCAGTGGCTGCATGGAACGCATTGGCCACCGCCGCTAACGTGGCCACGGTACAATTTTCACCAATACCCAATGAACCCACTGGGTTGTTGGGCGAAGGTTCGTCATAGAAATGCACTCTTATTTCGGGGGCATCCGCAATGCCTAAAATTTTGTAATCTTCCATGTTATCATTGAGCAAGCGCCCTGTTTCCTTATGGAAAAGGCGTTCCTCGTAAAGTGCGTAGCTGAGCCCTTGAATCCCCCCGCCAGTGACTTGAGAATGTGCAGTGACCGGACTCGCCAAAGTTCCGCTGTCTAGAGCTACATCCACTGATAAAACGCGTACCGTACCTAATAATCGGTCTACTTCGAGTGCCACCGCTTGCGCTGAAGCCGGGGTATCCTTGGCCATGGCAAAGGGAGAAAGGTGCGCCACGAAATTGAGCCACGATGGTGGAAACATAAAGCCTTCGAGATCCAATGGGCGATCGCCCACAAAAACTTGGCCAACTTTGGGCGCGCTGGCTTTTTGGTATTGCTCTAAAGCATGATGAAGCGCAGGCACAATGGACGATGTGGTGATGCTCCCAAAAGAGCCTGGCGCCATGGCCAAATCACTGCGACCCACTTTCACTTTAATTTGTTCTGAAGGTTTCTTTAAGAGGCGCGCTGCATAAGCAGCCAATGAAGTGCGGGTGCCCTGCCCCATGTCTTGGCTGCCCGTTGAAATCAATATTTCATTGTTAGGCAAAACCTCCACATGCACTTTTGTATTCGGTGCACACATTTGAAACCATTCCGCGGTGGCCACCCCAACCCCTCGCGCAAAGCGCTTGGGATCGTCTGCGGGCGGTAAAGGCTGGTTCAACAGTGGAGCGTTGTCGCGAAGCAGTTCATACACTGCGCGGTGTCGTGGCCGGTTTTCGTTTTCCAAACGCAACAACAGAGGATCTTTACCGGTTTTTGACGCCAACAGCTGAACCGTCTGCTCGAGCGCAAAGGCATTGGGTGGATGACCGGGCGCGCGAAAGGCACAGGATGGGGGCGTGTGGGTCACCACATTTTGGTCGAGGACTTGCACCTCGGCCATGGGGTAATGGGCTTGCGACATACGTGACGCTGTCTCGCCGACGGCTGCCCCGCAATAAGACTCATTGTGATGAACGATGTTTTTGATCTGCCCGTTTTCATCAGCACCCATCTCAACCCGATGCTGTGTGCCCGGCCGATTTCCCCCCAACAGAACATGCTCCGGTAGTTTATAAAACAAACGCACGGGCCTTTTGGTTTTTAGGGCGAGCCGGGTGGCCATGAGGTGTTCGGGTCTGAATGTGGCCTTAGCGCCAAAGCCCCCGCCCACAAACGGCGCAATCACTTTGACCTTTTCGGCATCCCAATCAAAAGCCTCCGCCAAATCACTGGCCAGGTTTTTCACCGTTTGGGTGGTGGCCACCATCACCAATTCGTCGCCCTTTACTTCAACGACACAGCCATGGGGCTCCAAGGGGATGTGCGACTGCGATGCTGTTTGGCCCTCGAACGTGACTTGAACCGGGGCTGATTCGATGGTCTTTTGGGCGGCTTGATAATCGTCTTCCGAATGAAAAACGCCCGGGCCGCGTACATTGCCTTCCCACTTGAATAAGAAAGCCGGTGCGCCCGGCGCTTCTTGAGCGGTAGGTGCATCCCCGTGTTCTTTTTCGCTCCAGACTTGAGGGGCCAACATTTTTTTGGCCTCACTGGGAAGTACGGAGGGCTTACTGTTAACCCACTCCACCTCGATGGCCTTCACCGCCGCTTCCGCCTGCGCCAACGTTTCGGCGGCAACAGCAGCGATTTCTTGCCCGACCCAACGAACACGCGCGTAGCCAGACTTGGTTTTTGGCAAGTGCACCACCACGCCCTTCACCCCGGGCATCTTTTGGGCTTTATCGAGATTGATCCGCTTAACTTGAGCGCTGGCATGTGTGGCCCGAAGAACGGCAGCATGTAAAACCCCTGATGGGTAATAATCAAAAGCGTACTCTGCTGCCCCCGTCACCTTTTCAAGCGCATCATGCCTTGGGGTCACATCAGCGGACAAAGGCGCGGATGGACCAAAGCAACTTTGGATGGCCTGAATAATTTGGGGTTGCGCACCACATCGGCATAAGTTCCCAGCCATCGCATGGCCAATCTCTTCTAAGGTGGGCATCCGTTGAGGGGACTTCTCTTTATGGTCATCCACGAATGCAGCCGCTGCCATGACCATTCCCGGTGTACAAAACCCACATTGAAGCGCATCTGCGTCGATGAATGCTTGTTGGACCACATGCAGCTCTTTTGCTTTCAGGCCCTCAACCGTGGTGACACTCTGGCCTGCCACTTTGTACAACGGAAGATTGCAACTGCTTTGCACCTCGCCGTTCAAATGAACCGTGCAGGCCCCACAGGCCCCACTCTCACAAAAAGTTTTGGTTCCGGTCAGGGCCATGTCCTCTCGAAGGACCTGCGCCAAAGGCGTCTTTGCGCTCCGTTGGCTGGTCATGGAGCGCCCATTCACCTCAAATGACACCGTTTCAGTGGAAGGGGCGGTGGATGGCTGGGAATCCCCCAACGAAGGACTGGTCACCAAAGCCCCGCCGGAGACCGCAGCCGATATTTTCAGGAAATCTCTTCGGTTGGTGCCAGTCATAATTCTTCCCTTTGGAAACATTTAACACCAAACCCTTTTAAGCCCCCAATTATTCCTTGTTTTTTTTATTGTTGCCGGACGTCATTCCCCCATGAATTTTTTTTTTTTTTTGGTATAAAACTGCCTCAAGGAGCACTCATGACCGAAAAACCCGCATCTGGTTCAAAACGTTTTTGGAAGCTGGCTTCCATGACAGCGGGCGTGAGCGGGCGCTTGGCCAAGAGCAAGCTGCAGCAAATCTTTCAAAACCAAGATGATGCCCAGCAAACGCACAACAAAATGCTGCAAGAAAACAGCGAGGCCATCGCTCAAACCCTTGGCGAACTCAAAGGCGCGGTGATGAAAGTCGGTCAAATGGCCTCCATCACCAGCGATATTCTGCCCAAACCTCTGGCCGACTCCCTGAAGCGGTTGCAAAACGAAGCGCCCCCTGTGGCCTTTGATGTTATCGAAGAACAAATTAAGGCCGAATTGGGTGCCCATCCAGATGAACTCTTCCAAGAATTCCAACGGGAACCCTATGCTGCGGCCTCCATTGGGCAAGTCCATTTGGCCCGATTGCAAGATGGTCGCCAAGTGGTGGTGAAAGTTCAATACCCTGGCGTGGACGATGCCATGGATTCAGATCTCAAACATCTCAAACTCACGTTAAAGGCAAGTGGCTTGCTCAAGATTGATGCCACCAGCATGGATGCCCTTTTTGAAGAATTGAAATCGCGGTTGCGTGAAGAGCTCGACTACGAACACGAGGCGGCGAATCACAAAATTTTCTACGATTACTATCGCAACGATGACAAGGTGGTGGTACCTGAACTCATTGCCGAACGCAGCAGTGGTCGGATTCTGACCTTAATCCACGAACCTGGCGAACGCTTTAGCGAGTTATGGGACGACGGTTACCCTCAAGAAACCATCGATGCTTTGGGCAGTACCATGTTGCGCATGATGGGTGAGCAAATCTTTATTTTAGGCGCTGTACACGCCGACCCCAACCCTGCTAATTTTGCCTGCCGTGATGATGGCACTGTGGTGCTTTATGATTTCGGGTGCATCAAAAAAGTAGCGCCGAACATTATCACTGCCTATCGCGATACCATTAAAGCAGCGCTCCAGCGCCATTACAGCGACGTGGAAGAGGGCCTGATTCTGTTGGGGGTGCGCAACCTTGAAGGGCCCCCCGTGGAGCATGCTTATTACGAAGAATGGCGCAATTTACTCGCGGAGCCTTACGAATGCGGCGGTGCATTTCATTTTGGAAAAACCGATCTACATCTTCGTGCAGCCCAAAAGATTCCCTACCTCATCACCCACAAATTGGAGAGTTTCAAGCCGCCGGTTGAAATCGCCTTCATTGATCGGGCCGTGGCCGGTCTCTTCGGTAACCTTCGTCTCATGGGCGCTGCCTGTGATGTGCGGGCCATTGCCGATCCGTATCTTTTTGGGGCCTTGGCCCCTTAACATTTAACTTTGGATATTTTCATGCCTCGAATTTTTATGCTGCCCATTTGTTTGTTGCCTTTTCTTTTTTGGCTGGGTTGCCCTGAGACGAACCCATACGAAGAACGCAGCGTGCAAGTAAAATGGCAAGAAGATGCGAATGACTTTTGGTCCTTGCCCTTTCCATCCGATCTTCGAAAAGAAAGCGATGGCTCTTTTGATTTCGAAAAATGGCCCGGCGATTGGAACAACGAACTGGTCTCCATGTGGCTCACCGCCGCCAACGAACGACTCCACGATGGCTGGGGTCTCAACACTGGTGTTTTCTTTCAACTCACCGGTGACATCGACACCGAAACGATCAATCAATCTTTAGAAGATGCCCTGGAAACCACCGCGCCAGTATTTCTCATGGACATCACCCCTACCAGCCCGGAATATGGCCGTTTGTTTCCTTTAGAAATTCAATTTGATTTACCCCAGGATGTGTACACCCCCGACAACCTCCTGGCGGTGCTGCCTCCTTTTGGTTTCGTGAAAAGACCCAACACCACCTACGCCGCCATCATCACCGACCAAGTGAAAAACAAAGAAGGTGAAAGCCTGGGCCGCTCGCGCGCATTTCACGATGCCCTGACCGATCATGAAGACGCGCCCGAAGCCCTACGCAACCAGCTGGCGCCGCTCAAACAGGCCGCCGAGGACCACGGGATAGATATCAACACCATTGTGGGTGCCAGTGTTTTTACGACCATGGATCCAAGCGCCACATTTAAAAAGTTATCTGCCTGGACAGAATCCCTCCCCATGCCCAATCAAAGCGAGCCGTGGACGGTGACCGAGGAATACGAAAGCTATCAAGTGCTCACCGCACGTTACGATGTCCCCGTGGTCCAAGAAGGCAATCGCCCGTACACCAATCTGGGTGAGGGTAAAATTATCTATGGTGACGATGGCGATCCGGTGATCAAAGAAACACAAGCCGTGCGCCTTGCCCTGACCATTCCCAAAATTGCACAACCTGCAGCAGGTTTTCCGCTCACCATTTTCATGCATGGGTCGGGGGGTAATTGGCGACAAGCCATCGACCGTTCACCCCTCCCGGAGGTTCCGAACGACGAGCGTCCCGAATACGAGCCCGGTAAAGGTCCCGCCGAATGGCTGGCGCGTCGCGGGGTGGCCACGGTGGGATTTGATTTTCCACTTCACGGCGATCGTCACAACCCGCCAGATACCAGTGGCTTGGTGCTTTACAACATCTTTGGAAACGTGGACGCCACCATCGATAACTTTACGCTGGCGGTGACCGAGCTTTCCCTACTTTCGCGGTTCATGCTCGACACCACCGTGAGAGCGGATCTTGCCGAGACACTTAACGCAGGGGGCGCCACTGACGGACTCATTCGTTTCGACCCCAAACGCCTCACGGCCATGGGTCAGAGCATGGGCTCCACTTTGGGGTTGCCTTTTGCCACCATTGACAAACGTCTAAAGGGACTCGTTCTCTCAGGCTCAGGTGGTATTTTGGCAGAAATCGCCGTTTCGGCCACCGAACCCTTCGCTTTTCGCTCCATGCTCGAAAGCATCGTAGAACTCACCGATGGTCAAGAATTGCACAACGCCCACCCCCTCCTGCACGCCATGCAACATTTGTGGGATCTCTTAGATCCAGTGGCCAAGGCGCGCCATGTGATTGCTGAGCCCCATGAAGGCCTAGAACCGAAAGATGTCTTCATGCCCGCAGGGATTATTGATGGTTATTTTTCACCCATCGCGCAAACGGCGCTGGCCGTGGCATTGGAGGTTCCATTGGTGGGAGAAGAAGTGGAACCCCACATGGCGGCCATGCTCCAACTCAGGGGTCATCAAACTGAAAATTACCCATTAAGTGCCAATATCAACGGTAAAACGGGTTTTGTGGTCCAATATCCTTCTGAACACATCCAGGGACACTATGTCCTTTTCAACCAAGAAAACGGACTCCACCAGTACACCTGCTTCATCAAGGGCGTGGGGATGGCCGATGGCACCCTAATTCAAGCGGGCGAAAATACCGACAGCGCCTGCCTGGTGGATGGCAACGACTGAAAAGAAGGCGCTTTTCCTGGGACAGAGCGCTTGACTCTACGGTCCGTTCTCTACAGAATGCGCTCTGCAATCTTAGGGAGCCAATATGACTCAAAAAATCAGGTTTGGGGACTACGTTCATGAAGTCTCCGTTCACCAGTACGAAATCAGCTACAACGATCTCGCCCCCAAAGTAGAAACCGATGCTTCGGGTGAAATGGTTCCGGTCAAGCAAACCAAGCTGGCCCTTAAAACCTCCGATATGTACCACCTGCTCAAGCCTTATTTGTCCGTGCGTTTCATGGATCAGGTACGGGCCGTGGTTCCTTTGGCGGTCTACCTGTTTTTGTTTCAAATCATCGTGTTGCGCCAAGCGGTACAAGACTCCTGGATGATCACGGGCGGGTTGTTTGCGGTCATCATCGGCCTCATGCTGTTCATGGAAGGTTTGACCTTAGGTTTGATGCCCTTTGGCGAAACCATTGGGAAAACCCTTCCGGTCAAATCACCCCTGCCCGTGGTGCTGCTCATCGCCTTCTTGTTGGGTGTGAGCGTGACCTTTGCAGAACCCGCCATCGGGGCCCTGCAACAAGCAGGTAAGATCGTCGACGTGAACAAAGCGCCGTATTTGTACGCACTGCTCAATGAGTGGGCCACCACTTTGGTACTCATGGTAGGCGCCGGGGTGGGCATCGCCGCCGTGTTAGGTACCATGCGCTTTTTGCGTGGCTGGAGCCTCAAACCCATGATTTACATGGCGCTCACCGCAACCATTTCATTGAGTGCCGCCGCCATGTTCAACCCAGACCTTCGCACCATCTTAGGCTTGGCCTGGGATTGCGGTGCCGTCACCACAGGTCCCGTGACTGTGCCTTTGGTACTCTCACTGGGGATTGGGGTGGCCTCCTCTGGCGGTAAAGGCGAATCTTCCCTGTCCGGCTTTGGCATTGTGACCCTCGCTTCATTGTTCCCGATTATGGGTGTTTTGATTCTATCTTTATACTTAGGCGCCACCGTTACCCCTGAAAGCATTATCGCTGGGGCCGCCGGGGCCGCTGCAGCCGCAGAAACCACACCTCAATGGTACGAAGTGAGCCCAGGCGTCGATGTGGTCTTGGGCGTTCGCGCCATCGTGCCTTTGGTGATTTTCTTGTTCTTGGTCATGAAAGTGGTCTTGCGCGAAAAAATCCGCAACGCCGGTATGATCGCTTACGGCATCGTCCTGGCCGTGGTGGGCATGTGTACATTCAATGTGGGTCTCACCTACGGATTGGCGGCATTGGGTGGCCAATCGGGTGGCTTGATTCCTGCGGCCTTTGTCCAACTCAGTGAAGTACAGGGCTCTCCCCTTTATTCCTATGGACTTGGCATTGGGATTGCCTTTATTTTCGCTTGGATTTTGGGTTTTGGGGCCACCTTGGCAGAACCCGCGCTCAACGCACTGGGCATGACCGTTCAAAATCTCACCAATGGTGCCTTCAAAAAGTCCATGCTCATGTATTCCGTTTCATTTGGTGTGGCTTTCGGTATCGGCCTGGGCGTCATCAAACTCATTTTTGGCTTTCACTTGGCTTACCTTTTGGTTCCCTTCTATTGCTTGGGCGTCGTTCTCACCATCTTCTCAACCGAAGAATTCGTGAACGTGGCCTGGGACAGTGCTGGGGTCACCACCGGTCCTGTCACGGTGCCTTTGGTCTTGGCCATGGGCCTGGGTTTTGGCAACGCCGTGAGCGCCATCGAAGGTTTTGGCATTCTGTCCATGGCCTCTATTTGTCCCATTTGTGCGGTTTTGAGCATGGGTTTGATCGTTCAAGCCAAAGCGAAAAAAGCCAAAACTGTAACCCCTTCAACCGAACCATCCGCCAGCGCTGCCTAGGAGGCAACTATGAGCAAAAGAGAAATTACCGTATTAACTGATGTCGCTTTGATCACTTGTATTGTTCAACGAGGCGTGGCCGATCGCATTGTCGAGGCAGCACGCAAAGCAGGCGCCCAAGGGGCCACCGTGAGCTATGCCAACGGCACGGGGATTCGTGAACGTTTGGGTTTGCTGGGCGTGGCGGTCGAAGTGGAAAAAGAAGTGATCAATATCGTGGTGGCCAAAGACCAGGTGGATCGCATTTTCGAAACCATGTACCTTGCTGGTAACCTCGATACACCAGGGATGGGCTTCATGTACATCACGCCTTTGGAAAAAGCAGCCACCTTTATTCCTGCCGACATTCGCGAAAAATTGCTGAAGCAAGCCAACGCTTAAGGAGCGGTCATGACAGCTTCCAAACTCATCACCTGTATACTCGATAAAAGCACGACGTCCTTTGATATTGTTCGCGCTTTAAAAGACGAGCACCAAATCACCCGCGCCAATGTGGGCAGTGCACGCGGCACCGGGACCGGGGCCAAAGGTGGGCTCATCACCATGCCGCAAGAAAAGCACATCCTTCAAATTATCGTGGATGCTGATCGGGCCGACACCATTTTTGAATGGTTGCACGACCGGGTCGAGCTCGATTCCCGCTACGGTGCTTTCATGTTTCAAGAAGAACTGATCAGCGCCGGCACCTTCACCGTTCCCGATGCCCCAGAGGAAGAAGGCTAATGAACGTTCTCGTCACGGGAGCCAATGGCTTCTTAGGACGGCACATCTGTGAAGCACTGCGAAGCCAAGGGCATGTTCCCTTGGCTTTTGTGCGAAGGGCCGCAAGTGCCCAGCAACTTCAAAAAGCTGGGATTGATTGCCGAGTGGGTGCCTTTGACGATGCGCTTTCACTGCAGACCTCCTTAAAGGACATCTCTGCCATCGTGCATTCAGCCGGTGGCGGTAAAGCCTCCCGGCCCGCTTCTTTTTTTGAAAATAATGTGACCCCCACCGAGCAACTGCTCCAAGCGGCGTCGCAAAGCGATGTGAAGCGCTTTATTTTAATCTCTTCTTTGGCAGCGGCTGGCCCCAGCCCCGACGGGACCCCCAAATTAAACACATCTCCGTTGACCCCCATCTCGCCCTATGGAGAAAGCAAAGTCCAAGCTGAAGAATTGGTGCAGCAAGCCAAAACACGATTTCATATGGGCATTGTTCGGCCACCGGCCATTTATGGCCCTGAAGACACCCGACTGCTGCCCCTTTTTCGCGCTGCTTACAAACGGTGGGCCCCCATCCCTGGTGGCCTCCGTAAAACGTTAAGTCTGATTCACGTGAAGGACTGCGCCGCTGCCATCGTCCGTACCCTCGAAGCGGACTACCCCAATGGGACTGCTTTTTTTGTGGATGATGGCGCCCCGCATCCGGTCACCGAGCTCATTGAACTGATGGGCCTGGCCTACCAACACCGTGTTATAACGCTTGGCATCCCCGGCTGGCTTTTTAAGCCTCTGGCCCTGGCCGGATACGGTCTGTCAAAAACACTGGGCCGAGAATCCATTATCACCCCCAGTAAAATAAAAGAGCTGCTTTGTCCCCATTGGGTTTGTGAAAGTACACAAACTCAGGCCATACTGAATTGGCAACCACAAATACCACTGGATCGGGGCATCGCCCAGACCTGTGAATGGTACCAACAAGAAGGTTGGCTGTAGGAACAAACATGGAACTCAACTGGGCCCTCAACGCTAAAGACATCGAAGTCCTCACCGTGCTCTTGGGAGGTACCTTCTTATTCTGTGTAGGCCATTACATCTGCCGCGATATGGTGATGGAGCGTTTTTTTGCCAAACGCACGCCTTTGGAACAAAGGGCCAATGGTTATTTTCTGGCCGTGCTTTTGCGAGGTTTGGTGTTGGGGCTGGGTTCTTTGTTTGTGGCCCAACGCGTGGGTTTGTCATTGGATTTTATGTCCCTTACACCGGGTCCGTTTTTTAAAAATGCGGCCCTGGGCGTTGGCATTTTTATTTTGTTATTGCCGGTTCTGTGGGGTTCCGCCCGAAAGAAAGAAATCCAAGCACACTACCCCGAACTGCGTTTGGTCCCCCGAGACCGCGCCATTGTTCTTAATTCTGCCGCGGGTTGGTTCATATTCATGCTTGGCTATGAAATTCTATTCCGCGGCTTGTTGTTGCACTACGGCATCCTCGAATGGGGGTTGTGGCCCGGTATTGCTGTGATGACTGGCCTGTACGTTTTGGCCCACCTGCACAAACCAGGCTCTGAGACCTTTGCCTGTTTGGTGGTGGGACCCGCTTTTGCTTATCTCACACTAGAAACTGGTACCATTTGGGCCGTCGTGGTTTTACACACATTAATTGGCATCACCAATGAAAACCTTGCCGCCAAATTCAACCCTGATTTCCAAACCCCTGACACACCCTGATGCAGGCTCCAGGAGGCCCCATGTCTTTTCAAATCGTTCCCGCCCAAATGGATGATGCTCAATGCATCATCGATTTTAACCAGCAAATGGCGGTGGAGACCGAAGATCGGCGTTTGCCCGACGACGTCATTGGCCCGGGTGTTCGTGACGTTTTATCCGACGCCAACAAAGGCTTGTACCTCCTGGCCAAAAACGACCGCGGGGACATTTTGGGTCAGCTCATGGTCACCTTCGAATGGAGTGATTGGCGCAACGGCATGTTTTGGTGGATCCAATCGGTTTATGTGGCGCCCACAGCGCGTCGAAAAGGGATTTACCGCAGCCTACATGAACGGGTTCGAAGCATGGCCCGAGACAGCGGCCAGGCCTGTGGCATTCGACTCTACGTGGAAAAAGAAAACATTGGCGCACAAAAAACTTATGAAGATATTGGCATGAAGCATTCCCATTACTTGATGTATGAAGAAGATTGGTCGACGCGCTAAGCGTCTCTTTGTTGCCACGACGCAAAAAACACCACCGCCCACAAGGTCCATAACACCTGGGCGAAAAACAAATGAATTAGCTGCATGTAGCCAGGGGCCCCCAGAAAAATATTGAGAGACCCCACCACGACCTCGAGCAATGTACAATGCATCAAGGCTTTACCCATCTTGCTCACAAAAACTTGCTGGTCTTTGGTTTCATCGAACACACGCAGGCCTGTCATGATCACGACGAGCGCAAAGATGATGGCCAATACCGGGTGAAAAATTCGCAGTCGAACCAAAAAGTGGCTCGTGACATCCAGATCTTCTTTGATGTGAGCAAAAAAGCCAGTCCCCTCGGTCACCGCCACAGGAAACAACGTATCGCCCAGCGCGGTGATGGCACCGGCCATGGCCACCAACACCATAAAAGCACCAGTCCCCCGAACCATCCAAGCGAGTTGAGGCGACATAGAAACGTGGGGAACCGGTTTCATGGCAAAAAAGGCGGCTGCAGCTGCTGAACCCGTTAGAAAAAAAGTATTCACCAAATGCAATGAAATCACCATGGCACGCGCTGAAGAAGCGTCGTCAGCCACCAGCTCTTTAAGAACCAGGCCCGCACCGATGGCCCCTTCGAAAATAATGAAAAGCAAGGTTAAGGCCTGTGCCACAAACACGCGGTGTCGCACCCCAAACCGTTTGCCCGCAAAGGCCAGCATGGCCAATCCGAAAATACCGCACAAGCCACTGGTGAGTCGGTGGGTGTATTCGATGATGGTTTCTAAGGAAGGCTGCAACGGAATGATTTCGCCGTTACAGGTGGGCCAATGAGCACCGCATCCCGCACCGGAATGGGTGATGCGGACCCAAGCACCAAACAAAATCACAAACACCAAGTAAGCCCAGAAAGCCCACGCCAGTCGTATGAACCAGTTGGAATTTGTTGACGCCATAGAACCTATATCCTTAGAGCTGCTCTTTGCTTCGAGTGATACCGTGAATAATCTGTCGTTTCATAAATGCACAAAAATCTCTTTCTGCCGGGGACAAGCATTTGGCACTCTTGGCCCTCTCAAAGTGCCCGATGGCTTCTTGAAATTCACCCTCACGGTAAGCAACAACCCCCAAATAGTAATTATTCCGCTTTGAATTGGGCCCCACGCGATGGGCCGCCTCCATGCGAGCGCGTGCTTTTTCTTCATCGGAGAGCGGCCAAGGGGCCAGCAGATAAAAAGCCCCCATGAAAGCATGTCCCAAACCGCTGTCGTACTTGGGGAACTTTTTGGTCATCTTTTCTGCATTTTCGACGTATTGGTCAGCCGCCCCTTTGACCACTGCATTCACAATGCCCCAAGCTGAAGAGCGGTACATGTAAGCGTCGGTGTAAGCAGCAAGGGCGCGAATGTCGTTGGGCCGCGCTTTGTAAACCTCTTCTGCCAAAGCCAATGTTTCGGGTCCCATTTGCCCCCAGATCTTTTTGTGGGGCTCGGTGTCGTTGGTGCCTTCGATGAGCGGAATGTTGCCGTGGGTGCGTATGCGCATCACACAGTTGAGTGCGTCCACCAAGTTCAGTTTGGCGTCCAGTTCATTGGGGGCCCCCGCCAAAGCGTCGCGAAATTTCTCCACTGCTTTTTTACAGTTGGCAAGCCCCCGTTTTTTGAGCAGGGCCAGTCCTTCTTCGGTGGCACTCGGTAAGGGCGCGGGCGCCGCTTCGTCGGTCTGGACGTTTTCTTCTCCTTGAACAGACGCCGCGGTGTCAGTTTGAGAATGTGCGGGTACGGCCACAAAAAGGACCATCACGAAGCTAATTTTTAAAAAGTTGTTTTGTTTCGACATATTATGCCCCCTGTGAGCGCCCAGCATAGAAGAAAAACTCCCATTTGACCAGTGCAGATGCAGCAAGAGCCTGCTTGCTCCTATGCCCGGGATATGATTGGATGGGTTGGCCTTTAAAATCAATGGAGTAGCCCATGAGTTTTTCCACAGAATACACAGAATACAAGATCAACGAGCTCAAAGAGCTGGGTGTTCATCCCGAACAACCGGATGCCGCGTACCAGGTCAATTCGAAAGATGTGAAGGATTACGATCTCATCAACAAAATCATTATCGCAGTCATTACAGTGCCCTGGCTCCTCATGGCGTTGGGTGTGGTTTTAGCACCAGCACAACACCATCCCGAACCTGCCGCAGAAGCCACTGAAGAAGCAGCGCCTGCCGCCGCCGCCGTGCCCGCTGAAGGTGAAGCAGCAAAAGCTGGTGAGGCAGGAGAAAAGGCCGCTGAAGCCCCTAAAGAAGAAGCCATGCCCGCCGGTGAAGGCGATGCCAAAGCAGCTCCAAAAGCGGAGTAAACAATGACTGTGAAAAACCTTTTCATCCTCTCTGGTTTAGGGATGATGTGCATGGGCGCATCCTTCACCCATGCCCAAGACACGACCGAATCGGGCTCCGAAGAGATCGAAGTGATCGAGGAAGAAGAGGAAGAGGAAGAGATCGTCGTTCCCACCACTGCGGACGGAAAAACCGATGTGGTGAAAGCACTGGGCACCGCGCAAACCAACTTCGATAACCTCGAATATGACGCGGTCCTTCCTTATATTGATGCAGTCCTCCGAGAGAGCAACCTCACCCCCGACCAAAAGCTACAAGCCTACTTGCTCCAAGGGCAAAGCATGGCCATTGTGGGTGATCCCGTAGATGCAGAGCGACCTTTTCGACTGTTGCTGCGGGTCCAACCTGACTTTAGTCTGCCAGAGGATACCCCGCCGAAAATCACGGGTGTTTTCTCCAGGGTTCAGGCAGAGGAAAATGCCATCCGGGACCAAGTGTATCGCTTGGCCAGAGCGCGAAAAATTGAAAAAATTAAAATCTCGGGCAAAGCCCCCGAGAAAGGAAAAGGTGGCCAAGCACTCGGTTTTGCATTCAACTTAGTTGATCCAGATGAAAGCGTCACCGCCGTGAAGGTGGGCTACCGAAGGTTGGGCGAAGGTGAATACTCTTCATTGGCCCTCAAGCGCGGCAAAGATAATGTTTATAATGGCGCTATCCCTGCCCAATGGACCGAAAACGAACTGGATTATAAAGTCGAGTTCTACGTTGAGACCCAAGACCGGGACGGCCCCCTTCGCAAACTCCACGACCAGGACAAACCAGGCCTCATCGAGATGGAAAACGGCATGATTCCCTACACGGTAGCGCCCAAGGTGGTTTACACCACGGCAGGTATCGCTGGCGCGGTCACACTCTTCAGCCTCTTGTCCGAAGTGATGGTCTTCAGCACCCAACAAACCAAAGATAAAATGGTCACCGAAGCTGAAACCAGTGGCGAAGTCATCCCAGGTAATCTCCTGGTACCAATTTTAGATCAAGGCAAAGGCTGGCGTACAGCCGGCTATATCGGCTGGGGGATTGCCGCACTCTTCGCGGGAGGGGCCTCAGCGCTCATCCCTTTTATGGAAGACGATGGGACAAACCTCAAACCGGAAGAATAAATGAAAAACGGCTTTGATCAATTTCACGGAACAAGTTCATACCTCACCAACGAAAGCTTAGAAGCGGCGGTCAACTGTGCCATTGCGCTGGAACGTCCGCTTTTGCTCAAGGGCGAACCCGGCACGGGTAAAACCCTCTTGGCCGAGGCCATCTCAGAAGCACTCAACAAACCCCTCTTGCGATGGCACGTCAAAAGCACCACCAAAGCTCAAGACGGTTTGTACATTTACGATACCGTTCAACGCCTGTACGATGCACGTTTCGGTGATGGTGATGTGCAAGATATTAAGAACTACATTCGGCTGGGCCCTCTGGGTGAATCTTTCGCCGCCTCAGAGCGGGTCGTCCTGCTCATCGACGAAGTGGACAAAGCGGATGTAGAGTTTCCCAACGACTTGCTCAATGAGCTGGATCGGATGCGGTTTTTTATCACCGAAACCCGCGAGGAAATTGTGGCCCAACAGCGTCCCATCGTTCTCATTACCAGCAACAACGAAAAAGAGCTTCCCGATGCCTTTTTGAGACGCTGTGTCTTTCATTTTATTGACTTTCCCGATGAAGACCTCATGCGGCGCATTGTGGAAGTGCATCACCCTGGACTCGATCAAAAGTTGCTATCTCAAGCCATGCAAATCTTTTACAAGCTGCGCAACATCGATCACTTCCGTAAAAAACCGAGCACCAGTGAATTGGTCGACTGGCTCTCAGCCCTCACCTCGGCGGGCATCAAAAAAATAGAGTGGGGCGGTAATCTGCCTTTTATGGGAACCTTGCTCAAAAAAGAGCAAGATGGCCAAGTGTTGGACGCCCTCATGCAACGTTCTCGCAACTGGCGGCCCTAAAACCATGCTCGTCCCTTTTCTGTATGCCCTCAGAGCTCAAAAAGTGCCCGTGGGTACCCAGGAAGTGTTGGCCCTCGCTGACGCACTTCAAAAAGAAGTGCACCATCACACCTTGCTGGGGTTTTATTACGTGGCCAAAAGTCTGCTCGTTCATTCCGAAAAACATTTGGATGCCTTCGATCGCACCTTTGCCCAATTTTTTCACGGTATTGAAACCCACCGCGAAGAATTCAGCAAAAACCTTTTCGATTGGCTGGAAAACCCCGTTCCTTTCTTGGACGATGAAACCCGTAAAATGATCGAAAGCATGGACCCCGATGAACTCCAACGTTTATTTGAAGAACGTCTAAAAGAACAAAACGAACGCCACGATGGCGGCAATAAATGGATCGGCACCGGCGGCACCTCCCCCTTTGGGCATTCGGGGGCCAAACAAGTGGGATACCGCATTGGCGGCCAAAGCAAACATCGAAGCGCCATCAAGGTGGCTGGCGAACGCAAATACCAGGGCTATCGCAGCGACCAAACTTTAGACATTCGTCAAATGAGTGTGGCGCTCAAACGCTTGCGCGCCTTTGAGCGTGAAGGGCAAGAGGAAGAATTAGATTTAGAAGCTACCGTGCACGAAACCGCGCGCAACGCTGGGGAGCTCGAAGTGGTTTTGCGCCCACCGCGCCGTCACAATACCCGGGTGATTTTGCTCATGGATATTGGGGGCTCAATGACGCCCTTTTCACAGCTGGTCTCCAAACTTTTTTCTGCCGCCAGCAAAGCGTCACACTTTAAAGAATTTAAATCCTATTATTTTCACAACTGTATTTATTCCAATGTGTATACCGACGTGAATCTTTACAATCGTTTTCCCATCGCCCGGCTCATGCAAGAATGTCGCCGTGATTATAAAGTGATCATCGTTGGAGATGCCCTCATGGCGCCCTATGAACTCATGGCGCCCAAAGGGGCAATCTTTTTTGATCATGAAGAAAATCGAACCGGCATTGAGTGCCTCAGAGAACTGCGCGATCACTTTCATCGTGCAGTGTGGCTCAACCCCGAGCCCAAAAAATGGTGGGCCAACACCACTATTGAAAGTATTGCCAGCATTTTTCCCATGTACAACCTGACGCTCGACGGTCTGCAAGACGCGGTGGCTTTTTTAATGCGACAACAAAATGCGCCGCCGCCTGTTCTTTAGTTGGGCTCTGTATATTAACGCAAGGAAACTAGCTCCCCGCGAAAAACGGAAAAGCGAGGTCTTCGAATTCGGGCGTAAAATCTGATGAAAGCTCATAGGCGACGGCCAACGGGTGGTCTGAAATTCCCAATATCTTGCGTACCGCATGATGTATGTGAGCCGGGGTGAGATTAAAGCCATTGTCTAAGTCGTAACTGTTGGTAATGCTGCCGTCGTTTTGAACGAGTATGTTGCCCGCGTAAACGTATTTGGGCGTTTTCAATACACCTTCGGGATGAATATCGCTGATATAACTGTAACCAAAAGATTTGCCAGGCCCAATGCCGGTATTTTCACCGCCCATGAGCATGGTGGAGGTGACGGGTGCGTGATCTTTGCCCCTGGAGTCGCCATTCAAGCGGGTACGGCCGAAATCAGAAGCCATCATGATGATACTTCGATCCCAAATCCCGGCCGCTTCTAGAGCCTGTCTGACATAATGGGTCAAACGAAACAGTCTTTGAAGGTTATCACAGTGATTCGAGGCTGATGAATTGCTGTTTTCATAATGATTGGAATGCGAGTCAAAATCTCCTGCGCCAAGAAAAGCACTTTTACATATCCCAGCTTTCATGGCAGCGACGAGTATCCGAGCCTGCTCTAATTCTGCTGAGTCATCGTAAGGCGCTAAGATCGTCTCTAACGAATCCGCTAAAGGCTTAAAGTCTGGTTCTGCCAGCTGCGCTTTTTCCAAACGTTCAAGATTGTCTTTGACGTGGGGGGGCAATCCGCTGGCCATGAGGCGCGCAGCTTTATCTTGTTCGTAATTTTTCATGCGATCAACAAACAGGCTAGCCACAATGGGAGATGTGTCCCCCGTAGACGCCGACTTCACATAGACATCGGTTAAATTCATTAAGGCGTCTGAATTACCGGCTCTTGTGATGCTCACGAGGTCTGAGGTAAATTCGTAGCCCGTTGAATTACTTCCAAAGGTCATCGGGAAGGGTTTGGGGTAAGTTCCATCACCATTTTCTAACTCTTTGATGGCCCCCCAAAGGGCTGCAATATTGGGTGCTCCCACACGAATGCGGCCGCTCCATGCTTGGCGTTGGCCGACGGGGTGGGCATTACTTTTGGTATTCACGCCATTGAAAACATGTAAGTCGTTTCTGTAATACTCGAAAAAGTCGATATCCCCGGAAGGCCCGACCTGATAGGGCCCGATGCACGCTTTGCTTGTGTTGGTAAACGGTGCCACCTTAAAGCTATTGCTCCCGTTGTCATCCACGTGGTCGCGCGTGTAGGTTTTGACATCATAGGGCTGATCAGACTCTGTATCCTGGTGCCAAACAAAACGACCTTCTTGCGTGTTCCCTTCAATGTCACCGCCCATGCCAGCATTGATATCCAGTGGATTATAGGTATTCGGGGTTCCTTCCGATAAATAAGAATTGAACTTATTCATGGCATCGTATCCACGATAAAATCCGCGTTTGGTGATGGGGTCACAAAATGAAGTGGGATCCCAAGCGCGCGGTGCATTGATGCAAAACAAAAGAATATCATCGGTATCCTCCGCATGGACACCACGACTTTTAAGGAGGGTAAGCGCCCCCGATGAGAGCATCAAAGAAGACAAAATGGCTTTTTTCATAAAATCACGTCGGTCCATGTCTTCCTCCTATTCGTATAAAAATGCGTAATCACTGAGCATAGCGGTGAGCAACAGTTGCCATGCACGCACCATTGAATCTGTATCTGCGTCAGAATTAATTACGCGACGCTCAGTCAAACTGTCTAAGTTCTCATTCGTATAATAGTCTTTACTGGCATTGCACTGACTTGGAAAAACCGTATCTTGTAACAATGAGTCAATGGCGCTACAGGATTGAAATGCCCCGTAGGTATAGGGTTCACTTTCTTGAATAATGCCTATCCCCATCAACCATCGATAGATCAGCAATGCGTTGAAAGAGTGGCTCGCATCACTTGGCGCGTAATCATTCGGCAACGCGATGCCATTATTCTCAAGGTAACATAAATCAATGGCGTAATTCAGCAGTACTTGGGGTCCCATAGCGTCTAGAAAAACTGTCGGTGTCGTGCAACCATAGGCATTGAAATCCTCTTCAAAAAAGCTGATATAATAATGCCCGTAAGAAGTGATCGTTTCACCTTCATCAAGGGCCACATCAAGGTTATTTTCAGCAGAGCAGGTATTGTAGTCATTTGCCACGATCACCAGCAATCCTTGGTTCAATTGACGAATCCATCCATCACCATATAGATTTTCAAGACACCCGGCATGATTCACGAAATCCATCGTGCTCTCATTCGCCATGGCACTTATGTCTGTATCAAATACTGTTCGGGCTTCTGTATGCATTTCCAAATGGGCTTCGCAATCCTCGGGCGCAGCCGCATCAAGAACGTTTTTATTGTTTAGCAACAAATCCAGTGCGGCATCGATTTCTATATTGTCGGTTCCATAAAATTTTCCATGAAGTGCTAAGAACAACCACTGAATTTGCTCCCGCAATAGGGTTTCATCGGTTGTATCAATATCAACGAGCTGGAAAAGTTGTCGGTCATTCAGATTCTCATGTGAAAATTCTTGAGGCACCACCAAGCAGGACATTTGTACCGCCATACGTCGTGCAATGGCAGCAGAAATAGGGTTGGGATCGCGGTCACGTTCCAATACATTCTCATTATCAACGCCACCATACATGAGGTAATACGCCCGGTGGTGATCTAAAAGTTCCACGGTCCCATCGCTGGATTTGTTGGTTGTCCCCTCCCACGGGTAGCCCAACACATCTTTGAGCTTGCGATTCAGCTGTTCAGGGATCAGTCTTTGGCCGGCCCCCACTCCTGCGTATTTAAAGACATTGGCTCGATTGGTTTTCGCCTTCTTCACCTTAAAGATAGGTCCTGTGATCATGGCTGAAATGGCGGCCCGTAAATCATAACCGGTATCTTCAAAGATTTGCCGGACGCGTTCTATTTCGTTGTATTGCGCCACATAGGCCTCAACCATATCGTCATAGTCCTCATGGTACCTGTCTTTAGGTGGCTTCATGGGCTTTAAGCCCAAAAGCGTCTCGTGCAACCAGCGCACGATGGCCAAAGAAAAGCGCTTGTCCTCCGTTATTTTTTGAGCCAGGGCAGGCAATGCCCTTGGTGTTTCGTCATTTTCATCAAGCCAGGTGTCCGATGAGCCAAAACCGTAGTCTCTGCCCAACATCGAACCTTTAAAACATGGCCCTCGAACACATTCCTCTTCATCTTTTCGGTCAGATTGAGTGCAGAGCTCATCAGGAGACTGAAAGGAAGTCGTCGCACATTCTCCTTCATTACCATGGTCTTTATTAAAGAGGATGCGACCGGGCCTGGAATTACTCGGGTGACGGTAGGTCGCATTCGGGCTATTTAGTTTTTGGGTATAATTGAGAAAATGAGCGCCTACCGGATCCATGACCGCGTGACAAACGCGACAAGAAAAGCCGTTCATCGTTTGGTTCTCTGGAAGCGCTTGGTTTGGGTCAACGGTGAAATCGACCAAAGACATGATATCCACAGCCAAAAACTTCTCGTTGACTTCTTTGGAGCGGGTGCGGTTGAGGTTTGTCGAAGTAGTAAAGTATCTTTTTAGAAAAGTTGGCATGGTTAACACACCTGCCACAGAAGGAATCCTGCCAAGTTCTGCCACCCGATTACCTGGGCCTGTGATGTCTTCAAAATGAATGCGGCGCCATTCATTTTGGTCCAGTGGGTTATCAAAGAGCGGGGTGCCTGACCCATCATCGGTGATTCTACCGTTCAGATCTACCTTGCTATTCACATCGAGCCCATAAATATAAGCCACGTACGGGTTAAACACATAATGTTCGGAAGTCAAAATCGATCTAAAGTCATTGTTAAATGATTCGCCCACTGGGTTCTTCAAAATGTGTTCCATCAATTTATTACTTTGACTTTGCATGCCCTCGTTGGCCAACTGATGTCCAGCCACACAAAACGAATGACGACATTCCCACGGTGTGATGAACCAAGAGTTATTATGGTAATATGTTTCTGATGTGGCCGTGGCTGGATCATCTTGATTAATCAAGCGCCGAGGCTCCTTTTTCATCCATGGAGTGCCCTCAGGGATAACAATCTGGCTGTCGGCAGCGTAGAGGGTCCCTTCAACAAACCCACGTGAATCTAAATCACTTAAGTCGCTGTCCATACTGCAAAAATCTCTCACGTAGTAACATTTGCCATTGTGACAAAGGTCTCCAGCATTCGGACAAGTATCTGTACAGTATGTATTGTTTCTCCACACGCGACCAGTGAAACAATAGCCATAATAAATGGAATCTAAATCGCGAGACCGATAGTCCAGTCGCAGCTCAGCGCCCTCGTCACTCCAATCAATCAATTCTTCTAACTCTCCGGGGGGGTGCACGAAAAAGCCGAGCTCGTTAAAACTCGTACCCTGAAACCGCGACTCACAGCCCGGCGCCGCATTGCATGTTTCTTCATCCGCCGAGTTGTATTGACCACATTTCGGTCCCTGGCCGTTATCTAAGGGCGGAATATATTGATTTAAATTGTCATGATTCCCGATTTCTTCACAACACCCAAATCGCAGCATGCAGTCTTCTTCGGTATCGTAAGCAGGATAATGTGGGTTGTTTGCAAGGGTGCATTTCTTCGCTTTATAGGGCATGTCGATCAACGGCATGCAGGTGGCCCGCGAACCAGTGATGCCGATATCATTATCATAGCGGTGCCGAAACCCAAGCCAACGACCGGTGTTATCATGACCAAAACTGTCGTTCACCAAGTGCGAAAACAAGCCACCCACCTGAGTGCCTTTTTTGTGTAGTTTGAGAAGGTCTTGTAAAGCCTCTCCCATTCGTTTGTAAAATGCGGGGCGGTACATGATCGGGTTCGTAGTGAGATTGGGGATTTGTTCGTAGGCGTCGCTAGGATCGTTGTTTGAAGCGACGCTAGAGATGAGCCCCCCTATGGCATCAACCAGGTCTTCCTCTTCGAAGGTCTGACCCTCGAGCAGTCCTTTATACTCACTGGCTGATGGATATTCACCAGTCAATGTAAAGGTCGCACGATGGTAAAGCTCTGCAGCGCTGTATTCCACCGCCCCCTCATAAGGACTGTTAAATAAATACTCGCTTTCAGTGGGGCAGGATTTATTTTCATTGATACGGTCGATCAGCTCCCACATCAGGTAAAAGTCTTCGGAGCCCGGCTCGATCAGCTTGCCCCCGCCGTGCCCATAGGGCTTATCCATATCCTCAATTAAATCGGGCTGCATCAGGCCTGCGGGCTTAGCCAAAATATAAGGGACCTGCTCTTGACCGTTGTAGCGCTCATAAAAAACGCCACCTGCTGGTCCACTCAGGTTTCCTATCTGGTCAAGATTGACCGTAATGAAATCATCGCCTTGACCATTGACTGGCTCACTTTCTAGAACACCAAACCAGGTGTTGTATTCTCGAGCAATACCATATTCGTTATGACAACCGGTACACTTGGTAAAAACGGGCCCCATAATTTCGCGGGTAAAAAAGGTGCGCGCATTTTGACAGGCGGTAAATGAAGCTTCGAGATTATCGTATAAACCGACCCAGCCTTGGCTTTCGTTGTTTTGGGCAAATACATCAATGTAAATGGTCCCTGTACGGGCCGCACTCACCTGGCAAATCACTTTCCCGGTAGCGTCTGTTAAGCCTGGGCTGCTTGTATTACAGCTTTCTACGTTGACCGAAGTCCCAGACACGGTCAGTTTCACCTTTGCACCAGAGATGGGAGCGACGGTATTGGAATTTCCAAAACCACTGGCCGTTGATTTCATCACCGTCACTTCTATGGCATGGGTCATGAGACCATCGGCCTCCACTTCATAACCGTCATCTTCATTGGTCACCAAAAAGACATCAGAGCCATTGATATCAATGTCAGCGCCATGGGCCACGATAACGCCGGCATCCTCTTGAGGCGCCACGGGCAAACCGGCATCTTCGTTGTCCAGCTGAGTGCCTGCGTCCAGACTTCCCTCGAAACTCTCGTCTTCTATATAAAGCAACCACTCGTAGACTTGCTCAACGGAAATACTCGTATTCCCCGAATGGGATAAGTCCTCGAAGCTTTGTCCTGGAGGCATTTGGGTGTAGCCGTTATTTGAAGTGGCCGTTCCTTGGTTAATGAGCAGCAAATAAAGTTGACTGTTGTCAGGGTCGCCCGGAACCACAAAATCAAGATCATCTACCAGTAAGCTTTTAAAGGCATCAAGATTTTGAAAATAGGAGTTATAATAATGACATTGGGCGCAAGAGGCTGACAAACCCTCATAAATTTCTTCGGTGGTAAGTACATCTGAAAACCACACCCCGGCATCGACAGGTGTTTCTAAAACAGCTCCCGCGTCTGCTACTTCGGGTGCAGTGCTTGCGCCAGCATCTATAACAATCGGGGTATCGTCGTTGCCAGCATCGAAAACAATCGGTGTTCCTTCATCACCAGCATCAATAGGTTCTTCCATGGTTCCCGCATCTTGACCCAATGCGTCCCCCTCTAAGCCCGCGTCAGATACCGGGGGCGTTGCCGTTGAACCAGAGTCGAGCATTGGGGGTGTTGAGGGGGGCCCCGCATCATCCACCGGCGAACTGCTGACTGCTCCCGAGTCAACCGTCGAGGAGGGCAAAGAAGAGCCGGCGTCTTTTGCTGACGATTGAGGCTGGGGCACAGGCTGTGGCTTAGGTGCTTCATCGGGCTCCGCAGAAGGACAACCCGTAAATATTATCAGACAACTCGCAATCATTCGCATTTGGTGCCCGCGAACCATGCATCACCTCCCTATTCTATGCTATCGAACCGCAATTTAATCTGTCAAACCGGCAAGGCCAATCACGGGCAAATATATTTCGGGTCGAAATGAGGTTTACGATTCCGAAACAGCACATCAATAAAGATGCAGCGATGCTCGGTGACCTCTGATACGACCCAAGCAAGAAATATTTTTCAATTGCCAAGGATGCGCCCAAATTCTCCAACCTCTCGAAAACAAACTGTTTTAATTTTCAAAGTTTCCATAGGGCTGCGTGTCCCGCAGCAGAACAACTATTTTTACAGGAGATCCTCGTTAAAAATTAGTCCCTTGTGTATCCTATCAGAACGTGGGGATAGATATGAACAAACGAAATCAACATGTTTTTGCTTTTTTGTTTTTAGGGTTCCTAGGACTGGGCTGTGGCCTGCCTGATCCTGCCGGTCCGGACGAACCAGCAGCGGGCCAAGAGGTCACTACCATTGATGCTGGCCAATCCATTGCAAACGACAGCTCAATACCCGATGCGGGACAAGCCATCACACCGCCGCCACCCGCCATCGACGCCGGGTCCACAACACCGGTTCCAACCGTTCCAGATTCGGGCACACCTGTCACGCCTCCCGTGACGGATGCCGGCGTGACATCTACGCTGGGTACCGCCGATGGAGGTCCGCCCGAATGTAGCTCATCGAGCCAATGCGCTCTCGACGTGCCCTACTGTGATCCGCAATCCAATACCTGCGTGCCCTGCACCATCTCCTGTGCGGCCAACAGCCACTGTGAAGTCAATGCCAATGAATCCCAAACATGTGTGTGCAACGAAAACCATGTCTTGGATGCGCAGGACAACTGCATCCCGAGATGTGCTTCTAACGAAGAATGCGATCTGGAAAATGAACCGATCTGTGATGCCATTTCAGGCCTATGTCGCGCATGCGCCTCAGGAGAGTGCCTGAACGACGAGAAGCCTTATTGTAACCTCACATTGGGCTCTTGCTGGGATCCTTGCAGTGAAATGGCTTGCGAAAACTATCAGAATACTTACTGCGCCATTAACGATGCAGCCGATATGGCCAGTTGCGAATGTGTCTCAGGCGCCAGCCCGGTTGGCGATGACAGTGGCAACTGCGCTTACGACGATGATAACTCATGCACTAGCAATGCGGATTGTGAAGATCCACTTCTTCCTGTTTGTAATGACGCTTCGGCCTGTAGCAATCCGTGCGATGCCACATCCTGTCATGCCAACGAAACGTGTACCCTAAACGACGCTCTGCTCCCCTTTTGTGATTGCACAACCGGGTTTTATCGAAGCGATAATGGGTCCTGTATTCTCAATGGGACCTGCGGCAACAATGGTGATTGCAATGAAGACGTCCCCCTATGCCAAGCCGCTCAATGCGTTGATCCATGTGAAAATGCTTGCGATGCCAACGAAGACTGTACCCTCCTCACTGATCTATCCATTGAATGTGAATGTGCAGCCGGCTTTGAAGATCCTGATGAAGACGGCACTTGTACGCTCGCGTGCACTGATACACCCTGCGCCGAAAATGCTTCTTGTTACAATCTCGGCGGTACGCCCACCTGTATTTGTGACATGGGTTTTACTGGCGATGGTTCGAGTTGCACCG
>MDTD01016600.1_pt1 | contig 46558 bp, 55 predicted proteins | sample 811221 | NCBI WGS metagenome assembly MDTD01 (sample SAMN05326646, study PRJNA326480) | marine metagenome | isolation source: seawater | place: Pacific Ocean: South West | collected 2011 | reverse complement strand
CCCGTCGATGACTTCCACCGAACGATTACAGGGCCCCTTGGGGTAGCGGCCTTGTGGGAGCGTATCTGAGAGGCCCGTAGAACAACAGAGGCCACCCGTCAAAAAAAAATTTGCCGCAAAAAATTGCGGAAAAAAAGTCGAAGGAAAAAAAATGAGTTTAAAGTCTGATTACTATGACCACGAACTGAATCGTGTAGAAACCATGAGCGAAGACCAACTGTATACCCGATACGGAAAGATGTCGGATATGAGAAAGATTGAGGCTTTTCATAAAGTTCTGATGGATAGTAATTTGTATCCGAGTCTACAGATGACTATCGAGGGCGACCATCCTCACTTGGTGGTTCGTCGTGGTGTTCCGCAGGAGTGGGTTCTTTTCCGTGAGGTTCCAGAACATGGGCACAACCATGAATATGTTACTTTCGTTTTACCCGAGGGCGTTGAGAATTATCTTCTTGTAAGTGGCCCGTCACCAATGAGAGTACCCAAAGAAACCGTGCAGTATGCCATCGAAGATGCCCGTGTAATGTGGGATAAATTGATTAAAGAAGGCTGGAGACTTGAGGAGGCAAATTGCCTTCCAGAATAAAGATTTTGAAAATGAGAACTTTGCACTTGCAATGCCTATTTTCCGAGGTACAATAATGACTGATATGAACCAAGCCGAAATTGAAACCACTGTATTCGAATACCTTGATGAACTGCGTGAATCTGGCATTATCAACATGTTTGGTGCAAGCCCGTATTTGCAGGAGAGGTTCGGATTTAGCCGCTACGATGCAAACCGTTTTCTCACAAAGTGGATGGAGACATTCAATGAACGCCACAGTGATTAACAACAAAGACCTTGATGTGTGGACTCTGGAGAAGGAGAGTGGTGGTACGATTACATACGCCACCTTCCGTTGGGATAAGGACGCAAAGACCGCTTCCAGTGAGTTCACCATTCAGTTCTCTAGGAATACCGAAGGTTGGTTACCGAGTAAGAAAATGCCGGTTTCTGTGAAGACTGCACGGGAGGAGTGGAATACATTGGTTGAGGTAGGATGGACTCGAAGTGATTGACAAACTCGTACACATTCTACCAATCGTTTCGGCGTTGCTATACTTCGTCGTTGGGATTGGGTATGGAATCAAGAAAGAGTGGGCATGGTGTCTCGTATGGATATCGTATGCACTCGCAAATGTTGGGCTTGTATGGGCCGCATGGGAGAAATTTCCAAAGTGAAGAAAGTTAAACACACCACTCCGTACCGTGACCATCGAATCGTTGCCCTGAAAGCCATCGATTGGTGTCTAGAGCATTTTGGAATTTATGCCAGCATCAAATTGAAGATTGGCGAATATGACGATTTCAAGTGTTGGGGTCAATGCTATGAAGGTGACAAAGAAAACCACTACATTGTAGAGGTAGCAAAGAACCAAACAATGCGAGACTTCGTTGCCACTGTCGTGCATGAGATTGTGCATGTGAAGCAGTGGGAGACTGGTAAATGGACTGGTGACGGTGAGGCGGAGGCTGAGAGACTACAGTACAAACTCACCGACAAACTATGGAAGGCAGGTGTTCTCTAGTGGGCATGATGAAAGACTATTTGTTGTTTTTGGAAGAGAAGGGAATTGCTGAATGGAACGACTACTTCGATGACTGGCAATTCCACACAGAAAACATCTATGCTCCTGAATTGATTCAAGAATACAAAGACAGAGGCAACAATGAACCCAGACTTTCCCTACAAGAAGACCGTTGATTACACCATCTACACGATGAAGCACCCCGATGGGCGTACTGCAACATTTAAGGTTTTCTCTGATTGTGTGTTACTTTCAGAAGGGTCACGGGCCCGTCATTCATTTGAAGATGCCCGAAAGATTTGGTACAACCTTGTAGGCCAAGGTTACCTTCCTGTGAACAAGTCTGTCGTGCATGATATGGAAAAGTTCCATACGGCCTATAAGGATTATGAGTACGACTATGAAATTGTGAACAAAAAACATCAGAAAAACCTTGCATCAAAGATGTATGAGGATATAATGATGAAGTACGAAAGCGAGTACGAGAACAAGAACAAGTATTCCAACTACGCACTAGAAGCGTGAGGAAAACAACCATGAAGAACAAGAATCGAAATCGTAATCTTATCGTAACAACCCTTATTGCCTGTGGAGCATTATTCGCAGGATGTGGCTCACAAGCCATGGACGGACTGGCAATCGGAGGGGCAGCCGGTGGTGGTATTGGATACATCATTGGAAACGAACTGGACAAAATTGACATTTGGGATGCATTGAACCGATGACAGAAAAAACGATTCAACTAGAGTACGATGGCTCTCGCAACAAGAAGCGAGTAGATGTTGTCAAGAAACAGGGCAGCCGTCAGGTTCGCACAACGGAAATGGTGGATGTGAAAGACCCACGATGTTGGGAAGTTATCACGGTAGAGAATTCCATTCTCTATATGCCAGGCCAGCGTTTGAATCGTAAGCAGGTCGAAAGTCTCATGCGAGGCAATTCATTCACTGTACAAGTTGGGCAACCAGGCCAGTACAAGACTCATCACAGCAGGTATTGAAAGGAGCCCGATATGGCATTTGCGTATTTTCATCCAGACTTCTCTCTAGAATCCGATTGGGAGGACAACGATTGTCCCCGTGCGTGGGTAGCAGGGAGTGATGCGGTCGGTGTGAGCGTCCCTGTAGACGAGTACGACTATTCAGAGGTGAACGAACTCATCACCATGTTGGAGAGAGCATTGGATTATGCGAAGTGGGCCCCTAGAGTTTTGCCAGAGGATGACGCACAAGGCGTTTTTGGATTTATGGCAGAAACAGAATGTGAAGAAAATTATGATTAATGTCTTGCATGTTGCACAGGGTAGTGTATAATTGTAGACATACAAGTGCGGGAGAAATCGCACGGACAGGAAGGAAACTACTAAAGGAGATAACAATGTTAGAATATAAACCCCAAGTTAAAGATTATATTATTGTAAGCAAAAGCATCTCCGTGAAAGCCGGAGACTCAGTGAGCAGTTTTTCGGTGTCTAGTTCCTGAGCATCCAAGCCGCAGCCGAACTTGATTCGGCTCTCCCGCCTCCGTAACTCAGTTGGTAGAGTAGCGGACTTTTAATCCGCGAGTCGCTGGTTCGAGCCCAGCCGGGGGCATTCAAAATTCAATCTTTGGTTCGTGACCATCAAAGAAAGAATTGAACACAGTTTCGGTCACATCTTTTTGGAGTAATTTACTATGAGCAACAACATGTCTAAGAAGCGTCAAGTCATTGACTATCTTGCAAGCGGTAAGGGCCTTACGGCAGCCGAAGCAAAGAGCCGTTTTGGTGTCAGCAACTTCCGTGCTTGCATGAGTGACATCAAGGAGCAGGTTGAGCAGTACGATAACTGGTCAATCCAGACCGAAACCACAAGCAATGGTTCCACCCGATATCTCATGTATCGTGTCGCCCTTGTTTGCCCGACTACGGAAGTTGATTGATAGAGTTCCGTTTTTGTGATGAGGTTGGGAGCATGGCAGTGGATGCGTAAGACCATGCTCCCAACCACCCACACGGGGAAAAGAAAATTTACCATTTTGTATTGACTTAGTATAAATAGACAGTATAATTTGGTTTGACAAGTGAATAAAGAACTACATGTGTCGGGACTAATTACCCCGGCACAGGACGGTGACAGAAATATCATTCGTTATTGGTGATAATGTATGCGGTTCCCTGTGGTGGGGTGTGAATGCTCAAATGAGTGTAGCAGAATCTAACCGATTCAGTCGTAGTGTGAGTAGGGAATTATCCGACTAGATAACCCCGAAAGTTGCAGGTAAATGTCGAATCCTGCCCGTCCACGAACAATTCGTTCCTTCCAGTACAAGGCCTTTGGTGACACCTTCGGGTGTAAAGATGATGTAAGATTCATTAGGACTTGAGTGAGTGGCCCTCACTGGGAACGACAACTATCTGGAGGTGCTGTAGTAGCCTGACATTTCTAACTGTGAGTGGTGGTGAAGAAATGAACAATGGCTCCAGACCTCCTTCAACGGGGGGTAACGATGAGTACTTGAGGAAAATCGTTACCCCCCATCCCCTCTACTTTTTGGATTTAACACACACAACACAAGGAGAAACACATGAGTAAGAATCCATATGAACTTCGTTACGACATCTATCAACAAGCCCAACAGAGAGTGATGGACAAGTATTATCAAGACCACGAAATCTGGGCAAACTTTGAAGAATGGAAGAGAGACAAAGAAGCAGAGGGTGAAGTTATCAAAGCCAGACCGGCTGTTCCTGACCGACCCTTCTTTCCAACCCACGAAGAAATCTTGTGCGAAGCAAACAAAATTTATGACTTTGTTCAAAAGTGCAACTAAATAGAATTGGTATCGTTGATATCTGAGTAAACATTATCGAACACGGGAGTTCGAATCTCCCCGCCTCCACCAGAGGCACCCTTGCTTTCCCGAAACTTCACAGCAAAATTTAAGAAACGAAACGCAACGGTAAGGGTGTCTCTGATGGGGGCGAAATGGATTCGATTCGGTGGTCAGTAACAAGGAAGTAGATGCCCGAGGAGACAACCTACTCGACAACACGGTTGTGAAAATTTAACTGACAACAGTTACAAACTTGCGGCCTGAAGTTACAGGCAGAGTTGAATCGACTTGGTAACCTAATGATTCCGTGTGACCCCGTGCGTTAACGGGGTTTTCTTGTATAAATAAAGGTATGCATGAGATGGAAAAGCAAATGCTGTTCGAAAACTTGAAAGAGTACATGCTCCGTACATCAGTCATTTTCACCTTAAGAGAAGAAGGAGAGATTGACAAAGAAGAAGCCTATGGTAAACTATATAAGGTATGGGATGAGTACTTTGATTCAGCAAAAAAGATTTTTGGCGAAAAGGATAACTAAATGATTGAAAGATTTTCAGATTTCAACGACGGAGTTGAAGAGACACCACTTGTAGAAAGCAGTCTCTCCAGAATCCTTCAACACATCGAAGGTAAGAAGTCTTTCGGCGTTGTCTCGGCTTTCCGTGATATGAACAGCAGGAAAGAAAACATGGACAAACATGTTGAACTCAAGAAGGCTGTTCGTGATGCCGGTTATGGCTTCATCGAAATGCGTGGTGGTTACAAAGAAGAAACAGGTTTCGTTACTGAACTTAGTTTGTTTATTCCAAACATCACAAGAAAAGATGTCATCGAGATGGGCAAAGCATACGACCAGCACAGTGTTATATACAAAGACAGCAAAGAGTTTGCTCTTGTTGGTACAAACAAAAACGCCGGAATCGGAAAGACTCTTGAGCGTTTTGTTGCCACTGGTGGTAAAGATAGCATGACTCTTGCCAAAGATGCAATCAAAGACTTCTTCTCTTCACTGACGAAGGGAAGTCAGAGAGGTAAGAAGTTCCTATTCAAAATGCAGGAGCGTGAGGCTATGTCGTTCAACAGAGCCGCATACATTCGTGAAGAACCTAAGTGGATTACTATTATCGAGGAGATTTGAAATGGCTGGATACCATCATACACAATTAATTTTAGACGGAGTGCCTGTTGATTTAGTGTTAACAGAATCAGAGGTAAAGAAATCGGCTGCCAGGGCATTAAAGAACCCTGACATGATTCCCGCAAACACGGGTTCATGTTGGCCTGTTGATACACCCAAGAAGAAGTGTGGTCTACTAAAGTGGATTATGGGCAGGTGTTGCGATTGCACAACTTGCGACTGTGAAAATAATGGTTGATGGTCAAGCAGGTAAAGGAAGCCGTTACCGACCCGTTGACCAAAAGAAATATGACGAGGGTTGGGAAGCCGCTTTCGGTAAGAAAACAAAAAAGAAGAAGAACCCAAACAAGGGACTTATGCAACCCGGCGGTGTAATTGATTACACTGACATTCCCCCTAAAGAAAAGGAAAGTAAATAATGAGTAATGTGAAAGTTTTGAAGATGCTTACAGGTGAAGATTTGCTGTCGGAGGTAAAGGACTCTGATGATGGTAACTTGATTCTCAAGAACCCATGCATGATGGTTCCCGGCCAAGATGGTGGTATTGGTATTGCACCTTGGGCATTTATGGCTAAAGATGCAGGCACTGGTATTGAGATTTCCAAAAAAATGGTGGTGTTTATTAGTGAACCTCATCCAGAATTTGCAGAACAATATAACAAAGTATTCTCACCAGTCGTGGCACCTTCTAGTACGATTGTCACCCCAGGCGATTTGAAGATAACAACTTGATTCTTCACGCCCGTGGCTGAGTTGGTATAGGCGCCTGATTTATATTCAGGTCAAAGCACTCGACAGATAATCGAGGTTACGCAGGTTCGAGTCCTGCCGGGCGTATTACTATATATTTGTATGAAGAAATTTAATGAATACATCTCGGAAGACATCGATAGTCTTATTCAGGCCGCACCTAGTGTTTCTGACTTGAACAAGATTGATGCTGTCACTGATATATTTTCAGTCACAGTTGAGGATATTGATATACCTGAACCTTTCAAGAATTCAAGCGGAGATACACGCAGAGAAATTCTAGAGTTGAAAGAAATCAGAGCAAACGGTAACATTGAAATATTCAAGAAATATGATAAATCATTCACGGATAATTTCTATGAATTTTCTGAGGGTAAACTATCACTAGAAAGATTAGAGTACTTGTCAAGTCAAGTTGCGAGTGTGGTTCATTACTTTAAGTTTAAGTATAACAGACCTCGACCACACATTCTTGCCAACTATCACGATATTCATTTTCCCGAACCAGTGACCATCACAGGCAAAACACCCGCATATCCTTCGGGACACTCTGCACAGGCAAGATTCGTTGGACTCTTTGCATCCAGAGAAGACCCGAGCAGAGCAGATGCATACATGGAACTTGCTGAAGAAGTAGGCTACTCCAGATTGATTGGTGGGGTTCATTATCCCTCAGACCATAGCAGTGGTAAACTTCTTGCTGATGTGTTATTCGATTCTTTCAAGGAATGATTTGATACATATATCAGCATGAAATCATTTAAGCAATACATCTCGGAATGGTTGGCTAAATTCTCTCTGATGGAAGGTTCTTCCTACCACAAAGGATGGGTTAACAAAAGCAAAATCATCAAACATAATAAAGGTATTCAACCATATCATGTTCAGATGTTAGTCAAAGACCCAAAGAAACTTGGGTTGTCTGAGAAAGATATAATTAATCATCTCACAGACAGATATGATAAGATGGATGCACCAGAACCAAAACAATCTGCAATCAGAACATACAGAGATATCGAACAAGGTCATATGGATGTTGACCATGAAGTAGAATTCCTTGCAATGGAAAAGGGATGGTGTAGATTTATGGCAGATGAGTGTTACCCAATGTTGGGTGGTTCAGATTGGAAGCATCTTCATGCGGCCGCAAAGAAACTCAGTGATGCATATCCAGAGATATTCTTCTTTAATGGATGTTCACAAAGAGAAATGTCGGGTGAACTTCATCTGTTTACAGACAAGGGTGCGTCCTCTAGAAACTGGGCCTTTACTGTGGAAACATTCACAGCATGGGTGGAAGGAAAGAATCCCGACTTCCGTAGAGTTAAAGTGCCTAAGAGAACCGAAATTGGTTCAACCATGGCAATGTTCAGGGGAGAAGAAGCAGAAGTCGAAGAGGATTTATTGAATGAGAAACCACCAGTAACCGCAGATGCAATGAAACGGTATAAAGCAGGTAAAGCAGGTTTTGGTGATATCACACATCTAAAAGCAAAAGGTCTAATCAAGCGTTCAGATGGCAGTAAACGAAAATCTGATAAATACAAGTAGAGAGGATATCTAATGAAATCGTTTAAGCAATTTATCGAAACATTCTCAGATTCTGGTATTGGTCGCTGGATGAAACAATCCGCAGGTGGTGAACCAGGCTGGGACAGATATAACACATCAGGTGAACGAGTTGGAAAATGCGGTGACTCTAAAGATGGTGAAGCATATGCCGCTTGTTTATCACCAGAGAAGGCAAAGAAACTTGGTAAGGCCGGTGTCGCAGATTTTGTTAAACGAAAGAGAGCCGCTCAAAAGAAATCTGGTGATGCAAAGAAGGGGGGAGAATCCAAGAAAGGACAGAAACCAACCTTTGTTAAGACAGGCATCAAGGAGGGTGGAGAAAATGAACCCACCAATCCCTCTCTCTGGAAGAAAGCAATTGCAAAAGCAAAACAAAAGTTCGATGTATATCCTTCTGCTTATGCAAATGCCTGGGCATCCAAATGGTATAAAGAGCAAGGTGGTGGTTGGAGAAAGAAGAAAGTTGAAGAGGATTGTGGTTGCAACCATATTATCGAAGATGCCGAATATCAAGGCAAAAAGGTTAAACTCAACGACCCATTCAGAACCCCAGGCGGCCCTAAGAAATTTGCGGTCTATGTCAAGAACGAAAATGGCAAAGTGGTGATTGTTCGATTCGGTGACCCGAACATGGAAATCAAAAGAGACTCTGAAGAGAGAAGAAGAAACTTCCGTGCAAGGCATAATTGCCAAGACCCTGGCCCCAAAACAAAAGCCAGATACTGGAGTTGCTATCAGTGGCGAGATAGTGCAAAAGTAGACAGTTAAATCACAAAAAGAAATTGACTTTGACTTCGGATGTGTTACAATATACAGGTAACACCGAAGGATGTTGTTTGATATGACCCTCAAAATTCTAGTCGAAGAAGAGTACGGATACAAATATTGGCTGTGGACTGTGAACAAGCCATTTGAATCCGTTTACTCCAGAATGAAAAACAGCATAAACGAAAACTTCTACTCTGGTAATCCTGGCCTTCCAGCCCAATTTAACTTTGGTCAGTGGAAACAGATTGACTGGGAGGAGTATCGACGCTATACTATTGGAGACAGGAGAGAGGAAGCAGGTGCGTATGCACATCTTCATATGGAAGATGACAGTTGGATTGAAGAAGCAAACAATGTAGAATGGCGACCAGCCGGGAGATTTGATAATGGCAAAGAGAGTGATTGACCGTCTTGACCTTGAAGCAGAACGAGAGGGTAATGCAATCAAGGGACATACCGTGATTCGTCGAGGATGGGGTAAGGGTATTACCAAGCAACGCAATATGCACAAGCGTGGTGGTGAAATTCAAACCAATCGTGTTGTCAGGCGTATGGGAGTTTTCAAGTGAAAGAGTTTGACTACACTCTGAACTATGATACAATTGACTTTCGTGAAAGTCCTGAACTTTATCGTATAGGAAGAGGTGAACAAGGTGTCCTTCTCGTTGAACCATATAAGTCAGATATTTGTCGTCACTGGAGGTTTAAGACCCCCGACATGGCCACTACTTCTTCTACTCGCATCTACGATATGTTTATGGAATATCTGGATGAGGGCGACTTCGTAGGTGCTGACATGGCACGGAAGTTTCTCATGATGGGATGGACAAGAGCAAGACGCTATGCAAACCATCGTGATGGGAAGAAGTATGATGAGAACAGAAATGTGAAACCACAAGAGAAAGACCACTTCACTTGTGACAAAGCAGTGTCGGCTAGAATCTTCAAAGAAGTTTACGACAAAGCAAGAACAAATCCAGTATATAAGAAAATGTATAAAGAATGGAGACAACAAGAAAATGCACTGTCTTGAATGTGGAAACAAAATCTCTACCGCTCGGATGGAGGCGATGCCGGATACAGACTATTGTGTCAACTGTGCAGATAAACACACCGAACCAATAGTTGGTAGAATGATTTATAGTCATAAGACTGCGGGTGAAATTGTCTTTGCAAGAGGCAAAGAGAATGTTCGAAGACTGAACAGAGAGTATGCAAGGGCCCGATGAATGACCCAGGCGCCTGTAACTCAATTGGATAGAGTAGCGGCCTTCTAAGCCGCAAGTTGCAGGTTCGAGTCCTGCCAGGCGTGTTTAAGGATAAGATTATGGCAAGTTGTGGACACAGTACTGCTTCGAAGAATATAGATGTTGTTGAAGTTTACTCAACAGAGTCTTGGGAGTACTCATATTTTTCGAAGATGAAGTGGACTGGTTATCGTATCGGTGACTTTGGGTTTCGAAGTATTATGGAGATGTTCGACGCTTACTTTGACTTTATGGGAGGTGTTGTTTGTGCTTTGACTGGAGTTCCCGAAGATTGGGCGCCAGGAGAAAACCCAAAAGGAAGAGGTAGAGGAAACAGATATAGGTTTTTCCAACTCGACCACCATCACCCCACATATGAACAGAATAAACTATTATCACTTCGTGGGTTTATTCATCCCGAGGAAAATAAATTCTTGGGGCAGTTGGAAAGAAGAGGAATGATGCCCACCGAAAAGATATACAAAGATTATCTTACGAACCCACCATTCCAGAGATTTTTTAGAAAAGTAAATCCAAAAGAATATAAAGAACTGGTTAATATGACAGGTAGGTATGACCCAAGGTGGGCATGATGACTGAAAGAAACATTATCAAACTTACGGATATTGCCCTTCCTGTGTCGTTGAGTATTCCTCGACCCAAGAAGCATGTTTCTGTTATCGTTCGTAAGAATGAGATTGTTTCTGTGGGCACGAATAACTTTCGGACGCACCCGAAGGCAAAAGAACTAGGCTATAGATTTGATGAAGTGCATTCAGAGTTGGATGCACTTTTGCGTTACAAAGGCCCAAAGGATAACCTGAAACTTTTCAACTATAGGTTTAACAGATTTGGCGATATGAGAATGTCAAAACCTTGTTGCAAATGTTTACCTTGGTGCCTTGCATTATTCGACAAGATATGGTATAGTACTAATGAAGGAATGGAGATGTTATGAATATATTTGTATTGGATGAAAACCCGGCAATTGCGGCTACTTACGCTTGCGATAAACATGTGGTCAAGATGATTCTTGAATCTGCACAGATGTTGTGTTCTGTGCATCCCGAAGGAACTGCTCCATACAAGAGAGGTTTCTACAATCACCCATGTACGAAATGGGTTCGAGAGTCTTCTGATAATTATGAGTGGTTGATTCAGCATGCGTATGCATTGTGTGATGAGTACACTAATCGATACTCTAAGATTCACAAGTCGGAGGAAGTGATTGAGTGGTGCGACACTAACAGACCAGAACTTCCAGAGATTGGACTAACTCCGTTTGCACAAGCGATGCCTGAAGAATACAAGAATGATGATGCGGTCGAAGCATACCGTGCATACTATCTTGGAGAGAAGACAGCATTTGCTGAATGGAAAAACGATAATGTCCCATTCTGGTATTACCAAAAAGGAGAAGAAAATGTACAAACTTAGATACAACAGAAAACGGGATGGTCTTCCTGTAGTATTGGTTTATGATACAGAGGATGAGGCGATGTTCTGGGGTAGAGAATATTCTCCCCATCGGTTCACTGTTGAAAAGGTTTAATGTTTGCGGCCGTGGCGGAATTGGCAGACGCAACGGGCTTAAAACCCGTCGAGGGTTAACCTCATGTGGGTTCGAGTCCCACCGGCCGTATTATGATTATGAATAAGATTGACAAAATATATTCTTTGTTGAAAGAAGCCGAAGACATTGCTATGTCCGAGGGGTATGGTAACATATTCTACAACGAGCAATTCGTAGAATTGTTTGTGGCGAATCTAGTCAACGAAACATGGAACAAGGAAACGCAGGGTGGTGACGCTTTTGATTCTGATGGACATCCCACAGAATATAAGGCAATCAATATGCGTTCTAAGGGCAAAGGTTCTTTCCAGTTCCATTGGTTGTCTGAAAACAAAATTGAAAAGTTGAAACAATGCAAGACAATGAAATTTATCATTCGTGACGGTGTTACTATCAAAGAGATTTATGAGTTACCCACATCTAAGTTGATTGGGCTTATTGAGGAAAAGTCTACCGGCGGTCACACGAATATTGCTGGTCACAAGTCGTTTTCCTTGGATATCATTATTAGTAAAGGAGCAAAGAAAATTTATGGAGACAATGACAATGAATAGAGAAAGTGTTACAAAGAGTCTAAGAGAGGGAGTTTGTGAAGTGTTCTTCACAAAGTCTGATGGTAGTGAACGGATTATGCACTGCACTCTGAATCCGAAGTTTGCACCAAGCATGCCTGAGCAAGTGGAAGAGACTGTTCGAAAGAACAAGAATCCTGATGCTATTGCTGTATGGGATACCGACTTCGATGCATGGAGGTCGTTCCGCATCGATAGAATCATGGAGTTCAATGGGAAGAAAGTTTAGTTTAACCACCTATCCCAAATAACCAAACCATCATCAGACAGGGCAACCACACGAAGGATGCTCTGTCTGTCTGTTGGTTTGACTGGTTTGTTTTTAGGCCGCATACCACATTGCTTGGGAGTCATGTTCGCTTTCTTGCTGTTACATTTACTGCAAGCAGTTGTGAGATTTGTCCATTGCCAACCACCACCTTTGCATTTTGGATACACATGGTCGATGGTTAACTTCTTTGGGTCTTTGGTTTTGAATCCACAATATTGGCATGTCCAGTTGTCACGGTTGAAAATGTTTCTGCGAGAGGGAGTCTTTTCATTTTCCTTGTACCCCACATAAACATATTTCACAAGCACAATAGCCGCTGGCAATGCATACTCGCCAGTCGGTGTGGGAATGTGATATTCTGTTTTGTAGTTGTAGGGTTTCTTTGCTTTTCCGTTCATCAACAGTCGGACTGCTTTCTTCCAACCAATGACTTTTAGAACTTCTTCGCTTGCGTTTAACAATAGAACTTTTCTATTCAAACGATTCTTCTCCTAATTTTGAGGTTTCCTACCGAGGCTATTTATGCATATATTATTTTCATACATAACTGTATGTTTCCCATACTCCCGCATCAGCCGGAAATATTCTTCTACCTCCTGCTGATACTTGCGGGGGTTGGAGTGGTTAATTTAACTATCAGAGGTATCATATGGTCAATCAAAAAGATACATAAAGCAATGGAGAAGCGTTGATGGAATCGTTTAAAACAAAGACAGCAGTAGATTTACATGAAGTATCCTCAGTTGGTGGTTACGGTCGTGAGATTGCGTATTGGAATGATGGGCCTAACAGACAAAAGGGAGACATCAGCAAAAATAGAGAGTTAAGATTTGATGCTTTGTACAAAATGATTCAGGATGGTACACCACTACAACTCAAAAAGCCTGAGGGTGATGTTACCCATGTCACAATCAAGAAAGAATTCTTGGTAAAGATGGATTCCTACAAAGCATTGGGCAGAGAAAAGGGATACTCTCTTGGTGATGGTACTGGAAAGCACGAAAGAAAAGACGAATTCCAAAGGCTGTTTGGTAAATCAGTCCCAACCAATGAACTGGGAGATGTGGACTTTACTAAGTTTGCTAAGACCAAGATACCTTGGGGTGGTAAAGTTGCAGTAGAAAAGATTCGAGTATCTGAAACCACTCCGATGATACAGACCGCTAAAATAGATTCAACTAAACATGAGGTTAACATTTGTTATGGTTTCACTCGGCTCTGGGCAGAAAAGAATAATAAATTTGGTATCACCACGGACATGGACCATGCGACCGCTTGGAAAATACTAAACGACAACAAAGCGTTTGCTGGAAACTCATACAAAAATTCAGATGCTAACTGGTCTGTTAACGCATTTGATGCTGGTTATGCCACGGCAAAAGCATGTGGTAAAGTCGATATTGCATACCCAACTTCAGGTGGGAAAATTGTCCCGACCCTTGACAAAATATACTCACAGTATGGAGCATCAAACCTTGAACCGAAAACGGACATCATGGTTGGTAAGGACAGAGTTAGTGTTAAGAATCAAAAAGGGGCACAACTAGGTTCTATGCAAGCAGGGGAAGCCACGGCCGCTTTCTATTATGGATTAGAAAATACTAAAGGCAGTAGCAACTTCAACAAAGATGCTATTCTTGGTTTGATATTCAAGTCACTCACACCCCAAGGTTGGTCACAGGGCAGAAGAATGTTTGGTGGTAGTGTTGAGGAAAAGACTTTTGACCACTTCATCACCAATATTATCAATGGTAAGAAAGATGGAAAGATTCTAAAGAAAGATGTCAATACACTGAACAGGGCCCTTGGTGGCAAAAAATTCGTCAAAGAAATGACTCAAATGATTGATGCCCGAGGTGTGGAGATTTCAAAGAATATTGCAACCCACACCATTGAAAACTTTGTTCTGCAACCTGTCAACTTTCCAGCATTCGTCGCAACTCATGGTGAAACTATTCAGAAATGGGCAACCAAAAAGGGATTGGATGTTTCGGGGGGAGTCACTCCTGAATTAACAATCGAATATTTTGAAACAGGACCCAAGACATCCATTTCAAAAATGCTAAACAAAGCCAAGGCTCCTATGGTGGAGCAAATCAAAAATGGAATGAAACTAGCATGGACAACAAGTCTACCAGATATCAGTGATTCGATTCTTGAATTCTTACAATCCGATAAACTACATGAATATATCACATGGGAGGTTGGCACTGGTTATCACAAGTTCGGTAACGGACAAGGTTCAGCAGATACCTTCCTTGGATGGAGCGACACGGGCTGGGGAAGTTATCATAGCATTGGTAAACCACACGGGCCTGTGATTCAGAATCTTGCAAAGTGTACAGATTTGCAGTTCTCAGATAGAGGGAGGAACGCAGTTCTAATTGGAGACAGATTCATTCGAACTGGTGCTATTAGATTAAACCTTTCCAAGAAATGTTGGTTACCTGAATGTTATCTAACACCAATGAACACCGACAAAGCAGTTGATGTATTTCAACTACATGAAGAAGTAAATGGTTGCCCTTCACAATTCTTTAATCTGACAGAAGAAGATGAAAAGTGGTGTGAGGAATTTGGAGAAGCATTCACAAAACAATACGAAGAGAAATATTTAACGGAAGAATATGACAATATTCTACTAGAAGGTGTCCTTGATTCCATTGGTAGGGGATTGAGGTCAGCAGGGAAAACTGTGGTTGCTTGGGGTAAGAAAGTTGTAGAAGTAATTAAGCAATTCATTGCTTGGGTCAGAGGAACTCTTGCAAAACTTGTTGCGAAATATGGAAAAGCGGTCAACAGTGCTTTTTCTGACAGCACTTTTTCTGCAATGCAATTCTTTGGTGTTGCAAACCAAGTCCAACTATCACTAGCATAATAAGGAAACTACATGTCAAACGATTACGAAAATTTTGATTTTGGATTCACTGCTGTAGATGCAGATGAACTGTCTCAACAGGTAACTCCACCTTCACCTCCAGTAGATACTGGTGAGTTGACAGACCAAGTTGTCACTCAGGTTACTGATGAGATGGAAGAGTCTCTTCAGAAGATTGAGGCAAAGGTAAACATTCTTGTAGACAAATTGACTGCCGAAGGTCAAGATTTTCCGGCAGATGGTCTTGATGTTCAACGAGTAGAAGAGAAGTTAGACCAAATCTTGGCAATGGAAAACACCGAACTTCTAAACTCAATCGAACAACAGGGTGCAAGTATTCGTGCTGTCATTGATGAAGTAGAAGAAAGAAAATGCCAACTTAATAAAGTTTATCAAGAAAAGATGGACGAAATTGAACTATTAACTCTTCCTTTATTGTATAATCTAAAGAAGAATCCAGACAAGGAATACATTCTTTGGCCAAACAGAACAGAACTTATTGATGCACAGATTGAGAAAATTAAAGCAGTCACAAACAGTGAGGATATCTTTACAGGATGAAATCATTTAACGCATTTACTCTAAGCGAATCCAAGAATCTCCACATGGAGCATCTTGAGGATTCAATCTTCAACGAAGGTTCGAAGGGTGCTGTCAATGCACTTAAGTTTGCTGAATCTGTTGCAGATATGTTAGCAGGAAATGCGGCATCCAGTTTCAATGTTACTGTCAAGTGGGATGGAGCCCCTGCTGTTTTCTGTGGAATCAATCCTGAGAATGGTAAGTTCTTCGTTGGAACAAAAAGTGTGTTCAACAAAACTCCAAAGATTAATTACACCAATGCAGACATCGATGCTAATCATGGGCATTCAAAAGGATTGTCTGATACTCTGAAGATTGCATTAGCAAATTTGAAGGACTTGAATATCAAAGGAGTTCTACAAGGTGATGTGATGTTCACAAAGGGTAAACTATCCACTCAGAAAATCGATGGTGAATCACATGTCACATTCACACCAAACACAATTACCTATGCTATTCCATCTAAGTCCGATGCGGGCAAGGAAGTGAGCAAAGCAAACATCGGTATTGTTTTTCACACGGCTTACACTGGAACCACTATGGATTCAATGTCTGCGTCTTTTGGGCCTGATGTTTCGGGTCTTGGAAAATCATCTAAGGTCTGGTATCAGGATGCAATGTTCAGAGATGCATCAGGTACAGCAACATTCACCAAGAAAGAGAGTGGTGATTTAGATGGAATGATTTCTGATGCAGGAAGAAAGGTGGGAAGAATCAAACGATTCTTAGACACTCTAGTTGCAGACTCTAAACTGGTAGCATCTATCAAGGTATACACCAATCGTAATGTACGAGCAGGAACCATGAATAACACTTACCAAGGATTGATTGACTACATAGTAGGTGAAAGGGACAAGGATATTGCTTCAGTGAAAACTGATGCAACCAAGAAGCGAAAAGAAAACGAAAAGAAACAAGTAATGAGATTCTTAGAAAAGAATAAAACAAATGTAACTCTGGCGTTTGAGTTATACAGTCTGCTAAATGAAATCAAGTTATTCATCCTACAGAAATTGCAGACTGTCAAAGAAATCGGCACCTTCATTAAGAAGGGCGATGGGTTTGATGCTACAGCACCTGAAGGTTTTGTAGCAGTAGACCACATTTCTAATACAGCATTGAAGTTGGTGGATAGACTAGAATTTTCTAGAGCGAACTTTACTGCTGCCAAGAACTGGGAATAATAAAGGAGAATTCCAATGACACTAGCATTTATCAGCGAGACTTTAGGCACCGTTTGGTGGAGCATTCTTTGCTTCGTCGGTGGGGCATTAGTAGGCGTTCCTCTATTCAACTGGCTCAAGACCAAGATGCCTTGGAATAAGTGATTTGCACTGAGTAATTTGGTGCCTAGTTAGTTGGTTTATTTAACGACGGAGGTGATTCTTTGAGAAACTACAGCGAACAAAAGAAAAGACACAAGATGGTAGAAGCCAAAGGTGATACCGTTGTCTTTACATTTGGTCGTTTCCAGCCACCAACTGCTGGGCACCAGTTACTCATTAATAAAGTCGCACAAGTTGCACGAAAAGTAGGTGGAACACCTATGGTTGTTCCCAGTGCTAAAGAGGGTGATGCAAAAAATCCTCTCAAGCACAGAGACAAAGTAAAGTTCATGAAGAAGGCTTTTCGAAATGTCGAAATAGTCAATGACCCTTCATTGAACAATCCATTTGCTGTCCTTGAGAAGTTAAACAATCAAGGAGTCGCAAAGGTTATTATGGTTGTTGGTTCTGATAGAGTTAATGATTTTCGAAACATGGTCAAACCATATCTCGGTAAAGGCAAAAAAGATTTAAGATTTGAGTTTGAAGTGGTCAGTGCAGGTGGGCGTGACCCCGAAGCAAAGGGTGTTCGTGGTGTATCTGGAACTAAGTTACGAGGTTTTGCAACTGATGGTGACTACGATTCTTTTGCCGCAAATCTACCAGATACAGCAAGCGACAGAGACAAGAAGAAATTATATAACGATTTAAGAAAGGCTTCTGGTATTCGAGAAGCCAAACAACCAATCGAATTTTCCAAACTGCGAAAGCAGTCTGGAAAAATTACTGTTCTCGTTCTTACCAAACAGGGGGACGATGAACTTAAAGGTACAGCAGAGAAAATAGAAAAGGCATGTGATACAGCAGGTCTATCTTTCTATCCCATTCTAGTAGATAAAGCATACATCGTAGATGAAGATGCTACAGACAACACACTTACCATTCACAACTATGACGGCGAACAACGAAAAGTCAAGGTTAATCTAGACAACACCGTTGTGTTTGTTCGTGGTTCTGCAATTGTTACTCACGGTGGTCTTGGTCTTGTTCAGGTATTTGAGGAAGCAGGAGCGTTTGTGATTAATAGTGCAGAGTCTATGAAATTCTGTCAGAACAAACTAGCAACCGCCCTTACATTTGAAAGACATGGTATTCCATCACCAAGAACTGCATTCGTAAACAACGAAGAATCTATCGACCTTGCCGTGAAGAAAATCGGTGGGAAGTTCCCAGTCATCGTCAAGACTTTAACTGGTGCTGAAGGTATCGGTGTTTCTAAAGTTGAGTCATACGAATCTTTGAAGTCGGTTCTCCAGTCACTTTGGAAGTTTGAAGCCGAACTAATCATTCAGGAATACATGGAAATCAAGTTCGATGTTCGTACTCTTGTGGTGAATGGAAACATCGTCGCTTCAGCAAAACGAATGAAGGGTGGTAAAGATTTCCGAACAAACAAGGCGTTGGGCAACCAAACACAACCCCACAAACTAACTGACGAAGAGAAAGAGTTTGTAAAGAAAGTTGCCAAGATGTCAGGGTGTTACCTATGTGGTGTTGACCACATCATTGTCAATGGTAAACTATACGCTCTTGAAATTAATGGTTCTCCTGGCTCAGGCATGGATGGATACCAAAGTTATTTCAAGAAGGGTGTTGTAGATGGTCAGGAGTTAAGCAACTATATCATTGACTATGTTTCCAACAGAGACAATTGGGTATTCTCAAGTCGTGATGTTGGGTATGTTGAGTGGGTCGAGATTGAAGGGGAAAAGGTAAAAGCCAAACTCGACACTGGTAACGGTTCATATAACGCAGTTCATGCAGAGGATGTTGAAGTCAAGGGTAAGAATGTATCATTCAAACTATACGGTAAACATCCAATGACGAAACCAATTCACTCTGTTGTTGATATTCATGTTGGTGACGGGGAACGAAGAGACAGGTATGTTGTTAAACTTGATATGATTATCAATGATACTATATACAAGGGTGTTGAGTTCTCATTGGCAGATAGGGAAGAGAATGTTTATGAGGTATTGGTAGGGAAAGAGTTCCTCTCACTCCTCAATTACAGTGTAAATGTCAATAAGAAGTTCACTTTAGACGAAGAAGAGATTCCCAAGGGCAAAAGAACGCTAAATAATGTAGATTCAAACTGGAGAAGGGTTCTAGAAACCACAAATTGGTTAACGAGATAACAAAGGGGTTACAAATTATGAAGTCTTATAGAGAAATCGCAGAATCTGTTCAACATCTCAGGGAGAGTGATGTTGCAGGTAAACACACTAGAGATATCAACTTGGATATTCTTTGGTCTGTTGTGTCGGGGAACGACACTCGAATGGGTGTTGCAGAGTCTCTTAGAGGTGTTTCGAAGAGATATGTTCTTAACATGACAGTTACAGAGTTCAATGATTGGATGTATGAACACAGACCACTTGTGGAAATGTTCTACGATTTTGCCACAACAGCAGATGTATCGGCAAACCAGTTTGTCATGGAATCTCTCAGCGAATCTCTCCTCGAAGGAAACGACTTCCTTAAGAATCTTCACTCCCTAATCTCCGAAGAAAATTACATCGAAGCAAGCAATCAACTTAAAGAGGCAACTCAAGAAGACTTGAACGCAATCGATGACTCCCTTTATTACTTCCTCGCAGTTAACGAAGCATTTACTGTTGCAGACCTTTGTAAACCATTGAACCCACAACTTTGGGAATCGATGCTCAACGAAGCAGAGCGTACAGTCGATGACCACCCCTCTCTTGCATCTCTCGCACTAGCAGCCCATTGGTACATGAAAGAAGATGGAGAATGGGACAACTGTAACTGCAAGAAGGATGAAGTTGAAGAGGGGTTTGCAAGTGCCGCACAGAGAAGAGCCGCCTTTGCTAGTGGATACAAAGCAAAAGGCAAGAAGGGCAAGAAGGATGAAGTTGAAGAAGGTAAAGACGAAGAGTACGAAAAGTTCTTCAAAGCCGCACTCAAGAAGTTCGGTGTAGATTCGCCTGCTGATTTCAAGAGCGACGAAGAAAAGAAGAAGTTTTTTAACTATGTCGATAAGAATTACAAGGGTGAGAAAAGTGAGTGAACAAATCAACGAAAAGATGGATGCCGCGGCAAACAAAAGATTCCACGATGGAGTCCACGCTGAACTAAAGAAGGTAATGGACAACAAGTATTATCGTGAATTCCGTGCCTCAAATGATGGAAGAGCATTGGATAATGTTATCAACCACTTCGGAAAGTCCAGAGGATTTCGTGTAGACAAAACCGTTAAGTCTATCATTGACAAGTACGGAAGAAACCGAGACGAGTATGTCAAGAAATCATTCGAGATGGCAGCGAAAGCCAGACGAGGTATGAGAGAAGAATATGCAGTCATTGTCAGCATGAAAGACGACTCCATCGAGAAAGAATTAGAGAAGAAGTTCAGAAAAGACTTCCTCGGGAGTGGTGGTAGTGTTGATGGAGGCCGTGATATCTCTTTCACAGTCGATACCCATGATGATGCAAAAAAGATTGAAAAGTTTGTAAAGCAAAGAAAGTACAAAAAAATAGTAACAGATGTAGACATCTTTAAGGAGGGAGCAGAAATGGACGAAGCAAAATCAGTACCATTAGTCCGCACTGGACAAGGTTCGTACACTAAAGACACCCATCCCTCACCAACTGAACGACTCTATCAAGCAAAAGACAAAAAAGAATATGAAAAGTTGATGCGTGATGCCGAAGATGCAATGAGAAAAGGCATGCTTGCTAAATTTGGTCTTGTTGGTAATTACAAGAAGTTCACCGTTAACATGAAGTTTAAGGATGAGAAGAGTCGTAAGAAGTTTGAAAAGATGTATAACATGAAAGAAGAAGCCATGAATTCATATGTTGATTATCTTTCCAAGGACACGACCATGCACCCAAACAAATCTGCTCGACTGTCCATCGATGCAAGGAAAGAAGATGTTTGATTTTGATTCAAACAAATCATCAAAGTCGTTTGAAGAAATCATCAAAGAATGTTATCCTAACGGTGACAGCGAAGGCCGGTTTGAAGTATTAGAATCAGAAACCATTCATTGGAACAAACTAAGAGACAGTGAAAGAAAAGAAATGCTAAAGGATGTTGGTCTTCCTTCACGATTTGCAAAGGATGAGTGGAGAGATTTAGACTATAGAGCAAAAGAAAGACTTGGTAAGATGATAAACAAAACCACAAAGGGTGAATTTGCTCTAAGAGAAAAGATTGAAATGTATGATAGTGTGGACTCTAAAACAGTTGCACTTTACAATAAAGCAAAAGCAAAAGCAATTAAAGTGGCTGCTGATGCAAAGGCGCCTGCTGAGAAAGAAGCCGGCGATAAAGAAGAGAAGAAGAAGAAAGAACCCGAAGTAGCAACCGAACAAGAAGTGACTACATATAAGGGTAAAGAGCCCAAAAAGAAAGCAAAGAAAACTTTAGAACTTCCAGGCAACAAAGCATCGGAATTAGAGGAGAGCAACATGGAAAATGAACGAAGTAATGTAAACCCGTTCGGTGCCCAAGATAAATTGGCTGCTGACATGACAGACATTCTCAAGAATATCAGAATGCAGGACGCACAAAATGCAGTCCCTACAGAGTTTGATTCTCTTGCCAGAGATGTTGCAGAGAAACATCGTGCAAGCACTAATGACTTAAACACTGATATCATGGACACACTAAGAGGTTCGAACAAAATTTACAGCAACTCTGAAGTAGATGCATTCAAGGGAATGGTTAACAGAGAACTAGGGAAAAACTGATGAAATCATATAGACAATTTGCAGAATCAGTAGAGGGTGACGAACTATATTTGTTCATTACGAACCACTCACAACTATATCGTCAAAGATTACAACCCATCTACAAGAACGCAGTTACCAAGATGGCCCGTGACCAGTATGACAGCAAAAAGGCTGTTAAACTTTTCATGTATGCCGTGGATGATGGTGCGAAACTATATTCTAAAGAATTCTCTACAGGAAATGATGCAAGGGCTATGTTCCCCAAAGATGTAAGAGAATATGTCGCAATGAGACTACGAGATGAATTTGAAGCAGAAGCCGCTGAAGGAAACTACGACGAGTTGTTGCCCAAAAAGTATCGTAATTAGACAATAAGGTTTTTTTGATTAATGGAATTCAGTGAACTGACCGATAACAATTACATGATGTATGCAATGAAGGCTTACGAGAACCCTCACTGCACAGGTCTTGATGAGTTCACTGAAGATTTAAACAGAACGAAGTACATAAAGAGACTGTTTAGAAAATACCAAAGAGATGATGTGCTTCGGGAACGATTGATTCTGAACCACATCATTATTTTTTGTAATGTGTTCGGTGTGCAGCCGGGAGTTAGAATGTTATTTCACAAGATGGAATCTGACTTGTGGGCTTATTTGAAAACATTCCTTCTTTATCTGGAATATATTCCGAAACACATGGACATGGGTGAAGAGTTCGAAAGCATAACTATAGATGACAGAATTGCCAATAGTTTAAGGAATCTATAAATGGGTGTAGTTGACATCTATGTTGCATACAGGTTTATCAAAGGTCTTACTTTACGGTGGACTTCATGGGATGCGTACAAAGAGGGCGTAATTGACAAAAAAGGCAAAGTCATTGTAGAGCCCAAAGACAGAACCAAAAAGCAAAAAAATTCCTACGGAGCATTTAACAGGCTAATTGCCAGCGTGAAAAGAATCTTTGATAAGATTCCTTTTGTTCGTTCTAGAGTCGGCTCATTTGCGGCAGCCCTTTGGTTGCTGAAAGAAGAAGCAAGAAAGAACGGAGCAAATGAATTAGACCTAGAGAAACTATTCATTGACCAAGTGTTCGAAGGTGAATTGCCCTCGGAAGATATGAATGAAGAAACAGAATGCACCACAATTCCTAGAGGAAGATACCATGTTGTGGATGATATCACCGAAACAAATGAAATGATTGAACTGAAAGAGGATGTACAGTCCTTCGCAAACGAGTTAGGCGTACCACTCTATCGTATACATAATGGAAATGGAGACACTATAGTAATTTCCTATACCAATATAGAGAGGGTTTAACGAAAATGGATTTACGAGAACATGTAATTAAACTCTTCAGTCTATCTGAAGATGACCAGAAGCCACTTATTAAGTGGTTCGATGCATTTGAAAAGGAACTTAAGAAAGTAAGAGGTTCTTATTCTAAGATTAAACCTACTGATATGTTGAAACTATACTACGATGGCGTTTCCCCCTCACAGGCTGCAAAGCAACTGAAAGAAGCAACCGTAACTGCTAAGAACCCTCTAGTGTTCAAGTTTCCTGATGAAAGAAGAGCAAAGCAATTCGCATACGATGTTGAAAACTCAGCGATTGCATCTGCCACCGTTGAAGGTATTAGAGTAGAACTAGTTGACCTTGACAAAACATGGACGCGGGTAGATGCTTCTGCTGTTAAGAAATACATGAAAGCAAATCGTGGTAAACTTCTTAAACTTGGGGAGTCCCTAGACGAGATGTCCGCTAAAGACCACTACAGAAAAGTAATGAAAGGTGGTAGAGGCAAGGGATTCGTAGTCAGCAATCCCATCGACCGTGAGCGTTATCCCAATCGTGAGCGAGAGGGACTCGAAGGGCCATACAAGAGTCGCAAGTCTGGTAAGATTTTCTATTATGATAGAAAAGAAGGCAAATACTACGACCCTGACTCTGATATGTTCCTTGATGTCTCCGATGTCATGGAAGCAACAAACACCAGAGTGGCCGTTGATGTGGATAGAGCAGGATACAGAAAACTCGAATCAATGATTGCAAGTCTTGACGGATATCGAGAGTCAGAGTTTGACAGCAAGAAGGGAAGAGCAACTTTTCACTTTGATGCAAAGAAGCACGATAAGAGTGTACGAAAGAAAGTTGCAGAGTTTATCAAGAAGACTCGCGGTGCTGAATTCCACCATTCCATGACCGAAGAACTGAATGAACTCAGAAAAGATGTCTTCTGTATTGTTGATAGAAAAGGCAAAGTTCTTTCAGCAAATCTTAATAGAGAACAGTCACAGAGGGCAGTCGGAAGATACAAGGATGCAATTATTGTTCTTGACCCCGATGCAAAACGAGGTGACACTCTACCTTACTTTGCAAAAGAAGAGAATCTAGGTGAAGTATCACCTCCCGGCTGGAAAGGAACAGTCAAAGCCATGAAGAAGCACAAGGAAATTGATAATCCTTGGGCACTTGCATGGTATATGAAGAACAAAGGTTACAAATCCCACAAGCCAGTCGAAGAAGAATTGAGTGATGATGAGATGTGTACTAACCACAAAATCTGTGGCCAAAAAAACAAAAAGCATCTTCTGAAGAATCCTCTTCGTGATTACGAGAAGGATGAGATGGAAGGTTCTGCTGTATACTCACACTCAAATAAGGTTGAGAAGGATGCACAGAAAGTTCTACAGAAAGAAGATGCGGCCGCCAACAATGTAGGTGATGGAGCAATCAAAGGAGCGGCTCCCGGCGAAGAACCACCAGTCAGAAAGAAGAGAAAGAAATTTGCTGGAATTGAAGTATTTGAAGTATCTTCCGATGTATACTACAAATGTGTTCAGGGCAAAAAGAAGTTCGAACACTGGAAGAGATACTTCGATAGAGAGTCTGAGATTGGTTCAGAAATCTACGAGTTTGCCTACAAATATCCAAGAAAAGCCATCATCGTTCAGAACGAAGTAACCAAGGAAATGGTTTACCTTCGACATAAGCGAAAGTGAGATACATATGTTAAAGGCATTATTGATAACTATGGTGGTTACGGTTGCTCCACCTAATGATGAGGCAAAAGATTATGAAGTACCTAATCGAAATGAAAACCATATTCATCAGCGTGGTGATGGTTTCGCTCCTTGGATGCGAAGCACTGCAAGAGATAGATGGCAGACCAGAGAACACCGCTTCGACGATGATAGACAGTCTGCGAGAACAAAGAGAACAGACGGGCGAGATTACAGACGCTTCAGGGGAAGTGGAGGACATCCTCGATTTAATCGACAGAGAGGCGGAGTCGATTCTAAACGACATCGCTTTAGTTCCCCAAGACAGAAATTACAATCTCGACCCGACCTTCAACAGCATCGAGGGCTCAGCCGAAAACATCAAGGAAAATGTGGACGATGCTCAGAAGGAACAGATTCGTATCGAAGAGGCATTAGAAGACCTTTCGTCAGCGAACGAACGGGTAGCCGCGGCCGTTGGACAGATAGAGCAACTCGAAGATTTAATCCAAGAGTACGAACAATCCGATAGGGAAGTTCGGAAGGAAGCACTAGAAAATTTACACAGTTTCATTACCCTATTCTTTGTGGTGGGGTTTGGTATGCTTGTGGGTGGAGCGTTCCTAACCTTTTGGGTTAGTAGAAAACTCGGTGGTGTTGTATTGGCCATTGGCGTTCTCACGGTTGGTTTCGCGGCCGCATCACAATACTATCTTGAAGAGATTGCAATCGTAGGACTTATCGTTTTAATTGTGGGCTTCTTGGCTACCATCGGTGTTGTTGGATGGATGCTACTCAATGGTAAACAGTATGAGAAAGCAACTGAAGAAATCGTAGAACTTATCGAAGAGATGAAAGACCATCTAAATACCGAAGAGAGACAAGAAATTTTTGGTCGTAATGGTTTTGCAAGCACACTTACCAGTGACATGACAAAGAAAATTATTGCACAGATTAAGATTAAGAATGGTTTCAAACATCTAGGAGCAACAAAGAAGAATGCCAGATGAAACCCCAAGAGATTTCGTTGGTCACTCATTTATTTGGTGGCAAGGAGTCGTAGAAGACATCGATGACCCACTAAAGTTGGGTCGTTGTCGTGTTCGCATTCTTGGTTATCATACTGAAGAAAAGACAGACATCAAGACAGAACATCTTCCTTGGGCATATCCCATTCAACCAATTACCAGTGCCGCTATCAGTGGAATAGGAACATCACCAACAGGTATGGTTCCCGGCACATGGGTAGTTGGATTCTTCCGTGACGGAGCATCTGCACAAGAACCAATCATGATGGGAACCATTGGTGGTATCCCCGAAGAAGCCGCAGAAACATCAAAAGGTTTCAACGACCCACGGGATAGTGATGAACTTGAGTCTGCACCAAAGGATGCATTCAAGAAGCAAACATATCACACGGATGGTAAGGGTGCAGAATTAGAAAACGAAGAAAAGGGCAAGCAGTATCCTAAAGATGCAGCCCTAGAAGAAGCAGACACAAACAGACTTGCACGAAACGAAAAGATTGATGAAACTATTGTCCAGTTAAAGAAGGACAATCAGGACAAAGATGTTCCAAAGGCATTTAAGAAACAAAACTCTGTTTCAGCGGCTAGTCCTGCGGAGGGTGGAAGTCCAAGAACCAATGGTTCGTATGAAGAGAAGTGGACAGAACCAAACACACCATATGCCGCAGAGTATCCACACAACCATGTGTATGAATCAGAATCTGGACATACGATTGAAGTAGACGATACGCCTGGTGCTGAACGACTACATCGATACCATCGAAGTGGAACATTCGAAGAGATTCATCCAGACGGAAGTAGAGTCACAAAGATTGTCAACGATGAGTATGAGATTACTCTCAAAGACAAATATGTTCATATTGATGGTAAGGAAACCACAACAATTGATAAAGGTCTAAAGTTGTTGGTTAATTCCGATTCGGAATCTGGAAATAACATTGATATTCAAGTCGGTGAAAATTCCAATGTCAACCTTGAGATTGATAAAGGTGATTTGAATTATACACTGCATAAAGGTGATGTGAATGGGTATGTCAACGGAAATTATACCCTAGATATAACAGGCAATATGACAGAAAGAATCGGTAAAGAAAGATTTTCACACAGTGGTAAAGATACTAAAGTCAAGACTGATAAGAGTTATATCAAAGATGCTGCCAAGAATATTCAAGAGAAGTGCGGTGGATTCAGAACATCAAATGCAGGAAAGTATACTAACATCATCTCGGGTAGTACGCATTTGTTCAAGAGTTCGTCTTCGACCGTCATCAGGGGCAGCACGGTATCCATCAACTAATAGGAGAAACACATGCCAGCAATCGCACGATTAGGAGATGTATGTACAGGTCACGGTTGTTTTCCATCTCGACCAAACGCTCAAGGTTCCTCAAATGTATTTGTGTGTGGGGTTCCTGCACATAGAATTGGTGACGGATGGCAAAGTCACTGTTGCCCCGGCGATGGTTGTCACGGTGCTATCACTGCTAAGAGTTCGGGAACTGTTTTCTGTAATGGTCTAGGTCTTGCTAGGGTGGGGGATGCACTTTCTTGTGGTTCAACTATTGCCACTGGTTGTGGAACTTGTACAGCAGGAGATTGAAATGGCATTAGGAATATTAGGAGATTGTTTACCCGAAGGAAACCCACTAGACAAGGGTGCAAGACAAATCATCGACAAGGTGATGAACGGTGGTGCGTTTAAGAATCCTCAAGCGGATGGAATCGACCTGACTTCAGGAAAAATTGGTGGAATTAATTTTGACCCAATCACCGACCCGGCGGGTGCGTTAGCAACTCAAATGGAAGCCATCAACACACAGTTGTCTAATTTCAAAACTCACACAGCGAAACTATCTGGTACAGGTGATGTCGGTGAATTTTCTAAAATTATGGGAATTGCTAGTTCTTTCAATAAAGCAAAATCTACTCTAGAGAATTCAACAACAGATAACTTTTCTGGAATGTTTGGTAGTATCATTGATGGTGGTGCAAAGGTGTCTGAATTAGATGAAGCAGTTGATGCAATTAGCAGAGCAGTCCTGGCCGGAGAAGACCAAGCGACTATTACCAACTTAGTAAATCAAGCAACCACTCTCGGAAATAATATCGATGCTCTGAAAACTGCTGATGAGGCCGCATTCAATAGCGGATTTGCTTATGTTGTTAAGCAGGGAATTGGTCAAGGAATCGCAAGCGTTGCAAGTCCAGATGGTGATTGTTTTGCGAAAGCATTGCTGGAAAATCACATAGGAACCGATTCACTAAAAGGTGCGATGAATGTAGAAAACTTTACAGATACACTTAAAGAAACTCTTCCCGATGTGTCTGAAATTGATATGGCAAACATTAGTAGTGGTGTTGGTGGTGAGGAAGCGGCAGCGGCCGCCGAAAGGTCTGCGACAGCAACAAACATTGCAAGTTTACAAACAGAAGTTACAAGTCTTAAGTCTAGAACAACTAGTGTTGAGAGTAGTTTGGGTCTTAAGTCTGAAGATACACACGACCATACCAAAATTGATGGTGGGTCATATGGTATTTAATTGATTCATACATATTTTGAGGCAAATAATGGGGAGACTATGCTGAAATCTATTCTATCATCACTATTTTCTAGTGTGCAGACCAAAACAATAGACAACGATGTTGGAGGAATCGACATCGTTGGTTCTTGGGTTGAGTTTGGTCTAGTGGGTGTTGCAATTCTTGCAGGTATTTTCTTTTCTCTGCCTGTTCTAATGAAGGCGATGGAGAACAGGAGAAAGAAGAAACCATATCTCACAGGCGACTACTGGCAATGTCACAGCAGAGTTCACGAAATTCTTACTGAACTGCGGGTGAATCTGGATTGTGCCAGAACACAAGTGGTTCAGTTCCATAATGGTGGTAACTTCTTCGACGGCAATCCTATGGCAAAAATGACGATGACTCATGAATCTTTGAGAAATGGGTTATCACCTGAGTCTCCTAACTGGAGAGATTTGCAGATTCCGTTGATGATTCATCTGTTGGAGAAATCAAAAAACCTGAGTGATGGAATTTACTTAGTAAATGACGAAGATGACAGTTATGCAAAACAACAATTAAGTGCCGCAAATGTTCTGGCATATGCAGTTTCTCCCCTATATAAAGGTAATTCGTTTAGCGGTTTTGTTATGTGTCAGTGGTGTGCTTGGTCTAAAGTCGATGAAGTAGATGAAACCAAGGTTGCTAAAAGATTAAACGATGCAGCCGAAAGTTTAGAGATTGAACTCGACAGAGAAAGCAGGAGAACTCGATAATGGCAAACAGATTTAGCGACATCGATATGGACTTTACAAAAAATCCAATAAGTGGGGATGTAAATATTCTCACCGATGATGTTGCAGTGAAAAGGTCTGTTAGAAATTTAGTCTTAACCTCCAGATGGGAAAGACTGATGCAACCTGAAATTGACTCTAGAGTTTCGGATAGACTGTTTGAAAACATCACACCACTAACTGAAGTTAGAATCGAACAATCTATTCGTTCAACACTCAATAGATATGAACCAAGAATAGAAGTTCTTGATATTGTCATTGATGCAGGTGATGCCAACAATTTAAATGTTACTGTTGCCTTTAGAATCAAAAATACGCAAAACACCATCGAGGTTCCGATTAGACTAGAGAGGGTAAGATAATGACTACCAATAAATCATCATTACAAGTTTTGAACCTAGACTTTGATGACTTGAAGGCAAGTTTCTCTACTTTCCTAGCAAGTCAAGATAAGTTCAAGGACTATAACTTTGCAGGTTCGGGATTGAATATCCTAATGGATATTCTTGCCTACAATACACACTACACTGGTTTCTATACCAACATGGTTGCAAACGAAATGTTCTTGGACACTGCAATCATCAGAGACTCTGTTGTTTCGCATGCAAAGCAATTGGGATACACACCGAGGTCAACAACTTCTGCAAGAGCAAACATCAAAATTGTCGCAACCACAGGAACTCCTGGCTCTGCCGGTTACCTCGAAAGAAACACTCCTTTTGTTGCCACTGCATCTGATGGTTCGACTTACACATTCAGAAACCAAGAATCTGTAAAGTACATTGCTAGTAAATTTGATGAAACTTCTGGAGCCCCAACGGAATGGACTATCGAAAATGTAGAGGTCGTTGAAGGGAAGTTTAAATCAGAATCATTTGTTGTGGATAAAACAAACCCCACTCAAAAATTTGTCATCAGTGATTCTACTGTTGATACATCTACTCTTGTCGTTCGAGTCCAGAAATCAACTGAGGACATCGAAGGGTATGACATTCCTTGGACACGGGCATTAGACAGCAACATTTTGACACCAACAACTCAGTCTTACTTTCTACAAGAGGGTGAAGATGGAGCATATGAAATTTCATTCGGCGACAACATTGCAGGTAAAGATGTAGTCAACGGAAATGTAGTCATCATTGAATACATGGCATCTAGTGGTGAAGATGCTAACGGTATTGGTTTCGCCGAAACAGAAAATAGTCCAACTTGGACAATCCCCTTTCCCTATAAACTCACCACTGTTGATTTTGCACAAGGTGGTGCAGAACGAGAGACAATCGAATCTGTTAGATACTATGCACCTAGAAGTTATCAAGCACAAGAAAGAGCGGTCACTGTCGGTGATTACGAATTTCTAATCGGAAGAGATTACCCATTTGCAGATTCTGTTCGTGTTTGGGGTGGTGAGGATAATGACCCACCCACATATGGAAAAGTTTTTGTTGCAGTTAAACCAAAGAGCGGGACTGTTCTTAGTGATTTGGAAAAACTTTCACTAAGCAATAGCATTCTGAAGAAAAGAAACTTAGTAGGCATTCAACCTGAAATTGTTGACCCTGATTATGTTTATCTACTATTCAATACCATAGTGAACTATTCCCCGACAATGACAAACAAATCTCCCAGTGCTATTCAAAGCATGGTTGAAACTGGTGTGTCAACATATGCAACATCGTCCTTAGAAAAGTTTGACAACCATTTCCGTTACTCACATTTTGCTTCTTATCTAGATGCACTTGATACTTCCATTCAAGGAACTGCCACAGATATAAGAATGCAGAAAAGATTTTCTCCTACTTTTGACCTCGCAATCTCATATAAGATTAATTTCTACAATGCAATTTGGCATCCAGTTGGTTCGGGTTGTGGTTCGGTGATTACAAGTAATGGTTTCTTTGTATTTGACCCAGACAAAGCATCTCTTGCCGACCCATATTCTATTGGTTATATTGATGATGATGGTATTGGTAATGTGAGAATATATGTTTTAGATGATAACAAGAAAAGATATATCAACAACACAGCAGGAACAGTAGACTACTGTAACGGTATCGTAGAATTGAAATCTTTCAATCCTCATAAGTTAGTGTCTGGAGTAACCCTGAACATCACTGTGGTTCCCGCAGAAAGATTCGGTGAAATGTCTGTTCGTCGTGATATGATTTTGCTTGTAGATGAAAATGATACCAATGCAAGAATTGTGACTGTTAAACAAATAACGGATATCAATAGTCCTCTTGAAACAAGATTCTGTGTTCCAGCAGGAAGTTCGGCTTCTACTAGCAGTGAACTTGATATTTGGGCTGAAACCTCAACGAGTGTTACCACTGCGTCAAATGGAACTAGCACATCATCGGGAACTAGCACATCATCGGGAACTAGCAGTAGCGGTTCCAGTAGTAGCGGTTCCAGTAGCAGTAGTTCTAGCAGTAGTAGTTCTAGCAGTAGTAGTTCTAGCAGTAGTGGTGGAGGCGGATACGGTGGTTATTAATAAATGAGTGATTATCCAAAAACATCACAGTTCATTTCCTCCCAACTTCCTGCGTTTGTTAGGGCAGACCATCCTATGTTTGTTTCCTTTTTGGAAGCATACTATGAATGGTTAGAAACTACAGGAAGTGTTGGTGATTATGCTGGTGGTTTGGATTTGTTATCTCAAAGAGATATTGATAGCACATTCGATTCGTTTGTTCAATATTTCAAGAAAGAATATCTTCTATCGTTTCCCGAGAAACTAGCAACAGATGTTGATGGTAATCCTCTTAATCAAAAAAATCTCATAAAGAATATTAGACAGTTCTATAGAGCAAAGGGTTCCGAGAAATCTTATGAATTTCTTTTCAGAATTCTCTACAACTCGGCCATGGAATTCTACTACCCCAAAGAGGATATTCTCCGACTTTCGGATGGAAAATGGATTAAGAGAAAGTCTATCAAGACAACAGCAAATAACCGAACAGCGTTGTTTGGTCTTTTGCAAAAAGAAATTAAACAAAGAAATGATGCCGGTGTAATATCAGCCTACGGTAGAGTTACCGACCTACAGTTATACACTGTTGATGGTGTAGAGATTGCAGAAATTTTCCTTGCTGGAGTTTTCGGTCAGTTTGAACACACACGGAATATAGAAGGAACAGATGATGACGGTAATCTTTTGACTGAACAAGTTTACCCTGTAATATCTTCGGTGGCTGTGACAGAGGGCGGAGAAGATTATCAGCCAGGTGAAACTATTCAACTCAGGTCTAAAGACCCCACAAAAAATCCAACTGGTTTTGGTTTCTTGGCAAGAATCGAAGAGGTAGATACACAAAGTAGTTTATACAAATCTGACGAAGAGATTCAACTAGGAACAATCAAGACACTCAGAATTATTGACTTCGGTTTCAATTACGCTAATGTTTCTGATTGGTCAGTATATATTGATACTCCTTTTGGGAAAAACGCAAAAATTGATATTACCATTGGTGGAGTTTCTGATTATCCAGGCTACTATGAGGGGACAGACGGACAACTATCAACCAACAAAAAGATTCAAGACAGCAGATACTATCAAGAGTTCTCATATGTTTTGAAAGTTGAAACATCTTATGACAACTGGATTGATGCTATCAAGAAAATCATTCACCCCGCTGGCATGGAAGTCTTCGGAGAAGTTCTCCTTTATAGAAAGAGAATTGATACCATTGATGCATCACATAATGAACTTCGTGTGTTTGAAAATCCATTAATTGGTCATTACACTCCATACACATTCCAAACCTATGAGAATTTAAGAAATAACTCTGCTGGTGTTGACTTATATCCAAATGGATACAATCCGTTTTCTTGTGCAGTATCAGGAGGTTCTGGTAGAGGTACAGTTGCGGAATCAGGAGTAACTGCACATAACCCACATGCAGTTCCCTCAAGTGAAGTTTCAATTACCGGCCCGCTGAGTTCAAACATAAATGATATTTTAGGCCACAATGCTCATTGTCCTGATTTTGATTTAAACAACATAGAACATGGAACAGAAGGTTGTTCTGGTGGTTGGATTCCATGTGAATTTACTCCGTTTGCAATCTCAGGTGGTGATACAAACGCAGATGGACTCACAGGTGGATATGGTTGCTGTACCGACACACAATATTGGATTATTTATCCTCATCCCAACAGCAGAGGAATAAATTACATACCACCCACCGAAACAATCAAAAGAATATGGTTGTATAGTGCAGACATTTCGAATACAACAGAAAATGCAACCGCGTATCCAATTGCTGTTCATGAAAAGATAACGCAAAAAAGAAAAGAAGATAATATCAATTATGACAGGGCAACTGGTAGTGATTTAAGGCCTTTTGTAGAACAACAAGTAGAAGCAGAGGTAGGAATTGTTTATGATGTTAAATGGTATGGTGACGACACAACTGTGGTGGTGCCGGGTGAAGGAGCAAAACCACTTGCTCATATAGATGTTCTTCCTAACACTTCAAAATTCATGGACTCTTCTTATGTAACAGAGGGATTGACTGGTTATTTTCTAGAAACAAACTTTAGTAAAGTTGCTCTAAATATGGGTGAAGCGGCTTCCTTTATTGGGCGAGATAGACTGGGAGAGGGAGTTTCAGGTTCAATCAAAGCCGCCGTAAAAACAGAAGATATCGTGATACCTAATCGTTTCCTACATATCATTATAGATGATTTCTTGCATATGCCTATAGATACTGGGACAACAGGTAATGCATTTAAACAATTAAGCACAACGCAACAAGATTTATCATATCAACAGATGAGGTAATAATGGCAACAGAAACACCAATCAAAGCGACCTTTAGAAAGCAATTTGCTAGAGACTTCATGGACAGTTTCACAACTGTGTCTGATGATTTCTACTTTTTGTTTTATGGTAAGGTGCATCCTTGGGATGATGATAATTCTCCACCCTTAACTTTAGACACTTTCCATTCAGTTTCAGATGGATGGAATAATATGATTGGTCTAAAGTTAATCAAAGAAAATAATGTATCCCTAATCGTTCCCCGTTATGATTGGGCTAGTGGTACAATTTATCCTCAATATGACGATAGTGTAGATTTGTTTAACGAGACATGTCCTGTTAAATTCTATGTTTTGAATTCTGACAATAGAGTTTACAAATGCATTTCCAATAATAAAGGAGTCGCATCTGTAAATGAACCAATTAGCACAACCACAAATGTTTTCCAAACTCCAGATGGATACAAGTGGAAATTCATGTTTCAAATTCCTGAAGACAAGAAAAGATTTCTAACTCAGGAATATATTCCAGTTGAAACACTGACTGGAGTTACTTATTCTGGGGAGAAAGCATTACAATATGATGTGCAACAAAAGGCCGTTGCAGGTAGTATTGACCATGTTGATATCACTCAGCAAGGAACATTTTGGCCCCACACAGTTGTTGCCACTCACTTTGATGGGCCAAATGAATTTGAAATTCAACAAAATGTTGTTGTTGCTGAATCCGCAGTTGGTTCAACTCAAGTTGCATTGAATATGAAAAACATTCTAACATATGCAGGTGCCGTTCCTGATATTGTTGGATATTCTTTATACATTTATTCTGGTTCAGGTGCAGGACAATATATTGAAATTACAAACGCTACCACCACTAGCGAAGAGGGTGACTTAGGATACGCTTTGGTAACTCTTGCAAGACCTTTAACAAGACCACTAAGCACAGCATCAGCAGACATTAGTAGATTTGAGATTCTACCAACAATTAAGATTTATGGGAACGGTAAAGGTTCTGTTGCTATTCCGAAAATGAAAGAGACTGCTTTAAATTCTGCACAGTATGTTATTGATGATGTGTTGATGGTAACATCTGGTAAAGACCACACTGTAGTAAGAATGGAGGCACCCAGACCATCTGGTGGTTCACAAGCCGGCTTGGGTGCTAGTTTACAGACTTTAATTAAACCACAAATTTCACCACCTGGCGGACACGGTGCAGACCCCGAAACAGAATTGGGTGCAAATGATGTCATGCTTAATATTAGAACGGAAGGTGAAGAAGCAGGATTCTTTAGTGCTGTTAATGACTTCCGACAGTTCGGTGTGGTGAAGAATCCTTTGATTAACAAAGGGCCTCTTGCAGGAAAGAAAGCAGGAGAAGAGCAAGATGAAAGAATCAGACTAAGAGTAATCAAACCAGAAATGGTCAGAATTGATTTCTTAACATCAATTGATTCTTCCGACCCAAACTACTATCCATTTGGTGTTGGTGGTACACAATATGATTTCTTAAAGGGTGCAGAGGTGACCCAAGAAGAAACTGGAGCGAAAGGTATTGTTGTTGATTGGGTTCCTCCCGTCTGGAATGGGGTCAATCCTACCGTGCCAGCAGGACAAGAACTTGTCGGTAAACTATATCTTGAAGTAATCTCTGGTGAATTTATTAAGAAAGACGGTATATCAATTTATGAAACTTCAGATTCTAAACCATCATATAACAAATACAATGCTACCGATTTACCATTTGACCTCTTAGATTATACTAACGAAACATTTGATAAAGGTTCCTTTATCATGGGAACAACCTCGAAAGCAACTGCTACTATTGTAGATTGGGTTTCCGATGAGGGAGGCAAGTCTGGCTATGTTTACCTGAAAGATGTGAATGGAACATTTATTACACCTTTCATTGACCCAGATACTGGCAATCCAGTTGATGGCGAAAGAATTACCCAATTCAAAGAAGTGGATGGATTCACTGGCGTATTTAATATTGCTAACTTTGATGGTGGAACACCTGCAACAAATGAAACAAATGCTGGTATATTGGGAAGTGATACTTCTAACTTGACTATTCCTTTAAATGCGTATAAACAAAGTTATGTTCTAAATGTGTTTGTGCAAAGTGATGCATCAGTTTTTGTGGCTGGAGATTTTCCAAGAGATGGAAAGGTAACCTTTAAGAGAGGAACCACAACACTAGGAACAGGATACATCGTGGAAAGCACCATAGGAATCACTGGTGGAGATGCAAGCATCGAAGTAACTACCGTTCGTGACTGGGACGGAGAATTTATTGCTGGCGATACTGTAACCTACATAGATACTGTTGGGGTTATTAAGACGGATACAACAGACCCAACTGGCAAGAAACCGTTAATTGAATACCCTCAACTTAGACCAGATTCAGGTGAAATGCTATACATAGAGAATATCCTTCCTGTTATGAGAAACACAGAGAGAGCGGAAGAGACAAAACTTCTTTTGAGATTCTAGGAGAGAACGAATAAATGGCAACTTATGACCCAAAAAACTTTTCAAAGTCTCCTTACTTTGATGACTATGATGAAACCAAAAAGTTTCTGAGAATTCTGTTTAAACCTGGCCGTGCTGTGCAAGCCAGAGAGTTGACTCAGTTACAAACAATTTCACAGAATCAAGTCACTCGTTTAAGTAATCACTTCTTCAAAGAAGGAAGTCAAGTTTTTGATGGCCAGATTGCCGATGTGAAGTGTAAGTTTATTAGAATCGAAAAGCAATACGATGGTGTTGATATTAATACCGACAACTTCAAAAATTGCACTCTTTCCATTCTTTCTTCAACCGAGGACACAGAAGGACAAACAATCACAACCCCCCAAAGGGCAAAAGTTCTTCACATTGAGGAAGCAACCACTGCTGACCCATATCATATTTTCTTTATCGAATATCAAGATGCAATTACTGGTGGTCAAAGTGAATACACAAATGAGAATGTTCTTACCAAAATTGACTACAACACTGCCGGTGATGTAGTCAACACACAATTTCGTTGTACGGTGAAAACTGCTACCACCGTAAGTGATAACATTTACACAACTGGTAATGCAGTTTTGGTCACCAATGATGAAGGTGTGTTCTATGTTGAAGGATATTTTGTTCTTACACCAAAGCAAACTGTTCCTCTGTTCAAGACATCCAGAAGACTGACTACAATTTTAGGCACGGAAACTATTCAAGATACAACTGATGCGGTAGAAATCGAAAACACGGCTGCACCAGGCTCTCTGCCTTCAATTTCAGACACTGGTGATTATAGTGGAACCACTAACTTTGTTCAGTATCAAGGAAACGAAAGTTTGGTTGGAATTAGATTGTTCCAATTCCCAACTGCAAAAGTTGGCTTTGATATCACAAGAGAAGCAGTAGAATCCACCGAAGATGTTACTCTTCTTGATAATGCATTTGGTTCCTACAACTATTCTGCTCCTGGCGGAGACAGGTATAAATTAGAGTTGACTCTATCACAGAAACCATTCCCAAACATTATCAATGATGTTAAACTTTCAGAATACACCACAGATGATTTCCTAGAGAAACTAAGAATCATTGATGGTTCCGTTTCTTACTATGAAAAGTATCCAACATATAGTGAATTTGAAGAAACTCTTGCAAGAAGAACATTCGACGAGTCTGGAAACTATACAGTACGACCATTTGAAACAGAAGTTCGTGAGTATTTCAGAGATGACCGTTATGTTCTAACACGCTCAACTCCAAAAGATGCATCTAGTGCAAACACTTCATACTCTAAGAATGATGTGATTGCAGGAACAAACCCAGACGCCACTGTGTTCTTTGGTGTGGTCGTTCATGATGACATGTTCTTGGATAGAGAAAATGAAAGAATTGATTTAACAGCCGGTGATGAAACTGTCTACGGAACAACAGTCATCTATCTTCTCAGTGGGACTCCCGCAGAAGGAGCAACCTTAAAGATTAATGATTCTACCGCTCCTGAAAAGAATGCAACTATTATTACTACCACTGAACTGAAAGCAATTACTGATAATTTGCTTCTACCCGATGGTTCAGTTTATGCTACAACATACCCACCAATCAAACTAAACACTGATTCGGAAAATGGATTATACTCCCTGGCTAGACTGGCACCAGATTTGAGCAATGCTTTAGATACTGTTACTTCATCAAAAGAAAAGATTGCAATCGGGATGGGAACAGGGAAGGCATATGTCTTTGGTTATGAATTTGAAAATCAAAGTGTAGAATATCTAGACTTACCCAAGTCCAGATTGACGGTTTCCACCGAAGACCAAGATGTGGTGAATGGAGTGGGCAACTTTCTTCTTTGTGACTTAGTAACTGGAACAGCAGGTTCTACAGGAAATCCATCATCCAACTTCTATGTTGAACTTTATGGTGGTTCCACTGGATGGGCGGTTGAAAACAATGAAGTTACTGGTTCAACCACATTAGAAAAGAAAGGTACTGCAAGAGTTCGTACAATTAACTACAACTTTGGAACCGATGATGCAATCAATGAACAATTAGTACAACTTTATCTCTACGATGTCAAGACAGACTTTGGTATGAAGTTTGCCGATGTCTCAGAAATTAGACTGTTTAACGACACCACTCCGTTGTTTAAAGTTAATATTAATTTCGGTGTTCAAGAGCAATGGGTCGGTGAAAGTCTTCTTGGTGGAGAAACAATCCTCTTTGACACTAAGAACAACACAAATATTTTCTGCTTACCAACAAATAACTCAACAAAAACTATAACAAGTCTTGATAGTTATGAAACTTCTAAGTCATTTACAAATTTAAACATCGGAACGGTTGATAGTGGTCTTGGTCACTACTACTTAACTGATATCGATTTGAGTGATGGTAGATTTATTAAACTAGCAAACTATGACAATACAACTGAGAAGTGGTCGGGTGCATCATCCACAGGTGACACATCAACAGAAACTCACTTTGATTGGATTCCTACACCCACTGCTAGATTTTCTGATTCTGTTCTGAAATCAAAGTATGTGTTAATTAATCAGGACACTGGTAGAATTTATGACTTGTCTGATAGAACTATGTTCCATGTAGGAAACAAATCAGGCACAGAAGATAGACTTGGTGTGTGGATTGTTAGCACAGATTCGACAGAATTTGACCCCACCTCTAATTATATTCTGGCCGCGTCATCGATTGTTGGTGCCGGTGGTGTTAATCATAGAAGAACAAAAACACTTAAGAGTATCACTTCATTAAGAAATGATTCTACTTACAGTGCGTTCTTCTCGACAACCACTGATGACGGTCTTGCTGGTTTCTATAAAGTAACTCTCAAAAACGCAAACATTGGCACAGAGTATGCTACTACAAGTGGAAACAATAACTTTGCAACAAAATGGAGTGCTTGGAATGGAACAGACCAAGCAGGTACGGATACAGTAGGTGATGGTACTGGATTCTTCTTTACCCAAGCAAACCTACCCAGACAATACACAACAAGTCTTGGCTTCTCTGATGTTACAGATGTAACTGATGTTTTGGTTTGGTATACCGACTCTGATGGTAACGAGATGTTGAAAGATATCACCGAACACTGTGAGTTTGAACCATCTCTATCAGATAACATTTACGACCATGCAAAAATTATTATCGACAGAGAAGACATCAAAACTCTCCACCTTGATGGTTACTTCAGAAAAGGTGCAGGTGTAGATAGTTTGAACTGTACTCTTTATGTGCGATTTAAATTCTTTGAACACACTGGTGCAGGACCAATCATTGTTAACTCATATGACCACGGAAATCACCACCCAGACTTCACTGGTTATGAAGATATTCCTGTTCATACTAGTCCGTTGTTCGGTGCAAGAATTGAATTAAGAAACTGTCTGGACTTTAGACCACTTAGAAATAATGTAACTTCCAAAGTTATTGCAGAAGCATATGACACAACAGACCCAACTCTTCTTGACACAAAAGCACCAATTAAAGATAACTTTATCACAAGCGGTGCCGGAGCGGCAAATGTTGATTCTGTAACATCAGTTCTTAAACCCTCTGGTACTCAAGTTGGAACGCAACATGTGCCGCAGTTAGACTATACATCCTATGTTCCAAGAATTGATAAGATTGTTTTGAGGAAATCAAGACAGTTTGATATTCTTGCAGGTAAGTCTGATGTTGTTCCAGAAGCACCAGTTGATGATTCTGAAGCAATGACTCTTTACTCTATTGCAATTCCCGAATACACATACAATGCTGACGATATTCTTCTAACATATATCGACCATCAGCGTTACACGATGGAAGACATTGCAAAACTTGAGAAGAGAATTGAAAAGATTGAATACTACACATCACTGAATCTTCTTGAGAAAGAAACCTCAGAACTCTCAATCACTGATGGTGCTGTTGGTGGTGAAAGATTCAAGAATGGAATTCTTGTTGACAACTTTAAAGGTCACGGAGTTGGAGATGTTCTTCACAGAGACTACAACTGTGCAATGGATTTCGAACTTGGACAACTAAGACCAACATTTGAAGCGAGACAACTAACCCTCGGTGACCCCGAAGGCAGTGACTCAGGAAATGTAACTAAGTCTGCCGACGGCATCTTAACTCTAAGATATAAGGGTGATGGTAATGGAACTGATTCGACAGCCCTAGCAAGTCCTCCAAGATGGTTGGTTCAGCCTGTTGCAAGTCGTGCAATCAGTGTAAACCCATTCAATGTTACTAACTGGTTAGGTTCTCTTAAGTTGAATCCTTCATCCGATACATGGAAGGATACTACAAGAAAACCAACTGTCAAGATTAATCTTGAAGGTGAAAATGATGCATGGGAAGCAATGGGTGCAAGAGCAAGTAAGACTCAATGGAATGATTGGTCAACCACTTGGTCGGGAACAAAGATTCAATCACAGTCATCTTCTACCAGAAGTCAAAGAAAATATCTTGACAGACCCCACACAAGAAGGGCCCCTGATGGCAGAATGCGTAGGCGTTTGGCAACTCAAAATACTACAGTTACCAAAACCACATCGGTCATCACCAAGAAGCAAACAAGAACTGGTATCCGAACAACAATTGTACCCGAAAGAGTGACAAAGAACTTAGGTGATAGAATCGTAGATGTCAGCATCGTCCCATTCATTCGTAACAAGGTTGTTACCATCAACGCAACTGCCATGAAACCAAATACTCAGGTATATCCATTCTTTGACGATGTGAATGTTTTGCAATATTGTGAGTATGCTGGTGTGAGTGGTGGACCAATTGTAACTGATGATAGTGGAAAGGTAACAGACCTAAAGTTTAATATTCCTGCTGGTGTTTTCAAAACTGGTGAAAGAGAATTTAGACTTACAGATAGTTCAACAAACAATGTGAAGAGTGCAACCACATCGGCTGAGACAACTTACTTTGCTCAAGGTCTTCTACAGACTAAACAATCAACCGTTGTTTCTACTAGAGTTCCAACTCTTAGAAGACAGAGTGTTTCTGATTCTAAGGTTGTTCGAGATGTGGTAACAAGAACCAAGACTACCACAAAGAATGCCGCTGTCAGGTGGGTTGACCCACTAGCACAAACCTTCTTGGTTGATGACATGCAAGAACCAGATGGTGTTTGGATTCATAGTGTTGACTTGTTCCTAGCAAGAAAACCATCGAGTGGTGTTCCAATTACTGTTCAGATTCGTCCAACCGTAAACGGTTATCCCCACTCCTCTGTGGTTATTCCGTTTGCGGAAGCAGTTGTGGAGCAGAAAGATGTTAAGACAACATTAGCACTAACAGAAGCAACTATTCCAAACCCAGATAATGCTGACACTTATACTAGATTTAAATTCTCCTCACCTGTTTACTTAACACCTGGCGAATATTCCATAGTAGTCATGTCAAACAGCGATGAATATGAATGCTACATTGCAGAAATGGGAGAAGAGAGAGTCGGGCCAAGCACAGAAAGAATTACACAGCAACCATACAACGGTGTGTTCTTCAAGTCACAAAATGCAAGCACATGGTCTGCTGACCAAAATGTTGACTTGATGTTTGCAATCAATCAGTGTGAATTTGAAACTGGGCCAACAGGAGGTTTCAATCTTACATTCAAGAATGACACCATCGATGACTACTCTGGTAGTGAAATTAATGTGGACACCCTGAGAGTTCTCGGTGAAAATGTAGAGTTCGATAAGTCAACAGTCAAATTGGTTCTACCAGATGCTGAACCTAAGATTACAAACTTTGAAGTTCCGTTTAACGAGAACATCAATCTCAGTAAGTCCAAGACTACAGATACATCTGATAAGAAACTACAAGTTAGTCTAAACATGAATAGTGAAACTACCAAACTTTCACCAGTGGTTGATATTGATAGATTCAATGTAGTTGCTGTTAGTAACATTGTTGACAACGAAAGCACATGGGTAGAGGAAGAATCAGCACCATATGCTCCTTCCACTGCTAGTGCTAAGAAGAGAACACGATATATCACCAGAAGAGTTGAACTTGATGAAGGTGTTGAATGTGATGACTTCAAAGTATATCTCACTGGTCACAGACCACAGTGGTTAGACACGACAGATGATACATTGAAACCAACAATGATTAATGTCTGGGTGAAGGCACAAAAACTAGGAGATACTAGTGACTTTGAGTCTTTACCTTGGTACTTGATGGAATTAGAGTCGAATCAAGAAAATCTATATTCTGAGACAGAAGAAGAGTATTTCGAGTTCGAGTACAAAATGAAGTCAACTTATCGTGATGTAGAAACTGGAACAGATGTGTCTACAGGATATGACCCAATGTTAGAAATGTTTGATGAGCCAATTTCTAGATACGCCTTCAAAATTACTCTACATACTGGTGACTCTACACTTATTCCTAAAGTTAAGAATTTCAGAACAATAGCGGTGACCTAATATGAGCAAACTAACTTCAACTAAAGTTACGAACATTGCATCCTCCGTTGCCAACGAAGTCACTGACTTTGCGGCATCAGTTAGAGGTGCAAAAACTACTGAATATATTTCTTCTACTCTAAAGAGAGTTCAGGATAATGGGAAAATTTCCAGAGTCGCTGGATTGGTGAGTGCTTCCCCAAATGCCGCACAAACGGTCAGAAGAAAACGGGCAGCAAAATTGGCTATGATTCAGACAAAAGCAAAATTAGAAGCACAAGAAGTAACAATCACAAATCTAGAAGCAAGAGTTGTTGCTTTAGAAGCAAAATTCACTTCTGGGTGACACGGGGAGAAACTGATTAATGGTATGCGAAAGCACAACAACGACCACTACAACGACAACTACGACTACACCGGCTCCGTATGTTGCTCCTTGTTCATCTGACTACGCAGTTACTGGTGAATCTGCTTTAATCGACCACAGTGTAACTGGTACTGGTTTCTTGGTTGATATTGAAGTTCGTGTTGATAGCAATATCAATAATGTTTTCTATGCATCATACCCCGCAAGTCCTGGCATTCCACTCTACTGTGACTTCGCACCAACAATAACTGTTCAACGAGGACAGTGTATTGTTTTCAATCAGCAACACATCTCTAATGGTTCTAGTGGTTATTCAAATGGACTACATCCAATTTACATTGCAACAAGCACAGAAGGAAGTGCTGGTTCATTCGAGTATGACCAAGGTGTTACCTACAGAATGGGTGTCACTGGTGTAAGTGGAAATAATTATATTCCAGGCAATGTAGAGGGCGACTGTGCAAACATGGTATTTTGTGTACCTGCATGTGCCCCAAGCAAACTATACTACAGATGTAGACTACACAATGGAATGGGTGGTGTCATTCTCGTAGAAGGTGATTCCACTGGTTGCACTGGTGCAACAGGATGTCCAGAACACGAAAGACCATTCACTGAAATTCTACCGCTTGTTCTTTCTGATACATTCTACGAATGGTATGAAGCAACTAACGAAGTTATTAATGCAGTCAATCCTTTAAAGGTTTACGATGTTACACTTCGTGGTGGTTTAACAGAAAAGTATAATCAAGGTGGCGACTTGCATATTGAAGTTGATGCAGGTGAAGGTCTTAGGATTTGGCCACCAGACCCAGTTACGGGAACTGAACTTACTAAAGGATGTCATGACGGTAAACTTCGTCTAGATTTCTTTGGTTTACCAGAAGCATCACCTACAGGGCCCTTTGAACCATTTGAAGATGGTGCAACTGGCTCTCCTGTTGCTGATGATGACTTATATGCTTTTGAGAGAATCCTTCCGTATCAAGGTGTTTTCCCTGATGATATTGCGGGTGGATTCTTCAAAGTTAAAGCCGAAAATATGTTACCCCATACTCTTGCGGGTGACCACAGATTTACTGGGAAAATTACTTTTGAAAATCCCATCACGGATGTAAGTTCAACCAGAGTCGTAATTGATGATAAGAACATCGAACTTGGTTTCACTCCTCATCTTGAAATGGTTGTCGAGGGACTAACTGGTGGTGGAAACCTAAACTTGTTAGCCGCTGGTGAAAGTCACGATGTTGATGGTGACGGAACTTACTATGAGGATTCTTCTGGAACAACAGGAGAACTTTTCCAACAAGTTCAAGAGTTCTTTGACACAGGTGTTTCAGATTTAACAGATGTTACTGGTTCTGAAACAGCGAAAGCAACGGTATTAAGTTATATCCCAGTTACAGGAAGTAACCCACCAAGAGCAATTGTAAGACTTCGTTCTTACAATGATATTCCTTTCAATACCACAGCCAATATTACAACCGACAGGTCTGGATATACCCTTAAGGTTATTTCTATTAAAGGTCAAGCCGGAACAGATGTAGACATTGACGGTGGTGGTATCACTCTGGTAACTACTTCCACAAGTGGTAACAAAACAATCGAATGGAAGAACGACTATAATGCATGGGAATTAAACCAGAGTCTTAAACTTACTCCAGACCGTGCATTATTAACTCCGTTCAACATGACAAACGAAAGTCAAGGGAATGTAACAAGTGTTACTGGTGGTACACACTGGAGAGTTGACCACTACTTAACTGGCCCTCTTCCTGGCCATGTAGGGTGTTCCTCTTGCGTACCTCTTGATTCTGACGACCACGGACTGTTGCACTTCTCATACTTGACTGGTCAAGACGAAAGTGAAGTTGCATGTCTAAGTCTCCTTCCATGCGGTGGTATTTACATTCACAATATTTCCTGCTCACCGCAGTTTAGTATTACTGGTTCTCCATGTAATGTTGTTGTTGGTAACAAATATGGAATTATTGATGGTTCTTGGACTGACAAAATTTTCTATGCCACAACAGGTTCATTCAGCGTAGGTGATGTGGTCAGAGTTCTGGATGTGGTTCAAGGTCTGACTGGTGCAAAAGCAGATAACGCAGATAATGCCGAAGTTCTTGGTATCGTAACAGAACTAGTATCTGCCGGAGAAACATCTTGTGGAACCAAAGAGCAAGGTGTCGTGATTTCATACGGTGGTGAAGTGCCATGGACAGATGGTATGGCTGGTATCTCCACACCCCTTCTTAGAGGTGCAATTTATTATCTTTCCCCCACCACTGGTGGAGAAATGACTAAGTTTGAACCTCTTGATGTTGCTCAAGTCAGAAAACCAATGGTTCTTGCAGTTGATGAAGACACAATGCTAATCGTAAACTACGAGGGGGTTGTGAATGGTGATTACTTTGATGAGAATCCTGTTACCAGACTAACAGAACTTCGTGATGTTACTATCACAAATGTCACTGGTGGTGATGTTCTGTTCTACGATGGCACAGCGAAAGAATGGGTCAACGAACCACTACACCATGCTCTAGGTAACCTTTCTGCGAAAGCAGTTGTGACAGGTTCAGTAGGAGCAAATAGCACTAAGTTTGTAACAATTACATTCCCAGGCGCCTACCCTTATACCACACTTCCTGCAAACAATCTGTTTGTGATGAGAGGCACTATGATTGCCTATGACTATCAGGTAACAGGCACAAGTGGTCACGAATATCCTGTCACTGGTGGTCCTCGACATGAAATTACATCGTTTGCTGGTGCTTGGTTTAACTTGGATGACGCTGGAATGACTGGTGATGCAGATTCCAACTTTGTAACTGGTGGTTATGTTACTGGTTCCTTAGATATGGGAGTTCAAGTTAAATCTGGTCAGACTCATTCCTTTATTGATTGGACTACGGGTGGAAGCGATGACCCGAAAGACTTTGAAATTGAAGGACACCTTTCATCTATCAATTTCAATACTGGAGATATTACACTAGAATTTATTGTAGAAAGTAATACTGCAAGTTCTTGGGACTTTGGATGTACAGCGTGGCTTGAATTCTTGGGTGGTGATATAATCCCAACTACATAGTAGTGTAAATACAGAATTGGAGTCCTTATATAATGGGAAACAGAGGCAACAGTGCATTAAGAAGAACATACTGGGATGGTCGGGCATATAAGACCAACAAAATTTATCAGCCCGACCACCAATTTAAATTTGGTGATGTTGTCCGTTGGGACAGTGTTGCCAAAAAGTATGTTTTAGCATCTGCTTCTGATGGTGAAAGTGCGGAAGCACTTGGTGTTGTCACTGTATCTGGTAATGAAAATCCAAACCATAGCAGTCTAGAGTATAGACAAAGAGCCCATCCTTCACCAAGAGATGGAACACACTATAAAGATTAT
>MDTD01065515.1_pt1 | contig 46585 bp, 41 predicted proteins | sample 811221 | NCBI WGS metagenome assembly MDTD01 (sample SAMN05326646, study PRJNA326480) | marine metagenome | isolation source: seawater | place: Pacific Ocean: South West | collected 2011 | reverse complement strand
GGCGTCGGCCCCAGCGGCCCCTTCGACGACATCGCGCCCTAGGACGGCACCGGTACGGAGAAACACCGCCGCGACGACGTCGTCTCCCCCAATGGTCAATGCCGCCTCCGGCGCGGCATGCAGGTCGGTCAAGGTCAGCCGAAAATCCGGGGACATGCTGGCTCCTTCCGTCTCACGCGCTCGCACGGGCGACGACCTCGAAACCGAGATCGAGCACCGTGCCGGGTTCCGCGCCGCCGCCAGCGAAGCGGTCGAGCAGCATGCCGGCGGCCCGCTGGCCGATCTCGCGGCCGGGAATGCGGACAGTCGTCAGGGCCGGAATGGTCTCGGCGGCGATACCGAAATCGCCGAAGCCGGCGATGGCGATGCGGTCGGGAACGGGCCAGCCGCGCCGCTGACATTCGAACAACGCGCCGACCGCCAGCACGTCGGAGCTGAAGAACGCCGCGTCGATGTCGGGATAGCGGGCAAGAAGAGCCACCAGCGCCTCGCGCCCACGACCGAACTCGGCGGCCTCAGGCACCTCCAAGGCACGCTCCGGGCCGAGATCGAATTCCTCCAGGGCCGTTCGATAGCCCCGCCTGCGTTCCGTCGAACGCTGGTCGCCGAAGGTGAGTCCGGCGGCGAACCCGATCTTGCGGTACCCGCGACGGGCGAGATGGGCCGTCATCTCGTAGCCGGCCCGAAAGTTGGAGAAACCGACCACCATGTCGATCGGCCGGTCGCTCACGTCCCAGACCTCGACCACCGGCACCTTGGCGGCGGCGAGGCGGGTCCTGACCGAGGGCTCATGGTGGACGCCGGTGAGGATCAGCCCGTCCGGCCGCCGCCCGAGGAACGCATCGACCAGCGCCGCCTCCTCGACCAGGGAATAACCGCTGTCGCCGAGCAGCAGTTGATAGCCCTGTTCGCGGAGCGCGTCCGCCATGCCCTTGACCGTATCGACGAAAATCGTCCCGCCGATCGTCGGCACCACCGCCGCCACGATGTGGCTCTGATTGGACGCCAGACTTCCGGCGACGAGATCGGGCACGTAACCCAGGGTGTCGATCGCCGCCTGGACCTTGGCCCGCGTCTCGGGCGATACCTTATCGGGATGACGCAGCGCGCGTGAGACGGTGATCGCGGAAACGCCGGAGAGCGCCGCGACATCCGCCATCGTCACACGGCCCGTGGCGCGGCCCCGCGACGGCCGATCGATCGAGTCGTCAGTCATGATCCGAAAGACTCCTCCCCTGACGGCGAACCATTGACGCCCTCACATGTTAGCGCTACCATACACCTAATGCCATGAAAGAGGGCCCTATGCTCAGCGAAGATCAAGTCGCCTTTTACCGCGAGAACGGCTACCTGGTCGTTCCCGACGTGGTCGATGCCGAAACGATCGCCGAAATGCGCGCGCTGATCGACGGGTTCGTGGAAAAGGCGCGGTTCGTGTCCGAAAACGATTCGGTCTACGACCTTGAACTTACCCATACGCCGGAGAAGCCGCGGGTTCGTCGCATCAAGACCCCGCACAAGCATCATCCCCGGTTCAAGGCACTGGCTGCCGACTCGCGCATCACCGACGTTCTCGCTTCGCTGCTCGGTCCGGACATCCGCCTGCACGGCACCAAGCTCAACATGAAGTCGGCGGGCTACGGCGCGGCCGTGGAATGGCACCAGGATTGGGCATTCTACCCCCATACCAATGACGACCTGCTGGCCACCGGCCTGCTGCTCGACGATTGCGATATCGAGAACGGACCGTTGATGGTCCTGCCGGGAACCCACAAGGGCCCGACCTACGACCACCATGCGGAGGGCCGGTTCTGCGGTGCCCTCGATCCCGAGGCGACAGGCCTCGACTTCTCCAAGGCGGTGCCGCTGACCGGCAAGGCGGGATCGATGACGATTCATCATGTGCGCCTCGTTCACGGATCGTCGCTCAACACTTCGACGCGATCGCGCAAGCTGCTGCTCCACGAATACGCCGCCGCCGACGCATGGCCCCTGCTGGGCGTCAAGGACTACGACGACTTCTCGGACCGGGTGGTGCGGGGAACGCAGACCAATGTTCCACGCGTCGTTCCGGCACCGATCCGCATGCCCTATCCGCGCGGCGACCATGAAGGCTCGATCTACGAGAATCAGCGCGGCTCGGCCCGCCGCTATTTCGCCGTCTACGAAGAGGAACGCAAGACCACGGCGGCCTGACCCGCCGTCATCTCCGGGGAGGAGACGTCAGAAAAAAGAAATGAAGATGACGGGACGGCCGTCCCGGCTCTGCCGAGCCGGTACGGTCGTCCATGAGGGAAACGAGGCATGCCACCGCGAGGCGGCATGCCTCGTTGCGGGCGTGACGAACACGGCCGCCGATGGCGGAAAGACCGCCACAACCACAGAGGAAGAATCAGGGAGGAATAAAAAATGAAAGCTCACACGATCCTGAGAAAAGCCGCGTTCGGCACCGTTCTCGGGGCAGGCCTCGTCCTCGCATCCGGTGCGTTCGCCGAAGACCCGGGCTTCCCGGCGCCGACAGGTGACACCGCCTTCGTCCCCGAAGGCGCGAAGCTCGAGCGCATCTTCGACGGCGGTTGCGTGCTGACGGAAGGTGTCCAGGTGGCCCCCGACGGGATGGTCTATTTCAGCGACATCACCTTCACCAAGTTCTGCAAGGACCCGTCGGGCAAGTACCTCCAGGCCGGCAACATCTGGAAGCACGACCCGAACACGGGTGAAACCACCGTGTGGCGCAGCCCCAGCGGCATGTCGAACGGCCTCAAATTCGATGCCGAGGGCAACATGATCGCCGCGCTCGGCGCCGACTATGGCGGGCGCATGCTGATCAAGACCGACATGAAGACCGGCAAGAGCTACATCCTCTCCGGTCTCTACAACGGCCAGCCCTACAACGCCCTCAACGACGTCTCGATCGACGAAAAGGGCCGCATCTACTTCAGCGACCCCCGCTATCTGGGTCACGAGCCGATCAACCAGCCGGGTTACGCCGTCTATCGTCTCGATCCCGACGGCTCGGTCGACCGCATCATCACCAATGGCGGCAAGACCAATGGCGTTCTGGTCTCTCCCGACCAGAAGACGCTCTACGTGGTGAGCAACGACAACGGCTGGTTCGGTTTCATGCAGATGGACGACACCGATCAGCCGCCGATGGGCGGTCATCACGTCCTGCAGGCCTATGACCTGGCCGAGGACGGCACGGTGAGCAACCGCCGCGTGCTGGTCGACTACTTCCCGGACAGCGGTCCCGACGGCATCGCCTGTGATGAGGACGGCAACATCTACGCCGCCGTCCGCGCTGAGAGCCGCCCCGGCATCTACATCTACACGCCGGAGGGCAAGGAAATCGGCTACATCTCGACCGGCGAGCCTGGTGCCGACAACTACGAGCTGCCGACCAACCTCGGTTGGGGCCGCGGCGAGGATGCCAATCTGCTCTACGTCACGTCGGGCAAGAGCCTCTACAAGATCCGCCTCGGCAAGAAGGGCTACCAGCTGCCGGAGAAGTGATCATCGCTGTGTGAGCGGGCCTCTGAGCAGGCTCACCCCTTCCGGGCCGGCGAGCGTTCGCCGGCCCATTTTTTCGCCGCGACAGCGCCGGTTGCGACCAGCTCCATGGCCTCCGGCAGCAGTACCGACAAACCGGACCGAAAGCCGGCCCAATCCCGTTGCAATAGAAGCGTCTTTCGCTATAGTGCCGGCCTCCACGATGCGGAGCCCGGGCGCAACGCTCAGGGCTCGGAGGGCGCGTAGCTCAGCGGGAGAGCACTACGTTGACATCGTAGGGGTCGCTGGTTCAATCCCAGCCGCGCCCACCACCTCCGCTTTTCGAGCTTCGAAGAGCAAGCCACCTGCAGATCGCCGGACGAGGGAAGGCCCTCCGAAGTCCCGGCGTAGACGGGCTGGCTCGAATTGTCTCCGGCCACGTCACTCCGCTACCCCCTGCCAAACCGGATGATCATTGGATCCGCCCTGAAAGCTCATGCAGGGTTGCATCGGTCCGCGTCTCTAGGATGGCCCAAGGGGAAGGAAAGGTGGCATGGCTTCTGATTTTTCGTATGACCCGGTGACTGCGATCGACGAGGCGACGGCGACAGGGCGGACGGCCGAGGTCTTCGCCGATATCCGGCAGACCATGGGGATTCCGCTGGTGACATCGATCTGGCGCGGTCTGGCGGGCATGGATGACAGTCTCGAAGCCACCTGGGCGGTGACGAAGCCGATCTTCGAGAGCGGCCTGCCGGAACCGGGCCTGGCCAGGATCGTCGCCGGCGCCGACCTGCCCCGGCCGGAACCGCTGGCGCCCACGCAACTCGCCTGTGTCGGTATCGGCGAGCATGAGCTCGCCGACATCCGCGCGATCCTCGCCGCCTACAACCGATCCAACGGAATGAACCTCGTGGCTCTGGCGGCGCTGATCACGCCACCGTCTGCGGACAAGGCCGCGAACGTCCGGCCCGCCCCTGCACCGGCCTGGCCATCGCTGCGGCCACTCTTGGCGCGGGAGGAAATCACGGCCGAAACCTGGGAGATGGTCCGGTACGTCAATTCGTTCGGAGCGTCGGGCATCGACTCCGGGGTCGCCACCCTCTGGCGCCATTTGGCGCACTGGCCGGGCCTGCTCGCAATCGCCTACGGTGCATTCGCACCGCTTCAGGCCCAAGGTACGATCGCCGGGGCGAGCGCCCGGCTCGTGTCGCTAGCGTTAGAGGAAGCCGCCGGTATGGCATGGCTGCGGCCGGCTACGCTCGACCTCTCACAGCAGGCGCTCGATACCATTTCCGGCTATGTCACCAGCCCCGAACAGGTCGCCCGCATGGTGGCCATGGGCCATGCCCTGGAAAGCTGGCTGAGTCCGGACCGCTGACCCGACCCGCCATAAAAGAAAGCCTCCGACCGGACCAGTCCGATCGGAGGCGAATGCGGGAATAGTGCCGGCCGGAGACCGCCGGCCAACAGGCTCTTGCTTCAGACGGCCGCCGACGATCCGAAACGCAGTCGGCTCCGACGCGGCAGGACGAAAAGCCCCAGAAGAGCTGCCGCGAAAAGCGCCAAGGCCGATGGCTCGGAGATCACCGCCACCGCAATCGGCGAGATGATGTACTGGCCGAGTGACGTTGCGGTGCCGAAGTCCTCGAAATTGACGAAGAACGTATCGTCCGACAGGGACTGGAACGCCTGCGCGAAATCGCCGCCGCCGGGATTGAGCAGAGGATCGGTGAACAGCGTCAGCTCGTCCGGCGTCCCCTGGAACAGCGTCAGATAGAACCCGATCGTCGAATCGCTGGCGAGCGCCGGGAACGTCCCCTGCGCGGCACCGGCGTCGGCATCGACGACCAAGCCCCCCGACAAGCTGATCAGCGCGACCTGATCGGGCGGGCCCTGATCCGAGGAATCGAAGATCGGAACCAGCGAACCGGGAGCACTCGGCAGGTAGAAGCCGAATTCCGATGCCGCGCCGACACTGCCCAGCAGATCCGATACCTCGATGGCGAAGAACGGGTCGCTCAAGGGCGTGAACAACGTCGCCCCGGCGTCGTCCGAAAACCCGCCGGGCGTCGGGATTGCCGCCGCGGGTCGCACGACCCCACCCAGCATGAGGACAGCGAGGCCGACGACCTTGCCGATCAGCGCAATCCTCAGGCCTTTCGATCTGAATGTCTCTCTTGGTCCGAGCATGCAAATTTCCTTGAACGGCGAACAACGATATTGGGTTGGATAATAGCACTCTCCGCGGCGACGAAATCACTATCCATTGGAGGTGTTCTGGGCCTCCCAGCCGGCTAATCCGGCTAACAGGCCGCGTGAGCCGGTCGGTCCGCCGGAAATCGGTCGAGGGGCTGACCCGAACAGAGCGGACCGGGCAATCCGTTCACGCCTTCGGAGGAATGGCGACGAAGTCGTAGACACCCTCGCCTTGCACGATCATGAAGCGGCAAGGGCCATGGTCGACGCCGGAGACATAGTGAGCGGTCTTCGGCGGCACGGCGCAGGTCTCCCCCGGCCGCAGGACGTATTCGCCGCGCGGCGCCCGCGTCTCGACACGCATCGGCCCCTCCATGCAGACGAAAGTGTCGGTGACGTGACTGTGGTAGTGCCAGGGGACGCACTGGCCGGCATTCAGCGCCAGGATCCGGACGCAAAGGCCGGGCACCTCGGCGACCATCTTGTGCTCCCGAATCGGGTAATCGGGGGCTTCGACCACCATGGCGCCTCTCCCTTCCGGCCTCAGCTCAACAGGTAGCGCGTCAGCGTCCGCGCGCAGGCGGGGATGGCGTCGCGGTGGATGATCTCGAACCCATGGGTGTTCTGCGTGGGAATACAGAGCGTCCCCGCCCGCCCGGTGTTGCCCATCGAGTGCACCGCGCTGCCGTCGGACGCGAAATTCTCGAACAGAGCGAGCTGCGGCTGCAGTCCTTCCGCCTCTGCGGCCGCCTTCAGACGGTCGGCCAGCGACTTCGAGTAGAAGCCCTTCATGTCGCCATAGAGCACGATCGGGTGATGGTTGAGCTTGGTATCGTATTCCGCGGCGATCGGACCGACCTCGAGCGCGACCACTTCCTCCGGCGCCAGCGCCTTGGCGGCGAAGTGGGCGCCGGCGTTGTTCACCTCTTCCTTCACGGTGCAGACGAAGTAGACGTCGCGCGCCAGCGACTCGCGCGCCGCCTTCAGCGCCGCCATCGCCTCGAACCCGACCAGGAGCAGGGCGCGGTCGTCCATGAAATGGCCGGCGATGCAGTCCTCGAAGCAGAACAGCCGGCGCGCATACGGCCCGACGACCACCCGGCTGCCGGCATGGACCCCGCGTTCGCGCAGCTGCTCGTTCGAGAGCCTGGTGGTGATGAACATGTCGGACCAGTCGAGGTCGCCCTCCACATGTCCCGTATTGGTCAGGCTCGCGGTCTCCTTGGTGACGTGCAGCGAGCCGATGGCGAGAACGCCGGGCACGATCCCATGGTCGCCCATGATATCGACGGGCACCTGCCCGAAGCTCATGGGTCTCAAGCCGCCCAGCTTGATGACGCGAAGCTGGCCCTCGCCATAGACACGCTTCACGATCAGCGCGATCTCGTCCATATGGGCCATGACGATCACCGGCGGTCGTGCCGAAGCGCCCTCCCCCCGCGGCCCGGCCTTGATCAGGCCGATGACGTTGCCGGTGGCGTCGTCCCACACCGAGTCGCAGACCTTACCCAGCTCGCGCCGGCAGATGACGGCAACCTCTTCCTCTACGCCGGCTGGGCCGCGGGCGAAGATCAGCTCCTGCAGCAGCGCGAACTGCGCATCGCTGAGTCCCCCCTCGCCCCTATGGCTGCCAAAGATGGTTTCATCGTTCATGGTGCCTCCCTCCCTGTCCGCGCGCACCTCTCGCGGGCTCGGCGCGACTCCAGAGATAGCATTGTGTCAGCTTCAGCGTCCGGTAGGCGAATAGGATCTAACGCCCGGCGCCGAGCCGCAGGGTGACCCGGCGCATGCCGCAAGAGGGCGCGTTGCCGTAAATGCCGATACGCCTCTCTTACGAATAGACGGCCGGCGTACCACGAACGCTGATCCGCCACAGCAGCCGCTCGTTGCCGGGCTCGGGGCGGCCGATCGGCTTGGCGGAATGGAGCGTCATCTGCGTGTCCCAGATGGCGATGTCGCCAACCGAATAGCGATGCTCGTGAACGTATTTGTCCTGGACCGCATGGGCCTTCAGCGTCGCCAGAAGCTCGTTCGCTTCCGACTCGGGCAGGCCGTCGACGGTGATCGGGGTGCCGGCGACCGCATAGAGCGCCTTCTCGCCGGTGACGCCGTGGCGGCGCACCAGAGGATGACGGACGGGCGGCACCAGTGCCGCCTGCTCCGGGCTCAAGGGCGCCACCGGCCGCTCGCCGTCGCGCCCCGATGCCGCGCCGTAGCCGTGGATCGCCGACAGCCCTTCGATCCGCTGCTTCATGGCGTCGCCGAGGTCGTCATAAGCCGCCTTCATGTCGGCGATCCGCGTCTCGCCGCCGGTCGCCGGCATGGTGATGGCATAGAGCATCGTCGCCGTGGCGATGTCGGACTCGTAGGACTGGTCGGTGTGCCAGAAGGCGGCGCCGTTGCGAGCGATGTCGTCGTCCGGGTCGCGGGTCACATTGCCGACCGCAACGAGGTCGGGATGGCCGTTCAACCGGATCTTCTCCTGCACGTGCCGGATCGGCGTCCCCCATTGCCGCCCGAAAGCGAGATAGGCCTCCGTATCGCAATGCTGGTCCTTGATCACCAGGATGCGGTTCGCATAGAGGGCGTCGGCCAGCGCCCGGAAAGTCTCCGAATCGACCCCAGACGCCAGGTCCACGCCATAGGCAGCGACGCCGAACGGGGCGTCGAGCGGTTCGAACTGCAGCAACGCGATATCCTCCCTGAAACGCTTGGGTCAGCGCTTATATGACCCGGTTGCTCCCGTCTTCAGGGGAGCATTGGCGCAAATTCTACGCTGTTTCGAGCTTCGGCGCTCGCGGGTCCCTCTCCGTCGTCAGACCCCCGGCTGGTCCGCTGCCCCCGCCGGCGTGAAATCGGCCGGCCGCGTGCCTGCAGCCTGTCCCTCTCCCCCATCCATCACGAAGCCTTCATAGCCCTTCGCCACGATGTCCTCGCAGATGGCGCGGTAGCGGGCCATGCCGCCGGCATAGGGCATGAAGACGCGCGGCTTGCCGGGGACGTTGGCGCCGAGATACCAGGAGTGGCCGGCCTCAGGCAGCAGCGTCTTGTTGGCGCAGTCGTTGACGTGCGCGACCCAGCTTTCGACCGCGTCCTCCGACGGCTCGATGGTGCTGATGCCGTTCTTCCGCATATAGGCGATGCAGTCGGTGATCCACTCGACATGCTGTTCGATCGGCACCGGCATGTTGCAGAGGACCGATGGGCTACCCGGCCCGGTAACCGTGAACATGTTGGGGAATCCCGCCACCTGCAGGCCAAGATAGGTGCGCGGCCCCGCGCTCCATGCCTCCTGGATCGTCAGGCCATCGCGCCCGGTGACGTCGATCCTCAGCAGGGGACCCGACATGGCGTCGAAGCCGGTCGCGAAGACGATGACGTCGAGTGCGATCTCCCGCCCGCTCTTCAGCCGGATGCCGCGAGGAGTGATACGCCGGATCGGATCCTCGCGGAGGTTGATCAGGGTGACGTTGTCGCGGTTGAAGGTCTCGAAATAGTTGGTGTCGATCGGCGGTCGCTTGGCGGCGTAGGGATGATCGATGTCGGCCAGCGCCTCCGCGGTCTCCTTGTCCTTGACGATCTCGCGGATCTTGTCCTTCAGGAACGCCGCGACGACGTCGTTCGACGCCTTGCTGGTGAGGAGGTCCTGAAAGCAGGCGCGGAAGCGCAGCCCACCCGTCTCCCACGCCTTTTCCATGAGCGCCCGGCGCTCGTCCTCGTCCACGTCGAAGACCTTGGTCTCCGAGATGCGGAACGGGTGGGCGTTGGGGGTGCTGCGGATGATCTCGCGGATCTCGTCCTGCTTCTCGCGCATCCAGCGCTTGCGCTCGGGCGTCAAGGGCCCGTTGCGGGCCGGAACGCTGTAGTTCGCGGTGCGCTGGAAGACGGTGAGCTGGCCGGCGGTCTCGGCGATCACCGGCACCGCCTGGATGCCGGTCGAGCCGGTGCCGATCTGGCCGACGCGCTTGCCGTGGAAGTCGACGCCGTCATGCGGCCATTCGCCGGTGTGGTACCACTCGCCTTCGAAGTCGTCGCGGCCGGGGATGTCCGGCACATTGGTCGCCGACAGGCAGCCGACGGCCGAGATCAGATAGGTCGCGACGAAGTGCTCGCCCGCCTCGGTCTCGACATGCCAGCGGTTCTCGGCCTCGTCATAGGTGCAGGCACGGACCTTGGTCTCGAACTGGATGTCGCGCCGTAGGTCGAGGCGATCGGCGACGAACCTGAGATAGCGCATGATCTCGGGCTGGGCCGGGTAGCGCTCCGTCCACTCCCATTCGTCCAGCAGTTCCTTGGAGAAGTAATAGGAATAGGAGTGGCTTTCGGAATCGCAGCGGGCGCCCGGATAGCGGTTCCAGTACCAGGTGCCGCCGACGTCGTCCGCCGTCTCCAGGACCCGTGCCGACAGGCCGAGGCGGTCGCGCAGGCAGTGAAGCTGGTACAGGCCGGAGAAGCCGGCGCCGATGATCAGCGCATCGAATTCGCCGTCGGGCTTCGCCTCCCCGCCGTTCCCATCCCGGTTCGTCATCGCCATCGATCGCGATCCCCTCGCAGTCCAGAGTCCTGCGAACGTGGCCCAGCCGGAACGCGTGTTCAAGTTCCGCCCACGCCGTGGGGGCCTGCACCGAGGGCAGGCAGCCACTGTTGCCGCAATGTGCCTGGGTATGCGAACAAGTCTCACCTACTCGATTACAGCACCACTATCTTCTGATTCACGGATCACGTATCAACCGCCTCGCTCCCGTGGAGCCACAGAGCGACAATGCAGCAGCGTCACGAGATAAAGCCATCGATCGACCCATGAAGATGAAGACGACTGAGAATGGCGCGCCGGCAGTGCTTGCACTGATTGCGCTGCTCTTCAACGTCTTCCTTCCCTTCTTCGTTGCGCCGATCGGGGCCTCTACGGATGAGGCCGGGCGTCCGGGCGCGGCCTTCGAGGCACAGCTCATCCCGCTCTGCACCATGCAGGGGCCGCAGTGGCTGCCGGTCGACGGGAAGCAGGATGGAGATACCCCCCAGCGTCCGCTGGGACCCGGCTGCTGCGTCCTCTGTCCTTACCTGCTGCTCCACGCCAAGCTGATCGCGCCGGCACCGGTGCCGGTACCGGCCCAGCCCGCCGCCTCGCTGGCAGTTGCTTACGCCCCCCTCCCTCCCTCCATCGGCAAGCCGCAGGTTTCCACCGGCGGCCGCTTCGCCCGCGCACCACCGCACACAGCCTGACCTTCGTCTCATAACCGACCGCTGCTCCCATGCCTCGGCGCAAGGGCGCGGTGCATCACCGATTCCGTATGCGAAGAGGCTTTTGCGATGCGTTTGAGCGCAATGACGGCCGCCGCGGCGATGGTCGCCGCGACGGCGATGGCGGATGACGGTCCCGTCGTCCTGGATCCCGTGACAGTAGAGGGGGACGCCGTTCCCCAGGAACTGACCGAAGAGAACAAGACCGGCAGCTATGTCGGCCTAGCCCCGATCGAGACCCCGGCGGCGGTCGACGTCGTCACCGAGGAGGAGATCCGGGAGAAGGGCCTCCGCAACCTGATCGAAGTCTACAATTCGGCCCCCGGCGTCACCTCGGGCAACCTGCCGGGCGAGCCGGGGGTGGTGTCGATGCGGGGCTTTTCCCGTGCCGCCAACGGCTATTCGGTCGACGGCGCGCGGGCGGTCGACCCGCTGCTGGTCTCCCGGAACTTCGACAGCTTCAACTTCGAGAGCATCGAGATCCTCAAGGGACCCGCTTCGGTGATCCACGGCACCGGCGCCCTGGCCGGCGCCATCAATCTGGTGACCAAGAAGCCGGTCGAGGACGAGGCCTTCGTCGAGGGGCTGATGAGCTTCGGCAGCTTCGATACCGCCCGGGTCGGCGCCGGGGTCAACCAACCCTTGGGGACGAAGGCGGCGGCGCGCTCGACCTTGAGCTATTCGCGCTCCGACGGCTATGTCGACGACACCGATTCCGAGACCGTGGGCGTCACCAGCGGCATCACGGTGGAAGCCTCCGACCGGCTGTCGCTGTCGGCGGCGTTCGACTATTTCCACGACACCTTCAGCACTCCCTACCAGGGGGCGCCGCTGCTGCCGCGGGGGACCGCGATCGACCCCAGCGACGTCGTCTCGACCGCGAACGGGTTCGTCGTCGACGAAGCATTGCGCGACCGGAACTACAACGTCGCCGACGGCCTGATGAAATCGGACACCTTCTGGTTCCGTACCGACGCCACCTACGACCTCGGAGGCGGCTGGAAGATCGCCAACGAACTGAGCATCTTCGACGCCGACCGTTTCTGGGCGAACTCGGAAGACTTCACCTTCAACGCCGGCACCGGCCTGTTCGACCGCACGACGACCAAGATCACCCACGACCACCGCTTCTGGTCGGACCGGGCCACCGTCTCGAACGATGACGAGATCGCCGGGATGCGCAACCGCTTCGCCGCCGGGTACGAGTTCATCGCGACGGAATTCGGGTCGGTGCGCCGGTTCGGAAACACGACCTCGGTCGATCCGTTCGCGCCGTCCCGCGGCGTCTTTCCGGACGACACCCCGGCCAATTTCGCCACTCGCCAGAACTTCGACAGCAGCGTCGACACACATGCCGTCTTCGTCGAGGACGCGCTGAACGTCACCGACGACTGGCTGGTGGTGGGCGGCTTCCGCTATGAGCGCATCGCGCTGGAACGGCGGATCGACGACTTGAACGCCGGCACGGTCACCAGCTTCGACCGCACCTTCCACAGCACGTCCTGGCGGGTCGGCAGCGTCTACGACCTCGCCCCCGGCACGGCCGTGTTCGCCCAGTACAACCAGGCCGTCATCCCCGTCACCACGTTGCTTCTCAGCAATCTGGCGCGGGCGAGCTTCGAATTGTCGACCGGTCAGTCGGTGGAAGCGGGCGTCAAGTCGGCCTTCTGGGACGACCGGTTGGTCGCCACCGCCTCGGTCTACCGGGTCGAGCAGGAGGACATCCTGACCCGCGATCCCGCCAATCCGGCGCTCACCATCCAGGGCGGCAGCCAGCGGTCGGTGGGCTTCGAGGTCGACGTGACCTTCGCGCCCACCGACAACTGGCGCTTCGGCATCAACGGCGCCCTGCTCGACGCCGAGTTCACCGAGCTGGCCGACGGCGCCGGCCGCAGCCTCGCCGGAAACCGGCCGCCGAACGTCCCCGACCACACCGTGAACGCCTTCGCGAGCTATCGTCTGGCATCGCTACCGCTCACCTTTCGGGTCGATGCCCGCCATGTCGGTTCGTCGTTCACCGACAACGCCAACACGATCGAGATGGCGCGCTACACAGTGTTCGATGCCGCGGCGGCCTACGACGTGGGCGGCGGCACCCTGACGCTCCGCGGGCGCAACCTCACCGACGCGTTCTACGCGAACTGGTCGGGGTACAGCGCGACCCAGGTCTTCATCGGGGCACCGCGCTCCGTCGATCTCACCTACGAGATCAGGTTCTAGGGACGTCGCGATGACGGATGCCTCCCGCACGCGGTACGCGACGATCTGGCGCTGGCACTTCTATGCCGGGCTGTTCGTCGCCCCGTTCCTGGTCGTCCTGTCGATCACGGGGCTGATCTACCTGTTCAACACCGAGATCAACGACGCGCTCTATCCAGAGCTCGCCTTCGCCCGCTCGGCGGTCCCGCTGCTGCCGCCGAGCCGGTGGGCGACGACGGCCGAGCACGCCTATCCCGGCGCCCAGGTCACCCGGATCGATTCGCCGACGGAGCCGGGCCGCAGCGCCCAGCTTTTCGTCACCACGGCCGGCGGGGAGGCGATCCGGGTGTTCGTCGCCCCCGGCACCGCGGACGTGCTCGGCGACTATGTCTACACCCGGACGCTGGTAGGCTTCGCAGACGTCGCCCATGGCTCGCTGATGCTGGGCGACACCGGCGACGCCATCGTCGAGCTGGCGGCCTGCTGGGCCTTCATCCTGGTGGTGAGCGGTCTCTACCTCTGGTTCCCGCGGCCGGGCCGGACGGGCGGAGTCTGGCTGCCGCGGCTCCGTCTCCGCGGCCGCAATTTCTGGCGCGATCTGCACCGGATCGGCGGGGTCTATACCGCCGTGTTGATCCTGTTCCTGATCGTGAGCGGCCTGCCCTGGGCGACGCTGTGGGGCGGCAAGGTCCTCACCCCTCTCAGCAACGCCATCGGTGCCGGATACCCGGACGGAACGCGGCGCGCGTTGCAGAGCGGCGGCGTCACGGTCGCGGAGGCGGTCGGCGAAGCGCCGTGGACGCTGCACCACGCGCCGATGCCGGCCTCGACGCCGGCCGCGTGCGGCGAGCCGCCCTGCGCGGCGGCGCCGCCGATCGGCATCGGCGCCGCGGCGGCCGTCCTGGCGTCCCAAGGGATGCGCGATCCCTACCGGCTGAGCACGCCGCGCGGCCCCACAGGGGTCTACATGGCCTACACCTATCCCGACCGGCCGGAGGGCCAGCGGACGATCCAGATCGACCAGTATTCGGGCGCCGTGCTGGCCGACATCGCCTTCGCCGACTATGGCGGCATCGCCAAGGCGGTCGAATGGGGCGTCGCCCTGCATATGGGAAACTATTTCGGCTGGGCGAACCAGGCACTCATGGCTCTGCCCTGCATCGGCATCCTGGCCCTGGTCGGCACAGGTATCACCATGTGGTGGAAGCGCCGCCCCCGCGGGCGGCTCGCCGCGCCGCCGCGCCCGGAGAAGCGAGGGATTGGCCGTGGCGTCGTCGCGACGGCGATCGTGCTGGGGATCGTCTTCCCGCTGGCGGGACTGTCGATGGTGACTGTCTGGATCGGCGACCGGGCGTTTACGACGCTAAGGCGCCGCGCATGAGAAACACGAAACGGCCCGCGCCGTAGCGACGCTCGTCGCGCACCTGGAACCCTTCCGGCGGCACGAAGGGTTCCTTCGCGGCGAGCTCCGCGACCACAGCCGCGCCGGGAGCGAGCCAACCGCCGGCGGTGAGGGCGGTGAGGGTCGGGCCGAGCAAGCCCACGCCATAAGGCGGATCGAGGAAGACGAAATCGAAGACCTCGGGCGCGGCACCAAGGTGCCGGGCGTCGGCCGCCAAAACACGTGTGCGGCCGGTTTCGCCGAGCGCCGCGATATTGCGCCGGAGGCTCGACAAAGCCTCGCGGCCGTTCTCGATGAAGACGGCTCTGGCGGCACCGCGCGACAAGGCCTCCAGGCCGACCGCACCGCTGCCGGCGAAGACATCCAGCACCCGCGCGTCGGTCAGATCGAAATCGGGGAACACCCGGCCGCCGTCGAGGATGTCGAACAGGGCCTCACGCGCCCGGTCGGCGGTCGGTCGGACCGCGTTCCCCGGCGGTACGTCGAGGCCGCGGCCTCTATTACGCCCGGCGACGATCCGCATGACGCTTCGACGGCGGGCTGGAGCCAAGCTGCTCGGCTAGCACTTTGCGCGGAACTTCGCGGACCATCCCGACAGCGAGGTTCCCCAATTGGAAGGGGCCGTAGGCGGTACGTATCAGCCGGTTGACGGTCAGTCCGACATGCTCGAGCACGCGACGCACCTCGCGGTTGCGGCCCTCGCTCAGCGACACCGTCAACCAGGCGTTGTCGCCCTGAACACGGTCGATGGCGACATGGATCGGGCCGTAGTCGATGCCCTCGACCGACACGCCTTTGGCGAGCTTGGCCAGCGACTCGGGAGAGGGTTGACCGAACACCCGCGCCCGATAGCGCCGCACCCAGCCTGTCGTCGGCAGCTCCAACCGCCGCGCCAGCTCGCCGTCGTTGGTGAGCAGCAGCAATCCCTCCGAGCTCATGTCCAGGCGTCCGATCGAGATCACCCGCGGCATGTCCGAGGGAAGACTGTCGAACACGGTCGGCCGGCCTTCCGGGTCGTTGTGGGTGGTCATCAGCCCGCGCGGCTTGTGATAACGCCACAGCCGCGTTTGAGGCTTGTCGGGAATCGGCTGGCCGTCGACGGTGATCCGCGCGTCGGCACCGACATTGAGAGCCGGCGAGTCGAGGACCTTTCCGTCGACCGCGACCCGGCCCTCGGCGATCCACCGTTCCGCCTCGCGCCGCGAGCAGAGGCCCGACCGCGCAAGCCGTTTCGCTATCCGTTCGCCTTCACTCACGAGAGGTCACCTTTTCGACTATGCGCGGCGATACTAGAGCAACCATCGACCGGACGAAATCACCGGATCGACAATAAGTTTCTCGCTATCAATAGGTTAGCGGGTCGGGTCGCCCTCTTCCGGACGCACCATGTTTCAACGGTGCGGCGGTCGAGCCGGCAAGCGAGCCGCGGTGTCTGTCACGCGCCGGCGAACAGCCGGTCGTAGGTGGCAACCATCGTCGCCTCGTCATAGGTCGCGCGCGCCTTGGCGGCATTGTCGGCACCGAGCCGAGCGCGCAAGGCCGGGTCGCGCAGCAGCTCTTCCAGCGCCCGCCCGTAGGCCGCATCGTCACCGAGCGGAACGACATAGGGCCGGTTCGCTTCCGCCACCATCGACCGGATGTCGCCGACGTCGGTTGCGACCACCGCCCGTCCCGCCGCCATCGCCTCGATCAGGCCGACCGGCATCTGCTCGGTATCGGACGACATGGCGAAGACGTCGAAGCTGGGGAGGATCGTTTCCGGCGCCGACATCCGCCCGGTGAACCGGACCCGGTCCGCGAGCCCCAGCGACTTGGCGGTCTCTTCCAGCCCGGGCCGTGCCGGACCGTCGCCGACGATGACCACTTGCGGTTCGAGATCGGCAGGAAGCGCCGCCACCGCCGTCAACAGCCGGCCCAGGTTCTTCTCCGCCCGCAAGGCGCCGACACTGCCGATGACGAGCGACGCTGCGGCATTCTGCGCCGCATCGGCAGGCGCGGCGAAGCGGTCGCAGTCGATACCGTTGGGGATGTAGATCACGCGTCGCGGCGACAGGCGCCAGACCTTGGTCGCGATATCGTAAAGAACCTGTGACGGCACAATGACCCGGGTCTTCCCACCGGTCAGCGCCAGCCGGCGCATCCAGACTCGGCGCGGAATCTGCCGGCCCGAAGCCTCGTCCGGGCCGAAGCCGTCCTCGAAATGAAGATGTCGGCGCGACGGCGGCAGACGGTTCGCCAGCGCCCATTCGATGCTGCCCCAGTTATAAGTGAGCAGCACGTCCGGCGCCTCGGCGGCGAGCACGCCGCGAAACGTCCTCAGATTGCCGCTGCTGACGGCGCCGCCCTTGACGACGTTCAGCCCGCGTACGGTGCAGTCCAGCGCCGGGTCCAGCCGGTCGGCGGCAGCCGTGTCGCCATCCATGGCGAGCACGGTGTGGCGATACGTCCGTCCCAGCCGGTTGGCGAGCTGGATGAACCGGATCTGCGGCCCGCCGACCGCGAAGGTCGAGAAGACGTGGAGGAGGTGACGCCTCTCGCTGTCAGCGGCCATAGCCGGCAAAGGCTTCGCGGACGAAGGTGTCCCGGTCGCCGACCGGTGTCCAGCCGAGCGCCCGCTTCTCTTCGGCCGTGTCGAACTGAGCCACGAGACCCCGCGACTTCAAGTCCGCGTAGGACGGAAAAGCCGCATCCCGCCGTCCCGCCGCCTGTTTCACCAGCCATTTGAACACCTCGACCGCCTGCTGGCTGACGAGCGATTGCGGGTGATAGTACAGGCGGCGATCGGTGATCTTGGCGAGCTCTGCGGTGTACTCGGCTGCTGAGAGTCGAACGTCACCGATCAGGTTGTAGCCCTTGCCGAGCACGTCCGACGCCTCCATCGCGCGGATGATACCGTCGGCGACGTCTCCTGCCAGCACCAGCGGCAGAGGGTTGTCGCCGGCATTCCAGCCCATGCAGTGGGCTTCCCGGTTATACATGCCGATGCCGCTGTGGAAGGGCGAGCCGCCTTCGCCGACGACGACGCCGGGCCGGACGATGACCACCGGCAGATGGCGTTCCCGGTTCATGGCCAGCATCGCCCGCTCCGCCATGACCTTGGCGCGGGCATAATCGCCGCGGCGATGCGGTGCCGGATCGGGCGGCGTGTCGCAGGTAATGCGAGCGCCCGCGTCGCCGAGATAGAGGGCGGCGATCGAGCTCACGAAGATCAGCCGCTCGGTTCCCGCCTCCAGGCAACATTCGGCGACGGTCCGGGCGCCGCCGACCATCGCCCGCTCGATGGCAGCCCAGTCGGCGCCACCGCCGCCATGGGCGAGATTGACGACGATCGGCGCCGTCGCCACCAGCGACGCCACCGAGTCGCGGTCGCCGATGTCGGCCGGGAACACCGACACGTTCTCGTTCGCGAACAGAGCCGGCAAGTTACGGACGCTGCGGGCGGCGACGGCGACACGCTTGCCCTGGTCGACAAGGCGCTGCACCAGATGCTTGCCGATGAAGCCGGTGCCGCCGAAGACGACGACGTCGAAGCGCTCCTTACCCGGCTTGGCCATCTTGATCTTGGGCGGCGGCGCGACCTTGGGGCTGGCCCGGTCGATCGCCTCGCAGGCGGCGACGAGACCGCGCGCGAAGGCCGCCTGCGACGGATCGCCGGACGGCAGCGCCTCGTGATAGGCGGCGATGCTGTCCTTCATGCCGAGGAAGAAGCTGTCCGATCGCGGCTTCAGCTTCGCCGTCGACAGGACGTAGCGCAGGGCGCCCGCACGGCTCTGGTTGATGAGCTGGCGGCCGGCGCCGGTACCGTTGGCGTAGCCGTCATAGAAGTCCATCCACTTGGTCGGCGTCTGCCGCATCAGCCGGTCGTGGAGATAGTCGCCGCTCATCTCGCCGTCGTCGCAGGCGACGTCGATCCGCCATATGGGATAGCTGCAACCCATCATGAATTCGAGCTGCGCCGTCGCCCGCTCGCATTGCAGCGCCACCGACCAACGGTCGATCATCTGGAAGCCCTCGGCGACGGTGCGCGGGGTCCCCGCCCGCACCGACATGTCGAGGATGGGGCCGGCCAGATCGACGACCTGCGACAGCGGATGGACGGCCTGCTCCAGCAGCAGGTTGCGCGGCCGATCGAACATCCAATGGCCGAACTGGCGCGCGGCAAGCTGGCGAAGCGGCATGAAATAGGTGCAGGTGACGTGTCGGAGGGGACCCATCTCATCCAGCCGGATCGCCGCCTTCATCGCCTTCTGGATCGGGTGGTAGACGAAGTTCTGGTTGATGCCGAGATAGGCCTTGCCGTCCCGCGCGGCCTCTTCCAGCGCGGCGCAGTCGGCATCGGTCTCGGCCATCGGCTTTTCGAGAAAGACCGGCAAGCCGGCGCGCAGCAGCGTCTCGGCCACCGGACGATGCAGCGGCGGCGGCACCAGCACATGGGTCGCGTCGCAGGCGCTGCCATCTTCGATCAGCGCCTCGACGCTATCGAAGACCTTGTCCGCGCCCCACTTCTTCGCCAGCGCCTGCGCCCGGCCCTGGGCCGGATCGACGACCGCGCTCACGGTCAATCCGTCGAGAGCGGCGATCGCCTCGGCGTGAACATCGGCGATGTAACCCGCCCCTACCAGCGCTATGCGTCGCACAGAGTCCCTCTCCTTTCCGCGGAGGCTGTCGTCATTCGATGAACCTTGTCACGCCCCGGCATGGCGTTTCAGGCTTGCCGCCGCCCGTTCGGCGGTATGACCATCCCAGAGATCCGGCCGGCGCCCTTTCGCCCAGGCGCCGGACATGACCTTGTCCACCGACTCCGCAAGATCTTCGGGCTTCACCAATCGATTGGATCCGACCGTTACGGTGATCGGCCGCTCGGTGGTGTTGCGGAGCGTCAGGCAGGGGATGCCGAGATAAGTGGTCTCTTCCTGGATACCGCCAGAATCGGTCACGACCATGGTCGACTCGCGAACGAGGCCCATGAAGTCGACATAGCCCAAAGGATCGATCAGGTGGATCGAGTCATGGGCGGCAAGATCCGCGGCGAGGCCGAAGGCATCCAGCCGCTGCCGTGTCCGGGGATGAACGGGGAAGACGAGGTCGATACCGTCGGCGATGCGGCGAAGCTCGGCGACCAACCGGCCCAGGCTTTCGGCGCGATCGACGTTCGACGGGCGGTGCAACGTGACCACCGCGAACGGGCGGTCACCGAGATCGAACCGTTCCCGCGGGCGAGTCGCCTCGATCCGCGGGCGCATCAGTTCGAAGGAATCGATCATGAAATTGCCGACCCGGTCGATTTTTTCCGGCGCCACGCCTTCACGGAGAAGGTTTTCGTCGGCGTCGGGCGATGGCGTCCAGTAGAGGTCGCTGATTGCATCGGTGACGACGCGGTTGATTTCCTCCGGCATGGTGCGGTCGCCGCTCCTCAGGCCGGCTTCCAGATGCGCGACCGGCAGGCAGAGCTTCTTGGCGGCGATGCTGCAGGCCAGCGTCGAGTTGACGTCGCCCACGACCACCACCCAGTCGGGGGGCGTGTCCCTGAGGATGCTCTCGTACGCCACCATGACTCCTGCGGTCTGCTCGGCGTGCGACCCGCTGCCGACCCCGAGATGATGGTCGGGCGCCGGCAGCCCGAGATCGTCGAGGAAGGCGCCGGACATGTTCGAGTCGTAGTGCTGGCCGGTGTGCACCAACACCGGACGGCACCAATCGCTGGCCGCAAGGGCATGATAAAGAGGCGCCACCTTCATGAAGTTGGGGCGCGCGGCGGCAATCAGATGGGCGGATATCACGGGCGGCAACACTCAGGTGAGATTCTCGGCCCCCAACATGCCGCAGTGCGGTCGCCAGTCAACCGCGACCGTGCGACATCGCTTCGCGACAGCCGCATGCGCCATGCCGGAGTATGTTCGCCCATGCAGCTAATCATGCAGTTGCTAACAAGTCATTGCCCACAGCGGAAAGCCACGCGCGAATATGCGAGAGGACTATCGACCTGTGGTGGCCGTCGCCTTGCCAGCTTAACATGGCGCTAATAAATTGCGGGGACAGTTAAGCGCAGGTGGCACCGCCCGAAGGCGTGCCGGACAAGTGCAATTCGAGCACGCCCACTGGGAGGACCGCTTTGACCTTTTGCATGCCGCGCATCCCGACCCGCACCCTGCTGTCCCTGGGGGCCGCACTTTTCCTGTTGTCGGCCTGCGGGGACGGCCCGACGGCCGAGGAGCGGCTGGCCAAGGCGACGGAACTCAGGGAGCAGGGCGACCTGAGCGCGGCGACCCTGGAGCTCAAGAACGCGCTGCGCGACGACGGGAACCTCGGCGAAGCGCGGTTCATGCTGGGCGAGATCTACAACGACCTCGGCGACGGCGTCTCGGCAGAGAAGGAACTGGAAACCGCGAGAACGCTGGGCGTTCGCGATGCCCGGCTCGAGGTACCGCTCGCTCGCGCCTGGGTCCTGCAGGGGAATTATCAGAAGGTCCTCGACGAGGTTCCCCTGGATTCGAACGCGACGTCCGAGCGGAAGATCGCCGTTCTGATCGCCCGCGCGCAGTCCTATTACGGACTCGGGCAGACGGTGCAGGCCGAGAAAGCCTATGACGCCGCGCTGAGCGAGTCTCCCGACAATGTCGATGCGCTGGTGGGGCTGGTACGCGTCGCCATGCTGGAGGACGACCTCGACAAGGCGGAGAAGAACCTTTCCCGCGCCACGGCGGTCGCCTCCGACGACTTCTCCGTCCTGGCGGTCAAGGGCGATCTTGAGATCGCCCGCAAGGACTACGAAGCGGGCAAGGAAGCATTCACGCAGGCGCTGGAACTCCGGCCGAACAATATCGGCGCCCATATCGGGCTGGCCCAGGCCTATATCGGCCTGGGCGACTACGAGGGCGCGGTGCCGCTGATCGAAGTCGGCTTGAAGCAGGCACGGAACTTCGAGTTCCCGAATTATCTGCGTGCCTTCATCGCGTTTCAGCTCAAGGACTACGAAACGGCGAAGAAATATGCGGAGACGGCGATCAAGATCGCGCCGGGCTACCTGCCCAGCTACTTGATCGCGGGCGGCGCCAGTTATGCGATCGGCCAGTACGAACAGGCGAATCTCTATCTCGAGCGCTTCCTGGCGGACAACCCCACCAGCAGCGCGCGTCGCCTGCTTGGCGCCGTGCAGCTGCGCCTGAACCGTCCCCAGGAAGCGATGGAAACCCTGGGTCCCCTGGCCGAATCGTCGCCCGACGACGAAGGGCTGCTGCAGCTGGTCGGCATGGCGGCGGTCCAGAGCGGCGACCTTCAGAGCGGCACCCAATACCTGCGCCGAGCGCTGGACCTCAAACCCGACGACGCCGCGACACGCGCACGCGTGGGACTTCTGCAGATCGCCCTCGGGCAACCGGATACGGGGATCGCCGACCTGGAAAAGGCGGTGCAGGAGGACACCTCGCTGCAGTCCGAAGAGGCGGCCCTGATCGCCGGCTATTTGCGGAGTCGCCAGTTCGAGAAGGCCCTGGAAGCCGCGCAGCGTTACCAGGAACGAAACCCGCAGGAGGCCGTCGGCTATACCTTGGCCGGCTTGGCGCATCTCGGTCTCGATCAGGAAGCCGAGGGCCGCGCGAGCTTCGAAAAGGCTCTGGAGATCGCGCCGGGAGATCCGGACGCCTCCAACAATCTGGCGCAGTTGGCGATCAGGAACGAGCAGTACGCGGAAGCGCGTGAGTTCTATCGAGCGGTCATCGAGAAACATCCGCGGGACTCGACCACCTACCGGCGCCTCGCGGCGCTCGAGGCCCAGCTCGGCGACCGCGACGCTGCGCGGCGTTGGCTGGAACAGGCTGTGGAAGCCGATCCGCGCGCCATACTGCCGGCCCTTGAACTCGCCCGGTCCTACGTGGAAGCGGGCCAGAACGAACGTGCGCTTTCGGTGGCACGTCGCGCGCTCGATCAGTCCCCGCCGCAGTCCGCCCGATCGGCGCTGCTGGAAGTCGTCGGCCGCGCGCAGATGGCCATGGGCGATTTCAGCCAGGCGGTTCTGACCTACTCGGAATTGTCGACGCTCGCTCCGAACTCGGTCACCGCTCGCTATGACCTCGCCCGTGCCGCCCTGGCCGACAACAATGTCTCTCGGGCCCGCGATGCGCTCGACGCCGTCCTGGAAATGGACCCCAACCATCGGGGCGCAAAGATCGCGCGGACACGCATCGCCCTGGGACAGGGAGACGACGAAACGGCCAAGAGGCTGATGGCCGAACTGGCGTCCGACGAAGCCAATACCGCAATTTTGGCCGAGTTCGAAGGTGCCCTTGCGGTTCGAGAAGATCGGCCGGACGATGCGGTCGCCGCCTTCCAGAAGCTCGTCGAACTGCGCAACAGTTCCCAGGACGTCCTTCGTCTTGTCGATCTGCAATGGCAGCTCGACCGGAAGGAGGATGCGCTGGCATCGGTGAGGAGCTGGCTGGAACAACACCCCAACGATCAGGTTGTGCGGTTCCGGCTGGGTCAGCTCCTGGACGAATTGCAGCGTTGGCAGGAAGCAGCCGATGCGTATTCGGACATCGTCAAGGCGGTGCCCGACAGTGTCCCGACGCGGAACAACCTTGCCTGGGCTCTGCTTCAATCGGGGAACGCTGACGCGGCCGCCGAGCACGCTCAGCACGCTTACGAACTGGCTCCGTCGGAATCCAACGTGCTCGACACCTACGGCTTGATCGAGCTTGAACGCGGGAAGGCGGATCATGCGCTCGACCTGCTGAAGCGCGCGTCCGGCTTCGCTCCGGACAATCTCTCGATCCAGTTCCACCTCGCGCAGGCCTATATCGCGCAAGGGGATAAGGAGTCCGCGCGCGCGCTCCTGCGTGACCTGACCAGCGACGGGGGAGACTTCCCGGAGAAGCAGGCAGCCGCGGACCTTTACGCGGAACTCACTGAGTAACGGCTCTTCGCTCCAGGGGACAGGCGCATCCGGCGCCTGTCCCCTGGAAGCAGGTCAGGCCGCCGCGATATGGCGCGGCGATCCGCCCGCGCAGCTCAGAATATGCATGCGCGCATAAAGGTCTTCGAGGGCCTGTGCCGTTTTGCGGCTATCGAAGAATGGGGCGGTCGCCCGCCCCGCGAACAACCGCTCCTTGGCAGCGCTTCTGATCGCCGGGTCGCTGGCCATCCGCACGGCCAGCGCCTTGTAGTCCGTGAACGAGTCCGCCACCAGGTCGGGCATGCCCGCCGCCGCAAGCAGACTGGAGGAGACCCGAGAAGCGAAGTGTCGCCCTCGGACAGTGACCAGCGGCACGCCCGCCCATAGCAGGTCCACCGAGGTGGCGTGGCCGTTGTAGATGTGGGTGTCGAGGGCGATGTCCGCGAGATGAAGCCGTGCCAGATGCTCCTCATGGGTCGGCACGCGCGGCGCGAAAACGAGACGATCCGGGTCGATACCCGCGCCTGCCATGGCCTCCCTCAGGTTCCGCATGACGAGGGGTGCGCTCTCAGGCAACCACAGGACACTCCCTTCGACCTCGGCCAGTATTTCGGCCCATACCGCGAACATGGCGCGATCGATCTTGTAAGGCTGGTTGAAGGAGCAGAAGACGACACCCTCTTCAGGGAGGTGATGATCGGCCTTGCCGCCGCCCGGAGCCGGCGGATCGTATTCGCCCGACGGCATGAAGCTGTCGGGCATGTGCGCCAGGGCCTCGCTGTAGTACGCGGCATCATCGACCGGGCTGACCATGGGGTCGGTGATGATGTAGTCGAAACAGGGGGCACCCGTCGTGCCGGCAAAACCGAGATAGACGGTTTGCACCGGCGCCGGCCTCAACGCCGCGATGCCGATACGGTGATTCCATGTCAGCCCGTTCAGATCGACGAGAACGTCGACCTTTTCTGCGGCGATCCTGGTGGCGGCTGCCTGGTCATCAAGATCTCTCAGATCGAAAAAACCGTCGGCATTCTGTTCGATCCTCCTTCGAGGATCGCTCCCGTCATCCGCACCATGAGAGAAGGCCAGAACCCGGAAGCGTTCGCGATCATGCAGGGCGAGCAACGGTGCGATCAGACGTCCGACAGGGTGATCGCGGAAGTCGCTCGACAAATACCCCACCGTGATCGGCCCGTCCGAGGTCCGCTCACCGGTGTGCGACCGCCATAGAGGCGTCCCTCCAACACCGACCGCGCCGAACCATCGCTTCGCCACGGCCAACGCTTCGGCCGGATCGTCCGAACGGGCGATCTGGGTAAAGGGGGTAAGCGCCTTTTTTTGCGGTCCCGAACCCTTGGCGACGTTCTGCGCCAATGAGTCAAGATCGTCCCAGGCGCACATGTAGAGCGCCAAATTCATCGCATTGCCCACGGCCTCGAAATCGAGGCTTGGCGCCAGAGCGATCGCCTTTTTGAGACAGGCCATCGCATCCTCGGGCCGGTTCATCCGGCGGTAGAGCGTTCCCAGATTGCTGTACGCTTCGGCATAATCCTGCCGAGCCCCTATCGCCTTCCGAAACGACTCCGCCGCGTTCTCGTAGTCCCCGAGACGCCAATAGGCGTTGCCCAGCGTGAGCCAGCCGGGCGCCAGAGCCGCGTTGAGGCCGACCGCATGGCGGGCAAGGTCCACAGCCTCATCCGGCCGTCCCCTCTCGATCACACAGTTGGCGAGATGAACATGCGCCTCGGCGTAATCGGGGCGCGTCGCGATCGCCCTTCGAAAGCTCTCTTCCGCTTCTCCGAGCCGTCCCGCGGCCATCAGAACATTGCCGAGATTGTAGCTGAAGCCGGCTTCTTCGGGCCGCGCGGCCACCGCGCGAACGAGTAGGGCAGCGGCTTCCGCCATCTGTCCGGCCCCCGCCGTCAGCATACCGAGGTTGTGAAGCGCATCCGCGTTGTCGGGGTAGCGGTCCAGAATCTTGCGGTACTTGATCGCCGCAAGGCGGACCTTGCCCGACCGCTGCAAAGCCACGGCTTCGCTCAACAAGGCCACAGCGTCGGTTGTGGCCGACCGGCCGTCCCGACGTGCCCTTCGCCTTTCGCCCCCTGATCGTGCCACGGCCCGCCTGCTACCGCGCCTCCAATCGGTTCCGTGCTCCGAGCCGGACGGAGGAACCGCGCCACCGACGCCAACGATAAGCCGTGCCTCCGCCGGCTTCAATCGGAGCGAAGGCCCTTTTCGTGGCGCGCGGCTCCGTTCGCCCGGAACTCACAGCGCACAAAAAGAAAGAGCCTGCCGGCTGACGCCGGCAGGCTCCACGACCGAAGGGTCGTTCTTTGGTTCGGCGTTAGGCCGCCTTCTTGTTGCGGCGACGCATGCCGTAGGCGCCGAGGCCCAGGAGGCCGGTGCCCAGGAGGCCGATCGTACCCGGCTCCGGAACCGACGTCGCGTTCGCGGCCACGTCGTAGTTGAAGAGCATCGAGTAGTTGCCCGCGGTGGTGAAGGTCGCGGACGCCGTGTTGGAGAAGAACGTCTGCGTACCGGTCGACGCCGAAGCGGGGCTCTGGCCGGCGCTGATGTTCAGGCTCTCGTCGAAGACGGTCTGGCTGAAGTTCTCGGGGCCAGTGACACGGATCGAGAAGCTCTGCGTCGCGTTCGCGGTGTCACCCGACTCGGTGGTCACCAGCTCGACGAAGTTCCGCTGCTCCCAGCTGAAGTCGATGGTGATCGAACCACCGGCCGCCGCAAGCTCGCCCGCCGTGATGTTGAAGTCCCACTGCAGCTGATGATCGGTGCCGGACTCGGCAACCGCATCGCCATCGCCGAGCTGGACACCCGACATCGCACCCCAGTCGCCGCCGTTGGCGTCGAGAATGACGCTGTCGGTCATGTACTGGTCGGCCACCGCGTACGTGCCGTTGGCGAGCGGGGTCGGAGCCGGGAAGAACGTGTTCTCGGAGAACGAACCGCAGCTGCCGACGCAGACCTGGCTGAGGTCGATCGTGCTGCCCGCCGAGGTCTTGGTCTCGGGGCCGTCGGTCACGTTCGTGCCGTTGATGTCAGCAGAGATCTGCTTGGCGACGAAGTTGAACGTGGAGAAGCCACCGAAAGTGTTGGTGGCCTTAAAGTCCTGAATCTCCAGAGCCGAATAAGCGTAGGAGACAGCGTGAGCATCCTTCGGAGCCGCGGCCATCACGAGGCCAAGGGCGGCGCCGGCCAGGAGACTGGTGCGGAGCATGGTGGTCTTGGTCATCTCAAACCCTCCTAAAAAATTCCTCGCAGAAATCGTTTAACCGAACCTCTGCGTGGGTTCGCCGGAATTATTGCATGGTCCGTGCCAGAACCAATATTTCTATATTTTTCATGCAGTTACGATAATACCCCAGTTGGCCGGACAAGAGGGTTGTAAACATTTCCGACAGTCCGATCGGCGAAGACCCGAGATTCCTCGGCGACGGCTGCCTCACTCCCGCCAAAGCCCCCGGATTCCGTGGGTTTCAAGGGCATGAGCACGAGTGTCAAAGATTCCGGCGGGTCGGAAATTCGGCGGCATTGGGGCCGGCATGGGACGGATGTCCGCAGCCCCCCGAAGCTACCGAAGCCGGACATGACACTGCCCAGGGGACTATAGAAGAGGGGCAGCAGAAAGAGGGACGTGCCACGCATCTTCGGCCAAGCTAACCGCGAGCCGCGAGCCGCGAGCCGACGTGACTATATTATGTGCTTATGGGCCTAGGTCAGCTCCCACGATGCGGCTATTGGGGACCGCGTTGCCCGCCTTCGCCTCTCCCTGGCCGGCCCACGGAATCCTTGGAACGGTATTTCGTTCCGCTGCGCTGGCGAACTCAGCCGGTGGTTACCGGAACCTTAATTTCGGGGCCGCGCCGGAATCCTAAAAATTCAATTAAAACAGGAAACTACCTTTCGTGTGACACCGGTCACAGAGTTTCGTCAGCTCCCTCGGCAAAGTGCCAACATGATGAGGCGTCGGAAAGCCGGGCCTCAGGGGGAAGAGGAGACCGACGGATGACTGTGACCATGACCGTAAAGAACGTAGCCCTCGCGGGATTCTCCTTCGCAGCACTCGGCGCGATCGCCGGGCTCGTCGCCGGTTCCGCCCTGGGAAGCATCGAGGCGGGTTTGAGCGCGAGCGTCGTCGGCGCCAGCCTGTCGAGCCTCGTCGGATGGTATCTTGCCGAACAGCGGAACGGCGGCTCGATCGAGCTCGACGACTGATCGCCGATCAAGTCCGGCTTCATGGCCGGGGCTGAGTCCCTTACGTCGGAATCGTTGACGGGACGATCGTCCCTCTCCGACTTCCCCCCTCCTTCCCCGGAGGGCTTCGCGGCACACGCCGCCTGATCGTTTCCCATCCGCGCTGAGTTTCGGGCCGGCCGCACACGCCGTTGCGGTGTCGAGTTTCTTTACATCGCCCAAACCCTGCGCTAACAATTTTTTAATAAATCGCTGTGTTTCCGTCACTATTCCTCTTGGCATGAGGATTGCGTCGGAAATGTTGCAAAAATCTCGTGCGACTGTGCGGATGCAGAGTACGAGGGGGAAGAGGATGAACATGACGGGCGCAAGGAAGCGACTTTCCAGGCACATGGCAGCGTCAGCCGTCCTTCGGAACGCAGCGGTGAACGAAGGTTTGGCCGGCAAGAATTGCCGAGAGGACCGGTGACGATGGTTATGGAGGACGAATTGGATTCCGACCGCCGGTCCGAACCGCGTCTCAGACGCCAGTCGACGCGGACTGCAATGGTCGTATGGGCGTTCGCCTCGATTGCCGGCTGGGCCACCATCGTGCTGATTGGTTTGGCGTTGTTCTAAGCCAACGAACGGTCGGCACCCGGAGGCGGAAGCATTGTGTGACCGGCTCTGAGGTCGGCCGTATCAAACAGTTACCGTTGGCATGAGCGGGCAAGTTTCCTGACGGCCGAGTGCCCCCCCGACACTCCGGAATTAGCTCACGGGCGCCTGACGCCCATCCCGATCGCGATAACACGGCAGTTCGTGGCGACATGCATAGTCGAAGACGAGTGTCGTCTGTAGCCGGGTTACCTCGGGGCGGTGCGTGAAGGAATCGAGGGCAAGATCCCTTAGATGCTGCGCATCTCTGACGGCGACATGCACGAGAAAATCGAACGCGCCGGAAACGAGATAGACCGCCATGACCTCCGGCATGCGCAGAACGTCCGCCTGGAAGGTTTCGACGACCTCCCGCTGATGCTTGGCGAGCTCCAAAGCGTAAATCGCCTGCAAGCCGACCCCCATAGCCGTCGGGTCGATTGCGGCATGAATGCCGCGGATGACGCCGGTGTCACGCAAACGCCGTACCCGCTCGAGACAACTCGACGGCGCCAGCCCCACCTCCGCCGCCAGGGACTTGTTGGACATCCGACCATCGTTCTGCAACAGGCGCACGATTTCGAAATCCGTTCGGTCCAGATCAAACATAAGGCCCTTCATTAGAATATAATTCTGTTTATTCCAGGCATTCCGCAGAAATAACATCATTCTCGGTCTAGACCCAATTTACATCGGGGCCCCATCGATGGAAAACCGAACCTTGCAGGGCATCGACACGCTCGGAAAAGAAGACTCGGCGACGTTCCGGGACCGTGGGTATCTGGTCGTCGATCGGATGCTGCCGCCGGCTTTCGTCGCTGCCCTTCGCACCCGGTTCGCGCCGCTGTTCCGGGGCGAGTTCGACACCGGGACCTATCCGGACGAATGGTATTGGCGCGACGGCATGAGCCTGCCCGACGTCACGCGCCATATGGGGAACGCCTGGAAAAGCGATCTGACGGTGGCAGCCCTGGTGCTTTCATCGGCAATCGCTCGAACCGCCGCCCGCCTCGCGGGGTGGGACGGAATCCGTCTCGGTCAGGACACGCTCTGGTGGAAGCCTCCGCAGACCAAGGCGATCGCCCTGCACCAGGACACCTCGTTCACCGACTTCCTGGATCCTGCCGAAACGATCACCTGCTGGGTGACCCTGGACGACACGCGAGCCGATGCCGGCACCATCGAATACGTGCCGGGCTCGCATCGATGGCCGCTGGTCGGCCGCCCCCTCGACTTCCATACGCCCGAGGGAGGTTACCGGGCCAAAATGCTGGCGGCGGCGCGACAGGCCGGGATCGTCGACCCCCAACCCGTTCCGTTGGAGGTACCGGCCGGGACGGCAGTGTTCCACCATGGCCATATCTGGCACGGCTCGGGCCCGAACACGACGACCGGCCTCGAACGACGCAGCATCGGCATTCACATGCTGCCGGCGCACACGCGCTTCGGAAAGGCCGGAGGCAGCTACATCTACGGCCGGTATCAGCGCGTCGGCGACGACCGGATGGACGAGGACTTCTTTCCGATCCTCTGGACGGCGGCCGGCGGGCGCACGGCCTGGCTCGACGGCTACGTCGAGACCGGACAGCGCGGGCAAGCGGCAACCGCACCCGATGCCAAGCCAATCGCAGCGGCCTATTGAGGCCCTGTCGCCGCGGTCACGTCAGTTGGGAATGAAAAGGCCCGGATGGGCTTCATCGGGACGGTAGCGGTCGGCTTGGCCGATCATCGTCTCGGTGGCGCCCAGCATCAGATAGCCGTCGCTGGGAATCAGTTTGCGGATGCGCTCCAGCACCGCTTCGCGGGTCGGCTGGTCGAAGTAGATCAGCACGTTCCGGCAAAAGACGATATCGAACGGCCCCAGGGAAAGGCTGCGTTCCAGCAGATTGTTCTCCCGGAAGTCGACCATCTCCTGGATCGAGCGGTCGATCTGCCAGTGCGAACCGTCCTGGTGAAAATATTTGAGCAGATATTGGACCGGCAGGCCGCGCTGTACTTCGAACTGCGAGTAGCGACCCCGCCGCGCCTTCTCAAGCGCGTCGCGGGAAAGATCGGTCGCCGTCATTTCGATCCGCCAGCCTTTGAGTTTTGGCCCTTCCTCCTTGAGCAGCATGGCGATCGAATACGGCTCCTGGCCGGTCGAGCAGCCGGCGCACCAGATCCGCACCGCCCGCTTCGCGACCCGCTTCCGCATCATCTGCGGCAGGATGTAGCCGCGAAACTGGTCGAAGGGTTTGATATCGCGGAAGAAGTAAGTCTCGTTGGTCGTCATCGCATCGACGATCTGGTCGGCGAGATCTTCGCTCCGCTGGTCGCGGACTTCCGCGGCCAGCTCGTCCAGGGTCGCAAGGCCGCGCCGCCGCGCGACCGGCAGCAGCCGGGTTTCGAGAAGGTAGCTCTTCTCCGGCGAGAGCAGGATGCCCGACCGCTCCTTCACCAGGGTCGCCAGAAGATCGAAATCCTCGGGTCTCATGCGGCCCCCGAGAAGCGGTCGGCGATATAGTCGGATATCTTGGCGACGGGCAGGACCGCGCTGCACAGTCCGGCCGTCGCGACCGCGCCCGGCATTCCCCAGACCACGCTCGTCGCCTCGTCCTGCGCGATCACCGTGGAGTCGGCGGCCACCAGCGCCCGGCACCCCTCGAGACCGTCGCGGCCCATCCCCGTCAAGACCACGGCGAGCACCCGATCGCCATAGACCTCGGCCAGACTGCGAAACATGGGATCGGCGGCGGGCCGGCAATAGTTCTCGCGCGGACCGCGCGTCACCCGCAGCACCACGTCGCTGCTGGTCCGTTCAACCGATAGATGACGGTCGCCGGGCGCAACGTAGATACGGTCGGCGACCACTTCGCCGTCGACCGCCTCCGCCGCCGGAAGACGGCTCAAGACCTCGACGCGATCGGCGAGCGCGCCGGTGAATTTCGGCGGCATGTGCTGGGTGATGAAAATCGGAACCCGAACCCGGTCGCCCAACGCCCGAAACACGGAAAAGAGCGCCGGGGGCCCACCGGTGGACGCCGCGATGGCGAGGACGGTGGGGCGGGTGCGGCCGGCTTCACGCAGGTTGAGCGCAGGGCGGCGGCGCGGCGACGGGCTGGCCTTGGCGACAGGCTGGGTCCTCGCCGGTTGGCCGGCCTTCCGTTCGGCGTCCGTCCGGCGCATCACCGGGGCCGACGCCCTTCCCACCGAGCCTAGCGCCTTGACCTTCTCGGTCAGGGAGTTCTCCGGCAGGACAGCGACTTTGCGGTGCTCGAGCGAGGGCTTGGTGAAATAGTCCGCAGCGCCGCTCGCCATAGCGCCGACGCTGCTCGCGGCCCCCTCACGCGTGAGTGGAGATGCCATGACGACCCGCACATGCGGTGCCTTTTCGAGGATCGCCGGCAGCAGCGCGCCGCCCTTGGCGTCATAAAGCTCCGAATCGAGAACCACGACGTCGACGTCGTGCTCCGCCAGGGCGGTTATGGCCGAACGGCCGCTCGCCGCCGTCGCCACCACGCGGATCCCGGGGTCTGAATCGAGGACGCGGCACAGCAATCCCCGCATCGCGGCGGATTGATCCACCACCATGACCGCACATGGCGCCACGGGCGGTTCGTCCCCGCTTTCCCGAGGTTCCTCCCCCTCGGCAAGAATCACGCGATGAGCCCCAACTGAGCGAACTTGCTGCGGATAATCTCGCTGTCGAAGGGCTTCATGATGTACTCGTTCGCGCCGGCGCGGATCGCTTTGGCGATGTGGTCCGTATCGTTCTCGGTCGAGCAGAAGATCACCTTCGGCCGATCGCCGCCACGAAGCTGCCGGAGCTGCAGCAGAAATTCCATGCCGTCCATGACCGGCATGTTCCAATCGAGCAGAATCGCATCTGGCATGCGCGCCCGGCAAGCGGCCAGCGCTTCCTGGCCGTCGGCCGCCTCCTCCACGCGGAAGTCCAGCGCTTCGACGATATGTCGCGCAATCCGTCGAACGATGGTCGAGTCGTCAACTACCAGGCAGGATTTCATCAGGAAGTTCCGTCCATTCCTCCCGGGCGGTGTGACGCCGCGCTCGGACCGAACACGTCACTGTGCCGGCACCGGGCCGAAGTCGAGCACGCGCTCCAGATCCAGGACCAGAACGAGATGCTCGCCCAGCCTGAACAGCCCGAGAAATATTTCGCGCCATTCAGGCGCGATTGTCGAGGGTAACCGCTCCATTCCGCTGTCGGGAAGGTCGGTCAAGCCAGCAACGCCATCGACACGAAGGGCATAGAGGTGCGTTCCGGCCGTCACCACGACCAGGGTGTGTCGGTGGTCGTGTGCGACGGGTGCAAGCCCCAGCCGGGCACGGAGATCGATAGCGGTCACCACGCGGCCGCGGAGATTGAAAACCCCGACGACGGCGCCGGGGGCGCGCGGTACCGGGCCGAGTTCCCTGTCTTCGAGAATTTGCAGGACTTGACCTACCCGGATGCCGACCGTGTGACCGCCGATCCCGGCAATCAGAAGCTGCGACTCCATCCCGGTCTCCGCCACCGCGACGGCGGCGATCACGCGAAGCCTTCCGACCGCCTCTCGTTCGCGTCGGAACCGCCGTCACGCCCCAGATAGTGGGCGGCATCGATGATCTCGGTGGCGCAACCCGCGATCACCGCACGTCCCAGCAAACCGGGTCGGGTGGCCGGCAGATCGATTCGGATCGGCTCTTCGACGATATCGATCACGGAGTCGACCAGAAGGCCGCTGCTGCGGTTGCCGTCGCTCAACACCACCACGGTGCCGCGACCGTCGACAGCCGGCACCCCGGCGTTCACCAGATGCAGCGGCAGAAGCCGGCCCCGGTAGAGAACGGCCAGACCTTCCTCGACTTCCTCGATCAGAGACATGTCGATCTCTTCGAGCCTTGCGACCCATGGCACGGGCACCGCCTGGGGCACGTCCGTCGCGCCGCGGACCAGCAGCATGGCGGTGCTGTCGTCGGCGACCTCATCGAGCGTCGCTTCCTCCACCGGAGGTAAGCCTTCTTCATCCGGGGTCATGTCGACTGATGCTACCAACCGATTAGGATCCAGAATCATAATCACCGCTCCGTCACCAAGAATCGTGGCCCCAGCGTAGACGCCGATGTCGCGGACGACCGGAGGCGTGGAATGTACGACAACTTCCTCTGTGTCGTGCACCCGGTCGACGACGATCCCCGCCCAGCTGTGACCGTTTTGCATCACCACGACCGTCTCCAGCACCGAGGCCTCCCCCTCGTCGGGAAGGTCCAGCAGACCGCACAGCGATACCAGCGGCACCAGCCGCCCGCGCAGGGTCAGAAAGCGGAGACTGCCAATAGTGCGCACGCGGGCGTCATTGACGTGGTCGATGCGCAACAGTTCGACGATCGCCGTTTGCGGCACCGCGAATTTCTGCGCATCGGCTTCGACGATCAGCACCGAGATGATCGCCAGAGTCAGCGGCAGGCTGAGACTGAACTCACAGCCTCGGCCGGGGGATGTCGCCACCGACACGCGGCCGCCGAAATTCTCGACATTGGTGCGCACGACATCCATGCCGACGCCACGCCCGGAAACCGACGACACCGCATCGGCGGTGGAGAAGCCCGGCGCAAAGATGAAGTCCGCGATGCGCTCGGGCGGCATGCCGGCCAGGGCGGCGCGCGTGACCAGGCCTCGTTCCACCGCGCGGCCCCCGACCTTGGCGAGGTCGAGTCCGCGGCCGTCATCGGCAACGGCAATGATCACCCGGCCGTCCTGGTTGAAGGCCCGCAGCCTGATCGTCGCCGTTTCCGGTTTGCCGGCCGCCCGGCGCACCGCCGGGGCTTCGATGCCATGGTCGGCGGCGTTGCGGATCATGTGGGTCAGAGGATCCGATATTGCGTCCAGGAGCTGACGATCGAGTTCGGTTTCGCCGCCTTCGGTGTGCAGGACGATGCTCTTGTCGAGCTCGACACCGAGGTCGCGCACCAGACGAGGCAGCTTGGCCCAGCCGTGGCGGACGGGCTGCATCCGCGCCTTCAGGATTCCGTCGCGAAGGTCGGAGGTAACGGTATCGAGCTTCGCCAGGGCCGCTTCGATGCCGCTGTCCCCTTGTTCGGCAGCGACGCGAAGAAGCTGATTCCGCGCGAGAACCAGTTCGCCCACATTGTCGACCAGGGACTCGAGAAGATCCACCGAGACACGGATCGAGGCCCGCGACGGTGACTGAGGCTCGGCCGCCCGCTGACGACCCGGAATGACCGCCGGAAGGGCCGCGCCGGACGTCTCCTGCTCCAGATGAAGCGGGACCTCGGGTTCGTCGAGTTCGATCGCCGCCGCGGAGGGCCCTTCATCCGAGGCGGCGAGCGGCTGCCGCGCATCGCCCCCTTCGGCAAAGTCCTCGAGACGAGCGATGAGGTCCCGGTCGTTGCCCGGCGGCTCCTTCTCCAGCGCCTCGATCTCGGTGAGAAGGTCCTTGATCTGGTCGATCGTCTCCAGGATCAGCGAGACCGATGTCCGATCCGGCGTTATGCGCCCGTCGCGGATGCGGCCGAGCACCGTTTCCGCGGCATGGGCGAGACGGCCAAGCCGGTCCAGCGCCAGAAAGCCCGAGGCGCCCTTGATCGTATGAACGAGGCGGAAGATTTCGAACAGCAGCTCACTGTCGCCGGGATCGCGCTCAAGCCGCACGATGTCGGCGTCGAGCTGGTCGAGCCGCTCGTTGGTCTCGGTAATGAATTCGGTGAGAAGCTCGTCCATCCCCGTCCCGCGTCTGCACCATCCCCCGATGAGCATCGGGCAGACAACGGTGTTCTCAAAGCATTGAGAAGTCGTAAAGCCTTTCGTGGCGCGGCCTGACCCCGTTTCGGAAGGCCCCGCCCGCCTCCGCTGCCGAGATTCGGGTTCTCGTAACGCCCGGAATGTGCTCTATATATGCTCGTATATAGCTACCGGCGCCGAGAGCACGAGCCCGGGAAAACGAAGTTCAGTGGCGAGGAGCAAGCATGATTGACCCCTTCGGGCGCACCATTTCGTACCTGCGGGTGTCCGTCACCGACCGTTGCGATTTCCGCTGCGTGTACTGCATGGCGGAAGACATGACCTTTCTGCCGAAGGCCGAGATCCTCAGCCTGGAGGAGCTCGATCGCCTGTGCAGCACTTTCGTCGGCCTCGGTGTGCGCAAGCTGCGCCTGACCGGCGGTGAGCCGCTGGTCAGGAAGAACATCATGAGCCTGATCCGGAGCCTCGGCCGGCATCTCGACTCCGGCGCGCTGGAAGAGCTCACGATCACCACGAACGGCAGCCAGCTCGCCAAATACGCCCAGGAACTGGCGGAAATCGGCGTCCGCCGGGTCAACGTCTCGCTGGATACCCTGGACCCCGAGAAGTTCGCGGCCATCACCCGCTGGGGCAAGCTCGACAAGGTCATGGACGGGCTGGCCGCGGCGAAGGACGCCGGTCTTGATGTCAAGATCAACGCCGTCGCCCTGAAGGGCGTCAACGAGGACGAGTTCGACGACCTGATCGCCTGGTGCGGGCGCGACGGCTACGACCTCACCCTGATCGAGACCATGCCGATGGGCGACATCACCGGCGACCGCACCGACCAGTACCTGCCGCTGTCGATGGTGCGGAGCCGCCTGAAGGACCGCTGGACGCTCACCGACATCGACTATTCGACCGGCGGCCCGGCGCGCTACATGCGGATCGAGGAGACCGGGCGCCGCCTCGGCTTCATTACGCCGCTCACCCATAATTTCTGCGAATCGTGCAATCGCGTCCGCCTGACCTGCACCGGTACCCTCTACATGTGCCTCGGGCAGGAGGATGCGGCCGACCTGCGCCCGGTTCTGCGCTCGAGCGAGAGCGACGAGCCCTTGATCGCGGCGATCCACGAAGCGATCGACCGGAAGCCCAAGGGCCACGACTTCGTCATCGACCGCCGCCACAACCGCCCGGCCGTCTCCCGCCATATGAGCGTCACCGGCGGCTGATCCCGCCTGTCAAAACAGTCCGTTTTCTGCAATCCTGCGGCGTCGCCCCGTAGGAAGGCTATAGCCGCCATGACGCAGTCCGTAGCCTTCGTCGCTTCGGAAGCCGATGACGCGCAGGAAGCGCTGATCAAGCTGACCGGGCGCTATCCGCACGTCCCACCGGATCAGGCCGACGTCATCGTCGCTTTGGGCGGCGACGGCTTCATGCTGGAGACCCTGCATCAGTATCTCGACCGCTCGGTGCCGATCTACGGCATGAACCGGGGCACGGTCGGCTTCCTGATGAACAGCTACAGCGAAGTCGACCTCATCAAACGGGTCGAGAAGGCGCAGCTCACCGTGCTGAAGCCGCTCAAGATGACGGCCGTCCGCGTCGACGGCTCCACGGTCGAGGCCCTGGCCATCAACGAAGTCTCCCTGCTCCGCGAGAAGCGCTTCGCCGCCAAGCTGCGCATCTCCGTCGACGGGCGCGTCCGCCTGCCGGAGCTGATCTGCGATGGCGCGCTCCTGTCGACGCCGGCCGGCAGCACCGCCTACAACCTCTCCGCCCACGGGCCGATCCTGCCGCTCGGCGCGCGCCTGCTGGCGCTGACGCCGATCTGTCCCTTTCGCCCCCGGCGCTGGCGCGGGGCGCTGCTCTCCGAAGGGGTCCGGGTGAAATTCGAGATCCTCGAAGCGCCCAAGCGGCCGGTCAGCGCCGTCGCCGACTACACAGAGGTTCGGGAGGTGTCGGCGGTCGAGGTCGCCGTCGAGCCCGAGATGGGCCTGCAGCTTCTGTTCGACCCGGCCCACAACCTCGAAGAACGAATCCTCGCAGAGCAGTTCTCGCCCTGATATTCGGCCTTTCGCGAGAACTATTATTCTCTATTTTATCAAAAACTTATTCGTCGCCCCTGCCCAGACGGCGTCCATGCGCGCAGCATGGCTTCTGGCTTCCCGCTTCCGCGGGAATGACGACGGAACAGACAAGATTCTCTAATGCCAGGAGCGGATCGTACGGCGGTCGAGGACGCGGCCAGTGGCGCCCGTCGCGCCGCGCTGGCCGCCGACGCTGTCGGTCTGCCTGTTCGCAGACGGGCGAACGTCCTGCCGGTCCCTGGGCGGTGCCTCGTCCCGGCGGTGCGGCCCCGTGAGGCCCGTACCGTCGGATACCTCGGGACGCCCGTGGACACCGTAGCGGCGGATGTCCTCGACCACGTTCGGCTTCTGTGGCGCAGGCTCGACCACCGGCACCTCGGCCGCCCATGCGGCGGTGCCAGCGAACAGGCCGCATGCAACGAGAAATCCAACTGGTCCGAACCTCGACAGAACCTCGTCCTTTCCTGAATGCGCCCCAATGCCGTCCCGGACATATGAGGTCGGCCGGTCAGGTGATCCAGATCAATCGGTTTTCGTCATAGGAAAGAGGAGGATTCGTGAACCGCGTGTGCCGGTTCCTCTCCCCGACGCGGCTGGCGGAATCGTATCGGTTGGGTCACGATGGATATCAAGAATCGCAAACCGACACGAACCAGCCGATGAAGGACGGGATGAAACGAGCGCTGGGCATAGTCGCCATAGAGATTCTGGCCTCGTTGTGGACCGCTTCGGCCAGCGCGTCGGGGCGGGTCGGCCCTGCGGTCACGGCGCCGGAGTAGCCCGATCAGCGCCAGGAAACTCCTTCTCTCCTGGAGCAGCGGCAAGGACAGCGCCTGGGCGCTCCATCGCCTCCGCGCAAATCCCCGCTACGAGGTCGCGGGGCTTCTTACCACGCTCAACGAAAGCGCCGGACGGGTGGCGATGCACGCGGTGCGCCGGTCGCTTCTCGAAGCGCAGGCGGCAGCCGCCGGTCTACCCCTCAAGGCGGTGAACCTGCCCTGGCCCTGCTCAAACGAGCGGTACGAGGCGCTGATGGAGACGGCTGTCGCCGAAGCGGAGGCGGAAGGCTTCGAAGCTGTGGCCTTCGGCGACCTGTTCCTCGAGGACGTGCGGCGCTACCGGGAAACGATGCTGGCGCCGACCGCCCTCAGTCCGGTCTTTCCGCTGTGGCAGGAAGATACAACGGCCCTCGCCCAGGCGATGATCGCCGGCGGTCTCCGCGCCTTCATCACCTGCGTCGACCCGAAACAGCTCGACCCGTCCTTCGCCGGCCGCGCCTTCGACGCGGACTTCCTCGCCGACCTGCCGCCGGGCGTCGACCCCTGCGGCGAGAATGGCGAGTTCCACAGCTTCGTCTGGGACGGCCCGATGTTCGACCGGCCGGTGCCCGTCGTCCCCGGCGAGATCGTCGAACGCGACGGCTTTGTCTTCGCCGACCTCAAGCCGGCATAGGTCTCAGAATTCAGGCCAAAAGCAACGATATCTGCGGCTTTCTACTCAGGCCGTCATTCCCGCGAACGCGGGAATCCAGAAGCCGTCGCACGACCTCTGGACCCCCGCCTCCGCGGGGGTGACGGATGAAGCATTGGCAAAACATTCAGAGCGAGCCCTCAGGGAATGATCCGCGCCGCGCGATAGCTCTCGAAATGGCGGAGATAGATGTCCTCGCTGTCGACCACGTCGGCGAAGCCGAAGCGCCTCAACTTGGTCGTGTCGGACATCATGTCCCAGGTCGGGCGGAAGATGAAATCGCCGTAGGGCCAAAGCGCCATGTGGGCGTAGGGCGTGGGCACGAGGCCGTTGCGGGCGACGATGCGATCCCAAACCGGCGCCTTGTCGGCCATGAATTCGGCGAGCGGCAGCGGCCGGATCGGGCCTTCGGGGGTGCCGAAATGATCGGCGATCCTCGGCCACAGGTTCTCCCAGCGATAGTAGTCGCCGTTGGTGACGTTGAAGACCTGGTCGGCACAGGCGGGCTCCCCCGCCATCCACACGATCGCCTTGGCGAGGTGGACGGCGTCGGTACATTCGGTGACGACGCGGTAGGTGGTGGGCAAGCCGGGGAAGGAGAGCGGCAGGCCGAGCTCCTTCGAGATCAGCGCATAGGTCGCGATCAGGGTGATCAGGTTCCGGCCCTGCTTCGGTGCGAAGTCGAAGACGATGTTGGGGCGGGAGATCGTCCAGTGCCAGCCGCCCCGCGCCGCCCGCTCGACGATCCAGTCCTGTTGGTCGAAGTAGAAGTTGGGCGGCATGTGCCGCGCATCGTCCTCCTTCGCCGGGGTCCGGAAGGCGCCGAGATGGCAGCCGTAATACTTGGTGCCGTGGACGAGATGGACATGGGCAAGCGGCGCCACGGCCTCGATCGGCTCCACGAAATGCCGGAGCATCGCCATGTTCGCCTCGACCGACTCGCCCCCTTCGCTGTGGGGCGCCCGGCCGGCGTAGAAGAGATGGGTGGCCCGGGTGAGCGACGAGAGCGCTTTGCGGCTCGCCGCCCCGTCCATCAGGTCGACGGCCAGATAGTCGACCCCGTGCGGCGCCTCGGCCGGGGGATTGCGGCAGAGGCCGACCACCGGCCAGCCCTCTTCCGCCAGCCGCTCGACGATCCGCGTGCCCACCATGCCGGTCGCGCCGGCGACGACGGCGAGCGTCACGGTCAGCCGTCCTCGGCGCCGTCCCACCCCAGGGCGGCCAGCCGCGCGCGGCTGTCGGGCAGGTCGACGTCGGGGTTGGTGGAGATCACCTCCAGTACCGACGGGCCCCAATAGGCGACCTCGTGCAGCGCCGCGGCCACGGCGGCGAAATCGATGTCGCCCTGCCCGATCGGGTCGTGCTTCCAGGCGTCGAGACCGGTGTCGGAGAGGTGGACGAGATCGAGCCGGTCCTTGACGATGCGGAGGCCTTCCGCCGGGTCCTCGCCGGCGAAGAAGCCGTTGGCGACGTCGTAGATCACGCCGATCTTGCCGTCGGGATCGATGCGGTCGAGTTCGGTCATGATGTCGCCGGCCTTCGGCATGAAGGTCATCGGCACGTTCTCGACCAGGATCTTGACGCCGGCCGCCTCGGCCGCCACCCCCAGCTCCGCCATGCCGTCCGCGAACCAGCCCCGCAGGCTGTCCTTGGGTGCGGGAAACAGCGGCGAGACCTTGCCTGGCACCAGCACCACCCGCGGCACGCCCCAGGCACCGGCGAGGGCGATCAGCTCCCTGAACCGGTCGAGCGTGAAGCGGCGCATCTCAGCGACCGGGCTGGTGATGTTGTGGTCCATGATCGGCAGGTTGAACGAATGGACGCGGAAACCTTCGTCGGCGCATTGGCGCATCCAGCCCTGACGCGCCTCCCCCTCGATCTCCGGCGCCCAGATGTGGGGCGGATTGAACAGCAGCTCGAAATCGCAGAAGCCGAGCCCGGACAGATGGCGCATGCACCCCATCCAGTCATGACTGTAGATGTAGGAGTAGGTGTTGACCGCAATCGGGAAGCCCATCGCCCGGTCCCTCACATATGCGAGAACATCGGCCGCCCCGGCACCTCGACCTGAGCCCGGAGGATGGTCCCGGTCGCCGATTCGGTGATGTAGAGGGTGCGGTTGTCGGGGCCGCCATAGGCGCAGTTGGTGGTCATCAGCCCATCCGGCGACTTGATGCGGAGCAGCGGCTCGCCGATCGGGCTCATGATCCACACCGAGCCCATCATCACATGGCAGATGACGAGGTTTCCGGCCGAATCGATCGCCAGCCCGTCCGGCCCGCCGCCGCCCGAAAGCTGGATGAAGCGCCCGACCTTGGCCACGCCGCCATTGGGCGTCATCGGCATCCGCCAGACGCTGTTGTCGCGGGTGACGGCGACGAAGGCGGTTTCCTCGTCCAGCGACAGGACGATGCCGTTGGGGCTCGGCACGTTGTCGAGCAGCCGGTCAACCGTGCCGTCGACGCGAAGCCGGAACACCCGCCCGGTCGAATCGTGCAGCCCGGTCAGCCCCTGGTCGGTGAAGTAGATGTCGCCGTTGCTGGCGAAGACGAGATCGTTGATCGCCTTGAAGCGCTCCAAGTTGTAGCGCACCGCGACCGGCGTCACCGACCCTGAGTCGGGGTCGAGCAGCATGACGCCGTTCTTGTAGTCGGCGATGAAGATGCGGCCGTCCTTGTGGATCTTGAGGCCGTTCGGCCAGCCGTCATACTCGGCGATCAGGGTCCAGTCGCCCTGCGGCGAGATCCGGAACACGCGGCCGAAAGCCACATCGACACAGTAGAGATTGCCCTCCAGGTCGAAGGAAGGGCCTTCGAGCAGCGAATGCTCGGGCTGCGCCCCCGGCTGTCCCTCGCGCCATTCCGAATAGTGGCCGGTCTTGCGTAGCGGTTCCGGAAGCCGCGTGAATACCTCGGCCTCGATCGCGGGCGGTGGCGCGAACATCGATCCTCCCCTTCCTTGGTTCTTTCAGCCGTTATACCCGACGTAGTGCCGGCGCCGCCACGCTCCGGCCGGGCGACTGATGCAGATCAGGGAAACGGTGCGATTTCGGCGCGAGCATCCGCCAACGGTTGCGAAGGCATGGTGGGCAACCGCCATGTTTGCAGAAGGGCCGCTTGTGGCTCTAGTCTTCCGTTGAATGGGCGGCCGTCACGCCCATGACGACAGAAAAAGATCAGTAGGGAGGTTACGGCGAGCATGAGTCTCTGGAAAAGAATCCGTCCCGTGGCCTTGGCGATAGCCGGCGGGGTGTTTCTCGCACCGGCCGCCTCGGCCGACGATTTCGACCTTGCGGCGGCGCGCGAGGTCTATCTGCATGAATGCTTCAAATGCCACGGCAAGATCGAAGCGGACGTGGCGCTGTCCCGCGAGAACCTGCTGCAGCCGGCGGTGGCTCTTCCCTATGGGCCGACCCTACTCGGGGTCTACGGACGCCCTGCCGGTACCATCGAGGACTTCAAGTACTCACGGGCCTTCGAGGAAAAGGCGCCGGAGATCGTATGGACCGGCGAGATGCTGGATAAGTGGCTGGCCGGCACCCAGGACGTCATCCAGGGCACGGTCATGTTCTACAAGCAGAAGAACGCCGATATCCGCGCCACCGTCATCGCCTATCTGAAGGCGACCACGGAGATGGCGAAGAACAAGTAACCGACCGCGCGGCGCGTCCTCTCCCAGGCGGGGAGGACGCCGCCTATTCGGCCGCCTTCCGCGATCGATACCAAGGCATGACCTTGCCGCCCACCGGAACGCCGGTCGCGCGGCCGGCGACGGCGATAGCGGCATCGAGCGCCGCCATGTCGATCCCCGTCCGGTAACCGGACTCGTTGAGCATGAAGACGAGGTCCTCGGTCGCCAGATTACCCGAAGCGCCGGGTGCGAACGGGCAGCCGCCGAGGCCGCCGATCGCGCTGTCGATCTTCTTCACCCCGGCCTGAAGCGCGGCCCAGGCCAGCACCAGCCCCATGCCGCGGGTATCGTGGAAATGGCCGGCGAACACCTCCGCCCCGTCGCGCTGGATCAGGGCATCGAACAGGTCGGCGACCTGGCCGGGATTGCCGGCACCGATGGTATCGGCGATCGCCACCTCACCGGCGCCGGCGTCGAGCATGCGGTCGGCAAGGTCGATCACGGTCTCGCCGGCCACCGCGCCCTCGTAGGGACAGCCGCAGGCGGCGGCGACATAGGCCCGCACCTCGACCCCGTCATGGCTGGCATGGTGGATGACGTCTCTGCAGGCGGCGACGGCCTCGTCCAGCGTCATGCCGATATTGCGGCGGTTGAGCGTCTCGGTCGCGGCCAGCACCACCGAGACCGCACGCGCGCCGGCCTCGGCTGCCCGCCGGTAGCCCTTGAGGTTCGGGACCAGGGCCATGTATCGGCAACCTTCCACAGCCGGAAGCCTGGCGAATAGTTCGGATGCGTCGGCGAGCTGCGGCACGCGCTTGGGGCTGACGAAGCTCGTCACCTCGAAGTCCCGCACCCCGGCGGCGATCAGTGCGTCCAGGAGCGCGAGCTTATCGTCGGTCGAGACGGGGTTGGGCTGGTTCTGAAGGCCGTCCCTCAGCCCCACCTCGCATACCGTCACGGCTTCACCGTTCATGGCCGGTCCTCTCCCCGCAGTCGAACGGAAAACGCGTCGAAGGCCTCGGCGCTCCCCTCCTCACCCGATCGCCCCGCGGTCGCGCAGCGCCGCGAGTTCGTCGCCGTCCAGCCCCAGCAGCTCGCCGAGCACGGCGTCGGTGTGCTGGCCGACCAGCGGCGGCGGCGTGAAGCTGTCGGGCTCGGCGCCGGAGAGCTTCACCGGATTGCCCGGCTCCTTCATCTCGCGGCCATTGGGATGCTTGACCGTAACCACCATGTCGCGCGCCGCCACCTGCGGGTCGGCGAGGGCGTGGGCGAAATCGTTCACCGGCGCGCAGGGGACGCGGGCAGCGCCCAGCTTCTCCAGCCAGTGGTCGCAATGCTCGCCGGCGATCACCGCCTGCACCCGCGCCTCGATCTCCGCCCGGGCCTCGAGGCGCTGGGGCGCGGTCGCATAATCGGGTCCGGCAAGGTCGTCGAGACCCAGCACCTGAACCAGCGCCTGCCATTGCGCATCGGTCACCACCACGAGGATCAGGTAGCGCCCCTTGGTGCGGAAGGTGTTGTAGGGGACATGGGCGAAATGGGCGTTGCCCTCTCCCGCCGGCACCTTGCCAGAGGTCAAGTACATCGTCGCCATGTAGGTGAGCAGCGAGATCTGCACGTCCAGCATGGCGATGTCGACATGGCGCCCCTGGCCCGTGCGTTCGCGCTCCATCAGCGCGGTCAGGATGCCAATGACGCCGAACATGCCGCCGCCGAGATCGCCGATCGGGATACCGGCCCGCATCGGTCCGCTTTCGGGCGTGCCCGTAATCGACATGCCGCCGCCCATTCCCTGAGCCACCATGTCGAAGGCGGTACGGTTCTTTCCCGGCCCGGTATTGCCGAAGCCGGTGATCGAGCAGGTGACGATGCGCGGGTTGACGGGGGCCAGATGCGCCCGGTCGATCTTCAGCCGCTCGGTGACTCCGGGGCTGAAGTTGTCGAAGACGATGTCGGCCTTCTCGACCAGCTTGTAGAAAAGCTGAAGACCTTCCTCGGACTTGAGGTCGAGGGCGACGCTCTCCTTGTTCCGGGCCAGCGTCATGACGTAGGGGCTCATGCCGTCGATCGCGTATTCGCTCTGCGCCATCAGGCGGCGCGTCAGTTCCCCTTTCCCCGGCGGCTCGATCTTGATCGTGCGGACCCCCAGATCGGCCATCACCATCGCCCCGTACGGCCCCGCCAGCATATGGGTGAGATCGAGCATGACGAGGTGCGATAGGGGCTTCATCGGAACTCCGGCAATGGGATGAAGAGCGCGTGTGCTGCCGCCGACCCTATGCATGGCGGCAAGAACGATCAAGGCACAGGGGATGTGACGCTACCCTGTCTCGAAGGCGGAGACATACGGATTCGGCGATGGCGTCCGGCGCGGAAAAGAGGGAAAGTCTTTTGGTGGGGGAGTGATCGACCGATCTGGAGGTCCCATGGACGAGTCCGTCTCGGCTTGGCCTACCCTCGATTACGCCGACTGGCGTGACACAGCGGCTACGCTGCATCTCTGGACGCAGATCGTCGGCAAGGTGCGGCTGGCCTTCACGCCCTGGCTGAACCATAGCTGGCAGGTGCCGCTCTACGTCACCGCCCGAGGGCTCGGCACCTCGCCGATCCCGGTCGGCAACGAGTTGCTGGAAATCGACTTCGACATCATCGGCCATCACCTCGTCGCCCGCACCAGCAGCGGCGTCGAGGAGACCTTGCCGCTGGTGCCGCGGACCGTCGCCGATTTCTACGAAGAAGTGATCGGGACGCTGGGCGACTTGGGCATCGCGGTGGCGATCAACGACATGCCGAACGAGCTGCCGGATCCGATCCGCTTCACGGAAGACCGGAGCCACGCCGCCTACGACTCGGATGCCGCCTATCGCTTCTGGCGCGCGCTCGTCCAGGCGGACCGGGTGTTCAAGCTGTTCCGCAGCGGCTTTCTCGGCAAGGCGAGCCCGGTGCATTTCTTCTGGGGCAGCTTCGATCTTGCCGTGACCCGCTTCTCGGGCCGGCCGGCGCCGATGCATCCGGGCGGCGTCCCCTACCTTCCGGACTCGGTTGCCCGCGAAGCCTATTCCCACGAGGTGAGCAGCGCCGGCTTCTGGCCCGGCAACGATGCTTTCCCGGAAGCCGCGTTCTATTCCTATGCCTATCCGGAACCGCCCGGCTTTCGCGAGCGGCCGATGCCCGAAGGCGCGCATTTCGACCAGACCCTCGGCGAGTTCATCCTGCCCTACGAGGCCGTGCGGAGAGCGGACGACCCCGACGCCCTGCTTCTTGCCTTCCTCGCCGCGACTTACGAAGCCGCCGCCGATGGTGGGAAGTGGGACCGTCCGTCGCTCGAATGCCCCCTCGGCGTGCCGGCAAAGGTGCGGCCCCTTTAGCCGCCTCAGCCTCCGTTCTTCGGCCGGTCGGGGAGGTGACAAGCCCAGACGAGACCCGACGGGCGGAAGTCGAGACGGCTCCAGCCGCCGTACTGACGTGGCAACGATTCGATCATCCGGGTCCCGAAGCTCCTTCTTTCCGGAGGCGTGACTGCGGGCCCGCCACTTTCCGTCCACCGAAGGCTTAGCCCCTCTTTTTCGTTCCACCAGGCGACTTCGACCTTTCCGTTAGGGGAAGAAAGGCCCCCGTATTTGGCCGAATTGGTCGCCATCTCGGCCACGATCAGGGAGAAGTCGAAGGCCCGCTGGCCGGAAAGAACGATCTCGGGTCCTTCGGTCAGGAGTTGGTCGGACGAATGACAATAGGGAAGCACCTGATCCGACAGGATGACGTCGAGAGCGACTTCGCCCGCTTCCGTGGCCGTCAGCCGATCGCTGGCACCGGCCAACGCCTCCAGGCGGACCTGAAGCGACGTGAGAAAGCTGTCGGTGTCCTGGTGATGGCTGGCGCTGTTCTGAACCATCGCCATCATGATCGACAGCATGTTCCGACTGCGGTGCCTGAGCTCGGACAGCAGAAAGTCTTTCTGGCGCTCGTTCTCCTGAAGCTGCGCCAGCAGGTCGGCGGTCTGGAACTGACGCTCCCGCAACCGGACCTGGCACTGCAGCACCGTCCGCAGGGTTGTCGGGCGCACCGGCCGCTCCAGCAGCACGATGTTCCCCGCCGGCTTCCGGGCGAGAAGCGCGCGGCAGGCGACGGGCGGGTTCTGCGTGTTGGCGACCACGAACAGCACGGGAAGCGCCGACCAGTCGGGTGCCGTTTCCAGGGCCTCTTCCAGAACCTCGCCCACCGACGGGACCGCCGCTTCCTCGGACAGGATGATGCCCAACAGATCTTCGTTCAGTACGTCGATAAGATCCACCTGGCTCCCGCACAGAACACAGGCGAAGCCCAGGGATTCGGCGACCTGCGCCAGCACTTTCGCATCGCTGGCAAGCGGCGCGAAGATCGCAATCGGACGCGCCGCCTCG